>Ga0302046_10000499_pt1 | contig 39216 bp, 31 predicted proteins | sample RVTome_11_FD_200261 | JGI IMG/M metagenome (GOLD analysis project Ga0302046, IMG submission 200261) | Soil microbial communities from uranium-contaminated site in the Upper Colorado River Basin, Wyoming, United States - RVT147D111 (version 2) ...
GTATGCGATGCCTTCTTCAAGGCCCATCGTGCGGGCGCGCTGATACACAACCGACGGGCCGGTCGCCCGGTCGAAGTCGCCCTTGAGGCGGTTGAGTTCCAGGTGAAGCTGGAGGTTGGCACGGCGCGCATGCTGGACTTCCGCCAGGACATCCTGCGTCGCATGCACGTGGCCGATGTAAAGCGTGAAAACGGTTGCCAGGGCCAGCAGCACCATCCCGAAACGCAACGTCGACACCTTGTCGATAGAAGCGCCGGCGCGCGGACGACGCTCATCGCGTTTGTTGCTCGTGGTCAACTCACGCCAGCCCGGCAAGGCCTCTGTCGATCGCTGGCGCCCCTTAGGTTGCGCCTGCTGCTGGCGCGACGCCGTACGCTTCTTGCGACGCACAGCGTTCTTCGCCGACGTAGCGTTCCCTGCCGTCCGAGATGCCCGGCGGCGTGCGGTCGCAGTACGCGAGGATAATGTCCTTTTGTTCATCTTTTTTATGTATGCAGGTCGGAAATACCCGGTTTGCTGATCACATGATTTTTTCTTCAAGGCGCTCGGCAATGCGCAGGCGCGCACTACGTGCGCGCGGGTTCGCAGCGACTTCCGCATCGTCCGGCGTGATCGGCTTTCGCGTAATCAGGCGCCACGGCGTCATCAGGTTGCCGTACACGTCGCGGATCGGCTCGCCCTGCAGATTACCGTAGCGCAAGAAGCGTTTCACGCGCCGATCTTCGAGGGAATGATAGCTGATCACCGCCAGGCGCCCTCCGGCCTTGACCAGCTTCACGCCGGCCACGAGCGCCTGCTCCAGCCGCTCCAACTCGGCATTGACGACGATGCGGAGCGCCTGAAACACGCGCGAGAGCGTCTTGACCGCCTCCCGCGCCGGCACGGCACCGCGCACGACGTCGGCCAGCCGGGTCGTCGTGTCGATGGGCCGGGCGGCTGCCACCGCACGCGCCACTTGCCGGGCCCGTGGCTCTTCGCCAAACCGACTCAACACGTGGCGAAGCTCTCCTTCCGGCCAGCCGTTCACGACATCGGCGGCCGTCACGGCGCCCTGCACATCCATGCGCATGTCGAGCGACCCTTCGGCGCGGTAGCTGAATCCGCGCTCAGGGGCGTCGAGCTGGTGCGACGAGACGCCGAGGTCCAGCAACATCCCGTCGACCCGTGTCACCTCGGCCGAGGCGAGCAGTCGCTCGACGTCGCCGAAGTTGCCGTGCAGGGCGCGGAACCGGCCGCGCTCGGCGTCGGACGCCAGCCGGGCCGCCGCCGTAGCCAGCGCTTCGGCATCCTGATCGATGCCGAAGACACGGCCGGCTGGAAACAGCACCTCCAGCAGCGCCGCGCTGTGCCCACCTCCACCCAGGGTGGCATCGACGTAGAGGCCGGCGCGGTCTGTCACCAAGCCTTCAATTACAGCGTTGCAAAGAACAGGAGCGTGGAAGGAGGTTGCGTACCGCAGCGAGCCGCCCGGCGCCGAAGCCTCGCGTCGGCTCCGCTGCGCGTCGCGCCCCATCACACGCCCATCACTCGCTCGGCGAGTGTTTCGTAGTCGGTTGTTTCTTCGTTGAGGTATTCTTCGAAGACGTCGGGATTCCAGATTTCCAGGCGGTCATAGGCCCCCAGGATCAACGCGCGATCTTCGACCCCTGCGAACTCGGAAAGCGCCTTCGGCAGCACGATGCGGCCCTGCCCGTCGAGCGTGACCTCCTCGGCCCACATCATGATGCGACGGGTAAAGGCGCGCGCCTCGCGGTCGTAGTTGCTCTTCGCGCCTATCTCTGCCTCCATCTCTTCCCAGCGATCATACGGATAGAGAAAGATGCATTGCTCGAGGCCGCGCGTCGCCGTGAAAATGCCTTTGGCCTCCGGGTTCAGCGCATTCCTCATCTTGGCCGGGATCGCTACACGACCCTTCGCGTCGACGGAATACGATGCCTGTCCCTTGAAACCGGCCATACGCTTTCAGCGGAGCAAGACGTTACCCTCGCCTCATGATTTGAATGATCTGGGATGACTCCCCACTTCTCCCCACGAAATGTTCAAGGTAACTTATTTGGCCCGAAAGTCAAGCAAATTCAGCGAAAATGACGAACAATTTATCCACATTTCCCTTGGTGCAATCTATGTGCACATAGGCTCGTTTTGCGTAGGGTGAAAATTATTTCACCATGCCAATTGAGGGAAATGAGAGGGGTGAAAATTATTTCACCTTTCGTATCTTCCCGTGACTTGCCCTGCACATATAGCGTCTTCCCGCCATGAAAGCACGCCTGACCGAGCGCCAGAATGAAGCCTTTGAATTTATCCGCTCCTACATGCGTGACTTTCGCAAGCCGCCCACCCTCAAAGAGATCGGCACCACGCTCGGCATCCGGTCCAGCAACGGCGTATTCAAGCTCGTCGATGCGCTTGAAAGAAAAGGCTACATCCAGCGCGAGCAGCACGCGGCACGCGGCATCCGCCTCGTCGATGCGGACTTTGATCCCTTCGCCCTCGACGAGAGCATGATCACCTTGCCCGTCGTCAGCCGTACGGCCAGTGACCAGCCCGACCAGCTACGCCGTAACCCGAAAGCGTACTTCGCCACAGACCGCTATTTTTTCCAGAACACAGAAGCGCGAAACCCGGACCGCTGCCTCATAGGGCGTGCCGGGGACGACGGCATGAACGGAGACGGCATCCACAAAGGGGACTTCCTGATTATCGAAGAGCTGCCCTGGCGCCGCTTGCACAACGGAGACGTGGCGGCGTTCCTGATCCGTGAAGAGCTGGTGGCGCGGCGCTTTCACTTTGCCAACGAGCGCATCCACCTGCGCCCGGCAGACCGCACCTATACCGAAGTGACCTTTCCGCCCGAAGATCCCGGCTGCTATGTCATCGGCCGCGTGGTTGGGCTCATACGGCGGCTTTGAAGTCATGATCCGTAAGTGACGGCCTCACATCTGGGCCTCTATAGCAACGCATCGAAAACTCTACGTAGGAAGAATCAATTGTGGCCAAATGCTTTTAGCCTTCCAGGGTGGGTCTCCGGTCTTCCATCCCGAGGCTATAGCTTCTGCATAGGGACGCCAGCATCTATGCTGTGCCTGCTGGACGATTCGGGCATACCTTTCATCCTCCAGACGAAGCTGATGCCAGGTATCCGGGAAGTAATTCGTCAGCACGAAGTCTACGGCCAAAATAGCATCCAACGGTGGATGCGCTAGCCGTGGAGGCTCTACGAAAAGAAAGCAACCGTATCCGAGGTCTCTCGGTAACCGACGTCCTCCAAATTGGAAGTGATAACACGGATGCACAAAATACCGCGACTCATTTTCCGGATCGCCACGATTTCGATCAAGGTGCCATGCACAAACATAGGATACACCTTGCGCACGCGCCGTAATCTTGCAATCCACTTCGAGTTTTTCAAAGGGATCGTCGTTGCTATAGCGCTCCCAACATCTGCCCTTTGCACAAACTGTCAACTCGATCTCGATCTCCTGGAGTGTTCCAGGTATCGTATTCTTGTACTGATCGAGATGATCTCCCTCGACAAGAAATACCAATCCTACACACTCATATTCCCACTGATCGCCATCGAAATCACCTCTGTGACATGCACCTGCAGCCAACTGAAGGGGAGATGGATCCCTGACAAGTTCAGCCTCGGAAAGAACATCAGCCACGCCTCGCAACTCACTTGCCAGACCCTCTTTGAAAGTGCGGTTCTTTCTCCTACTCATTCTTCCCCGAGCTATCAGATCGTTCTTGTTTCATTCTATCCAGCCTTCCCCGATCAATAGGGCTAATATCACGCCGATAGACCTTAAGCCGCTGTTCAAAGGCTTTAAAAGAAACAAACTGTTCCTCCTGCCATGGATACACTTTCTCGCGATTCAAGAGAAGGCCGTCGCGAGGATCTAATGGCCTTTTCAACTTCTGGCAGATGGTCCAGAACCGTGTACTGTAGTCTGAATTTAGGGGCTCCGCCGGCTTTAAACCTTTGAGCCCAATCGCTTTAAGACGCTCTACCCGCTCTGCTGCATTCAAGCTCCGGAGAGATCTAGCGTCGTGTGCAAGGTCACGCCATTTTTTCTCCACTAGAAATGCCCACCACCGTTCCCAGCCATCCCCGAACGGACCTTTGTACTTCGCCTTTGAAAAGTGTTTTTTGATCAGTGCTTCTGCATCTGCGGAGCCTGACAGGTCAAGTCCCAGCCGAGATGCCAACATTAATCGGTCGATGAGTGGCCCCGGCACGTCAAGCAAATGATGTATGATGAATCGGGCATACTCTTGGACGGGTCGTGTCAACTCCGAAAAGTCAAAATGTTCAAGGAGGCGAGTATCCAAAAATGATGCTTCTTCTTCGCTCTCAAACCCAAGAATCCTATAGAACCATCCGATTCGTCTCGTTTCTTCGTTTCGGATTCGCGCTATGGTCTGATAACCGCGTACTAAAGAGAGAAGTTGTTGTCCAACTTCTCGCGCTCTCGCGTCATCTTTTAGCTCATCCTTGACAACCGTTAAATCAAAGAGGTCGTGGCTCGTCTGATCCCGTCGATACGACTCTTTGAGACGTCTATCGAAAGACCAGAGCACGATTGGAAACTCTCCTTGGCGCGTCTCCGCTGCGCGCGTTCGGACCTCCTGCGCAAGTGAGGGCGCACGATAATCGGCCTGTTTCTTGTCGCCATTGACTTCGTGGGCTTTCAGATCGAGCCGAAGGTCAAGAATCAATCCGTCCTCGTTGAATTTCTCTCCTTCGATGAATTTGATCTGTTTGGTAAATTCAGACGGATAATCGAAGTGAATCTTGAGCCCTGGTGTCAAATTCTCCACCCTTTCGGAAAAGGCGGTGCTTTCCTCTTGGTCTTCGTCATCTAAATACAGGTAATGAATTGGCATATCGGATAGCACACGGCTAGAGATCAAATGCGTCGAGCTCTTCGCTACTCGGGGCGGGAAGCTCGACACGGAAGCACGTGACGAAGTCCTCAGGGGGAGCCGTTAGAAATACATCGCCGCCGTACCCAGTCGCTACGTCGCGCACGATCTTTAGTCCCAAGCCACTTCCCCGAAGATCGTCGTCCAAGCCGCCTCCACCGTACGTGGACGTTGTAAAAAAGGGATTGAAAATGCGCTCTCGTAGCTCTTCTGGAACGCCGTCACCATTATCGGCAAACTCAAGAAACACTGTCTGATCCTCCTGACCACAGCGAATCAGCATGCGTCCTTGACCGGGTCGAGCCCGCCTGATCGCCTTCAACGCATTGGAATAGAAGTTGAACAATACGGAGTCCAGTTCAGATCCATGCATAGGACATGTGTAGAGATCGAGTCCTGTAACATCCGTTCTGATTTCAATGCCGGCCCGCGTAGTGGATGGCTCCATTTCGCGTGCGAACCCAACAACCACCTCACCTAACTCCCGAGGCAAAAGCTCACGTTGAGCATTTTCACGAGCCGCCCGGTCGAAATACCGCGCGTAAGAGTCGATCCGGTCAACGTTGGCTTCCAGCTTGCTAGCGGTATCCTTCGCAGAGAGCGGTTCACGCACTTCATCTGCAAGGCTTCGAGCATGCAGGGCTGCTGCTGTCAAAGTAGAGCGAATTTCATGAGTAAACTCTCCAATCACTATACCAAGACTAGCAAGCACCCGGAGCATTCCAAGCTCATCGATAAGATCAGCCTTCTTGCGTTCCAGTTCATCGATGCTCTGGTCGAGCCGATCAAGTACAGTCTTTGCATTCTCTGAATCGGAAATTTGGCGCAACTCACGTATCGCTTTCCGAACCTTCTCCTCCGGCGGATCCTCGATCTGTGATTCACGCCCAGAGGCAATGCGTTTTGTCTGGCGTGCTTCTGCTACCTTGAATACCGCTGCCCGGAGAATCCGAAAGGCAAAGCGCGTGAGTTCGCGATATGCCTCATTCTCGACTAATCCTTCTCTGCTAGATGTCTCCTCGAATCGATCTCCTTCCGGATCAGTAATCTCCACAAAGCCCAAGAAGTTGAGATTGGCGATCGGAGGTAGAATCTGTCTGCGCGCGGATACCTTGTCGAGTTCTAACCAATCATCTCGCTTCTCACCATACGGCAACACACGAAACCCATTGCGATAGAGTTTAATTCCAGGATGCTGGTCCGCTATCCGCAGAATAGTCCTGCTCATCATTGCTGGTATCAGTCCTGCCTGATAAATAAAATAGTACGCTTTCAGGCGCACGTCCTGCAAATGCTCAAACGGCATCGAGGGGTCGTCAGGATCGGCTCCAATAGGAATTAGATTGTCGTTGATTTGTGGGAATAGGCGGGACTCTATCGACCATTTACCACGCCCTTCGCTATCGACTTCTGCATCGATGTCTGCCACCGCATATTCATAAATTTGTGTTTCCTCATCCGCAATAGGGACAAGCTCTTCGGCTTCCTGCCGGTATATTTCAGCGAGAAATCCTGGATCTAGCCCTCCACCTTCCGCAGCTTTCTCTTTTGAAAGGGGAAATGGCTGAATCAAGTCGGAGACATAGCGCCAGATGCGCCGCATCTGAGCTTCACTCCATCCGTCGCGCAGCCCCTCAATCAGCAACGTCGTTCCTTCCTCCTGACCCTTCTCGACTTCCTCAACGCGGCTGGAAATAGATGTGAGATCTTGCCCTTCCTCAAATCGATCCCAGTTAATGGAAACGCGAAGCGCCTTATCGGTTTTTTTCGTCTGCGTCGTGATAGTCAGCCGTCGCCCCAATCGCTGCACTGCAAACCGCCCGATGCCTTTTCGCCCGGCCCGACGACGTTTGTAGCGGGGCGATATCGGTTCCCGTACCTTCGAGGTTGAGGATAGACGCATGAATCCTTCCACTAGGTCGGTTCTGGTCATGCCGGTGCCGTCATCTCGAATTTCCAGCGTCCCGCCCGGCTTATCGACATCAGAAAAGATCAGGTCAACAACGGTTGCATCAGCGTCATACGCATTTTTGACCAACTCTGAAACGGCCGTCTCTTGGCGAGAGACAAGTTCATAGCCCAGCCGCCGAATCAACCCTGCATCCGCGAAGAAGCGAACATTTTCAGGATCGCTCTTGGCTAGTGCTGTGGCCAGCACAAGCACGCGCGACGCATCGACCTCCTTCTCCTGAAGTGTCTTCTGAAGATCTGCTAGCAATTCGACACGTCGATCCGTCGTCATCTCGATCCTCAGCGCGTGTCGTGTTAGGTGTTGCTGGATTTCGCCCGTCGGCGCCGGCGCCGGGCTTCATCAAGCGCACCAGTAAGGATAAAAATTATCCGCTCGCGCTCAAGCGGGGGAAGGGCCTGGAGCACGAATATATCTGCTAGTCGCCGGGCTTCCTCGGCTTGTCCATTCCGTAGGGCTGTGTCAACCTGCTTAAACATCCTATTCACTTGCCGCGCATCCAGCTTCTCCGGGCTTACAAGGCGTATCCGGCCAGCCTCCGACGGCTCATGCTTGAGCACACCTGCGCCATAACAACGGCCTTGTAGTTCACCGGAAAGCTGGCTAAACGTACTTAAGATGGAAACTGCACACGCCTTCTGCCATGTGTTTTTGCTAACTCCTTCGGGTTGAGCTTCGGTTTTGAAGTACACCCGGTGGATTGTGTTAGTAGACGTAGTATCGGCCTCGTTGAGTATGAGTCTCGGGCCATGATGATACATGTAGGGAAAGAAGGCGTCCGGGTTACGCCTGTCGTCCGGTTGATGCCACAATGCACGCTTCTTGAATGTTCGGTTGGCGTGATGCTTTGCACGAGGCATCGTGGCGAGGTACTGCCGCAGTGCAGAACCTTTTCGTTCAAGCGTGGGATGACCAGTGTCGAGCAGAAGACACCGCTGATCCTTCAAGCGAGCCTGCTCCAGATCCGCGCAAGTCAGCGACGCTCCTGGAGCCATTGAGAACTTTGCGAGGATTGGATGAAGACAAGACTCTGGCAGGTTGTGAGACGCTGCCGTTGAAGCGCCGAGTACAAAGAAGGGGTTGGCTCCTGTCACAATTCCAATTCGCACATCGGCGATATCCGCGATACGTAGTAAACGCCCTGCACTGGCCACTGTTTGCATGCTAACTGCGGTCTCGTCAGTTAGAAATGCCGTACCAATACGACCATTCATGCGTCGTGCTCGACCCCCGCCTTGCACCCAAGCTTGAATGCCTTCTCTCAGATCGACAAGGGTACTGGCGAAATCCAGATGGAATTGACCATCTCTCTCCATACTCTGTTGTCGTCCATCGGCAAGTAGAACGGCTGTGATCTCCTCCGTCCCCTCGGATAAAAAGAGTCGTTGGCCTAATTGAACAATGAGGCTACGTTCGAAGTGTCGAGCGATGTAGCTCCTCACGACTGATGCATACTCCGCGAACAGAAAGCTGCCAGGAAGAATCCACGCCATACGTCCTCCTGTCCGAAGAAATGGAATGGCATGTAGCAGGAAGTACGCCCACAGACTAGCTTTTGGAGTCAGGTTGAACCCATCTCGCTGAGCCACTTGTTGAGCAATATCTCGAACTGACTGGTTCATGTTATGGTAGGAGACATAGGGCGGATTTCCAACAACAACATCGAACAGTTCTGCACGGAGATCAGTCGGCTGAACGCATAAAAAATCCCTGTGCAAGAAGCGCCGTGTTTTTTTATCGATTCCTAGTTTGGGCTCAAGGTAGTGGGTAAAGGCTTTTCCGTCTATATCACACCCATACAACTGCTTGCGGGGTTCACTCACACCAAGAGCTTTAAGGCGATTACAGGCCGCTTCTAGAAATCCGCATGCGCCGAAGCTAGGCTCAAGAATATGCTCATTTGATCCTTGAATTGCCCATGAACAGAGAATTCGTGATGCCTCACTAGGCGTATAGTAGAGACCAAGTCCTTTCTTTGAGCGCTCCGAAGATGTGGAGTTAAACGAAAAGGAATGCTCGTCGATTGGAAGATGGTTGGCTGTCACAGATAACGGCCTAGTCATATTCTAGACACATGCTCAAAGTGGCTGGATGTTTCCAGCAGTGGAAAGAAAACACTTACATCTTGGCTGCCGCGAGGCGAGCGACTTTGCGGTGGCGGGGGGGGAGCGGCGACTTCATCATATCCATCTCGCGCGCGTAGGCCACGCAGGCCTGGACGAAGGAGGCAAACAGCGGGTGCGGCTGCCCGACGGTCGATTTGTACTCGGGGTGGAATTGCACACCGATGAACCAGCGCTTCTCCGGCAACTCGAAGATCTCGATGAGGTCCCGCTCCAGGTTAATGCCGACGAATCGCATCCCGTGCTCGTGGAGTTTGTACCGGAGCACGTTGTTGACCTCGAACCGGTGCCGATGCCGTTCCTGCACCTCTGCCTCGCCGTAGATATCCCGTACGCGTGACCCCTCGACGAGGTGGCAGTCGTACATGCCGAGCCGCATGGTGCCGCCTTTGTCGGTGATCTTTTTCTGTTCTTCCATGATGTCGATTACGGGGTGATGGCTCTCGGGGTCGAACTCGGTAGAGTGCGCATCGGCCCATCCGCACACGTTGCGGGCAAACTCGACGACGGCGCATTGCAGGCCCAGGCAGATCCCGAAGAACGGGATGTCGTGTTCGCGGGCATACCGTACGGCCGTGATCTTCCCCTCAATGCCCCGGTCCCCGAAGCCGGGCGCTACGAGCACCCCGGCTACCTCCTGGAGCACATCCTCGACGTTCTCCTCCGTCACATTGTCCGAGAGTACATATTTGATCTCGATCTGGACGCCGTTTTCGACCCCGGCGAGAATGAAGCTCTCCGAGATCGACTTGTAGGCGTCCTGATGCTCGACGTACTTGCCCACGAGCGCGATGCGGATGGTGGCCTCGGGGTCTTTGAGTTTTCGCAGGAAGTCAATCCACGCATCAAGCCTCGGCTCGGTAAGCGCGCGCCCTTCGCCGAGGTCGTCGTGGATGTGGAGCCGTTCGAGCACGATATTGTCGAGCCCTTGTTCGGTCAGCAGCAAGGGGACTTCGTAGATCGTCTCGGCGTCGAGGGCCTGGATGACGGCACGCGGTTCGACGTTACAAAAGAGCGCGATTTTGCGGCGCAAGTCGGCATCAAGGGGGTGTTCGGCACGGCAAACAAGGATGTCCGGCTGCAACCCGTAAGAGAGCAGCGTCTTGACCGAGTGCTGCGTCGGCTTCGTCTTCAACTCACCGGCGGCGGCCAGGAAGGGCACCAGCGTAAGGTGGACTTCCAGCGTATTGCGGCTGCCCAGTTCGTAGCGCAGCTGGCGGATGGCTTCGAGGTAGGGCTGGCTTTCGATGTCGCCTACCGTGCCGCCGATCTCGGAGATCACGACGTCGAACTCGCCCGTCTCACCGAGTTTGATCATCCAGTGCTTGATCTCGTCGATGATGTGCGGCACCACCTGGACGGTCTTGCCCAGATAGGCCCCGGCGCGTTCCTTCGTGATCACCTCCAGGTAGACGCGGCCCGTGGTGACGTTGTTGGCCTGGCTGGTAGCGCGGCCCAGGAAGCGCTCGTAATGGCCCAGGTCTAGGTCCGTCTCCGCCCCGTCGTTGGTGACGTAGACCTCGCCGTGCTCATAGGGATTCATCGTGCCCGGATCCACGTTGATGTAGGGATCGAGCTTCTGAATCGTGACGCGCAGACCGCGTGCTTCGAGCAAACGCCCCAACGACGCGCAAAAAATGCCTTTACCCAGCGAGGACGAGACCCCGCCCGTAACGAAGATGTACTTGGTCATATACTGGCGGTATCATGTCAAGGCGTGGAGCCTTGCTGCAAGGAGAAGCGCACAACAAAAAAACGTCGGGCGCGACACACAAAGAGGGGCACAGTCCAAAAACGAAACGAGGTGCCCGCCTAAAATAGTAATTTTTTTCCTCTGCGTAAAATGAATACTACGTTTTCCTCGCGATCACCAGCAGCCCCGTCCCGGCCTCGTTGTCATGCTGCATGTCCATCTTGTTGAGGAGAAGACCGGCGGGCAAGGCAACGAGGTAGTAGAAGGGCAGCACGAGGAGAAACGCCCACGAGGTACCCAGCATGAGGATAGGCCGCTTGATGAGCAGACGCCACGCCAGCGACCCGTAGCGACCGTAGGTGTAGAGGCTGCGCACGGGCTCCAGCCCGGCGTCGCGCAGCTTGCCTTCGAGTTCGGCCTTGTTGTACCCGTCACGCACGTGCTCTTCGATGAAGCTCGCGTCGCCCGCTTTCTGCACGTCGGAGCCGCCGAGGTCCGACGGGGTATTGACGAGCAGGTAGCCTCCAGGCCGTAATACCCGCGCAAAATGTCGAAAGACGCCGCGATCATCTTCGATGTGCTCCATCACATCGACGGACAGGATCACGTCGAACGGGCCTTTTGCCTGAAGCTGCGTCAGGTCGTCGAGGGCCAGGGTCACGCGGTCGGCCAGCGGCGTATGGTCGAAGAAGCGGCGCGCATTGTCGAGGTAGGTTTGTTTGACGTCGACGGCCAGCACGCGGGCATGGGCGAACGCGCGGACCATGAAGTAGGCATACTGGCCGAAGCCCGTCCCGGCGTCGAGCACGTACAGGGGTCGGTCCGTCGGCATCGCGCCCAGCAACCGCCGCACCTCACGCCGGACGTACCAGGCCCGCAGGAAGAAGAGGTCGAGCAGCCGGTAGAACAGCTTCTGCAGCGCGGGATGCCGGCTAAAGAACCGGCCCAGCCGATCTTTGATGGGGTCGTAACGCATCGTTTAGCTCAAAGCAACGCCTCTAGCGCCTCGTACAGTCGGTCCCAGCTATACTTCTGCTTCTCCTGCCGGACGCCTTCCGCCAGCCGGGGACCCATCGCTTCCTTAAAGAAACGAACGACGGCGGCGGCAAGCGCGTCGGGATCGCCCGGCGGCACCACCAGTCCTGCTTTTTCATGCGGCACCACCTCGGCCAGCCCCCCTACGTCGGTGATGATAGCCGGCACGTCGAAGTGGAAAGCGACCTGCGCCACGCCGCTCTGCGTGGCCGAGACGTAGGGTTGCACGACTACATCGGCGGCGGAAAAATAAACCGGCACGGCGTCGTTTGCGATGTAGTCGGCATGGATCTGCACGTGCGCCTCCAGGCCGTGCTCTGCGATGAAATGCCGGTAGGGAGCCTCGTCGTCGTAAAACTCGCCGGCCACTACCAGCCGCGCCTCGGGCAAAGCCTCGATGATGCGGGGCATGGCGTCCAGCAACACGTGCAACCCTTTGTACTTGCGGACGAAGCCGAAGAACATCATCACCGGCGCCTCCGGCGGCAGGCCCAGCCGGCGGCGTGCTGCCTCCCGAGGCATCGCTTCTCCGAAAAGATCGTAGACGGGATGGACGACCTGCCGCACCGGCGCCGTGACGCCGAGCGTCTTCAGGTCGCGGGCCACGGCGTCGGACATGACGACGCACCCGTCAACCGTCTTAAAAAAATAGCGCCCGAGCGCGATGTCCCCTGGGCGGCGCTCATGAGGGAGGGCATTGTCGACGGCGACGAGGATCTTCGCTCCACACCGGCGCACCCGCCGGGCTATGGTCCCGAAGGCCGGGGCGAAAAACGGCATCCAGTACTTGAAGATCACCGCATCCGGCGCCATCGCCTCGATGTGCCGGGCCGCCTTGAACCAGCTCACCGGATTCACCGTGTCGATGAGCCGCACGGCCGGCACGGGATCGGCTGCAACACCGGCCTCGTACTGCGTCTTGCCCGGAAAAAGTAGCTCGGGGTACTGCCGGGTGAACGTTACGGCCGCCACCTCGTGCCCCCGCGCCTGCAACCCCCGATACATCGTCTCCAGAAAATGCGCGATCCCGCCCCGGTACGGATACATCGGGCCGACGAGTACGAAGCGCTTTGGCGGGATGCTGTTCATCGGGTTGCGCCGAGGAGGACGACCGTAAATACCCGAACACGATACGCCTCAAACACGCCGCGACGCCTCCTGTCGCTCCCAGGGCGCCACCGTTTCAATGACGTGATACGGCGTCGTCTCGTCCATGCGGCGGCGGATGATCATGTCCCCCAGGAGCCCCGTGCAAAAAGTCTGCACGCCGACGACGATCAGCAACACGCCCAGCAGCAGCAACGGGCGGTCGCCGATGAAATTACCGAAGACGAGCTTGTCGACGGCGATCCACAGGCTGATGGCGAAGCCTCCCAGAAAGGACAGCGTCCCGAACATGCCGAAGAAATGCATCGGACGCGCCGCAAACCGTGTCAGAAAGGCGACGGTGATGAGATCGAGGAAGCCGCGAAGAGCCCGCTCCAGCCCGAACTTGGTACGCCCGTACCGGCGTGCCCGGTGGTGGACGGGCTTCTCACCGATCCGCTCGTAGCCTTCCCACTTAGCCAGCAGCGGGATGTAGCGGTGCATCTCGCCGTAGACCTGGATGTTTTTGACCACCTCGCGCCGGTATGCTTTCAGCCCACAGTTGAAGTCGTGCAGCTTGATCCCGGAGACCAGGCGCGTGACGACGTTGTAGACCCGGCTCGGGATGGTTTTGCTCAGCGGATCCTGGCGTTTCTGCTTCCAGCCGCTGACGAGGTCAAAGCCATCGTCGATCATCGCAACGAGGGCCGGGATCTCCGCGGGGTCGTCCTGGAGGTCGGCGTCCAGCGTCACGACGGCACGGCCCAGGGCTTGGACAAATCCGGCGGCGAGGGCAGCGCTCTTGCCGTAGTTGCGGCGGAAGCGCAGCCCGGCAAAGCGCGGGTCGTCTTCGTGGACGGCCCGGATGACGTCCCACGAACGGTCTCGCGAGCCGTCGTCGATGAACCAGACCTCGAACGACAGGTCCGCCTCTTCGCATACCGCCCGGATCTGCCGGACCAGTTCCGGCAGCGACTCTTCCTCTTCGTAGACGGGCACGATGATGGAAACGTCGGGCTCGCTCATGGGCCTGGGCGCGATTGGCAAGGGGGTGCCTGCATCGCGACTACATCGTGAACGTCAAGCTAGACATCGATCGTCGCGTACCGGGCGTTACGCTCGATAAATTTGCGGCGGGGTTCGACGGCATCGCCCATCAGGGTGGAAAAGATGCGGTCGGCCGCGGCGGCATCGTCGATGGTGACGCGCTGGAGCATGCGAAGGGACGGATCCATCGTCGTCTCCCAGAGCTGCTCCGGGTTCATCTCGCCGAGGCCTTTGTACCGCTGGATGGTCACCTTGCCCCGGCTGTCCGCCTGCATCGTCTCGACGGCCTGTTTCAGGGTTTCGTCATTCCAGATGTAGCGCTCCTCTTTGCCGCGCTTGACGCGGTAGAGCGGCGGAAGCGCGATGTAGACGTACCCGTGTTCGATGAGCGGACGCAGGTGCCGGTAGAAGAACGTCAACAACAACGTGCGGATGTGTGCCCCATCGACGTCGGCGTCCGTCATGATAATCGTCTTGTGATAGCGAAGCTTGTCGAAGAGAAAATCCTCCTCGTGCGTCGCAATGCCGGTGCCGAGCACCGTAATGATGTTCTTGATCTCGTCGTTTTCGAGCACACGGTCCAGTCGGGCTTTCTCGACGTTGAGGATCTTACCGCGCAGGGGGAGGATGGCCTGAAAGTGCCGATCCCGCGCCTGTTTGGCCGAGCCGCCGGCTGAGTCGCCTTCTACGAGGTAGATCTCACATTCTTCCGGGTTGCGCGAAGCACAGTCGGCCAGCTTGCCGGGCAGGCCGCCGGAGGCGAACGCATTCTTACGCTGGACCAGTTCGCGCGCCTTGCGGGCCGCCGCGCGGGCCTGCGCGGCCACCACTACCTTGTCGACGATGGCCCTGGCCTCGCGGGGATGGTCTTCGAGCCACATGCCCAGCTTGTCGTTGACGACGCTCTCAACGATGCCCTGCACGTCCGAGTTACCCAGCTTCGTTTTCGTCTGGCCCTCGAACTGGGGCTCGGCCACCTTCACGGACAACACAGCCGTGAGCCCTTCACGAAAGTCGTCGCCCGAGAGATCGCCCTTGAAGTTTTTGAGCAGGTTGTTGCGTTCGGCGTAGACCTTGAGCGTCCGCGTCAACGCCCGCCGGAAGCCGGAGATGTGGGTGCCGCCCTCGTGCGTGTTGATGTTGTTGACGAACGAAAGCACGTTGGACGTAAAGCTGGCGTTGTACCGCATCGCCAGTTCGACCGGGGCTTCGGCCTCTTCATCGGCGATGTAGAGGACCTCTTCGTGAATGGGCGTACGCGTTTCGTCCAGGTACTCGACGAACTCCGTGATGCCGCCTTCGAAGTGAAAGGCTTCCTGGCGCAGGTCCTCATCCTCTTCGCGCCGATCTTCGATGGTGATGTAGACGTTGCGGTTCAGGTACGCCAGTTCGCGGAGGCGCTCGGCCAGGGTGTCGAAGCGAAACTCCGTCACCGTGAAGATGCCGCCGTCCGGCCAGAACGTCACGTCGGTGCCGGTCTGCTCCTCCGCGCCGAGAGGACGCATGCGCTGCACCTCGGTGGTGGGGTGCCCGTAGGCGTATGCTTGCTCCCAGACGTACCCGTCGCGCTTGATGGTGGCAATAAGGCGCATCGCCAGGGCATTGACGCACGAGACGCCAACGCCGTGGAGCCCGCCGGACACCTTGTACGTGTCCTTGTCGAACTTACCCCCGGCATGCAGTGTGGTCATCACGACCTCAAGCGCCGGACGGTTTTGCGTCGGATGCATCTCGACGGGAATGCCGCGCCCGTTGTCGGTCACCTGCACCGATCCGTCTTCATGAATTATGACGTCGATCTGGTCACAGTAGCCCGCCAGCGCCTCGTCGATGGAGTTGTCGACGACCTCGTAGACGAGGTGGTGCAAACCGCGAAAGCCTACGTCGCCGATGTACATGGCCGGGCGCTTGCGGACGGCCTCCAGCCCTTCCAGCACCTGGATGTTGGAAGCTCCGTATCCTTTTTTTTCTTGCTGATTCTGATCGCTCATTGACATCTGGTTGCGCCCAAAGGCATAGCTGTCGGCCTACGGCTTCAAAAGGCCGCGCTTCTGTTTGAAAAACAAGGTTTTACCATCCTCTCTTGAACGCGCTTCACCCCGGCGTGTTCTCGGTGACGGCGTAGTACGACCGCGCTTAAAGCCCGGCCCGAAGATACGAATTTTTTGTCCGTTGTCCCTTGTCCGTCCGGACGGCCCGTGCCGAACCTCACGGGATCCCTGCGAGCGTCCGTCGTTTCTCATCAGCAGCTAGGGAGATACACCCCGCCCATGAATGCAGAACGACGTAGCCGCAAGCCCTTCCTACACGGCCTGATGCAGCCTGCCCGTAAAGAGCAGCCCCCGGCGCACGAAGGATTGTACCCGTGCCGGAAACGCGTCGTCTCCGGTTTCGAGCAACGTACTCCCTGCCTGCTGCATCACACGGGCTTCTTCGACGAGGGCTTCCGGCACCTCGGGATACAGGCTGAGCAGACGCTGGTGCACAACCTTCAGGTGCTCGGCGATGCCGTGCAACACCATCAGGTCGTTGTAGCGACGCACCAACGCGGCGACGTAGTCTTCCGCCTCGGCGCGTTCTGCCTGGACGAGGCCGGCCTGGAGCTGCATGAATTGCGCCTGCAACGCCCCCGCCGCCCGGTGCAAGTAGATACGGACGAACGGCTTTGCCTCCTGCGCGGACGGGTCGCGCCCGGCCCGGCGTTCCGAGGCAGCATGCCACACCTGCACGGCGGTCGTAACCGTCGAGAACAGCGCCATCGCCTGCCATACGGCAGCTTCGGCATGGGCATTGTCGTGGGGAGCAGAATTCATGAGAATGGGATAGATGCATAGATAGTGGGGTTAAACTCAAAGATTCGGCAGATCGTTCATTGTGATCTGCTCCAACGAGGCTTTAGGATCATATGCATATTCTCCGATTCGCTTGATTAGTGTCCTTAAAGCAGCTTCAATCCATGACGCGTCGGCCTTCGTGAGCGGGCGGCTCCCCTCGCGGAATTTTCGTGCGGTTGCACCATGTTCTGCGTTTTTCGTCGATTTTCGCGGGCGTTGAAAAAACCTACCCTTGTAAGCCTCAAGGGGGCGGTTCTGGTGCCTTTCGTTAGATCAACACCGTAGAGGGAGACTACCCACAATAGCTTCCTTACTTAAACGCCTCATCCGATCCGAATGATCTCCCGCTGGATGGGCGTGGTGACGACCGGCCCGGCGTCCGGATCGACGTAGACGTCGATCTCGCTGCGGACACCGAACTCGGGCAGGTAGATGCCGGGCTCCACGGAAAACCCGACGCCGGGCAGGATCTCCCGCGTGTCGTGCGTCTCCAGGTTGTCGAGGTTGACGCCGAGTGCATGGACTGAGGCGCCGGGCCCCATGCTGTGGCCGGTGCGATGCACGAAGTAGTCGCCGTAGCCGGCCTGCTCGATGTGCTGCCGCGCCATCATATCCGCCTGCCAGCCCTGGATCGTGATGCCGTCCCGCCACGCTTGCTGAATCCCGGACACGACCGCATCGCGCGCGCCCGTGACGGCCTGGTAGACCTGCTGGTGCCGTTCGGGCACGGCCTCGCCCACGTAGCCTACCCATGTAATGTCTGAAAACACGTCCTGCTCGCCGGGAAACCTGGCCCACAGGTCGATGAGCACCCAGTCGCCCGCCTGGATGGCGGCATGCTGCTCGGCCGTCGGTTCGTAGTGGGGATCCCCGCTGTGGGCATTGACGGCCACGATGGGCCCGTGGTCGGTGATCAGGCCGTGCCGATCGAACTGTTCACGGATGAACTGCTGTACGTCGTATTCGGTGACGGCGGCCCCGGCGCGGAGTTGTTGCCCGATGTAGGCGAAGGCGGCGTCTTTCGCTTCGGCGACACCGGCACACGCTCGCCGGTGGGAAGCGACCGCCTCTGGGGACCACGAGGCCGCCGCTACCTGAAACAGGTTGGCCGACGAGACAACCTCAACCCCGAGCGCCCGGACCTGTTCGACCGTCCCGGCATCCACCCACGAATGCATCGGGATGGCACCGCCGGGCGAGTACTCCATCGCGACGCGGTTGCAGGAATCCAGGGCCCGACGCATCCAGGCCTGCATCTCCTGCCAGCTCGTGTAGCGGTCCATCGCGAAAGGTGCCCCATCGAACAAGAGCTTGTCGAGGCCGTGTACGAGCAGCCGGGCTTCCCCGCGCGCCGGGACGAAGAGGTAGTTGCGCCGCGAGGTCGCCTGCTGCATGCCGAGCAAACGCCAGAAGACCGGGTTGCTGCCTCGAAAATCGTACAACAGCCATCCGTCGATGGCCTGCCGGCCCATGTACGTCCGGGCCTTGTCTAGATCAGGCATAGCGGGATCGATGTAGCGAGTGAAGAGGACTGGGGCGCGTAAAATACAACGCGGCGGGAGTCTTTTGCATTTCTCTGAACTTCCCCTACCTTGACGCTCACTGCCCGACTTGCGACTGTTTTAACCGAGGAGGTCTGTATGCGTATCCGTCGCCTGTTTTTCTGTGTCATGGCGAGCCTGCTGCTGGGTGTGTTGCCCGCGCCGGCGCAGCGTACCGTCGTCCACTGCGGGACGCTGATCGATCCGGGCGTTTCGATGGAACCGATGGCGCAACGTACCATCATCGTCGAAGGGACCCGCGTGGCGTCGGTCGAAGAAGGCTTTACCACGCCGCGCGCCAGCGACCGCGTCGTCGACCTGCGCGAAGCCTACTGCATGCCGGGCCTCATCGACATGCACACCCATCTTTCCGGTGAGAGCCGCAAGGGCGGCTACATCGACCGTTTCCGCATGACGCCCGCCGAGCAAGCCCTGAAGGCCAGCCGGTACGCCCGGACGACGCTGCTGGCCGGCTTCACCTCCGTCCGGGACGTAGGCGGCACCGAGGGCGTAGACCTGGCGCTCAAGCAGGCCATTGCGAGCGGTTGGATCGCCGGGCCGCGCATGTTCGTGGCCGGGCATAGCCTCTCCATCTCCGGCGGCCATGCCGACGACACGAACGGCTACCGCGAGGATATCATGGGCGTTCCTACCGAGGCGGACGGCATCGTCGACGGCATACCGAGCGCCATCCGGGCCACGCGCATCGCCATCAAACGCGGGGCGGACCTTATCAAGATCACGGCCACCGGCGGCGTGCTTTCCCTCCAGGGCGACGGCACCGGGCCTCACTTCAAAGAGGAAGAGATCCGCGCCATCGTCGAGACGGCCCGCGACCACGGGCGCAAGGTGACGGCCCACGCCCACGGCGACGAAGGGATGCAACGCGCCGTCCGTGCCGGCGTGGCCTCCATCGAGCACGGGACCTATATGAGCGAAGCGACGATGCAGTTGATGAAGGAACGGGCCGTGTACCTCGTGCCTACGATCACGGCCGGCAAGAGCGTGGCGGACTCCGCCCGCATCGAGGGCTACTACGTGCCGGTAGTGACGAAGAAAGCGCTGGAGGTGGGCCCTGTGATCCAGGGCACCTTTGCCAAAGCCTACCGTACCGGCGTGCCCATCGCCTTCGGCACCGATGCCGGGGTGTTCAAACATGGGCGCAACGGGAAAGAGTTCGCCTACATGGTCGAGGCCGGCATGCCGCCGATAGAAACCCTGCGCACCGCCACCTACAACGCAGCGGACCTGCTGGGACAACGCGATAACCTCGGCACCCTGGAACCCGGCAAGCACGCCGACCTCGTCGCGGTGCTGCGCAATCCGCTCGACGACATCAGGGTGATGGAGACGATCGCGTTCGTGATGAAAGACGGCGCAATTTACAAGATGGACGGCGTTCCTTCCGAGATCATCCGGACGAGCCGGTAGATCTGAGAATGAAGAGCAGGGGCATAGGAAAGGTACAAGCCTCAACAGGTTAATCAAAAAAAGGCGGAGCCTTCCTTAAGAGACGCCCACTGAAGCACCGTAGCTGCTTTTGTATTATTGAGCCAGTCGATATAGACGTTCAAGCCCATTGCGTGCGGCCGTGGCGAAATCATCATAGGAAGCGATTTGCTCGCTCGTCCCATGTAATAGTCGAGCTTTTTCCATCCCATTTTTCGAAGCGGCCTCCAGTCTCTGTAGCTTCGCCTCACAAAATGCTGCTGCGAAGGTGGCTGACTCCTTAATCTTCTCGTCTGACCAGTATCCTCGTAAGGCTTCAAGCGCCGGTGCCAGTACTGAACTATCTGAATGACGGTTACGTAGAAGCACTTTTGTATGAAACGCAAGCATCTCCGCACGTCCCGGCCCCTCATCTTGACGCAACAATAATCGCAGCATCATATTAGATGCATTTTGCTCAAGTTTAAACAAGAGCGGGTTACCAGCATGTTGGTCAAACAGCACCTTAACCGTTGCGTGAATTCCGGCCGGGTTGGCATCAGACAGCATTGTCCCACGCATTTCAAAAAGAGCTTCCGCAATCTGGCGGTTCGCCCTATTGAATTCCTCCTCTCCTATGCTCCGTACAAGTTCAGCGCGACCCTGCGGAGCCTCGACAGGAATGTAGAGCGTCTTCGCCTCGGCAGGTAGCTCCCCTTCCAGAGAAGCTACCTCATCCAGCGCATCTGAGCATTTGAGACCGACAAGGAGCAAAAAGATGAGCCCTAAATACTTCATTAGCTAATTGATATTATAACCTCTTCTCGCAGCCCATCTAAGAAAAAAATCCCGCCGGATCAAGATAACTTTGTACGATGCTCAGGAACTTGTTAATAATAGGGCGAACGCCTCTTTCTCTTCCTCAGGCAACGCACGAAACGCGGCGACGAACTGGTCGGTCCGCGTCGAGCCGAAGCGACGGGCGCCCGCCTGCAAGAAGGCCCGGATCTCTTCGATCTGCCGGATCCCGCCGGCCGCCTTGACCAGGCACCGCCCGTCTACAGCGGCATACATCAGGCGCACGTCTTCCAGCGTGGCGCCGCCGGTGGTATACGCCGTGGACGTCTTGACGAAGTGCGCGCCTGCCCGGGCGATCCAGTCGCAAGCCCGGCGTTTTTCCTCGTCGGTGAGCAGTCCGTTCTCGGTGATGACCTTCACGACGGCGCCTTCGGCGGCGCGTACCACGCCTTCGACGTCCCGCATGAACACCGCCTGCTCTCCGTTCTTGAGGGCGGGAAGGTTCATCACCATGTCGATCTCTTCGGCGCCGAGGTCGAGCACCTCGCGGGCCTGGTAGGCTTTCATCGAGGGCGTCTCGTTGCCGTGGGGAAACCCGACGACCGTACCCAGCAGCACGCCGGACCCGGCCAGCAAGGGCGCGGCAAACCGGATGTAATGCGGCTGGACCGTCAGCGTGGCGGTGCCCAGGGTTGCCGCCGTCTCGGCGAAGCCGATGACGTCGGCTTGCGTCGCATCGGGCCGCACGATCGAATGATCGAAGAGCCGGGCAAAGGCGGCTTCCGTCATAGCAACGCCGTCGATCTGGAAATGCAGTAAAAAATCCGTACCGCCCCTTCAGGGCGGGGCCGTCGTCGCGGTGCTTACACTTCGAGGTAGCGCATGAACTCCTGGACGCGGTGCTGGAGTTCCTCGTCGCTCTCCTCGCTGAACGAGGCGACGACGTGGTAGCCGTAGTGCTCCAGCATGTGCCGCACGCGCGAGGTGTCCTGCACGTTCAGCTTCAGCGTGATGCGGATCTGGCCGTCCGAGGCGTTTGCCAGCTCCGTGGCGATCGAAAGGATCTTGACGTCGTTCTGCTCGATGGTGTAGACGAGCTGGCTCAGCGAATAATCGCGCGGGGCTACCTCGATGGCGAGGATGGCACCGGCTTCCTGCGTGGAAAACATCCGCGCAAACTGATCGAAGATGTCGTGACGCCGGAGGAGGCCGACGTAGCGGCCGGTGTTTTCGGCGACCGGCATCGTCGTCAGGTCGTGCTGCACCATGATCTTCGTCACGTCGAAGACATGGGCTTCCGGGGCGGCGACGATAGGCCGCGGTCCCAGCAAGGTGCTGATCGGCGCATCCGGGCCGGGCGCATCGAGCAATTGATCTTCGGAGACGACGCCGATGAGCATGCCTATCACATCGACGACGGGTAGGTGTCGTACCCGAAACTCCATCATTAAGCCCAGCGCGTGCTCGACGGTATCGCTCGGTCTGAGCGGCGGCGTGGCGGGGTGAATCAGTGTCAGAACGGTCATCGGCTTGGTGCAGCTTTCGGCATCGTGCGCGTTACACGGAAACAACGCGCAAATGCTGTACCATTTTGCCGCTTGCTGTTTAGTAACAGATGCGGCGAAAAGGTTGCTCAGGGCATCTACGTCACCCGGACGGCAGCACAGCCCGTCTCCCGGACGCTTTTTACGAATATCATCGACGAGACGCAAGCGAATTTTAGATACCCGGTCTCAGAATTGTACGTTTATTAGGAGCCGGCGTTCTCGCGCTATCCAGGAACCGGCGTCAGCCCGGCATACTTTGCCAGCAGAGGCGAGAGGTCCTCGACGTGTTTGCGGGCAGCCCGGAAGCGGAGCCGGGCGACGGCTTGCGGCGTCTCACCCTCCTCGCCGGTTCGCGCGTACATGTACTCTTCCGACATCACATCCGCGACCCGATGGATGTGCGAGATGGCCCGAGCTTCGGTCAGGGGCACGTAGGCAATCCGTTCGACAAAGTCTTGCTCGACCAGACGGAGCAGGGATTGCTTCAAGTCGGTCAGCCCGATGCCCCGCAGGGCCGAGACGAAGGCCGCCTCGGGATACTCCCCACGCAGTGCCGTCAGGACGCCGTGCTCGTCCAGGGCGTCCACTTTGTTGAACATCATCAGCGTCGGTTTGTCCAGCGCCCCCAACTCCTTCAACGTCTCCTGCACGACGCGTATGTGGTCTTCGAAGCGCGGGTGCGTGACGTCGACCACATGCAGCAGCATGTCGCTCTCGCGCACTTCATCGAGGGTGCTCTTAAAACTCTCGATGAGCTTGTGGGGCAGTTTTCGGATGAAACCAACCGTGTCCGAGAGCAGCACCTCTTTGTTCGGCGCCAGCGTGATCAGGCGCGTGGTAGCGTCGAGCGTAGCAAAGAGCCGGTCCTCGGCAAAGACGTTGGTGTTCGCCAGCGCGTTCATCAGCGTTGACTTCCCGGCGTTGGTGTACCCGACGAGCGAGATGCGCGTGTGATGTTCGCGCCCCCGGCGCTGCGTCGTTCGCTGCCGGTCGATCTTTTCGAGCCGCTCCGTGAGCGTGGCAATGCGGTTGCCGATGAGGCGTCGGTCCGTCTCGATCTGCGTCTCACCCGGCCCTTTCGTGCCGATGCCGCCTTTTTGCCGGGACAGGTGGGTCCACTGGCGTGTCAGGCGGGTACGCAGGTAATCGAGTTGCGCCAGTTCGACCTGCGTCTTGGCCACGGCCGTCTTGGCGCGCCGGGCAAAAATGTCGAGGATCAGGCCGGATCGATCCAGGAGCTTACAGCCGAGTTCGCGCTCGAGGTTGCGGATCTGCACCGGGTTGAGATCATCGTCGAAGATCACCAGGTCCGTCTGACGCGTGGCGACGAGGTTTTTGAGTTCGCGCACCTTGCCCTTCCCGATGTACGTAGAGCCGCTGAGGCGCGGAAGTGCTTGCGTGACGCGGTCGGTGACGTGTGCGCCGGCCGTGTCGGCCAGCAGTTCGAGTTCGTTAAGCGAATCTTCTACCTCCCAGCGCGAAGCGCCGGGCGTGATGACGCCTACAAGGATGGCCGATTCCGAGGCCAGCGAGTCTGTGTGGGACAAAGGCTACCGAGGTTGGTACGACATACGGCGACGCCCCTGCACGGCAGTCGTAGGGCGGCCAGGGACATGCTACGAGATACAACGTATACCCTGAGAATACCTATGAGTTGCAACGCATCAAAGGGCGAACCCTGTTTAAGAAATTGTTATTTAGGGTGTTGATTCGGGCCCGGTGCTATCCTTCCAGCGCCTTTTTTCCGTAGACCTGTTGTGCGGCTAGCTCGAAACGAGCGTCCAGCTTTTCGGCTACGATCTCGCTAAACGCGGCCTGTTGCAGGTGCGGTATTTCCAGTTCAAGACGGCATCGTGTCTCGGTCGGATCCAGGTAAAAAAACACGTATCGATGCTTCTGCGTGTCATGCGTCTCGAAATAGTCGACGACCTGCCCCCAGGCAACGGCATACCCGGCCCGACTGGGATGAGAGATCACGCCATGCATGGTAATCAGCACCGAGGTAGAGAGCAAGCTGGCCACGAACCAGAAAACCCCGCCGACGAAGTAGCCCGTCACGAACTTCACAGGAAACGCCTGCCCGATCACCAGCGTCCCAATGAAGAACAACAGCACTGCACCCAGGAAAAGCGTAGGCCAGAGGGGCAAACCCAGTAGTTTACCCGTACGCCAGGACAGGAGCACGTGGCGCACACGCATGCGATTCATGACCGTTACGAGTAACAGCAGCGACGTGACACCTAGGAAGCCTGCTTGAAAAATCAGGTGAAGAGAGGTCAGGAGGGCGGCAGCGGCAAGCATCGCGTTGGGGCAGAATAAGAGCACATAGGATCTACAGACAACATGTATCGACAGGGTCGAAAGACGGGAGCCGCCGTGCGCGTGGCGACGACCCCTAGGCCGGGGCCGTCTCCGGCCGCCACTGCATCGAAACGAGCATCTCTGCAATCATAAACAACAACGCGAACAGTAGAAAGACGTTCCAGAGTTCGATGCCGGTTCGTTCGGCTTCGATGGTTGCGATGACGCCCCCCGCACCACCCGGACCCGGATCGAGTACGCGCACCGGTAAGCCCGTAGCGTCGGCCAGGCGCTCGACGGCTTCCTCCGGCGCGTAGGGTTGCAGGTTCGACTCCCGGCTGTCGAGGTTCAGGGCGATACGGCGTACCCGCGTCTCCCCCGCGAAGACATCGTAGATGCCGGGTATGCGCAACGAGGCATCGGTCTGCAACAGAACGGCGCCGAAGAGGCTGCGCTGCTCCGGCATGATTTCTTCGCCTCCGGGGGCGATCAGGCGCAGCGTGGCTCCTTCGGGCACCCCGGTCAACCGCAACTCGCTTTCCTTGCCGACCAGGAGTTGATCTCCCTGGACGGACTCGCCCGCCGAGAGGTAGTAGATCGATCGGTACAGGAGTGGGATAAACAAACCTCGTACCGGCAGGTCGCTCCAGGTCACGTCGGGCGCCGTCGCTATGACGAACACTGCACCGCGCCCGTGCCGGATCTCTTGCAAGAACGGGAATCCGTTCGAGAGCTGGATCAACGTCTGCTCCGAAGCCGCGCTAGGCGTGTAGTTCATCGCATAGTAGAGGTCCGGGCTTTCGACCTCGGTCCGCCCCTGACGGTCGGGTCGGTCGAAGACACCCTCGAAGAGGGGATGCTCCAGGTCTACGCGGTCGAACGTGGCGATGGGCTGCCCGGAGCCTTGCGTGCCGCTGAAACCGCTAAAAGCCCCGCCCCCCAGGCCCGAGAGCAGCGCGTTGTAGTCGGAGGCCTGCGCCGCCTGGCTGGGAAAGAACAACAGGCCGCCGCCACTATCCACGTAGCGCACGAGCGCCGCTATCTCGCCGCTGGACAGGTCGCGCATCCCCACAAGCACGACGGCATCAAAGGATCCCAGCGCCGTAGCCGCCAGCGCAGACTCGTCGATGAGTTGCGGTTCGAAGATCACCCGGCCGCGCGTGAGCCGCGACGAGAGCGCCAGCGCGACGTAGTCGACGCGCTGCCCGTCGCCGCGCACGATGAGGAGCTTGCGCTGTTCGGGCGCGTGCAGGGCAAAATACCGCAGGTTGTCGTGTTCGAAGGCATCGTCTTCGATCTGCACCATGCCGGCAAGCCAGCCGTGCTGCTGCGGCGTGACGACGAACGCGACCGGCGTCGAGACGCCCGGCCTCAGATCGGTCGTCGCCTGGGCCACACGCTCACCTTCGAGGTAAAGACTCGCTACGTAATCGTCGATAGGCGCCGGGCCGTGGTTGACCAGGGTCGCTTCGATGCGGGCGGGCTGCCCTACCTCAACGATGCGGCTGACCACGCGAAGGTCGCTGACGGCCACGTTGGGATATTCACGCTCCCCGACGGGCAAGACGACCACCGTGGGAAAACCCGACCGGGGCCCGTCTAACCGCGTGTTTTCCAGCGTATCCAGGAGGGTACTGCGCTGGAGATCGGAGAGGAGATAGATCTCTTTGTTGAGATGCGCCGCTTCATCGTCGAGCAGCGCCGCGGCCCGCACCAGGGTACGGGCTGTGCTGGAGGCGCCCGGCTGCACGGCTACGTCGGCGACGGCGTCGAGGGCGGGGCTTCGGTTTTTGTAGGCCGCCGGAGTTGCGCTCGTGGCCGTGGCGGTCGTCAGCACAAAGACCTCATCGCCCGGCTTCGTCTGGTCGATGAGGCCGGCCGCCAGGGCGCGGGCCTGCTCCAGGTATTCGCCCTGGGCATCGCGCAGGGCCATCGAGAGCGAATTGTCCAGCACGAGGGCCATGGACGTGCTGGCACGGCCGCCGAGGGTCCCGGCCAACCCTCCCGTGAGGGTCGGGCGGGCGAAGGCGAGGATCAGGGCCGCCAGGGCCAGGGTACGCAGCACCAGCAGCAGCCACTGCTTGATCCGCACGCGCTGCATGGTCGTCTTTTGCAGCTCCTTGAGAAACTCCAGGGAGCTGAAATCTACCCTCCGGGGACGGCGGAAGTTGAAAAGGTGGATGACCAGTGGGATGGCCGCCGCCGCCAGGCCGAACAGCACGAACGGATTCAGAAACGTCATCGCGACATTGAGTTACAGGTTGCAGGTTGACGGGTTGCACCTTCCTACGACGCAACCGGCAACCTCAAAACACCTTGGTTCTGCCTGCTACTTGAGCTACGAGACGCTGTTCCGTTCGATTTGGTTACAGGGGTTTCAGGTAGAGCGTTTTGCGCCGAGGAAATGCAACAAGCGGAGGATGTTGGCGGCCTGATTGACCGACCGGTTGTAGACGCCGTCCATCCGACGGGCGATCGTCGTGGCGCTATAGCCGAGGTCGTGCAGGATCTCCGCCGCCTGCCCGGCCGATTTGTCGAAATGGTCCTTCAGCGCATTGGAAATATCCGTGGAGGTAAAACCCCCATCCTTGAGCGCCTGTGCGATGTCGCCGTCCGTGGCGTCGAACGCTTCGTCCAGGGCCTCGGCCACGGCGATGACCCCGACGCCCGCCTCCTTCAGCGCCTCGGCCACCTGGACGATGGTAAAGCCGATGTTCTGGAACGCTACGCCAACTTCCCGGACGGGATAGCCGGCGTCTATCATCACCTCGGCCATCGTATGGGCGGCGGTACCCAGCACATACAACACGGCAGCGGTCTGCTCCGCCGCATGGCCGAAGCCGAAGAGGTGCGCGGTTATCGGAACGGCGATATCTCCATATTTAGCGGCCAGGGCCAACGCCATCTCTCTGGCGTCGAAGCCAAGCTCGGCCATCAGGTACGCCGCGTCGATCAAATCACTCCCCAGTGCGTGGAGGACATCCGCCATTTCCGTGGGCGTATCGATCCCCGCTGCGAACAAGGCTTCTCCGATCTCCTGCAGCGTAAAGCCGGCGGCCTCCAGCGCTTCCGCCACCGCGACGACGCTATAGCCCGCGTTGAGCAGCGCGGTGACCAGCGTGCTCGTGTTGAGATCGTACATTTGCTGCACGAGTTGCACCGTCGCGGTAAGATTGAGATCATACACCTGTTGCATGATCTCCAGGGTCGAGGCGACCGTCAGATTGAACACGGTAACCACGTCCGGCAGGGCTTCTGAAGCCGAATAGCCCGCGGCCTGCAACGCCTCGGTGGTCTCCGCCGCCGTCGCCCCGACGTGCTGCACCCCGGCTACGATAGGGGATCAGGCCGACCGCTACATCAGGGGCGGCGTAGCGGGCCAGTAGCAGATAGTGAGCGACCTGGTCGCCCGAAATCCGTAAGTCTGTTACCAGCGCCGGGGCCGATTCATTGGCTCGATATCCGACACGCTGCAAGATGCCGGCAATCTGCTCGGGGCTCTGCCGGAAGGCGCGCTGCATCTCGACGGCAACCTGGGAAGCCGTGGCGCGGGCCTTCTTCATTTCGGTAGCGCGTTCGAGAGGGGTCGGGCCGCGCTGCGCCCGGGCCGGAGCCACCAGGATCCCCACCAGCAGCAGGAACGCGATGATGTAAGCTCTCTTCGACTGGCGATGCGAATGATTCATGAGAAAACCTCGATCTTGGTATCCTTGTCGAGCTGTGACGTTGAGCAGCCCCGTTCTCCATGTGCCTTCTCACTCTTCTCGGGGGAAACCCGTCATCTGAAGCGTGCCCGTCGTGATGACTTCCTTCCAGGGCTTACCGGACAGCGGGCCCGCCACTGTAGACCGGAACGGGGCGCTGCTGCTGGCTGTGCGCCAGCGGTCTTCCGGCCCACCGTTTCCCTCACGGATCGGCGGCACGAAGGTACCGGTAGGCGTTTGGTAGTGGCGTAGCTCGAACGTGCAGAGGTAGTCGGTGCCGTCACAGACGTGCATGCCCCGGCCCACGGTCAGGGGGACGGTGTAGGTACCACTGCCGCCCCCATGATTACCGAGGCCGCCGTAGTTCTGGATGTACTCGCCCGTGGCCACGCCCGAGGTGGCGTCGCGGCAACGCCCTTCGCAGATTGCGCACCGCACCCGCAACTGGTGCACTTCGCCATTGCGGACGCCCCACTCGTACGGGACGATCAGGGTAGCGTCCTGCCCCTGCGCCGGTACCGCCAGCAGGGCAAGGCAACAGGCCGCAAAACCTGCGATGAAGGGATGTCTGGGATGCAGCAAAGCATAGGTCATGGCTGTACCTCGTTGTATGGTTTGATGGTCGTTGCAGGAGAAGGGGTAAAGCAGCGAGAGGCCGGCTTATAGATTCGCAAGAATGGTATCCACGTCGGCGGCTTTCTTCTTGTAAACTATAGACAGCACCTGGCCGATCTGACTGCTTGCGAAGCCGGCGTTCAGCAGCCATTGTGCGGCCACCTGGGGCGTAATGCCTCCCTCGTACAGCACCTGGCCGATGTCCAGCGCCGTATAGCCGGCCTCCCTGAGCAGGCTGATCATGGAAGGGCCGACCGGGATGCCGATGGTTTTCAGCGCCTCCGCCGTCTCGTCTACCTCGGCCTGAAGCGGATCTTTGAACGTACCGGCGATGTCACTCTGGGAAAAACCGGCCTGGTTGAGTTTCTGCACGATAGCGCCGACCGTCAGGCCGTAAACGGTGCGCAGCACACCGGCGACTTCGCGTACGTCCACACCCGGCAGGCTCTTCAGCGCATCGACGACCTCTTCTACCGGAAAACCGGCCTCATTGAGCGCCTGCGCGATGGCGCTGGCCGTCAGGCTGTAAACGGTATGCAGTACCACGGCGAACGCCTCGGCATCTGCATGCAGCGGGGTCTCCAGCGCATCGACGACTGCTTCCATCGAAAAACCAGCTTCGTCGAGCGCCTGCGCGATGGCGCTGGCCGTCAAGGTGAAAACGGCGCTCAACGCGGCGGCGACCTGCCGTGCGGTATAGCCGGCGTATCGAAGCAACGCAGCGGTCTCTTGCGCCATGTAGCCCGCTTCATCCAGTGCCTCAGCCAGTGTCGACGCCTCGACTTCAAGCTCGTTCGCCTGTAACGCAACCGCATCCGCCTCATAATCCGCATCCAGCAACGCGGCGACGATCTGTTGACCGGTGAAGCCTGCCTGCGCCAACCCTGCGCCCGTCGCCGCTACAGTGGCACCGGCAGCCGCGGCCGCAGCCGCTACACCCGCAGCAGCCACACTCGCCGAGGCTCCCATCCCCATCCAGGCCGTCGCCACGGCAGCTACTACCGACGCGACGGCGACGGGGGCACCGACGAAGACCGCCAGCACCGCCGCGGCCATCTCGGCGGCCGCGTAGCCCCCCTGCACCAGCGCTGCGGCGATCTCCTCGGCGCTGTAGCCGTCCTCCCGCAGGGTCTCGGTAGTCTCCAGGGCGGTGTAGCCCTGTACCCTCATCGCCAACGCCCGCTCCGCCGCCGTGTAGACGTACCCCAGCACCACCAACACCCCCGTCACCATCCCCGGCGTCGTGCCTTGCTCCTGACGCCCATGACCCAGAAACACCCGCAACGCTTCCGCCTTCGGCACGCCGGCTCCGGCAAACCCCGAGGCTACCTCCTCGACCGAGGCCTGCGCTCCACGCAGCATCGCCCCCATCGTAACCTCGGCTTCGAAGCCGGCCACCAGCATCACCTCGCAGGTGACGGCCACGTAGACGTCGGGCGTACCGACGGGCCCGACGAAGCGCCGCACGTAGTAGAAGCGCGAGTCCTGGCCCTGCTGTGCCAGCTGATAGGCCCGGCGGGTGACCGACGGAGGAATCGACATGATGTCGGTAAAACCGCCGGTGGCGCTGTTGAAGGCCGAGAGGTCATGCCGAAGCGGCAGGCTGCCCAACAGCGTCGACGGGTCGCAGCGCTGGCCGACGTCCGGCGTGGCCTCGATGAGTTCACCGCACCAGGCGGCCTCGTCGGCCCGGTAGTCGCCGAGGCCGCCGAAGGAGAGAAAGACGACCGTAGCCCCGGCGGTGTTGACGTTGACGCCGGTGGGGTGTACACGGATCTGGCCGGCAGCGGACGAAGCCGTCAGTACCAGCAGCAGCAACGCCGGTGCCGGCCACCCGGTCACCGGGCGGGAGCAACGTCGAGGGTCGAGAAGGCTTGTCATCATGGCGCTGATCGCGACAAAGGTTGATCTTGACAAAATCAAGGCACCGGCCTGGGTCGGTTAGAAGAGGGTCAGGCTCACGCCGGTGTTGACGGCCCAGGTACGGTTTTCCTGGTCGAGGTCGAAGGTGCGGTCTCGGTTGCGGCTCTCCCGGCGGGCATAGCGCACAAAGACCTGCCCCCGCGCCAGCTTTTGCGGGCCGGACCCGAGGCTGAACGACCACGCCGCTTCCAGATGGACGCTGTTGTTCGTGCGGCGGCTGATCAGGTCGTCGTCCTGCGTGCGCGTCGGAGAGACAGAGGCCGAGAAGGAGAGCAACGAGAGGGGGCGCAGGGCGGCCCGGACGCCCAGCCGACGCGTCCGGTCGATGCGCTCGGTGGCCCTGTTCTCGGCCCGGTCCAGGCTCACATCCAGGCTCACATCCAGAAACCGCCAGGGGCTCAGGCCGAGGTGGACGCCGTTGGTGACGTTGAGGAAGTCGGCCTCCTCGCGGTCCTCCTGGCGATTATCCTGGAAGGCATGGCTGAAGCGATAGCCCACGCGCCAGCCGTTGCCGGCCCAGTCCGCCGTGCCGTTGTGCTGGGTGCTGCGTTGGTCGGGCAGATGCGACGCGCTGAAGCCGCCCTCAGCGGGCATCTCCGTGGCGAATTGATGGGTCGTGTTCAGGCTATAGGACAGACGCGGCAGCACCGATGCGGCCCGGCCGCCGGAGGCCCCCAACAGCGGGGCGGTCGGCAGCGTGAGGTTGACATTGTGCTGGCGCGTCTTCGTCTTGAGGATCGAGGCCAGCCCGTCGAGGTTGTCTTCCGAGCGAGTGTGGGTGAATTGTCCCTGGAGCGGACCCAGGCCGCCCTCGATTTCGACCGCCTGCTGCTCGACGTCGGGCCGGACGAAGGCAGCCACGGTGCGGTAGAGCGGATCGACGCGTTCATGGCGCACCCGCCCCGAGAGCCGCGCCGGTAGGGCGGGGGTTAGCTTCGCGTTCTGCAAGACGCTCACCGCGAGATCGACGTAATGCGCGTAGCGCGTCACCGGCTCGACCGGCACGAGATCCTGCCCTTGCGCCAGCGTCGGATCGTTGGGGTTGGTGAAGCGGCTGCCGGCGAAGCCGGCCTCCAGGCGCAGGCGCTGGTTGCGCATGCCGGCCAGCAGGCGCCCTCCCAGGCCCCCGCTCTTCTCGGCGTCCACCACGGCGCCCTGGTTGAAGCCCGTGCGCGGCAAGACCGAGCCGTCCACGTACGACGCCTCCAGGCGCAGGCTGCCGGGATGGTTTTTGAGGAGGTCGAGGCCGAGCGTCCCGCTGAGCATCCGGTGCGACGGGTCATTCAGCCCCAACGGATTGCTCCAGCCCACGACGCGCGACCCGTTCATCGCTGCGACCGAGACGTCGAGATGCCGGCCCAGGCGCAGCTCGGCTGCCGTGCCTCGGCTGGCGAAGTTGGCGATCAGGTGGCGGTGGCGGCCGTGCGAGACGTGGCCGAGGTGGACCTGCGCCGCACCGCGTTCGAGTTTGACCAGATAGCGCGAGAGATCGACCCGGGGCGCTTCCTCCTGCTGCTCGTCGAACCGTAGCGCCTCGTTCTGATAACTCACGCCGACCACATTGGCCTGGGCTTGCAGGCTCCAGGCACGGCGGTCGAGGTGAACGGTGGCATCGAACTGCCCGGAAAAGTCTTGATAGAGGCGGTGGGCAGGTTGCTCCGGAGGCGCCGGGAACGTGCCCACCTGCCCCTTGTTGCTCAAGCTCAGGCCGGGGTCGAAGCCGGCGCGTTCGAAGCCGCCGGGCAGGCGTACCCGCAGCGTCCACCGATTCAGTTCGACCCAGCGATGATCGTCGGTGACGCGGTAGACGATGAGGTCGTGTGGCCCGGTAGGCAGCGGGAGCAGTTCGGGGTGGTAGTGGAGCACGAGGCCGACGGGCGTGAACATCGCCGTCAGGTCCGTCTCGCCGAGGAAGACGGCCAGGCGACCCTGCTGCGCCTGAATCGGATCGCTGAGGGTAAGGACCAGGGGTTCATAGCGACTGATCGAGGCGCGGCCGTCGATGTTGGCCGAAACGATGAGGTCCTGCCCGCGCACCTGCCCGGCCATCGTAACCAGCAGGATGGCAACAAGACAAAGAATGGCCCGGCCTGTTCGCATGATTGTCCCGCGAAGATTATCATTGAGCATGTCGATGCGGCTCTTGCGGAGCCGCCGTCACCCCCCTTATCGATAACCCTGCGCGGATCGTGCCACCGGATCTGTGGTTTCGTTTTGCGGATGCGTATGCCGGCCTCTACCTTCAACATTACGCAACTCCTTGCCGACGCCAGCAAGGGCAACCAGGATGCGGCCGACGTGCTCTACCGCAACGTCTACGGGGAACTGCAGCGCATCGCGCACGGGCGGCTGATGCAATACCGGCCCGGTCATACCCTCGATACCGCCGCGCTCGTCCACGAGGCGTTTCTCAAGCTCGTGGATCAGACGCAGGCGACCTATCAGGACCGCGCCCACTTCTTCGCCCTGGCCTCGCGGGCGATGCGCTTCATCCTGGTCGACTACGCCCGCGCACGGACGCGCGCCAAGCGGGGCGGCACCCCCCCGATCTCTCGCTCGACGCCGTGCAGGTCGCTGCCGAGGAGCGAGCCGCCGACCTCGTAGCCCTGGACGAAGCGCTGGAAAAACTGGCCGCCCGCGATGAACGGTTGAGCCAACTGGTCGAGTATCGATTCTTCGGCGGCCTGACCTACGAGGAGATTGCCCTAGTGTCCGGGCTGTCGCTTCGAACGGTCAAGCGTGACTGGGACCGCGCACGGACGTGGCTTTTTCGATTGATGCAATCCTGACCGTGATACACTTATTTCACCAACGGGTATGACACCCTGTGGCCGCCAAAAGCGATAAGGAAGTACAGCGAGAGATTCACCCTGTCGCACCGTTAGCATGGATACGCTCCCACCGGATCGCTGGTATGCGGTCGACCGAATCTTCACCGAGGCGCTCGATCTCCGCGACGGCGAACGAGCCGTCTTCGTCCGCCAAGCCTGCGGCAGCGACGACGCCCTCTACGACGAGGTCATCGCCCTGCTACAGAGCCGAGAGGCCGCACAAGCCGCCCTGGGCGAGTCCGCCACGGCCTTCGCGGCCCTGCTCCTGCCCGACCTCCAGCACCACCTCGACGACGCGGCGCGGCTGCCCTCCGGCACCCGGATTGGCCCCTATCGCCTCCTCGAAGAGATCGGACGCGGCGGCATGGGCACCGTCTACCTTGCCGAACGCATCGACGCGTACCACCGACGCGTGGCGCTCAAGCTGGTCAAGCGCGGCATGGACTCCGACGAGATCCTCCGCCGCTTCCGCTACGAACGACAGATCCTCGCCGGCCTCGAACACCCCCACATCGCCCGCCTCTACGACGGCGGCCTCAGCGACGACGGGCGGCCGTATCTCGCGATGGAGTACGTCGACGGACGGCCCATCGACCAATACTGCGATGCCGCAACGCTCGACATCGACGCGCGGCTGCGCCTGTTTGCCTCGGTCTGCGAGGCGGTGCAGTACGCGCATCAGAACCTCGTCGTCCACCGCGACCTGAAGCCGTCGAACGTCCTCATCACCGCAGCAGGCCAGGTCAAGCTGCTCGACTTCGGGATTGCCAAGCTCCTCGACGAAGAAGCGGCCGGCGTCTCGGCCCCGGTGACGCGGACGGGCCTGCGGGTGATGACACCCGCGTATGCGGCACCGGAGCAAGTACGCGGTGAAGCCATCACGACGGCGACGCACGTCTACGCGCTGGGCGTCGTGCTCTACAAGTTGCTGACGGGGCAACGTCCCTATGAGGATGTAGAGGAAAACGCACAGGCAGCCGAACGCGCCGTACTGGAGCAAGAGCCGGTACGCCCGAGCACGGCCATTACGAAGGCGACCGAGACCCTGACGCCGGAGCGGGCCAGTGCCGCGCGGGCGACGAGCGTAGAGCGGTTGCAGCGCCGCCTGCAAGGCGACCTGGACGTGATGGTGTTGAAGGCACTCCGGAAGGAGCCGGAGCGGCGCTACGCCTCGGCAGCAGCCTTCGCCGAGGACATCCGGCGGCACCTGGACGGCCTGCCCGTGACGGCCCGTCCGGACACGCGCAGCTACCGGGTGCGCAAGTTCGTCCGGCGGCATCGGTTCGGCGTCGGTACGGCGGCCGTCTTTGCGCTGCTCGTCTCGGCCTTTACCCTCCTCTAGGCCGTGCAGGTGACGCAGGAACGCAACCTCGCGCAACAAGAACGCGCCAAGGCCGAGCAGGTGGTGACCCTCTTTACGGACCTGTTCAAGGCCGCCGATCCCAAAGAAGCCGGGGGCGATACGTTGAACGTCTATCAACTCATGGACCAGAGCCGGCAGCGCATCGAGACCGCACTGGCCGCCCAGCCGGACGTGCAGGCCAAGATGTGGTCCGTGCTCGGCGGCGTCTACTTCAATATGGGGCAGTACGACCAGGCCGTGCACTTCCAGGAACAGGCGCTGGCCCTGCGCCGTGCCCTCTACGGCAATGGGCATAGGGACGTCGCCGAGAGCATGATGCTGCTCGGCGATCCCCTGCGGGAAACCGCAGCCTACGACCGCGCCGACTCCCTCCTCCGCGAAGCCCTGGCGCTCCAACGCACGATCCACGGAGACGCCCACATCGACATCGTTCGCACCCTCAATGGGCTCGCCTTGACGATAGAAAGCAAAGGCGCCTTCGATGAGGCCGAGCAACTCCTTCGGGAAGCCGTCGCCCTGCGCCGGCGTGTGCAGGAGGAGGCCCCGCCCGACGAAGCGACGCTGTTGCAAAACCTGGGTGAGGTGCTGCGCGAAAAGGGAGACTACGACAACGCCCAGTCCGTCTTGTTGGAAGCGCTCACCCTGCAAAAAAAATCCGAGGCGAATCACACCCCGAGGTCGCCGTGACGTTAATCAACCTGGCGGCGCTGTCCCATAGCGCGAGCCGGTATACCGAGGCGGAGGATTTTCTGCGAGAAGCGCTGTCGGTACGCCGTAAAGCCCTGGGTAACGACCACCCCGGTGTAGCCAGAACCCTGAGCAACCTGGGAGCGATCCTGCGCGAACAGGGCCGGTACCGCGAGGCCGAGGGCCTCTACGAAGAAGCCCTGCAAATCCAGCAGCAGCAACTCGATGAGGATCATCCTGACCTCAGCGGATCGCTGTACAACCTCGCGATGGTCCTGAGCGACCAGGAAGACTACGACCGCGCCGAACCCTTATACCGACGGGCCCTCGCCATCGACCGAAAAGCGCTGGGCGCGGATCATCCCTACGTGGGCCTCGACATGGTCGCGCTGGCCAACACCCTGCGCGACGGCGGCCGGTACGACGAAGCCGAACCGTTGTACCGGGATGCCCGCGACCTGCTGCGCCAGAAGTTGCCCGCGGACCACGCATACGTGGCGCGGATGCTTGTCGGCTACGGCGCCTGGTTCACGCTGCAAGACCGGCCGGATCAGGCTGAACCGCTCCTCCGGGAAGCCCTAGCCATACGCCGTAAAGTCACTGAAACCGCAGACCGGGGAATCGCAGAGGCGCAGCATTGGCTCGGGACCTGCCTGGCCGCAGGTACGCATTATGCCGAGGCTGAGCCCCTCCTGACCGACGCCTACCAGATATTTCACGACATCCTGGGCAACCGCCACAAGTTCACGCGGGCCACGCTACGCAGCCTCACGGCCCTGTACGAGGCCTGGGGCCGGCCGGATCAGGCGGCGGCCTACCGGGCGTTGTTGGCGGCGGCTCAATAACCCCCGAACAAGAACGTCGGCCTGACAGCCCGTGGTGCCGTGCAGATGGGGCGATATGGGTCCCGCGTCATTGGTCACTGGATCCCTGATACCGGAGAGGACCCGGACGCCAAGGAAGCGGGACAAAGCACGGATGGACGTGCACCGCCGTGAAACGCTGCTGGAAGGGAAAACAGGGCCTACCCACTCCAGGCAGCCACGTCACTTCACCAGCATCATCCGTCGCACCGCCTGGAAGGCCCCGGCCTCGATCCGATAGAAATACGTACCGCTGGCGAGGTCGCCCGCCTCGAAGCGTACTTCGTAGCGGCCCGCGCCCTGCGTGGCCTGCACGAGCGTCCGTACCGCCCGGCCGAAGAGGTCGTAGACCACCACGCGTACCGGAGTCGCCTCGGGCAGGGCGTAGGTGATCGTCGTCTCCGGGTTGAACGGGTTCGGATAGTTCGGCTCCAGCACAAACTGCGTCGGCACCGCCCCCTCGGCGTCTTCTTCCGTCGCCACGAAGGTACCCCGGACGAAGGTGAGCTCATAGGCGACGCTGGCCGTGGCGAGTTGCCCGTCGGAGGCGACGACCCGGTGCCAGATCGTCGAGGCATCGCCCGGCATCGTGACGCCGGGGATGTCAAACCGGGCGACGAGGGCTCCCTGCGTCGTCTCGTAGCGCGGGGTCGCGCCGACGTGCTCTTCCAGGGCCACCTCGGCGAAGTCGGCCGATCCCGAGAGTTGCCAGGTGTAGACGACGGGATCCCCTTCGGGGTCGACGGCTTCGGCCCAGGTGACGGTGAACGGCTCGCCGGGATCCTCCGGATCCTCCCCGACGCCGCCGCCGAGGACGACCGCTGCGCCGTCCTCGGGGCTTGTGATCCGGGGTGCCGTCGGCGGGCTGTTCAGCACGACCGGGCTGGCCGTCGGCTTTACCTGGTACCAGAAACCGGCATTGGCGATGTAAGCGGCCCCGGCGGCGCGCCCGATGATGGTCTGCCCGAGCGTACTTTGCAGGTAGACGCCGCCGCTGTTGCTCTCCCCGGACCCGGTACTGAGCACGCTGGCCCGCAGGGCGACCTGCTGCGCGTGCGCGTCGAGCGCAGCGCCCAGCATCACGGCGAGGAGGAGCGGCAAGGAAACGATCTTAGCCATGGGAGGCCTCTCTGGAGTCGTTGCGATACAGGCTACGTCGGAAACATAAAGAAGGGCCACAGGGCGATCTGCTATTTCGCGTTGACGAGCACCTTGATGAGACCGGTGCCCGCGCCGTCGAAGTTTTCCAGCGCCTTGCCGAGCACCGCGCCCACACGCAACGCCTCCGGGTCGGCCTTCATGGCGTGGCCCGGCGTAGCGCTCGTCACGAGGAGGTCGCCGCGGCGGATCGGTCCGTTTTCGCCGCTGACCTTCGTCGGGATCACCCCTACGACGCCCATCGGTACCGTGTCCTCAAGCGTCTCGTCGATGCCCCGCTCGGTCAATAACACGCCCGGCTTCGTGGCATAGACGCCGACGACCCGCGTCGAATAGGCGGCGTCGCTCTTCTCGACGGTGCGGTCCGTGCGCGTCGAGATCACCAGCACGTCGCCCGGCTCGTAGGCCGCCACCGACCCCTCGACTTCGAACGCCTCGGCGATGTCCGCGCCGCTGTTCTGCGTGCCGCCGTTGAAGAAGCCCTTGCCGGTACGATCGATGCGGGCCTGGTTGACGCCGGTCGTGGCCTGGAAGACGGCGATGTCGTTGCCGGTGCCGTCCTGCGATACCCGGAGCGGGACGGCGTTGCTGCCGTTGGCGGCGTTGGCCCAGACGCCCACGGCGAGAGCCCCCGTGCCCTGCGTCGCCCCGTGGATAGCCACACCCGGACCCTGCGACACGGCGTAGAGCGCGTTGCCGGGGCCGTTGGTCCCCGTCACTTCAAAGCGCCCGGCGGTCCCGCGCCCCGTGTGCGTCACGTGCAGCGCCGGGGTTGCCAGCACGTCGCTATTCGCCGTGACGAGGACCGTGGGGGTGCTGCTGCTCGCATTTTTGTGTTCGAAGTGCGCGGCGCGGCCCGTTGCATTGTTGCCCTGGTAGGCGTAGAACGCATCGCCGCTGCCGAAGGAATACGCTTCCAGGGCATCCGTAGCGCTGGCCGGATTCTGTATGGCGAAGATCCCCGCCTTGCCGATCCCGTGCGAGTAGGAGGCAACGCCGCTGCTCTCGTCCCGCGCCTCGACGTGCACGGCATCGCCGAATCCCCGTTTCATGGCCGTGATCGCGGCGCCACTGTGTTGCGGGTTATCGACCTCGAAAAACCCGGCGATGCAGCAGGTCCCGTTCACGATCGAATGCACCCCGTAAAGCGCTTCTTCCGACTCGACTTTGAGCGTGGCGTCGACAAGTTCCGAGGACGTGTTGCGAAAGAGGCCGGCGGGCCCTTCCCCGTTGGTGGTCGCCAGGAGAGCCGGGTTCGTGCTGGCGATGTTATCCTGGGTGAACGTGGCGACGGTTCCTGTCCCGCTTGTGCGGGCCGAGAGGGCTGCATTAATACCCTCGGCGAAAGCAAAGAGGGCCGTCGCATCGCCCAGACCCTGCGCCGTCAAAGCCCCCACGCCGGTACTGCTGACATCAAGGCCGAAGAGGGTGCCCGTATTGGTAATCTTCATGGCCGTTTCGTTGGTCGTATTCTCGCCCTCGAACGGCAGGGCGAAAGACCCACCGGCGACGGCGTCAATCGTGAGCGTGCCGTCGGTCTCGGTGATGGTGACGTTGTCGCCGCCTTCAAGGGTCACTTCGTCGGCCATGCCGTTGATGCTGCGGACGGCCGCGCCGTCGGCCACCGACCGGGCGTAGAGGCTCATCGGCGCGGTGCCCAGTGCCACGCGGGGTGCCAACGCGTCGCCGCCGTCGACGCTCACGCTCAGGTACCGGGGGCCGTCGAAGGCAACGCCGTCGA
>Ga0302046_10000500_pt1 | contig 39205 bp, 37 predicted proteins | sample RVTome_11_FD_200261 | JGI IMG/M metagenome (GOLD analysis project Ga0302046, IMG submission 200261) | Soil microbial communities from uranium-contaminated site in the Upper Colorado River Basin, Wyoming, United States - RVT147D111 (version 2) ...
TCATCGACGTCTCGGAGGGCCAAGATCTCAGGATGCCGGGAAACGGCATTGTCGTCAAAAGTCATCTTCGCATCCAAGGCAAGCAGGCGGCCATCCCCCGTAATCACCAGCGGGTTAATCTCGGCCAGCGAGCAATCCTTGGTCTCAAACGCGCGGTACAGCCTGATCAGGAAATCGGCCACCCCCTTGAGCGTGTCCCCGGTGAGGCCAAGCCCGAACCCCACCTTGCGGGTGTGAAATCCCTGGACGCCGGTGGCCGGATTCACGTGCACTTTCGTAATAGCATCCGGCCGGGTCTGGGCCACCTCCTCTATATCCATCCCGCCGGCACTAGACGCCATAATCACCGGCAGGCCGACCGAGCGGTCAATGACGATCCCGAGGTAGAGTTCCTGGCGGATGTCCATAGCCTCCTCGACCAACACGCGCTTCACCTGTTGGCCTTCCGGCCCGGTCTGATGTGTCTTCAGCATCATCCCCAGGATTTGGGATGCAACCTGCTCTGCTTCCTCCGGAGTCTTCGCGAGCTTGACCCCACCCCCCTTGCCTCGACCGCCGGCATGGATCTGGGCCTTGACCACGACCGCTCCGCCGAGCTCCCGTGCGATGACCCCAGCGTCACCGGGCGTTCCGGCCACGCGCCCTCGTGGAACCGGCACTCCAAATTCGGCCAGGATCGCCTTGGCCTGATACTCGTGAATCTTCATTCTCTTTAGTTATCCTTGGTCGCCGAGGCTATGGCTTCTTATGCTCGCTCATCTCTCACACGCTGAGACAAGGATCGCCCCGCAGCAGGCCGCTGCAACGCTGCGGAACGCAGGATTTCCGGAAGCCAGATTCATCCCCCTCCGGGTCTCCGGGGGGGCCTATTTCGTGCCCCGCACCTTTTTAATCAACCGGACGACCGGGTCATAGTAATCGTCCACCACCCGCTCCTTGAGGGGAATAATGGCATTGTCCGTGATATGAATGTGTTCCGGGCAAACCTCGGTGCAACATTTCGTGATGTTGCAATACCCCAGTCCTGCCTTGGCGCGCAAGAGTTCCGTTCGGGAATGGGTATCCAAGGGGTGCATCTCGAGGGCGGCGATACGGACAAAGAATCGCGGGCCGGCAAACACGCGCGTCTTGTCCGGGTGATCCCGGAGGACATGGCAGACATCCTGGCAGAGGAAGCATTCGATGCACTTATGAAATTCCTGGACCCGGTCAATATCCTCCTGCATCATCCGATGCACGCCATCGGGGCCGGGCGGCCCGGGCTTGAAGGTCGGGATCTGCTTGGCAACCTCATAATTGTGCGAAACATCCGTCACGAGGTCCCTGATGAGTGGGAAGGCCTTCATCGGTGCCACGGTGATCGATTCGTCCGGGGGAAAGAGGTTCATCCGGGTCATACACATGAGCCGCGGCTTGCCGTTAATCTCGGCGCTGCACGAGCCGCACTTCCCCGCCTTGCAGTTCCAGCGGACGGCCAGATCATTCGCGTGGGTGGCCTGGATCCGGTGAATAACATCCAAAACGACCATCCCCTCCTCGACGGGGACGCGATATTCCTGGAATCTTCCACCGTTTCCATTCTCTCGCCAGATCCGCATCGTCACTTCCGTCATTTCGCTTCTCCATCGAAGAGCGTTTTCAACTCTGCAGGCATCTCCGGCAGCGCCTCCGGGGATACGGTGATCTCGCTTCCCACCCGGCGCACCACCATGTTGACCTTGCCGAACGCTGGATCCATCCGTGGATAGTCCTCACGCGTGTGCGCGCCGCGACTTTCCTTGCGCTCCAGCGCAGCCCGGACCACCACCTCGGACACCATGAGCAGGGATCTCAAATCGAGCGCAAGGTGCCAGGCCGGATTGTACTCACGGTTCCCGCTGACATTGCCCCGCTGGGCTCGCCGCCAGAGCACGGCGATCTCGTCGAGAGCTTTCTTCAGCTCTCCCTCGTTGCGAATAATGCCGACGAGACCCTGCATGCACTCCTGGAGGTCTTGATGGATGGTATACGGATTTTCCGCCCCGCTTCGCTCAAATGGTTCGAGACACTCCCGGGCAATCAGCTCGATCTGAGCACTATCGATCGCCAACGCTCCCCGAAAGTCCCTGGCGTACTCCGCGGCGTAGAGCCCAGCCCGGCGGCCGAAAACAATCAAATCGGAGAGTGAGTTGCCGCCCAGGCGGTTCGCCCCGTGCAGACCACCGGCCACTTCACCAGCCGCGAAAAGCCCCGATACACACGTCGCAGCGGTATCCGCGTCGACCCGAACCCCACCATTCATGTAATGGGAGGTCGGACCGACTTCCATCGGCTCTTTTGTGATATCGACATCGGCAAGCTCCTTGAACTGGTGGTACATAGACGGGAGCCGGCGTTTGATGTACTCCGGATCACGGCGCGAGGCAATATCGAGAAAGACACCCCCGTGAGGACTCCCGCGCCCCATCTTCACCTCGGCATTGATCGCACGGGCCACCTCATCACGCGGAAGCAGATCGGGCGTGCGCCGGTTTTTTTTCTTGTCCGTATACCACTGGTCCGCTTCCGCCTCCGTCTCGGCGGTCTCGGCTCGGAAAAACTCGGGGATATATTGGAACATGAACCGTTCCCCCGCGGCATTCTTCAGGGTACCACCATCCCCGCGGACACCCTCGGTAACTAGAATGCCACGGACGCTCGGAGGCCAGACCATCCCGGTGGGATGAAACTGCTGGCACTCGATATCAATGAGCTCGGCCCCGGCGTCCAGTGCGAGCGTCAAGCCGTCCCCTGTGTACTCCCACGAATTTGAGGTGATCTTCCAGGCTTTGCCGATACCGCCGGTCGCGAGGATGATCGCTTTGGCCTTAAACAGGACAAAACGCCCACTTTGACGCCAGTATCCGAAGCCCCCCGCGATGCGGTCCCCGTCTTTCAAGAGGTGGGTAATGGTACATTCCATAAACACGTCGATGCCCTTGTGGACCGCGTGCTGCTGAAGCGTCCGAATCATCTCGAGGCCGGTGCGGTCACCGACGTGCACCAGGCGCGCATAGCGGTGTCCCCCGAAGTCGCGCTGGAGAATTCGGCCATCCTTGGTCCGGTCAAAAAGCGCGCCCCATGTCTCGAGTTCAAGGACGCGGGCCGGCGCTTCCTGTGCGTGGAGCTGGGCCATCCGCCAGTTATTGAGCATTTTCCCTCCGCGCATGGTGTCGCGGAAGTGAACCCGCCAGTTGTCTTCTGGATACACGTTGCCCAGCGCCGCAGCGATCCCCCCCTCGGCCATGACCGTGTGCGCCTTGCCCAAGAGGGACTTGCAGACCAGCGCGGTGCGGACGTCCTGGGCGGAAGCTTCGATGGCCGCACGCAATCCAGCCCCACCCGCGCCGACGACGATGACATCATACTCATGGGTCTCGTACTTGTTCAGCGCCATTTACAGTAACCTCACATCAGTAATCACACCCATTGAGACAAGACGAATATAGAGATCGGCCAGCGCCACACTGGTCAAACTCATCCAGGCGTACAGACCGTGCCGCTCGTTCAGGAGGCTCACCCGACACCAAATCCGGTAGCGGGTCGGAGCCTTCGAGAAAACGTCGAGCCTCCCCCCGCAAAGGTGCCGGCACGAATGGCAGGAGAAGGTATACAATCCGAGCAGAATCACGTTGATCCAGAGGACGATCGTCCCCACCCCGATGCCGAAGCCATCCGCGAACCCGTGCGCCATAATCGCCTCCCAGCCGAGGAGACCGATAAAGAGCACGGCGATATAAAACGTATAACGATGCATATTTTGAAAAATGAGGGGAAAGCGGGTTTCGCCATCGTAGCCCTGGCGCGCATCGGGAACTGCACAGGCCGGCGGCGCCCACCAAAACGACCGGTAGTAGGCTTTTCGATAATAGTAACAGGTCAAACGGAAGAGTCCAGGGGCCCAAAGAATCAGGATAGCGGGGGACCAGGTCCACCACGAACCCACCAGCTGAAGTGTGATGTGCTCACAGTTCGCCGCAATGCAAGGAGAATAAAAGGGAGAGAGGTACGGATCCACGTAGTAATGGGCGTTCTGGAGCGCCGCCCAGGTGGAGTAGATGATGAATGCCCCCAGCCCGAGGACGGTGAGCACAGGCTGGACCCACCAGGTGTCTTTCCGCAGCGGTATCGCACCTGCCACCTGTCCCTGTTGGTCCTTGAGCACCTTTCCTATCATCTTTCCTCCTCCAAAAGGAGTGTGAGGGCTTTGACTTTTTGCAGAGCGCCCAAACCCCTGCTCTGGACTGCTCGAAGGCACATGGCGCTGTCGGGGTTAGCGTGGCCGTGGGGTGATCGAGTCTTCAGGTTGTAAAGTGTCCCCTCGTTCAGCCGGATTTCGGTGGCCTGCCAGGAGGAATTCGCGCGATCCTCCGCATCCCATCGCCACCTCGTCTGCTTGTGAAAGCCCGTGTGAATCGCGACGCCAGCCACCCGGTCGTGCGCGTCTTGATGATGATCCGTACGGCATGCATCCAGAAGAGATCAGATGGCGCAAAGCTACCACGCAGCAGCGGGCTTGTCAAGGAAAAGACCACTATTCCGCATCCTTAGGCAGCACCACGGGACAGGCGCGAGCCATGCCCGCACTACGGCATGAGGCAGTCAATCTCCCGGGTCACGGACGCCAGGCCTTCGGCGTGGATGCCCTGCGCGAAAGCGGATACGGATGGGGTTGCCTTCGAATCCGTACCTGGTGCGAATCCGATTGACCAGATAGCGTTCATAGGACGGAGAGATCCCGTCGGGATCGTTCACGAAAAGCAAAAAGGTTGGAGGCCTGACGCCGACATGGGTGGTGTGGCGAATCTGGACGTGGCGTCCTTTCACGGTTGGAGGCGGATGTTCTTCCACCACCTGGCGAATGAAGCGGTTGATCTCCCTCGACGGAATTCGAAAATCCCGTTCTTTGAGCACACGTTCGACGAGGGGAAAAATCTTGAAGATCCGTTGTCCGGCGAGGGCCGAGATGAAGAGAAGCGGGGCATACGCCACATGTCCAAGTTTCTCTCGAATCCGCCGCACATACTGATCCGAGACCCGAGGCTCCTTCTCGACAAGATCCCATTTGTTCACCAGAAGAATAAGCGCACACCCGGCATCCAGTGCATAGCTGGCGATCCGGGCATCCTGCTGAACCACGCCGTCCGTCGCATCGAGGAGCAACAGGGCGACATCACATCGCTCGAGACTTTTGATGGCTCGAAGGACGCTGTAATACTCGAGTGGGTAGCCCTTTTGCCCTTTGGCCCGAATTCCGGCGGTGTCAATGAGGAGATACCGGTGTCCTTGGTAGGTAAAAGGTGTATCAATAGCATCACGGGTGGTCCCGGGGTCGGGGCTGACGATGACTCTCGGCTCTCCAAGAATGCGATTCACCAGCGAGGATTTCCCGACGTTGGGTCGCCCCAGCACGGCAATGGTCACAGTGTCCCCGATCACCTGCTCTTCCTCTGTCGCTGGCAAAAGATCAAGGAGTCGGTCCAGCAACTCCCCCACCCCTGTGCCATGCTCCGCCGAGACCGCGAACGTCTCGGAAAACCCGAGCCGGTAAAACTCGGTGACATTGAGGGTTTTCATCGGAGGATCCACCTTGTTGGTTACGAGCAGGATCGGCTTCTGCACCGTGTGGCGCAGCAACAGGGCGATTTCCTCGTCAAGCGGGGTGAGCCCCTCCCGCGCATCGACCAGAAAAATGATGACGTCCGCGTGTTCCATGGCAAGCTCTGCCTGCTCGACCACCTGCCGGCTCAGCGGCGTAGGAGTTGCCGGCTCAAAGCCGCCCGTGTCCACAAGCGAGAAGGATCGCCCCCGCCACTCGACCGGGCCGTAATTGCGGTCCCGGGTGACCCCGGGTGTTGCCTCCACGATCGCGCGCCTTCCGCCCACCAAGCGGTTGAAGAGAGTCGACTTCCCAACGTTGGGGCGGCCCACGATGGCCACCGTGGCCAGTTTTCTCATAGGGCCTCACCTCCCCGCGTCATCATACGGTGAGCATACTCGATCGACGAAGCCCGCGCAATGCGGACGCGGAAGACCACCGTCGCGCACCGAACGGAGACGTCCGCGTCAATGGCGGGTACGAGTAACGGAGGCCGAGGAAAAAGGTGAGGACCGCGTATGCGGGCAGGAATCCGTCTAGGCCGGCGAAATGTTCCGCAAGCGGGCGATGAGTTCAGCCATTCCGTGATACACATAGCTCACGCCGGAGACAACGCTTACGGCCGCCGTCCCCCAGAAGAGAGGACTGAGGCGTGCGTCCCCCGCCGGCATGATCATGACAGCCACGACCGTGATGACCTGCAGAAGGGTGCTGAGCTTTCCGACCACCGACGGTGGGTATCCCAGGTGGCCACTTGTCCGGTACAGGATACAGGACCCGATCACCAACACGAGGTCCCGTGCCACCGCGATTCCCACAAGCCATAGGGGCATGCGACCCAAAAACGCCAGGGTGATGAAGGAGGCCCCCAGAAAGATCTTATCCGCCACTGGGTCCAGGATCCTTCCAAACTCGGTCGGCTCCCGTAACGACCGAGCCAGAAAGCCGTCCAGCCCATCAGTGACTCCCCCCAGCAAAAAGACGAGAAGGGCCCAAAAATAGGCTCCCTCGATGAGAAGAACGACGATCACGGGTGTCAGGATCAATCGCAGGAACGTCAATCCATTCGGAAGATTGAGGATCACCGTTCTCCACCTCTCGACCGCAGCCCGGCGAGGCGATGCACACACGCTTCTTCGCCGAGTGATCCAATCCAGCACTCGAGCCCTGGCGTTTCACGCCTCAGCCCCGTCCACCTGCCGGTGTTGAGCCCCGGATTCCTCCAGCGACTCCAGTGCCTCCACAATCCCCTTTTTAAGCTCGGCAAGTCCTGTGCCGGTTCTTGCAGAAATCACGACCGATCGTGGGCCTCGGGTGAGAAAAGCCACCGCCTCGGGATTTGGGAGCTTGTCCATCTTGTTGTAAAGGTTGATGAGCGGCTTTGCGGCGACACCGAGCTCCTCCAGCAACGCGGTGACTGCCTGTTCCTGATGTTGCCACTGAGGATGGGAGATATCGATCACGTGGAGCAAGAGGTCGGCAGACCGTACCTCCTCCAAAGTGGCCTTAAAGGCCGCCACCAGTTGATGGGGAAGTTTTTTGATGAACCCCACGGTGTCGGAGATGAGGATCGCGCGCCCGCCAGGCAGGATCACCTTTCGCAACGTCGGGTCCAGGGTAGCAAAGAACTTGTCGGCAACGGGAAGATCAGCACGCGTCAGCGCGTTCAACAGCGAAGACTTTCCCGCGTTGGTGTACCCCACCAGGGCAGCAGTCGGCAACGCTTGTTTCTGGCGCCGTCGCCGCAGCAGTGCACGATGCCGTCCCACCTTTTCCAGATCCTCTTCGATCTTGATGATGCGGCGCCGGATCCGGCGACGGTCCACTTCCAGTTGCGTTTCGCCGGGTCCCCGGGTTCCGATCCCCCCACCCAGCCGCGACAGGTCCACCCCATGCCCGGTGAGACGGGGGAGCATATATTTGAGCTGGGCAAGCTCGACCTGGAGCTTTCCCTCCTTTGATCGGGCCCGCTGGGCGAAGATATCCAGGATGAGCCCGGTCCGGTCTATCACCTTTCGCTTGAACGTCGCCTCGAGATTCCGCTGCTGCGACCCGGTGAGATCATCGTCAAAGATAACCAGATCGATCCCCGCTTCGCACATTTCGCGGACCTCCTCCGCCTTCCCACGACCGATCAGGGTGCGGGGATCGAGGGCGGGGCGCTCTTGGAGGACGCGGAGGGCCGACTCGGCTCCTGCCGAGACCGCCAGTTGCGCGAGCTCTTCGAGGGAGTCCTCGGCCTCCCAGCGAGACTGCTGGGGTCGCTTGATCCCAATAAGCAATGCCACTTCTCGCGGTGACCTGGGGACTGGTTTCATTGAAGCTGCCCGCGCATCTGCTTCACCTGTTGAAGTTCCTCGGTCAAGCGGGCCTCATCCTGCGTGCTGATCATTTCCTCGAATCGGTGAAGTACTTTCTGAAACCCAGCGATGGCCTCCAGCACCTCCTTGCGATTCCAGAGCAGGATATCCCGCCACATGACCGGGTCAGATGCCGCGATCCGCGTGAAATCGCGCAGGCCGCCTGCGCTGAACCGTAACAGCTCCTCTCCCTCCTCCGTGAGGTTCGGCAGCGCCCGCATCAGGGCGTACGCCACCACGTGGGGAAGATGGCTGACCAAAGCGAAGATTCGATCGTGCCGGAAAGGGTCCATGAGGACCACCCGTGATCCCACCATCTCCCATAGACGCGTTACCGGCTCCAACGCCTCCTTGGGGGTTCGTGAGGTCGGCGTGAGAACACAGAGGCTGTTCCGAAAAAGCCCCGCCTTCGCGGCTTCAGGGCCGGAGTGTTCCGTCCCCGCAATAGGATGGCCTCCCACATACATTCGGCCAGCGGGGATTTCATGCTCGACCTGTGCAACCAAGTCTCCCTTGACACTTCCCACATCGGTCACGATACAGCCTCGCGCAAGATACGGTGCGATATCACGGACCACCCCGGTCATTTCGCCAACAGGAACGGCAAGAACGACGAAATCGGCGTCCTCCACACCGGTGGGAAGAGCACCCGCCTGATCGACGAGGCCCAGGTTGACTGCGCGTTGGAGGTGCGTCTGGTCAACATCCAGGCCGATGACACGACCGGCGATGCCCTCCCGGCAGGCAAGGGCAAGACTCCCACCGATCAGCCCGGTGCCGATGACGGCGAGCCGATGAAAAAGCGGCTCAGTCGTTCCGCTTCCCATATGCCCTCTGACCTCCAATACTCGACGCGTCATGACGTGCGCAGGCAGCCGTAGCATGCCAGTCGATACCCGTCGTCCGATGACCGACGACCGTTATGGCCAGTCGAGGCTCATTGTCTCCCGGTGGCCGGTTCTCCGTCATGCGTTGTCCAGTACCGTTCCAACTACGTGTGCCAACTTGCTCCGATTATTCATGACATTTCGGATCATCGGCGACAAACTCTTTTGGCACACGTCGAGGGGGTAAGCGTGCAACATGTGAATAACCGGGGCTTGCCTGCTGTACTCGATCACAACCCGTGTAACAACGCAGGCTCCTCCAATGCGGCCCCTCGATCCCTCGATCTTCGTTCGACTGAGGCTCACAACCGAAGTCCTCGGGGCCGACTTCCGCGAGCTCGGTCGAACCGCGCAGGCCGAGGGCTCGCCGAAGTCTCACCCGTCGAGGCTTTGTCGAACCACGTATCACGTTGAAACGGCACTAAAGGGCCCGGCCTACGATTGGCGCCAGGGCTCGAATTTGATTCATGAGCGCGTGAAACCGGTCGGGCATAAGCGCCTGGGGCCCATCGGAGAGCGCCACTTCCGGATGGGGATGGACTTCGACCATAATCCCGTCTGCACCCACCGCGACGGCTGCCAGGGCCAGCGGGGAAACGAGGTCCCATTTCCCGGCGCCGTGGCTGGGATCAACGATCACCGGGAGGTGGGAGAGTTGCTTGAGCGAGGGAACCGCCGAGAGGTCCAGGGTATTCCGGGTGTACTCCTCGAACGTCCGGATTCCCCGCTCGCAGAGAACAATATTGTAATTTCCCTCGGACATGATGTACTCGGCCGACATCAGGAGTTCCTTGATCGTGGAACTCATGCCGCGCTTGAGGAGGACCGGCTTCCGGTGAACGCCCACCTCTTTGAGCAGGCGGAAGTTCTGCATGTTCCGCGCCCCGATCTGTACAACGTCGGCGTACTTCATAACCAGCTCGGCGTCCCGGGGGTCCATGAGCTCGGTCACGACCGGCAATCCGGTGATCTCACGCACCTCGGCCAAATACCTCAGCCCTTCCTCCCCGAGTCCCTGGAACGAATACGGAGAGGTCCTCGGCTTGAATGCCCCTCCCCTGAGCAGCGCGGCGCCCGCCTCCTTGACTTTCTGGGCGGTATCCAGCAGCATCTCGCGCCCCTCCACCGAACAGGGACCGGCAATCACCGCGAGCCGTCCACCTCCGATCGCCACGCCGTTTACCTCCACGACGGTCGGCTCCATCTTGAAATCTCGGCTGGCGAGCTTAAAAGGTTTGAGAATGGGGAGGGCCTTCTCGACTCCGGACAAGACCTCGAACGGGACGTTTCGAAGGATCCGTTCGTCCCCGATGGCGCCGATAATCGTCCGCTCGACGCCCCGGGAGATGTGGGGCTTGAGCCCGTGCTGGATAATCCGCTCCACCACCTGGTCGATATCCGCTTGCGTGGCGGCGGATCGCATCACGATGATCATGTGCCGCTCCTTCCGTCCGGTGGGCTCAAGGGCTTTAGCGCCGCCTGCATTTCGGCAAGCACCGCAGCCAGCGCCTCGACCCCCCGTTTATTTTCCTGTGGTGTCCCGATCGTCACCCGGATGTATGAGGGAAGACCGTATCCTTCCATCGACCGGACGATCACCCCCCGACGGAAGAGCGCAGCAGCGACTCCCGCCCCCTCCATGCGCACATTCGTCAAAATGAAGTTGGTCACGCTCGGGACATATGAAAGTCCCAACTCCTCCAGGTTCGACTGCAGGGCCCGCCGGCCCATCTCGGTCATCCGGAGCGTTGCCTCGAGGTGCGCGCTATCGCCCAAAGCGGCCAACGCCGCCCGCTGCGCGAGTGCATTCACGTTGAAGGGTTGCCGGACGCGGTTCAAGATCTCTATCATCTCCCGGGAGCCGATCCCGTACCCGACGCGCAGTCCTGCGAGACCGTACGCTTTCGAAAACGTCCTGAGCGCCAAGAGGTGACGCCCTTCGCGGATATACCGCAGGAGATCCGGTTGCAGATGCCGGGGAAGATATTCCCGGTACGCCTCATCCACCACCAGGATCACATGGCCGGGAAGCTCCAGCACAAAATTGTGCAGGTCGCTCGGCGCGACGCACGTCCCGGTCGGGTTATTCGGGTTCCCCAAAAAGACCAGCTTGGTCCGTCGCGTCACCGCCTGCAGCATTTCACGCAAATCATGCGTGTATGCCTTGAGGGGAACTTCGCGGATCTGGCATCCGACTGCCTGGCAGACACTTCGGTACACGATGAAGGCCGGGTGCCCCATCACGGCTTCATCTCCAGGTCCGACGAACGCGCGCGTGACGAGTTCTAACAACTCATTGCTTCCATTCCCCACGCAGAGCTGTTCCGGTTCAACCGTCAGGTGGCGGCCGAGCGACTCCCGCAGGCTGTGACACCCTCCGTCCGGATAGCGGTGCAGCCCGGATAGGACTTCACGAATCGCTTGCAGGGCTAACGGCGAGGGGCCGAGCGGGTTCTCGTTGGAGGCGAGCTTGAGGACGTCATCGAGCCCGTACTCACGCTGTACCTCCTCGATCGGTCGACCGGGGCTATACGGCACCAGTTTCAGGACCTGGGGCTGGGCGAGCTCTTGCACTGTTTTTGCCTCACCCTTCATCATGGCCTTTGAGTGACCATACGCCGCCGGCTTCCTCAGGGGCGTTTCCCCTCATGATCGCACACACTGCTCCGCCTCTCAACTCCTGGCCCGAAGGGGCTCTTTCGGATACGAGCCCAGTACCTTCAGGAAAAGACACTCCTCCCGAAGCCGGTCTAGCGCCGCCGCGACCAGTGGATCTCCGGCATGTCCCTCGAAATCGACATAGAAGATATACTCCCAGACCCGATACCGGGAGGGCCGCGATTCGATCTTGGTCAAATTGATCTGATGCTGTGCGAACGGTTCCAACATGCGGTATAGGGCGCCCACCCGGTCACGGATGGTGAACAGAATCGAGGTCTTATCCTGGCCCGTAACGGGACACATCTGCTGTCCAATGATGAGGAACCGCGTAAAATTATAGGGGCTGTCTTCAATGCGCGCCGCCACGACCTTGAGACCGTAGAGGCGACCGGCCAGATCGGACGCGATGGCTGCAGCCGTCTCATCATCGGCGGCGAGCTCGGCCGCTGCTGCCGTCGAGGCCACCTCGAAGAGCGCCACCGACGGCACGTTCGTTTCCAGCCATTTTCGGGACTGGGCGATCGCGTGCGGATGCGAGTATATTTTGGCGATCCGGCCTTTCTCACCCCCCTTGGACAGGAGATGGTGGGAAACTTCCATGAGGATCTCCCCGCAAATTTTCAGGTCGGAATCGACGAACAGGTCAAGGGTATGACTTACGACGCCCTCGCTCGAGTTCTCGACGGGCACGACGCCATAATCGGCTTTGCCCTTCTCCACCTCGCTGAAGACTTCTCCGATACCCCTCAGGGGGACATACTCCGCCAGCAGACCGAATCGCTTCATACAGGCCATGTGGGTAAACGTGGCCTGTGGGCCGAGGTAGGCCAATTTCAGGGGCTGCTCGAGTGAGAGGCAGGCCGACAGGATCTCGCGGTACACCGCCTTGACTCCCTTTCCCGGAAAGGGTCCCCGGTTCTCCCGCGTCAGGCGATCGAGAATCGCCTCCTCGCGCTGAGGAGAGTGGTACGCGATGTTTCCCTTGGCCTTCTCCTCGCCGATGCGGACCACGATCTCGGCTCGGCGATTCAGCAGCTCAAGGATCTCGCTATCAATGGCATCGATGTGCCGTCTGAACTCCTCGATTCCCATATCGTGCCACTCACCCAGGTGTATCACCGACGTCCGTGCAACAATATGCACCGCGCTCAAGATTCCATGCGCTCCGTCTCCGTCACCGTCAATTGTGCCGTTTCCTCCCTCGTCGGCACCATAGTCTCGAGCTCATGGAGCGAGGGGAGCTCAGTGAGCTCCTGGAATCCGAAGTACTCCAGGAACGCCCGGCTGGTTCCATACAGGATGGGCCTGCCTACCTCCCGCTTCCTGCCCACGATCCGGATCAGCCCGCGTTCTATGAGGGTTTTCAGCACACCGTCCACCGAAACGCCGCGAATGGCCTCGATCTCCGCTTTGGTGATCGGCTGCCTGTAGGCGACAATCGCCACGGTCTCGAGCGCGGGGCGAGACAGCCTGCTCGGCCGTGCCCTCGCCAGCCGAGAGAGCCAGGGGTGGAGGTCGGGACGGGTGGACATGCGAAAACCGCCGGCAACTTCAATGATCGTGAGGCCTGAGCCTTTGCTTTCATACAGCTCTTTCAGCTGCTGCAAGCCCTGGACAATGTTTTCCCTGTCGCCATCGTCGAACAGCTCTTGGAGTTGCCCGATCGAGAGAGGATCCGGGGATGCAAAGAGGAGCGCCTCAAGGATTGGCAGATATTCCCCCTTCATGCCGCTGCCCGCGCGATGAGGATTGCTCCAAAGGGAACGGTCTGCCACACTCGAACCGCCCCCTGCCTGATCAGTTCAAGTAACGCAAGAAACGTCACAACAAGGAAAGCGCGATCTGCACCTGGAGAGAACAGGCCCTCAAAATTTACCGGTTCTTCCAACGCCAACCGGTCAAGGATGGCGACCATCCGCTCTCCCGTTGTCAGCGGTCGCGCCATGATTTCCAGCACGGGCCGCTCCCGTGCCCTGGCCAAGACGGCTTGAAACGCCCCGAGAAGGTCCGCCAGGTTGATCTCCAGCGGTACGCCCGTGCTCGGCAGCTCTAGTGGGCCGGTGCGGATGAAATATTGTCGCTGCCGATCTTCCTGCAGCGCGAGTGCCTCCGAGGCACTCTTGAAACGCTGGTACTCGACCAACATGTCCACGAGTGGAGTCCGGGGGTCTTCTTCAAGTCCTTCCTCCTCGCCCGTCTCCGGCGGCAAGAGCATGCGAGATTTGATATACACGAGCGTCGCCGCCATGACGAGAAAATCCCCCGCCATCTCCAAGTCTAGTTCCTCCATCATGCGGAGATACTGGAAGTATTCATCGGTGATCCGCGCGATGGGAATATCGTAGATGTCGACTTGGTTCACCCGGATGAGGTGCAGTAGAAGATCGAGGGGCCCTTCAAACGTCGGAAGCCTTATTTGGTAGACCATGTCGCCTCGTCCCCCACGATGAGATATGGACGGATCCTGTCAAGGCGTTTGGGGCCGATCCCCGGAACCCGTTGGAGGTCTGAAAGGTGCCGGAAGGGCCCATGGACCTCCCGAAACCGGACAATCGTTTCGGCGAGTGAAGGACCGATTCCCGGCAGAGTGCTCAGTAGGGTTACACCGGCGGCATTGAGATTGACCGATACCGCATCAGCGGACCGGGGCATCTCTTGCACCGCCTGTTCTGGCGCCTGATGCCGCAGTGAAAAACCAAATCCCGACCCTCGATCTGTCCCCAGAGCCCCCCACGTGGCTGCGGCCGTAAGGATCAGCAACAGGAGTGTAGCCAGGATGGCGTCTGGCGGCGCAAAAGCACGAGGCGTCATCATGCCTCCGTCGATGGCGGCGTCCCCAGCTGAAACGCCTCGTGGAGGACCCGTACCGCCTGGTCTGTATGCTCTTCGTTGATCACACAGGACACCTTGATCTCCGAAGTGCTGATCATCATAATATTGATACTGGCTGCCGCCAACGTGCCAAACATTTTGGCCGCCACCCCGGAGTGCGTGCGCATTCCCAACCCCACGATGGATACCTTGGCAATCCGATCATCGCCCAGGATTTGGTCCGCCCCGATTTCCTTGGCGATTCCTTGGACAAGTTCCTTGGCCTTGTGAAAGTCAGACCGCGGGACGGTGAAGGAAATGTCGGTGTGCCCGTCCTGGCTGATATTTTGCACGATCATGTCCACCACGACCCCCGCCTCCGCCACGTTGCCAAAGAGCTTCGCAGCGATGCCGGGACGATCGACCACCCGGGTAATGGTGATCTTTGCCTCGTTCCTGTCATACGCAATCCCAGAGACCACGACCTTTTCCATGTCAGGATCCTCCTGGACCACCAATGTCCCCGGATTGTGTGTGAAGCTCGAACGGACGTGAATCGGCACCGTATAGTTTTTGGCATACTCGACCGCCCGCGCCTGCAGCACCTTCGCTCCCAGGCTCGCAATCTCGATCATTTCCTCGTAGGCAATGCGCGAGAGCTTCCGAGCCGTGGAAACGATGTTCGGATCCGCCGTGTAGACCCCTTCCACATCGGTGTAGATCTCGCAGATATCCGCCTTCAAAGCAGCGGCGAGGGCCACGGCGGTCAGATCCGATCCCCCGCGGCCGAGGGTGGTGACTTCCTCCTCCGCATTCACCCCTTGAAAGCCAGCCACGATGGCGACCTCGCCTTCTCGTAGTGTGCTTCGGATCTTCTCAACATCAATATTGAGAATCCGGGCCTTGGTGTGCATGTTGTCGGTCAGAATGCGCACCTGTGTCCCGGTAAACGAGCGGGCCTTCGCGCCACAGGCCTGAATGGCCAGGGAAAGCAGGCCAATCGCCACCTGTTCACCGGTGCAAAGAATAACGTCCAGTTCCCGCGTATTGGGGGTGTCAGTAATTTGATGGGCAAGCTGAAGAAGGCGGTTGGTCTCACCAGCCATGGCGGAAAGGACCACGACCACTTCATTGCCCGCCTCCCGGACATCCACAATCCGTTGCGCGACCTGCTGGATGCGCCGGACATCTCCGACGGAAGTCCCCCCGTATTTCTGGACAATCAGGGCCAACTCAATCTCCTTTCGGCCGGATGGCGCCCTCAAGGCCGAGCTGCCGCCAAAACCGGACGAAGTATTCGATGCCAGAAACCGAACTGAAAACGACCACCGCCCCGATGGCAATACCTCCGAGGCTCAGGGGGAGACCAGGCAACCGGGAGCCCCCTCGATCGAGGATCAGGAGGCTTACAGCGATAACCTCGGCCACCATCTTGTATTTCCCGAGCTGAGAAGCAGCGATGATAAGCCCCTGGGAGGCAGCAATGCCCCTGAGCCCGGTGACGGCAATATCCCGGCCGACGATCACCGTCACGACCCAGGCGGGCACTCGTCCGACCTCCACCAGGGAAATCAGCGCCGCAGCGATCAGCAGTTTGTCGGCGATGGGATCGAGGAGCTGGCCCAAAGTGGTAACCTGTCTACGGCTCCGGGCGATTCGACCATCGAGCCAGTCCGTCAGAACCGCCGCGAGAAAGATGGCCGCGGCCGGGTAGTTCGGAGGAGCGTTGGCGATCAGAAAAACCACGAGAAAGGGAACCAGAAAGATTCGAACCAGGGTGAGCGTATTCGGTAGATTCACTGATGGCCACCTGGCATCACGTGACCGGGCGGACGCGTTATCCAACCTGGGGCATCTCGGGCAGCGGCACCCCCCGCTCCAATGTCAGAAGTCCGGCACATGCGCACATGGTCCTGGTCTATCGTATCATCCGGTGGACTCTTGACCGGCACGAAGGCGGCCACGCAAGTCCCGGACCCGCGTGCGAATATCTCGGAACCGCGGTGAATCACGCTGGATCTCTTCGAGGGTCTCAAGGGCCTTTTGTGTTTCTCCGTGCGCCTCATAGGCCGTCGCCAGATCGTAGAGAATCCCCCAGCGTTCCTCGGTCCCGTCCAGTGTCGCGTGCAGTCCCTCGAGCAACTCTTCTACCGCCCGTTCCGGCTCTCCATTGGCAAGATAGGTGAGGCCCAAAGGGCTTGCACAGCGTACGCGATGGGCCGGATCGGTGGCGGCCAATTTCAACTCTTCAATCGCCTCATCGTACAGTCCCAGGTCCTTGTAGGCAATCCCCAGATGGTAATGGGTCTCGTAGTCGGTCACCTCGATCTGTTCGCGGACCCCTTCCTGGAACTGGTGCAGTAAGTCCTGTACTTCGGGGTCAATCCCGGTCGACGAATCTGTCCCTCGACGGGTGAGTTCCTCGCTCAGCTCACCGGCGAGGTCTACGAAATCTTCCTGAGAAGCAGGTGAGTCAACAACGCGGAAGACCGTATCCTTCTTTGCGGTTGGCCGTCGACGTTTCTCTTCTGCCGATATTCCTGCCCTGCGCTCGATCTCGGCTAACTGTCGTTTGGCCACTGCATTTTCTGGGTCTTGCCGGAGGATCCGCTGAAAAGCAGCCCGGGCCTCCTCGAACATCCCCTGCTCCACAAAAAACCGGGCCTCCTGAAGCTCATCCGCCAGGGCATCCGGTCCCACAACCTCGATGGATGCTGCAGCGTGGTCCGTCACCGAGGCCAGCTCTTGCGATACCCCGGAGACGTCCAACTCGATGCTGCCGAGGTCGACGCCCTCAAGGGATTCCCCGACGGCGTCCTCCGGGACAGCCGCCTCGCCCATCACTTCGTCCGACCCGATGAGGCCCGCTTCTCCGTCGGATGAGGCGGTCGCCACCTGGGCGCTCTTCGCTTCCTCCTCAAGGAGGCGGACCGCGCTGAGCCCCTGGGCGGCCCGTGCCGCTTCGGCTTCCCGGCCATTAGACCTCAGGAGGTCCAGAACAGATTCATAGAGTTGGCGTGCAGCATCGGCGTGCCCCGACCTCACGAGGCGTTCTCCCAGGGACTTGAGGTGCGTAAGAGAGTCCTCCATTCCTCCCGGCCTGGTGAGGATTCCGGCAACTTTCGACAGGGTCGGCCGACTCTCAGGGTCGACCCTGATCATTTTTTCATAGACTTCCAGGGTTTTGGATAAGCTTCCTCTCCTGAGGTAGTGCTCGGCAATCCCTTGAAACTGCTGCTTGGCTTCCGCGATCAGCCCCTGCTCAGCGTACTGGTCCGCGCAGGCCAAAGATGCCTCGGTATGCGAGGGGTCAAGCTTGAGCACCTTCTTGTAGACTGCAATGGCTCGCACATTCAACCCATCATCCCTGTACACCTCGCCGAGACGCATAAAGTAGCTGATGGCTTCCGCCTTATTTCCCATCCGAGCACACAAATCCCCAAGCGCGTTGAGCACGTTCGCATCGGCGGGGTCGGTTTTGAGGATCGTCTGGTATGCCTCGTAGGCTCGGTCGAGCTTTCCCTGCTGGATATAGGCGACTGCGCTTTCAAGACCCTTGCGCTTGTCTTTCATACGCTTCTCGCTAAAGGAGCTCTAATCCAGAAAAATCACACAATTGCCGGCCATAGAATAGCAGAATCTTGCGCCACGTGTCAAGGCGCAACTCAGTCCAAGGGCTCGACTGGAGCCCCTCGGAACGCGCTATGCGACCGGCACAGCGTCCAATCGGTCGATCGATATCGTGTGTCTACCAAGGCCTGGGCCGCCTCCATCTCTTGTGGTGTTATCTCATCCGCGTCCAACTGGACGCCTACCCCCTCCTCGAACCCGGCCCGTATGGCCTCGGAGACCTCTTTCCACGAGACGGGTCGCCCGAGCTCCAACCGGAGGGCCGTTGCCCGCACGGCCAACGTTCTCGCCCCTGGAAAGAGCGCGTTCCAGGCGGCGTGGTCGATGTCCATCAAGAGTGATCCCTGCTGGAGAAGCGTGTGCTTGAAGCGTCTTTGTGCGGATCCGATCAGCTTTCGTCCATTGACAGTCAGCTCATACCGGGAAGAAGAATTGAAGCAAACGCCGCCCGCCTCGTCCCCGGTGCGATCTCCCCGGCTCAGGGCTGCCGCGACCCCCAGCTTTCTCAGGGCGAGGAGGAGACAGGTGCTGATCCATTGGTAATCTTGGAGGACACCCCGGTTCCCCGCCGGAATGGGACAGGCCACGCTGTAGGTCAGCTCATGGTGGTGAAGAAGGGCTCGACCCCCGGTCGGACGCCGCACCACCGGGATCCCGAGCTGGGCGCAGTTCGTGAGATCCACCTGGCCTTGAATCCGCTGGTTACACCCGAACGAGACGGTGGGGACACTCCAGCGGTAGAGACGGAGACTCGGGAAACCACAGCCCTGAGCGCATCCGGCCGCCAGCACCTCATCGATGGCCATGTTCGTGGCGCCATCGCGGGGCTCGTCCCGAATAAGGCGCCACCGGCTGCGGCGCGTTGCACTCCTGTTACCGCTCAGGCCTCTCGACATCGAATTACTCTTTATCGATGTCTCGATGTCGCATCCCAACCTCGTGGCCCTCGGCCTGAAATCGGCCGACCAGATACTCGGCGGCGGCTACCGACCGGTGTCGGCCGCCGGTGCAGCCGAGGGCAATCGTCAGATAGGCCCTTCCCTCTTGGACGTAGTAAGGGAACGTGAACCGGAGGAAATTCCAGAGCTGTTCCAGATACGATCGGGCTGTGGGATCGTCCAGGAGGAACTTCGCCACTCTCGGATCTTGCCCGCTCAGGGGGCGCAGCTCCCTTTGAAAATGGGGATTGGGGAGACAGCGGAGATCGATCACAAGATCGGCATCGGGCGGGACACCATGCCGATACCCGAAAGAAACAATAGTGATCGTCGTTTTGCTGCCTGATGGATGGGCGTGAAACGTGTTGACCAAGAGCCGCCGAAGGTCATGGATGGTGAGGTCGCTCGTATCGAGAACGATATCGGCCTCAGCCTTGAGCTGGGCCATTCGCTGCCGCTCGAGACCGATTCCTTGGAGGATCGATCCCTGAGGCGCAAGCGGATGGGGGCGACGGCTCTCGCTGAACCGCCGGAGCAATATCTGATCCTCCGCCTCCAGGAAGAGGACGCGGACGACCAGACCGCGTTCTCTCAACGCAGCCAACACCCCGTGTAATTGTCCAAGAAACTCGCCTTCCCGGACGTCGATCACGAAGGCCACCCGATCGATGTGGCGATCCGAGTGGGCGCACAGGTCTGCGACGGTTGGAATGACAGACGCAGGAAGGTTATCGACGCAAAAAACCCCGAGGTCTTCCAGGGTTTTGATAGCCTGGCTCTTACCGGCACCAGACATCCCCGTGACGATGATAAGCTCCATGGGTCCCCGGTCGGCCGATGATCGGCTCTCAAACGGAAAAACACACCAAAGATAGGAGCATGGGTGAATCTGGCCGATACGGCTCCGACGGCTCTTACGTCTCTGGCTCGATCAGGCCGTAGTTCCCTTCGCGCCTCCGGTACAAGACATTGATCTCATCGGAATGGGCATTGCGAAACACATAAAAGGTGTGGCCGAGCAGATCCATCTGCAGGATCGCCTCATCGAGCGACATCGGCTTTATTGCAAAGCGCTTCGTCTTTACCACCTGTGGCCTGTCATCCTCTCCAGGGAGCGCCTCCGGACCCGGCGTCCTCCCGCTCCGGCTACCTTGGCTCACGAGTTTCCCCTTATATTTCTGTAACTGGCGTTCCAGTTTTTCCACCACCAGATCGATCGACGAATACAGGTCCTCCGAACTCTCCTCCCCGCGAATCGTGAGGTCCCTCACGCGGAGGGTGACCTCTGCGATCTGGTGGTATTTCTGCACCGACAGCACAATGTGGGCGGACGTAATTTTCTCGACGTACTTCTGGAGTCTCCCCACCTTCTCTTCTGCATAGTGCCGGAGGGCCTCGGTTACCTCGAGGTTGCGTCCGGTGAGAAGGATCTGCATGATATGTGGCCTCCTACGGAAAGAATCAACAGGAAAAGGATGGAGGGATTTGTCACCCGGTGAAGCGCGGGTGTCCTAGTATCGCCGGCGCCGGCTGGAGGAAGGGATCTTGAGCTGCCCGCGGTACTTCGCGACGGTCCGGCGGGCAATTTCAATGCCCTGCTGTCTCAAGATTTCGACGATCTTTTGGTCTGACAGGGGCTTCCCTGTGTCTTCCGCGGTCAAGAGCCTTCGCACGAACTCTTTGACCGTCAGAGAAGAAACCGCCTCGCCGTCGACGGCCTGGACTCCCCGGTGAAAAAAGTACTTGAGCTCGAAAAGGCCTTCGGGACTGTGGACATACTTGTTCGTGGTCACCCGGCTCACCGTAGACTCGTGCATGCTAATATCCTCGGCCACCTCCTTGAGCGTCAGGGGTCGCATATGCGTGATCCCCTTCTCCAGGAAACTCCGTTGAAACTTCACAATCGACTCGGTCACCTTGTACAAAGTGCGTTGACGCTGCTCGATGGAGCGGATGAGCCAGAGTGCAGAACGCATCTTTCCCTCGACATAGTCGCGGGTCTCCTTCGAACTCGAGCGTCCCTTGCCCAACAGGCTCCGGTAGTACGAGCTGATCTTGAGCCGGGGAAGGCCATCATCGTTGAGAACGACCACAAAGCGATCATCCACCTTCACGATAAAGACGTCCGGGGTGATATATCGGGGGTCCTCAGTACTAAAAGTACGGCCCGGCTTCGGCTCCAGGGAACAGATGAGCAGCAGGGCATCTTGTACCGCCTTGACCGGAACCTTCAGCTTTTCTGCAATCCTCGTTACATGGCGCCCTTCCAGCTCTGGCAAGTGATCGGTAACCATCATACGCGCCAGGGCGACCTCTTCTCCACCCTTCAGGCTGTCGAGTTGCAGGAAAAGGCACTCCTGGAGGTCGCGCGCCCCCACCCCCACCGGATCGAAGCTTTGAACCAGCCGGAGCGCCGCCTCAAGCGTCGACAGATCAACCGATCGGTCGCCCCGCAATTCTTCCAGGGACATGGTCAAATACCCGTTTTCATCGAGACTGCCGATAATCTCGGTTGCCCACTGGATCAAAAGCGGATCGGACGTCGAAAGATGGAGCTGGAAGCTGAGATGATCCGACAAGGAACGGGGACGGGTGAGGCGGTCCTCGGAAGACCACCCCTCAACCTGTTCCGGTGAAAACTCCCGGCGATAGTCCGAGGTATTCTCCAGGTAGCTCTCCCAGTCAAAGTCGGAGAGGCGGTCCTCGTTCTGCTGTTTCTCTTCCTCCCCCTCCCCCGCTTCCCCCGTCGTTTCTGCGAGGGTCCGGGCATCCTCCACCAGTTCTTCCTCGAGAATCGGATTCTCTTCTATCTCCTGTCGCACTGCCTGGAGAAGCTCCAGTCGCGAAAGCTGCAGCAGTCCAATGGCTTGCTGCAGCGACTGGGTCATGATCATCCGCTGTGTTTGACGAAGGCTCAGCCGTACTTCCAAGGCCATGGCGGATTAACTCACGGTTTCGGGATTGCACTCGACCGGCCGCTGGAGGAAAGCATTGCTCATCCCCGTAGCTTCCGGCCATCCAACCATCGTACCGGTCTCCTACAAGCTAAAACGCTCGCCAAGATAGATCTCCCTGGCTTTTTGATCGGCGGCCAGCTCCGAAGCCGTCCCCGACAGCAGAACTTCACCATTATGGATGATATAGGCCCTATCCACAATTTGCAAGGTTTCTCGCACATTGTGATCCGTAACGAGGAGACCGATCCCCCTGCTTCTGAGCTGCATCAACAAGGTCTGAATATCATATACGGCTATAGGATCGATCCCGGCAAAAGGCTCATCCAGGAGAATAAACGACGGCGATGTCGCCAGAGACCTTGCGATCTCCGTCCGCCGGCGCTCCCCTCCGGAGAGACTGTAGGCCCGGGCCTCGGCCAAATGGGCGATATTCAACTCGTGGAGGAGATCGTCCAAACGCTTCATCCGCTCCGCCTCACTCAGGGGAAGAATCTCGAGGACGGCCAGCAGGTTTTCCCTGACCGTCAACCGGCGGAAGACCGATGCCTCCTGAGGGAGGAATCCCATCCCTCTCTGGGCCCGCCGGTAGACGGGAAGGGTGGTAATCTCCTCGCCATCGAGTAAGACACGACCGGCGTCCGGTCGGACAAGGCCGAGAATCATATAGAAAGTGGTGGTCTTCCCCGCGCCATTCGGCCCCAAAAGTCCGACTACCTCTCCCGGTCGTATGGTTAAACTGACCCCGGAAACAACCCTTCTGCCTCGGAAGGCCTTGACCAATTTCTCTGCGCGAAGACCCTCGTCCGTCACGGCTGCCTTTTCGGGTGAATGACGGCGGTGACACGTTCAACCTCGTCTCCCTCGACCACCTGACGATCCTCCTTGAAGTACAAGGTGATTCGTGTTCCAGTCACCATGTTGCCTTCCTGCCAGGCTCTGGGCTGCCCCTCCAGGACCACCGTCTCCTCCAGGACCGAATAGGTCGCCCGTTCGGACGCTACCGTGCTTCCATCGAGACGGGAGATCTCGACATTCCCCACCGCCACCATGCGTTCGACCGCATCCATCTTCTCATCGAAGTAAAAATCCATCCGGTCGGCGGTCACCGTAAAATCGGCCGTTGTAGCCACGACGTTGCCGGTGTAGATCGCGTGACCTTCTTGTCTCCGTACCTCCAACCGATCAGCGGTGATCGTCGTGGGCGCCTCTCGCTTCTTCGCCTGTAAGGAGGGAACTTCGGCCGCGAGCACACACGTCCCGTAGAGAAGCACGAAAACGCACCCCGCCCATCCTGCCAGTCGAGTCATCGGCCGTGCTCCCGGACTCTCGACAGCGTGACCAACGTGGTGACCGGCTCACGGATGGTCATACGTTCCAAGATCGTGTCCGCCACCATGCCCTTTCCCTGGATCTCGAGCCCCGCCTCCTTGATGACCATCGGAACGTCGGTGATGATTTGGCGCTTTCCTGCAGACCACGTGACCTGCTCGGCGAAAAACTGTGTCCCCCTGCTGGACTCAGAACGGACGCCTCCAGAGAGCCGGAGGTCCTTTGTCACGAGATCCACAACCGCTTTCTCGGCAAAAGTCGTCAGGGATTCTTTCCCGTTATGAATGACGATCCGCACGGGCTGAACTACGCGGGAGAGAACGGCGATTCCTCGATCCTCAAAAATCTCGCCCTTGTCCGCCTCGACCTCCCACAGCCGCTCTCCCATGTGGGTCTCGCTCAGGCGAATTCGCTCGATGGTTGCTTGGGGTGCTGAATCGGTTGAGGGAGCAGTGGAGAGGGGGCGTCGGCCTTCGGCCGCCGCGGGGATGGAAAACCCAGCGAAACCGATCCCCACGAGGAAAACCAGGACTGCCAGCGTTCGGGAGAAGAGCCTCATAGTATGTTAAAGTATAACATACCCGGGCACGAGAAGTGAAGGGGGAGGCCAGTGGTCATGCGGTGAGGCTGAGGGGAACAGGCGATTAGGCGAAGGCGCTCAGACCGGTGATGTCCCGACCCAGGATGAGGGTGTGGATTTCATGTGTCCCTTCGTAGGTGTACACCGTCTCGAGATTGAGCATGTGCCGAATGACCGGGTATTCATCCACAATGCCGGCGGCCCCCAAAATCTCCCGCGCCTCCCGGACAATCTCCCGCGCCTTCTCCACATTATTCATCTTGGCCAGAGAGATCTGGGTGTGACGGACATGTCCGGCTTGCTTTAATTGGCCGAGCCGCACACAGAGCAATTGTGCCTTGGTGATCTCTGTGAGCATGTGCACGAGCTTCTGCTGCACCAGTTGAAATGAGCCGATGGGCCGGCCGAATTGAATCCGGGTCTTGGCATACTTGAGGGCCACGTCGTAGCACGCCATGGCCGCCCCCACGGCGCCCCACGCGATGCCGTACCTCGCCTGGTTCAAGCACATCAAAGCCGCCTTTAACCCCTGGGCAGTTCCGGGCAGGAGGTTCTGCCTGGGAACACGGCAGTCTTGGAAGATGAGCTCGGAAGTGACCGAAGCTCGGAGTGAGAATTTTCCCTGGATCTCCCGTGCGGTGAAACCCGGCGTTCCCTTTTCCACCAGGAACCCACGAATCCCCTCATCGGTTCGAGCCCAGACCACCGCAACATCAGCGATCGTGCCATTGGTGATCCAGAGCTTGTTCCCGTTCAGGATGTAGTCATCACCCCGTCGCACACCTTTGGTCACCATACCTTCCGGGTCGGATCCGTGGTCGGGCTCGGTCAGCCCAAAGCACCCGACCTTCTCCCCCCGGGCAAGGCGGGGAAGCCAGTCTCGCTTCTGTTCCTCTGTGCCGAAGGTATGAATCGGATACATGACCAACGGACCTTGGACGGCGGCAAAGCTGCGCAGCCCGCTGTCTCCACGCTCGAGCTCCTGCATGATAAGCCCGTAGGCTACCTCGGAAACCCCAGCACAACCGTACCCCTGGAGATTGGCTCCCAGGACCCCCAGCTCTCCAAGACGGGGGATGAGCCCGACGGGAAAAGTCCCCTCGCGGTGATGGGTCTCGATGATCGGGAGCACCTCCGCATCGACGAAATCGCGGACCGTCTCGCGGATCAGGCGCTCTTCACCGCTGTAGAGCTCGTTCACCTGGTAGTAATCGAGACCGGTAAATGATTCCATTTCAGGGACGCCCGGGAGTACGAATAGGAGAGAGCACGCCTTTAGCGAAGACAACACCACAGCCGCTCAGGGAGAACAACCACGATCCCCTCCCTGAGGGAGAAGAATATAATCTCTGCATGTACGATCGTCAGGTACCCGGCATTGCTGTCACGCCCAATCTCGCTCTGCTTCCGTGCCGACGAGTTGTGATGACACGACCTCCTTCAGCTCAGATGATCACACTATGAAGACAGCTGGGGGTAAACCCCCCAGCGAGGCACCCCTACTTCTTTTTCTTGGGGGCCGCTTTCTTCTTGCCTCCGGCTTTTGCCGCTTTTCTCTTCTTGGCCACCCTCTCACCTCCCTTCCTCTCGGATCTTCCCCCGCAACGCTATGACGCACTGGGCCTTATTTCTTTTTCTTCGCCGCCTTCTTGGCTCCACCCTTTTTCTTTGCCACTCCCTCTCACCTCCTTTCCTCGCAGATCCTCTCCTGCAACGTTGCCGGGCGACCTATAACAAAGGCATCTGTAGCTCTTTGGCATAGACGTGCCGGCGTACCGCTCCAACTAGGTGCTCCGCGACGTTGAGCGTCGCCTCCAATTCGTAATGCGAAATCGGGCGATCTGCGGACTCGAGAAAATACTGGCTCTTCTTTCGGACCTGGTCCAGATCATTGACCATCGATGCTTCGCCTTCACCGACAAGGTGACCCGCCATCTGGAGGAGTGTTCGTGCCTGCTCCCGCCCACGGGGACGAAGGCCCTCCGCCAGCGCGAGTGCCCGGGCCGCTCGGAGAATCGCGTGCGCGGCAATGAGGTACGCCCACTCCGGATCGGTTCCCACCATGGCCTGGGCAGTCTTGAGATCTTTCTCTGCCCTCGCCATAAGACGGTTCGCCCCGTGCAAGTCAGATGCCACTGCTTCGACGAGCGCCTTCGCCTTCAGGGATTCAAATGTCATGAGGTGTTCCAATCAGGGGAATGGTCCTTCCCTGCAGGACCTCCCGAAGGAAAGGATCTCCCTCTGCCTTTCGACGCTGATACTCGCCTTCGTCAAAGACAAGATAATTAATACTCCGCCCGAGCCGCATCTCCAGATCCGCTATAACCCGGTTCAATCGAGCCATGTGGGCCCGCCCCACCACGAGGACATCGATCGATTGCCCCTCGGTCGAGTCATGATTGCCAAAGATGAAAGCGACCCGGATACCTGAGATACCCCGAAGCGCCTCGCCAATCGCCTGAGGTATGCCGCGGGTCTTATCGATGATGGCCTTCAATTCTGGATACAGGGGGAAGGACTTTTCGGTGGCGTAATAGCGAAGGTTGCCGACCTTGCTGCTTGTCAGAATGCCTGCCTTTTCCAAATTATCCAGCTCCCGCTTGATCCCCGAGATATCCCGTCGAAGCTCCCGGGCAATTTCCCTCACATAAAATCGCCCATCCGGATGCGTTAAAAATAACTCGAGCAAGGCCACCCGTGTTTCCGACGAGAAAAGCTGGACCAGCATGGTGATCCGACCTCATGATGAAATAAATACATCAAGCGATACGTTTTTGTCAACATATTTTTATGGCTATCTCAAAAAAATCGCCGCCTCACAAGATATCGTCTCTAGAGTGATAGCCTCCTTGAACGGAGGTGACCCATCCCTCGAAGGGGAAAGGGGTGATCCTGCGAAGACACGCAAGACAAACCGATATGTGAAGCTTTCACTTCTGCGGGGTATCCTGGTGTGTCTAACGGGTCCTGTCGCCTGGCAGCAGTCCTCGGAGAATCAACGCTCCATTTCATTCGGAGGAGAACTGTCGGTGGCGAAATTCTCCTGCGGGTCCGAGATCCCGGAACGGGCTCCCGGACCGGGACCGCTGGGCGCCCGCCTGGCGCCACCCGTTTGGCCATCACTTGCGAGCCGGTGAGCGTAACAGGCGACGGGATCCGTTGGCCGGCAGTAGGGTCGTTATAGAGCTACCTGCTTAGTGAGTGGGCGTTCGACAGGGGAATATTCGATAATGAGTGAGAGGGGTATTATAGGTCTTCTCCGATTCCTGCCTGCCCCTCCTCGGCTGCCTTTGCGTCCCCGAAGAAGAGGGGGCGCTCAAAGCTCCGATGGAAAACAGTCCATCCCTCTCGATAGGGATCGGGGTGGTGCTTGACCAGCTTCACGAAAAGATTGACTTTCCCGTCCAAGTTCTCCGTTGCGTGTAAAATCAGGGCCTCCAAGGTCTTCGGCCGCCGCGGAGACCCCCACTCGTACTGCCCGTGGTGGCTCAGGATGTTGTGGAGAAGCTCCATTCGCACCTGAGGCGGGAAATCGGGGATATGGCGAATCTGTTCTTCGACAAACAGGACGCCCTGCGTGATATGACCGAGGAGCCGTCCTTCATCTGAGTAATCGAACCCACGTTCCCAGCTGAGTTCAAAGATCTTCCCCACGTCGTGGAGCATCGCACTGGCGAGAAGGAGATCGCGATCGACCTCGCCGCCGTAGTGCGCGGCGATGGCGTCACAGAGCTTCACCACAGACACGGTGTGCTCGAGCAGCCCTCCGAGGTATGCGTGATGGAGTCCTTTGGCCGCCGGGGCGGCAGCGAATGCGTTGCGGAACCCATCCCCATCCAGAATGCGACCGAGAAGCAGTTTCAAGGGGTCGCTCGTAAAGCTGCCAATGGTCTCCTGCAGAAAGGCAAGCAACGATGCCACGTCGGCTTCCGTCGTGGGCAGAAAATCCTCCAGGGCGGCTTCATCATCCCGAGCCAGGCGCAGCCGCTGTATGGTCAGTTGTCTCTCCCCCTGATAGCTGCCGACGACGGCTTGCACTTTTACCACATCTCCCTCTCGGATTTGCCCTCCGGTCCCTTCCAGGTCTTCCCACATCACCGCCGGAAGCTCGCCTGTTCGGTCGGCCAGGAGGAGGGTGATGAAGGCTTCACCCGTCTTCCGGAGGCGCCGTTGTGGATTTCGGACCTGGAAGAAGGCGGTCACGGTTTCGTTGAGTTTGAGATCTTTGATTGCTGTACCTTCACCCATGCCCCGCGCGTCCCTGACGTCGCCTACACCTTTCGAGCAAGAGGCCGAAGCTGCTGGCGCAGGACTTTCCCGGAAATGGTCCGCGGCAAGCTCTGGCAAAACTCCACTTCCCGAGGAATTTTGAAGGGGGCCAGCCGTTCCCGCATGAAACGGAGCAGCTCCCGCTTCGAGATCGCCGCCCCTGGCCCCACCACGACGTACGCCTTGGGGGCTTCGCCACGCGTGGCATCCGGAATACCGACTACTGCCACCTCCGCGACTGCGGGATGACTCGCCAGGATCTCTTCGACTTCCCGAGGATAGACGTTCAGCCCCCCCACGATGATCAGGTCTTTTTTACGGTCCACGATATACACATACCCGTCGGCATCTTGCCGGCCCAAGTCTCCGGTGTAAAGCCACCCCTCCCTCAAGGCCTCTGCGGTGGCGTCAGGCTGATTGAGATAGCCCCGCATGATATTGGGGCCTTTCGCCACAATTTCGCCCACCTCTCCCCGAGGCAGCTCTTTACCCTCCGCATCCACGACTCGCAGCTCGATCCCAGGAAGCGGCTTCCCCACGGATCCCACTTTCCGAAGGCCCAAGAGGGGATTCTCCGTCAAAACCGGAGCAGCCTCGGTAAGGCCATAACCCTCGTAAATGGAAATACCGAACCGCGCCTCAAACCGCTGGAGGACCTCTATGGGGAGCGGTGCGCCCCCCGAGATGCCGAGCCGTACTGAGGCGAGGTCCAATTCGAGGGGGGGGAGCTGTAACCAGACCGTGTACATGGAGGGGACGGCACACAGGATCGTCACCTCGTGCTTCGTCATGCTCCGGAGGCTCTGCTCCGGAACAAATCGGGGTTCCAGCACAATCCTCGCTCCAATACTCAAAGGAAATAACATAAGGACCGTCGCCGCGAATGAGTGGAACAGGGGAAGCACGCACAGAAAAATATCCCGTTCATCGCATGGAGCGATCTGGTGGAAGGCAACGATGTTGCTCATGAGATTCCGATGGGTCAGCAAGGCTCCCTTCGGGCGGCCTGTGGTCCCCGACGTGTACAGGCAGACGGCTACGTCCTCCGGGTCCATCGGGTCCCCGCCCGGGCCCGGGCCGACAGCGCCAACAGCTTCGAATTCCAAGCCTCCTGATTCCACATCCAGGGTGATCACTTGCGAGGGACGGCAAAGCTGGCGGCAAGCCTCCCGGATGGTCGTTTCAAACAATCGATTGGTCAGGATCCGTTCAATGGCTGCATCCTCAAGTACGTGGCGAATCTCCTCCGCCTTGTACTGAATATTGAGAGGAACGACCGTTCCGCCTGCCGCCAGAATACCAAAATATGCCTGCACGAATGCCGGGACGTTCGGCAGCATGAGCCCGACCCGCTCGCCCGATTTGACGCCGAGACGGCGCAACGCGGCTCCCAACCTGACGACAGACTCCCAGAGGTCCACATAGGTGATGGAGCGATCGCCCGTCACCAAGGCGGTTCTCGTGGCGAACTTTTCCGTCGATCTGTGCAGCAGGTCCAAGAGGGTCACGATGAACACCTCGCGGGGAAATTGCCGGGATGCTACCAGAGCCCTTTCACCAAGTCAATCAGAGGTGTGATGCGCGATCGAGAGGCTCTTTCCAGGCCCTTGCGTGAATATACCCACAGAGGACAGCGAGAGCGTTCCAACGGGGGGACACACGGGGTGAGACGCGTTTGCTACACGGTGCCGGGCAGGGCCGGCTGCTCGCCCTTGCCCTCAATCCCTTCCAGCTTTGCCTCGACGCGGTTCAATGCCGCGGAAGACTCCTCGTACTTGCTGCGCGCATTGGTGAGGTGCTTTCCAAGAACCTCGAAGGCCTCCCGAAACTTCTCAAGGTCTCCCCGTAATCGCATCAGGCGCGCCTGAATTTCCCGAGCATCGCGCTCGATATGCAGGCCACGAAGTCCCAGTACGATGACGCGTAAGTAGGCGTAGAAACTGTTGGGCGAGACGGGAATGACGCGACGACCGATGGCATAGGCCGCCGCGCATTCCTCCTCGATGACCTCATCCTTCACGATGATCTCGTAATAGACGTTTTCGGCGGGAATGTACATGAGGGCAAAGTCGAATGTCCCCTCATCAGGCAGGATGTATTTCTTGGCGATCTCGTCCGCCCTGCCCCTCACATCGCGGGCAAAGGCTCGCCGCAGCTGCCGCCGCTTTTCTTCATCGGACTCCTCCAACATGCGGCGGAAGTTCTCCAGGGGGAACTTGGCATCCACCGGGACCAGCCGGTCACCAATCTTGATGACGGCGTCCACGCGATCGCCGGTCGTGAATGCGTGCTGGAGCACATAATGATCCCGCGGAAGCATCTGGGCAATGAGGTTTTCGAGAAACGTCTCCCCGAGTCCGCCCCGGACCTGGGGTGATTTGAGAATCTGCTCAAGGCCGGCGATGTCCTTGGCGATGTCAAACACCCGCTGGGTCGCCTCCCCGAGTTTCCCGAGGCCGCCTTGCACCGTACCGACAACTTGGGTGACATGACGAAGCTGCTCTTGCACCCCGCTGCCCATCGTACCCATGTGGCTGGTCATCTCCGTCCTGAAGTGGTGAAGCTCCTGCCGCACCGACGACAGGGTTTCGGCCTGGATCTGTCGTACCTCACCCCGGGAAGCTTGAATCTCGCTCTGGAGCAGGAGCAGGCTCTGGTCCGGATGTCCCTTGGCAGCCTCGATCTTTTTCAGATGGCTGACCGTCCACGACACCAGCCACACCATAACCACGACCGCCATCGCGAGCAGAATGACCACAACCATCGTCCCGGGGGTCATCGGTTTTTCCTCAGTTCAAATAGTCCTGCAGATGTCGAGCCCGTGCCATGGCAAGGAGTTTTTTTTTCGCTCTTTCTTCGACCTGGCGAATGCGTTCCCGGGAGAGCTTGAATCGCTTCCCGACCGCCTCGAGCGTCATGGGCTCATCCTTCCCCAGGCCGTACCGCATCTCGATGATGGTGCGCTCCCGCTGCGTCAACACTGTCAGCAGGCGCTCGACCTCTTGCTCGAAGGACTTGCGCACGAGTTCATGATCGGCAGGCGGGACCCGCTCCGTCCCGGGCTCGCCCGCCTCCTCCCGCTGCTGGATCTCCTCCAGGGAGGTTTGCGGCAAATTGGTTTGGAGTAACGCCTCGACCTCGCCCCGCGTCAGTTTCAGCTCCTTCGCGAGCTCCTCTTCCGTCGGTTCCTCCCCCTCCTGCGCCTGCACCATCTCGGCGCGCCGGCTCCGCACCTTGCTGGCGAGGCGAATCTTACGCACCGGGAAGCGCAAGGCCCCACTGGACCGGGCGAGAGCCTGCATGATCGCCTGGCGAATCCACCACACGGCGTACGTGATAAATTTCACACGGTAGTCCGGTGAAAAACGGCGGCCCGCCTCCAGGAGGCCCAGGTTTCCCTCGTTAATCAAATCCAAGAGGGAAAGGCCATACCCTTGATATCGTAACGCCACTTTCACGACGAACCGGAGATTGGATTCTGCGAGCTTCTTGAGGGCCTTTTCATCCCCCTGCTGGATTTGCTTGGCGAGGCGGAGTTCTTCCGCTTTGCTGAGCAGCGGAATCTTGACAATACGCCGGAGATAGCTCGAGAACGCTTCGTCGGTAATCTCCTCGTAAAACTGGGGTGTCCTTGGTGGCATACGCGGAACCTGCCATGGGGGTGGGTTACCCCTGTACCGGAGGCACAACGATAAAGCGCGTGCTCTTATCGCGCTGAACCAAGAGGAGTACGTCGGCATCAGGCGGGAACGTTTGGAGAAGCTCGAGCAGGTCTCGGCGACTCTGGACCGACTGGCGATTGACCTCCAGAATCACATCCCCCGGCCGTAACCCGCGCCGGAAGGCGGGACTCCCCGGCTCGACCGAAGAGACTAAAACCCCGCCTTCTTCCACCTGGAATCTTTCTCGCAACTCGGAGGTGAGATCCTGCACCGCGAATCCGTATCGTTCCAAGGCTTCAGGGGTGACGGCGATGGCTTCCTCACTCGGTATTTCTCCGACGGTCACCTTCAGGGTCAAATCCTTCTTCCCTCGCCTGACCTTTACCTCGACGGAATTCCCAGGCTTGACCGCAGCCACGAGGCGCTGAAGCTGGCGGACATCGGTGACCGGCTTTCCTGCAAACAGTTCTACAACGTCGCCGGTTTTCATGCCGGCTTTGTCCGCAGGTCCTCCTTTGACCACGTCGGCGATCAAAACCCCTGCCCGAGGCTCAACGCCGAACTGCTTCGCCAGCTCCTCAGTGATAGGCTGGATCACGACACCCAGCCACCCCCGGATCACCTGGCCTGTGGCGATGAGCTGCTCCATAATCTCCTTGACCAAGTTGATCGGGATGGCAAAGCCGATCCCTTGGCCGGCTGCCACAATGGCGGTGTTGATCCCGATCACTTCCCCGTTGATGTTCAGGAGTGGCCCGCCGCTGTTGCCGGGATTGATTGACGCGTCGGTCTGGATGAAATCCTCGTAGGCAGTAATCCCCACACCGGCGCGTCCCGTGGCGCTCACCACACCGACCGTGACCGTATGGGTCAGGCCGAACGGGTTCCCGATGGCGATGGCGAAGTCGCCGGTCCGCATCTTGTCGGAGTTCCCGAGGCGAGCCGGGCGCAGACCGCTGGCCTCGATCTTGATCACGGCCAGGTCGGTCTTCGGATCGGTGCCGATGACCGTGGCCTGAAAGGTTCGCTCGTCTGCCAATGTCACGTGGATCTCGTCCGCCCGCTCCACCACATGATTATTGGTCAAGATGTGTCCTCGGGCGTCGACGATCACCCCGGACCCCAGACTCCGCCGCTCAAACTCGCGGGGGAGATTGAAGAACCGCTCGAAGACATCGTCGCCGAAAAAGTCCCGGAACGGGCCCCGGAAGAAAGGTTCCATCTGGCGGCGAGGGGTGCGGACTTTCTGCGTGGTATTGATGTTCACCACCGCTGGCTTGAGTTGCTCTGCCACCTCCACGAACACATTCTGTATCTGCTCCACGAGGGTCCGTGCGTCCTGCTCGGCGCAGACGGCGGGGGAAACGAAGAAGATGCCGAGGGTGCCCTGCAAAACTCCAATCAGGACCCGCGACCTTGTAGAGAAAGTCTTTGGTTGGACGAATACCACAACGCACCCTCCCCTCTCCTCAAGCGTTTGAAACTTTATCACGCTAACACAGGCGAGAAGGAGTGTCAATTAGGGCTAGGACGGGGAAATGTTTACATCGTCGCCGGTTCCCATCCGGCCATCGGGACCCGGGCTCACCAACCGATAGGTCGATTGCTGCTGCTCATAGAGCCAGGGACGCCCCCACGGATCCAGCACCGTGCCCGGAAGCAGCCCTGCATCACGCAGTTGTGTCAAATTATCCGGGTATCGTCTATGGAGCAAGAGATAGAGATCTAGAGCCCGTGGAATCTCCGATTTCGCCACGTTGAGTTTCCACGCCTGGATTGCGGCCTGGGGAGAGGGTGAAGAGGACGAACGCAGGTAGAAAGGATCGTATCCGAATGAGTAGCGCAAAAAAAGAGTACCCATGAGGACGACACCGAGCATAGCAGCAGACAGCCAAGAGGGCAGCCTCAGCGAAACGCGGGCCCGGATCTTCGGCACTCGGACCCCCGCGGCGCTCTCGGCGACCCGATCAAGCTCTAAGACGCCGTTTCCGACAAGATCGGTGATGCTTTTATACGCGTCAAATTCTCCAAAGTCACAAAGCTCCGCGATTTCTCGCGCCGTGCGCGTCCCGTCCACCAGTTCGAGAACCTCAAGCGCCTCTGGCGCCACCTTCTCGCGATCGACCAGTCGGCCCTTTCGCCGAACCACTAAATCGGGTGATGGAAGTCGCTGCTCCACCAGAGGCCATTCGTCCATCTGGCGTACCGCCTCGAGGAGAACGGTTTCGGTCCCTACGGGAGAGATCTGCCCCTTACTCAGGTCCACCTCTGTCTGGGAGACAAACGTGTACTTACCCTCTCGCCACCGGAGGACGCGGTAGAGGGTCTCGAGCACCTCTCGCTGGACGACCCGTTCGAGATCCTGAGGGGAAACCCATTGCCCCGCCGCGAGGAATGGGATGAGGGGCTGTCCCTTGCGCGTGTGGAGCTGCCGTGCTTCCTTCAACCGCTCTGAGGAGATCTGTCCTCGTCGCACCAAAATCCGACCCAAGGTTTTCTCAAAGACGGCGCTCTCAGGAGACGCCCAGACGACCATTCCGTCCTGGAGCAGAACGGTGATCGTCTCGTCCCTCCGGTTGAGGGAAAGGGTCCCCGTCTTTCGCTGCATCCCGACGAGCTGCAGGATATCCACGAGCGCAAAATCCTGGAGGGTCCCTTCTAGTGCCATCGGAGGCTCCCCTGTCGCCTGTGGCGAGTTCTGCTGTCGGTTGCAGCCGCGAGAAGATACAGGCAGACGAGTATGACGAGACTCGCGGGCAAGGTGTAAGGCATGCCATTCTCGGTCAGATAGCTCGTTGGAGTGAGGAATCGCGCGAGAAGTGGGGAGACGACAATACAGGTCGTGACAAGCAGGAAAAACCCCCACAGGGTTCTCCCTCGGTACATCCCCTCCAATCCCGGGATGAGGGAAAGCGTGGGGCGGATCCACCTCGGCTCCCGATGGGGAGCCTCTGCGGTAATGTTTTTGACCCCGCGCGGCATCTCTCCCGTTCGTGCCCTCTCCATGATTGCACAACGGGTGCACAGGCGCACTTCGCCCAATACCCGCTGACAACGTGCACAGAAAGCCTTTTTACATTCTCGACAGGCTCGTGCGAATCTCCGATGCTTCCGGAGCCGGAGGCTCACCCCGAACGCCAAGAGATATCCTCCCGCGACCCAAGGAAGCCCGGACAAAGGCACTCCCAAAAACCTGCGCCCCCAGAGGAACTCTGCCATCTCCGGGGACGGGCTCTCCAGAGAAAGGACCCGCCGCCGGACCTGATCGACCGGCAACGGTGCATCGACGGCGACCATTCTTTTCTTGTCCGCTTCATCTCGGTGCAGGCGATACCGCAGGCTCGGCATTTGGCGTATCGCCTTCGCATACTCCTCCTCTGCCTGTTCCAAGTGGAGGCTATCCGTCAGGACCTGGCTGAGATTGAAGTGCGCCTGCGGGAGGCCAGGACCCAATCCTATCGCTTTTTGGTAAGCTAACTGCGCTTCGTGCAGGTCTCCAGCAAGCAAGGCCAGGTTCCCTCGGTTGTTCCAAATGGTTGCCTCGTGTGGCGCCAGCGCCTGGGCTTGGGCATAACTCTCGTCCGCCTGCGCCAGCCTTCCTCGAGCCCGATGGACCCGTCCCAGATAAAAGCGGGGGATCAGGTCATGAGGCGCCTCCTCCGCCCATCGACGCAGTTCGGCTTCGACCCTTCCTGCCCGATTGCCCTCCTCCACCTGCAGGAGGGCTTCAAACCGGGGAGAACTCCTGCTCGTCAGCATGGTTGCGAGAAACTCGTATCCCGCCGGAAGGATCACAACCAAGAGGACCAAGCCGCCCAGGAGCAGCCGCTCTCGACCCGTCAAGTAGATCCCGAGGGGTAACAGGCAGAGCAATACCGCCGGCAGCAGGCCGAGCCCCAAAATGATCGGGAGCAGATACAGCATGGCAAGGAAGAACACTTGGGTGGTCGGGGCGTATCTTCGTCGCGTCCATTCGGCCAGATCGTGCTTGAATAAGGGCGTCACACGGAGGATCAGCAGGAGTCCCACGAACAGGAGGCCCAACGGGATCGCGGTCAAAAGGGAAGCGAGGATATTCGCCCAATGACTCGGGGCATACATGGGTGAGGTCAGGCTGATCCACCATCCTTTCACCAGCGAGCCGAGCGCTGCGGGTGACCCTCGACGCAGCAAGATTCCGGCCTTGGCAAACAGAACCCGAGGGTCGCCGGGGGAAAACTCTTCCGCCAGGGTCAAGGCGTCGTCTACCCCCTGGCGATCCCCGCGAACAGCGTGTTCTTCGGCCAACCGGATCAGGTCCCACCCGATATAGGCAATGCGGTCAAGACCGAACCGGTCTCGAATGGCTCGGATGTGTCGAAGCTCACGATCTGCCGCTTTCCATTCTCCCAGGTGGAGATACGTTCGATACAACAGCCATCGAACCGCAACCCGGTTTCCGGCCTTGGTAGACGCCTCGGCTGCTGCCGCCGCCTCGAATGCCCCTCCATTGACCACCCCCAGCGCTCCCCGGGCCAAGGGCAGGAAGGGATTCAAGGCCTCTTCTTGGCTCACCGACTCCAGCGCAGGTCCGAGCCCCTTGAGATCGGAAGCCTGGGGCGGCTTGCCCGTTCGCAGGAATTGCTCGAGGGCGGGAAGCCGCGCGAACACCCGGTTCCAGAGGGCCACCGCCTGGCGCACCTCTTCAAGTCCTGCTGTCTCCCCCGCGCCGGGGATTGTCAACAGCAACAAGAGGAGGAGACCGATGACTTTGAATTTCGGCACGCGGTTCTCCAATATTGAGGCCGGATTCAGTGAGCGTCCCTAGGCTTTTGGACACACCCCCACGATCTGTGCTTGCACAAACTATGCCATTATGACAGAGCCAGAGATGGGGTCGAAAGGAAGGAAATCAGGGGGTTACGACGACACGGACGGGTGCCCCGCGCCCGGCCTTGAGGATGCGTGCGGCACTGCCTCGACTGGAAAAGATCTCCAAATAACCGGCGCTCCCGAGGATTGCGCCGATCTCTCCCCTCTTCAAAGACTCATAGCTCTCCACCAGGCCATCAATGGATCTCTGTTTTACAGCAACCCTGATTTTACGAAAGGGCGAAATGTCGGCGGCGGAGATATTGGTCACCAGATTCCCGAAGCGGTCGACATGAAGGACAGAGCCGGCAAGGTGGCCCTCCCTTTTCCTTTCGACTGCCGGGACGGGGAGGCATATGTAGGAGCTTGTCACTCTCCCAAAGCGATCCACCGTTTCCCCGCGTGCAAGATGCGCCGCCACCGGCGCAAAAATATCGCGCCCGTGAAATGTATGACTCACGGGATGAAGAAAATACTCCTCCGCGGTGATCTCCAATACCCGTTGGATTTCGCCGCCTGTGAAGAGATAGCTCAAGACTCCGTTGTCCGGGGAAACGTAGTATCCATGTGTCCCTTCGGCCAATAGAGCCCTGCGCCGGCCTCCGACCCCCGGATCGACCACCACCAGATGAATGGTACCTTTGGGAAAATACCGGTATGAACAGTGCAGGAGAAATGCGGCTTCCAGCACATCCTGCGGGGAGACTCCATGACAGAGATCAACAACCTCCACCCGAGGGCTGATCCCGAAGATCACCCCTTTCATAATCCCGACATAGGGATCGTGACCCCCGAAATCGGTCAAGAGCGTGATAATCTTCAACGATCTACCTTCACGAGAAGTCCCGACGCTTGTGCGACGATGACCCCGTCCGACGTGGTCGCCTGACCCTCCGTCTCCACGGTCCTGTCTCCGTCGCGCACAATTTTTCCGGTAAAGTACAGACGTTCCCCGACCGTCGCAGGGCGTTTGAGTCGAACCTCGAACTTGCCGGTTACGGCCCTGATCCCGCGAAGCCATGCCCCATTGACCATCACCTCGTCGAGAACGGCCGCAATGACCCCCCCGTGGACTATGTCTTTAAATCCCTGATACTGTTTTGTCGGGAGAAAGGTAGTTCGCACCTCCGCCTCCCCCACCAGCTCGAAGTCGAGTTGAAGCCCGATCGCATTCTTTTTGCCGCAGACGAAACAGTGCTGATCATCGACGAGCTCCATGAACCCTCCTATGCAATCTTCCCCACCCCTTCGAGGCCACCGGTCCTGCCGTCTCTAGGCTCACCGGCTCGGGGAGCTATCCTGCGTCGGCGGAAAATTCCACATCTCTCCTCCCCTCGCCGGCTCGCAAGGAGTGGCCGACGGGTGGCGCCAGGCGGGCGCCCTGGCCGTCCCGGTTCGGGACCCCGTTCCGGGATCTCGGACCCGCAGGAGAATTTCGCCACCAATAAAAGCTTCCCCTATGAGATGGCGCGTGAGTTCTCCGAGGACGGATGGGCCAGGGCCTCCGACAGGACCCACTCAAGCTGGCTCGTACCTAGCACTACCCGTTGGCCTCGGGACGCCTTCTTGCCAACTTTCCCGTTGACTTTTCGCGCCGGCCTCTCTAGAAAGAAAAGAGTTGCCGAAGTGGCGGAATTGGTAGACGCGCATGATTCAGGGTCATGTGGGCTAACGCCTGTCGGGGTTCGAGTCCCCGCTTCGGCACCAATTTTACACACTCCCCCCCGTGCGTACAAGCCCGCCCCATGTCCCGAGGCAAAAGTTTCGCGTCGTTGACGAAAGGCATCGAGCGCCTTGTGGGGAAAGCGTGGGGGCCCGCAGGGCAGGCGTCGCGATTGAACAATCGGGGGGGGGAAGGCAGGTCAGGAGGGGCCGTAGCGAGCGACGCGGGATCGGGAACACACCCGTCCGAACAAGCACGCAAAGGCGAGATACAAATAAAAGCCGACGAAGGACCCCAGAATCCAGAGCAGAGGTGGGTCGGTCCCGGACAGAGCGAGGGCGACAAGAAAGAACACCCCGTACCACACGCCGAGAGCCCCCAGATATTCTCCGAAAACCGACTGGATCTCAGCCCACATTGTCGGCAACGCAAAGGCCGGCCCGATCGTGCCTGTCCGGGCCAGATGCACCAAAGCCATCGGTTCGAGCAGGCCGGCGATGAGTGCGGCGAGGGAGAACAGAAACGTACCGGCCCCCGCCACCAAGAGGAGTAGGGGAACGGCCATATAGACAAAACCCACCACCAAGACCTTCACCCCTCGGATAAACAGATCGCCCGGATTCCTCCACTCAGGTAGGAGCTGTTCCTCTCCGTCGAGCACCTGCTCGAGCAGGCGCAGCGTGTACCCGAAGCTCATGAAATTTGCTATGGGCACCATATTCAGGACGGCACCAAGGAGCAGCTTTCGAACCGCCTGGGCATCCCGGAACGGATGCTGAAGGGCATCGATGACGACCTGTTTCATGGAGTGTCACCCTTCGAAGATCTTTACGATTTCGTCCCTTTCAAAGGCAGGGAGAGGTCTCTCTCCCGCCGGACCAGTCAGGACGACCCCCCTGCCCTGTGGGACCACGCGGCCGATCCGATGGATCACAACCCCTGTTGCCCTCACCGCGCTGATCAGACGATCGGTATCTGTGGGGTCGCACG
>Ga0302046_10000501_pt1 | contig 39172 bp, 41 predicted proteins | sample RVTome_11_FD_200261 | JGI IMG/M metagenome (GOLD analysis project Ga0302046, IMG submission 200261) | Soil microbial communities from uranium-contaminated site in the Upper Colorado River Basin, Wyoming, United States - RVT147D111 (version 2) ...
GGTTCAGGATCGCAAAGTCGACGGGCTTGGCTGCGAGCGCCTGGACGCGTTCGACGAGCTCATGCTCGGCGTTGCTCTGGAAACTCTCCAGGCTCGCGTCGCGCTTCGCGGCCTGGGCCTTCAGGCGCTCCTCGATGGCGGCCAGCGTCACGTCCCCGTACCAGCCGGGTTCGCGGAGGCCCAGTAGATTGAGGTTCGGCCCGTTGATGAGAAGAATCCGGCGCATCCGCCGGCATTATGCACGATCAGGAGCCGAACTGCGTCGATCTAACGCCAATCTAGTCGATTTTCGGCGTCTCGGCCCGGATCCGCTCCCGCGCGGTCTTCATAGTGATCTGGCCCGCGTCGACCGCCCGGACGGCGGCCAGGATGACCTCGGCCTGCGGCCGGTGCAATTCGCCCACGTGGATGGTCGCAATCCGGCCCGTTTTGTCCGTGAAGGCCGTGAATGGCAGGCCGAGGGATTCCATCCCGAAGGCGCGCGCCGCGTCCAGGCCATCCTGCTCGCCGATCAGGACGGTGTAGTCGATCGGCGTTTCCGTCAGGTAGCGGAGCACGTCCTCGCGGAAATCGATCGCGATGCCGATGACCGCAAATTCCGGGTAATCCGGGTCGCGGGCGAGCGCGTTCAGCATCGGTATCTCGCGCCGGCAGGGGGCGCACCAGGTGGCCCAGAAGTTGATGACCTGGGGCTTGCCGTCCCATTCGGAGAGCGCGCGCGGATTGCCCGCGCGATCGGCGAGGGTGACATCGGGCCGATATTCCGGGATCACCGCCGGCTGAATCTGCGGAAGCGCGGGTTTTTCGGGAGCGAGGACCAGGCGGCTGATGAAGAAAGCTGCGACACCGGCGGCCAGGGCGATCAAGGTGACGAGGGCCCAGCGCCCCTGACGCTTCGTCGTCAGCATTCGCGCGCGAACCGGGCGAGATGCGTCCGGAAATCATCCGCGGCCACGAAGCCCACGAGGCGGAACGCGCGGCACTCACGGCCGTGCGTTCCAAAAAACGCCGTGGTCGGCGGCCCGTAGACGCCGAACCGGCGGAACAGGGCCTGGTCGGCGTGGCTGTTCGCGGTCACGTCGGCCTTGAGCAGGACGTAGCCGGAAAGATCCTGCTGCACTTCCGCCAGCGAAAACGTGTACTTCTCCATTTCCTTGCAGGACACGCACCAGTCCGCATAGAAGTCGAGCATCGCCGGTTGGCCGGCAGCCTTGGCCGCCGCGAGCTCCCGATCGAGATCCTCCATCGAGGCGATCTTCCTGAAGGGAAGTTCCGCCGCACTCCTCGCCGACGCTGCGCCCGCGAAACCGGGCAGCGAGGCTCCGCGCAAGGGCTGCATCGGGTCGTGCCCTCCCGCCGCGGCGCCGACCATCATGATGATGCCCCAGACCATGGCGGCAAGACCGGTGCCCCGGGCGACCAGCCGCCAGGCATCGGCGCTCGCAGGCGTCCTGCCGAATCCGCCGAAATAGTAGCCGCCGACAATGACGAGGAGCGCCCACAGCGCGAGCGTCAAGGAGCCCGGCAGGATGCGCTCGAGCATCCACACGGCGACAGCCAGGAAAAGCACGCCGAAAAGCGTCTTGACCGTCGTCATCCAGGGTCCCGCGTGCGGCAGGAACCGCCCGCCCGCGACGCCGACCAGGAGCAGCGGAGCGCCCATGCCGATCGCCATCGCGAAGAGGGCGAGCGCCCCGCGCAGGACATCCCCGGTCTGCCCGATCACGGCGAGCGCCGCGACCATCGGCGGCGCGACGCAGGCCGTGACGACGAGCGCCGAGAGCGCGCCCATGATCGCCGTGCCGACGAGGCTGCCGGACTTCTGCCGGCCTGAAACAGCCGCGAGGCGCGTCTCCAGGGCGGCGGGTATCTTGAGATCGAAGAGCCCGAACATCGCGAGCGCGAGCACGACAAAGAGCGCCGCAAAGGAAATGATGATCCAGGGCTTCTGAAAAAACGCCTGCGCCTGTTGTCCCGCCGCGGCGAAGGCCGCGCCGGCGAGCGTGTAGGTCAATGCCATGCCGAGGACGTACACGACCGACAGCGTCAACGAGCGCCGCGGGGTCGCCGCCTCGCCTTGGCCCGCGATGATGCCGGACAGGATCGGGATCATCGGCAGCACGCAGGGCGTGAAGGCCAGCAGCAGGCCGAATCCGAAAAAGCTGGCCATGATCGCCAACAGGCTGCCGTCCGCGATCAGGTTCGAAAGCCGGTCCTGTTCCGACACCATCGGCGTCGACTCGGTGCGCGACGGCGTGCCGGGCGGCGGCAATTCGATCGCCACGGTCTTCGTGACGGGCGGATAGCAGAGACCCGCGTCGGCGCAGCCCTGGTAGCTGACCGCGATCTCGAACGAAGAGGCGTCGGCGGGCCGCGTGACCGGCACCGAGGCGGTGAGCGTGTCGTAATAGACTTCGACGTCGCCGAAAAACTCGTCCGTCTTCTTCTTGCCGGCCGGCAGCGCGATCTCGCCGAGGGCGAAATTGGGCGTCGCCGTTTTTGCGGACACGCGGTGCCGATAGAGGTAATAGCCGGGCGCCACCTGCCAGTCGAGCAGCACCTGTTCGCCGCCGTCGGCGCTTGCCGTGAATACGAATGCCTCGTCGACCGGCAGGAACTGGTCCTGGTTGGTCGATGGCCCGAGCAGGCCTTGCGCGGAGGCGGGTCCGGCAACCAGGACACCAATCGAAAAGAGGGCCGTGCGGAATTTCGTCATGGCGCGGAGGTTAGCGGCCTGTCGCCGGCTTGTCGCGACGGCTTGCCCGGTTTCACGAACCCGCCGCGTCTCGGACGGGCGACGACTTGCGGATACGCATTAGTTTTCAATAGGTTACAGCGTTCTGTCACTCGGTGCCAGAGAGTGCTTGAATTTGCAATGGCGATCCCTATCATTAGCACCCGACCGGGGAGAGTGCTAACCGCAAAAGCGGTCCCCTCCCAGGCACAAACAGGCGACTTTCCAAGGAGTGTTGAACCATGAAGATCCGTCCGCTTCATGATCGTGTGATCGTCAAGCGCGAAGACGAAGAGCGCAAATCACCCGGCGGCATCGTGATCCCCGACACCGCTGCCGAAAAGCCCATCCGCGGCAAGATCGTCGCAGTTGGCAAGGGCAAGATTCTCGAGAACGGGAACATCCGTCCGCTCGACCTCAAGGTCGGCGACAAGATCCTGTTCGGCAAGTACGGCGGAACCGAAGTCAAGGTCGACGGCGACGAGCTCCTCGTGATGCGCGAGGAAGACGTCATGGCCGTGATCGAAAAGTAAAGAGGACAAGTACCAATGGCAGCCAAGGAAGTCAGATTCGGCGATGACGCGCGCACCCGCCTGGTTCGCGGCGTCAACCTGCTCGCGAACGCCGTCAGGGCGACGCTGGGCCCCAAGGGACGCAATGCCGTGCTGGAGAAGAGCTTCGGCGCGCCGACCATCACCAAGGATGGCGTCTCGGTCGCGAAAGAGATCGAGCTCAAGGACAAGTTCGAGAATATGGGCGCGCAAATGGTCAAGGAAGTCGCATCGTCGACCTCCGATGAGGCCGGCGACGGCACGACCACGGCGACCCTGCTCGCGCAGGCGATCATCCGCGAGGGCATGAAAGCCGTCGCTTCGGGCATCAACCCGATGGACGTCAAGCGCGGCGTCGATCTGGCCGTGACCGCGGCGGTCGATGAGTTGAAGAAGCTCTCCAAGCCCTGCAAGGACTCGAAGGCGATTGCCCAGGTCGGCACGATCTCGGCGAACAGCGACGAGGCGATCGGCAAGAAGATTGCCGAGGCAATGGAGAAGGTCGGCAAGGAAGGCGTGATCACGGTCGAAGAAGGCTCGGGCCTCGAGAATGAACTCGAAGTCGTCGAGGGCATGCAGTTCGACCGCGGCTACCTGTCGCCGTACTTCATCAACAGCGCCCAGAACCAGACGAGCGAACTCGAGAGCCCGTACGTCCTGCTGTATGACAAGAAGGTTTCGAACATCCGCGAGATGCTTCCGCTGCTCGAGAGCATCGCCAAGGCCGGCAAGCCGCTCCTGGTCGTGGCCGAGGATGTCGAGGGCGAGGCGCTCGCGACGCTCGTGGTCAACACCATCCGCGGAATCGTCAAGGTCTGCGCGGTCAAGGCGCCCGGCTTCGGCGACCGCCGCAAGGAAATGCTGAAGGACATCGCGGTCCTGACCGGCGGCACTGTGATCGCCGAAGAAGTCGGCCTGTCGCTGGAGAAGGCTACGCTGAATGACCTTGGCCGGGCCAAGAAAATCATCGCCGAGAAGGAAAACACGACGATCATCGACGGCGCTGGCAAGCCCTCCGAGATCAAGGGCCGGATCGAGCAGATCCGCCGCCAGATCGAGGAAGCCACCTCCGACTACGACAAGGAAAAGCTGCAGGAGCGCGTTGCGAAACTCTCCGGTGGCGTCGCCGTGATCAAGGTCGGCGCGGCCACCGAAATCGAGATGAAGGAAAAGAAGGCTCGCCTCGAGGATGCATTGCACGCAACGCGTGCCGCAGTCGAAGAGGGCGTGGTCCCGGGCGGTGGTGTCGCATTTGTTCGGGTGCAGAAGTTGCTCGACAAGCTCACCGGCGCCAATGAGGACCAGAACGTCGGCATCCGCATCCTGTCGCGCTCGATCGAGGAACCGCTGCGCCAGATCGTGCAGAACGCCGGCGAGGATGGTTCGGTCGTGCTGGCCAAGGTCCGTGAGGGCAAGGGCAGCTTCGGCTACAACGCCGCGACCGGCGAGTACGGCGACATGATCGAGATGGGCATCCTGGACCCGACCAAGGTTACGCGCCTGGCGCTCCAGAATGCGGCATCGGTCGCTGGCCTGTTGCTGACGACCGAAGTGATGGTCGCCGACGCTCCGAAGGAGGAGCACGACCATCCGATGCCGGGCGGAGGCATGGGCGGCATGGGCGGCATGGACATGTAAAGCCGCAAGGCATTACGTTTCGCAAGCAAGGGCCCGGGAGGCGACTCCCGGGCTTTTTTTAGACTCAACGCATCTCGGTTTCGACGATGACGCCGGCCCTCTCGAGCCGCTCGAGATCTCCCTGCAAGGCTCCGCGATCGACGCCCGCCTGCCGCGCGAGCGCGTCGTCCACCGAGAACATGCGCTGCTTCAGGATCCATTCGAGGGTCGGGTAGGTCGCGCCCACCGGGATCTCGCCGCCCTCGAACACGACGGCGTAGCCCTGATCGCGGCGAACGACCTGTGCGCGGCGCGTGACCGAATACCAGGCCGGCGGCCGTTGCGACGGCAACTCGTAATCGGCGGGCGCGCGCGACAAGTCGCGCTGGTGATTGAGCACCTCGATCGCAAAGGCCGGAGAAGTCATCGCCACCTTGATCCGCTCGGCGAGTTTCACCAGCCGCTCGCGCAGTTCCGCTTCCGAGCGCGCATCCGGCAGGAAGGCGCGGAACTCGCTCTCTCGGGTCAATGCGCCTTCGAGCAGCTTGAAGACCGCGAGACCGGTCGCGGGCGCGACGCCGAAGCTCACATGCAGCGACGCCTGCGCGCCGGTCAAGGCGTCGTGATACTGGCCGCGCGGAAGATAGAGAATGTCGCCGGGCTTCATCTGCGCTTCGAACAGCAGGCGCCCGCGGGACTCCGTCAGCCACTTCTCGACTTCGTCGCCCGGCGGCAGCGGCACGACGGGAGAATCCGCCCGCGCTTCGTAGATGCGCCAGGTCTTCTCGCCTTCCGCCTGGACGGCGAATACGTCGTGCAGGTCGTAGTGGGTCTGGAACGCCTGCACGCCCTTGAAGGAGCAGTAAACATTCGCAAACGCGCGGGCGGCGAACTCGCGCTCGAGCATCGTGGCGACTGCTGCCACCTCGGGGCAGACGCGGTGCAGTTGATTGGCGACGAGGCTCGCGCCGAGCCCCATGAGCGCCTTGACTTTCGCGGGATTCACGGGCGCGCTCATCCCCGCGCGCAGGTCGGCCGTGTCGCAGTAGTTCTCCCTGAGCGCCGCGCGGCTCTTGAAGAAGATCTTCAACGAGTCCTCGTTCCAGTACGGTGTAAGGGCGAGCACTTCGTTGAAGCGCGACCAAGGCAGCAGGCTCCCGCGCCCTTCGGCTTTCTTCTGCATGTGGACGGGACGCTTGCCGAAGTACTGCGAGCGAAACGTCGCGGCATCGAAGGGCGCGATGAAATCGGCGAATTCCATGGCGCGGCGACGTTAGCATTGACAATCCGGTCCTGTCGAGGAAACCTGTCCGGATGCATGAGACGCAAGGGGACTGGCTGCCCGCGCGCGCAGCCCTTCACCCGGCCGGCCTGTATTTCTCGCTCCGCGAAATCGAACCCGCCGAACTCCAGGACGCATTCATGCAGGAAACGATCGCGCGTCTGCCCGCGCGCGAGACGATCGTCCAGATCGCTCGGGAGGACGTCGGCAAGGGCGTCACGGGATCCGCGCCCGCGGGACTCATATTCCATGTCGCGCGCTGCGGCTCGACGCTGATTTCTCAGCTGCTCAAGCAACATGACGGGCTCGTCGTCTATGCCGAGCCGCTGCCGGTGAATGAAATCCTGCTGCCGCCGCACAAGTGGCCGCGCGTGGAGCTGATCGGCGCGTTGAGGTCGCTCGGCGCGGCGTTCGCGCGCCATGCGCGCAGGCCCTATGTCCTGAAGTTCACGAGCTGGAACACGCTCTTCTGCGACATCGTGGCCGAGGCGTTTCCGGAATCGCCGTGGATTCTCAACTTCCGCGACCCGGTCGAGGTCGGCGTGTCCTTGCTTCGCCTGCCTGCCGGATGGATCTGGGAGTCCGGAAAGCCGGCGGCGCAATTTTCGCCGTTCGTCGATCCGCAAGATGCCGCGAATTCGCGGGAAGAGTATGTCGCCCGGCTGTACGGCGCTTTCTGCCGGGCGGCGGCTCGTCTCGATCCACGGCGCGGCCGGCTCGTGCCGTACGAGTCGCTGCCGGCGGCGGCATGGGACGTCGTCGCTCCGCACTTTTCCCTGTCGATCGACAGCCGGCAGCGGGACAGAATGGCGCAAGCCGCGGCCAGGAATGCCAAGGCCCCCTTCGGCAAGGAATCAACATTCGTGAGCGACGTGGCGGCGAAGCAGGCGGCGGCGTCAGGCGCCTTGCGAGGCGCCATCGACGAATTCGCCCGTCCGCGACTGAAGGAACTCGAGAGGCTTCACGGGTCATGAAACGCGCGCAGGCGCTGCTGGCCCGCTGGCGCGATGCCGGCGGCGACGCATCGCGGCTGCCGCCGGCGGCCGCGGCGCAAATCGAGCAGGTATTCGCGGCAAGCGAATTCGTGGCCGAAGCCGCGACTCGCGAACCGGCTCTGATCGGGGAACTGGCGGAAGCGGGCGAACTCGCCCGGGCGCGAAGTCCGGGCGAGATCGACAGCCGGGCCGAGGCGCTGATCGCCGGAGACGTTGACGAAGCGGCGTTCATGGATGGATTGCGCCGCCTGCGCCGGCGTGAACTCGTGCGGATCGCCTGGCGCGATCTCGCCGGGCAGGCACCCCTGCCGGAAGTCCTGGGCGAGCTGACCGCGCTCGCGGACGCCGCCATTGCCGCGGCGCTTGCGTTTGCGACGCGCGCGCTCAGCGCACGCTACGGAACGCCGCGATCGCCGAATGGCGACCTGCAGGAACTTCTCGTGATCGGCATGGGCAAGCTCGGCGGTGGCGAGCTGAATTTCTCGTCGGACATCGATCTCGTATTCCTGTTTCCGGAAGGGGGCGAAACAGACGGCCCGCGCGCGATCGCCAACGAGGACTATTTCACGAGGCTCGGGCAGTCGCTGATCCGCCTGCTCGACAACCGCACCGCCGAAGGGTTCGTGTTCCGGGTCGACATGCGCCTCCGGCCGCTCGGGGAATCCGGGCCGCTCGTCATGAACTTCGGCGCGTTCGAGGATTACCTTCAGAAGCACGGCCGCGACTGGGAGCGCTATGCCTGGGTGAAGGCGCGTGCCGTCACAGGCGCCAACCGCTACCGGGAGCTCTACGACGCCGTCGTGCGCCCGTTCGTCTATCGCCGTTATCTCGATTTCGGCGTGTACGAGAGCCTGCGAGAGATGAAGTCGATGATTGCGCGCGAAGTCGCGCGCCGCGAACTCCAGGACAACATCAAGCTCGGGCCCGGCGGAATCCGCGAGATCGAATTCATCGTGCAGGCCCAGCAACTCATCCGCGGCGGCGCCGAGCCGGGGCTCCAGACTGCGTCGTTGCAGGCCGCGTTGCCGCGCCTCGCCGGCGCGAAACTCCTGACTGCCGCGACCGTCGCCGGTCTTCAGGAAACCTACGTGTTCCTGCGCCGGGTCGAGAACCGGCTCCAGATGGTCGGCGACGAGCAGATCCATGCGCTGCCCGCCGATGCGCACGGCCGCGATCGGCTGGCCGCGGCAATGGCTTACGGGTCCTGGGAGGAATTCGCCGCCAGGCTCGAGACGACGCGCCGCACGGTCGCCGCGCACTTCGCCGATGTCGTGCTGGGCCGCGGCGGACCGAGCGAGCCTGCGCCGGCCGTCCTGCTGGCCGCTTTGTGGGCCGACGAACCCGCGCTCGAGCAAGTCGCGCAGGACGTGAAGCAATTCGGGTTCGAGGATGAGGATGCTGCCGCCCGCGTGCTGCTCGAACTCCGCCAGTCCGCGTACTACCAGCGGCTCGACGAATTCGGACGGCGGCGCCTCGCGATCCTGGTGCCGCGCCTCCTGACCGAGATCGTCCGCACGGCCGCAGGAACGAAAACCGGCGGCCAGGCGGTGCTGACCCGGCTCCTGCGGATCGTCGAGGCGATCGGCGGGCGCACCGCCTATCTCGCGCTCCTCAACGAGAACTCCGAGGCGCTGGCGCGGCTGGTGCGGATCTGCGGCATGGGCGACTACCTCGCGCGCCAGGTCGCCGCGCATCCGCTGCTCCTCGACGAGCTGCTCGACTCGCGTGTTTTCGAGTCGCTGCCGGATCGCCCGCAGTTCGAGCTCGAACTCGCCGCGCGGCTCGAGCACGCGGGCAAGGACGAAGAGCAAAGCGTGGACGCCCTGCGCCAGTTCCGCCGCGCGGCGATATTCCGCGTGGCGATGCTCGACCTGACCGGCCGGCTGCCCCTGATGCAGGTCAGCGATCGCCTGACCGATGTGGCGGAGCTCATCCTCGAGCAGGCGCTCGCGCTCGCCTGGCGGCACACGGTTGCGTTGTATGGCGAGCCGCGCTGCGAGGCAGGTGGCGTGTCGCGCAGCGCGCGCGTCGCGATGGCGGGCTACGGCAAACTCGGCGGCATGGAGCTCGGATACGGCTCCGACCTCGATCTCGTCTTTCTCCACGACTCCACGGGCGAGCGGCAACAGACCGCGGGTCCGAAGATCGTCGACAACGAGGTGTTCTTCCTGCGGCTCGCCCAGCGGCTCGTGCACCTCCTGACTGTCCACACGGCTGCCGGCCGGCTGTACGAGGTCGACGTGCGGCTGCGACCCTCCGGCAAGGGCGGGCTTGCCTTCACGCAGATCGACGCGTTCGAGGAATACCAGCGACGCGAAGCCTGGACCTGGGAGCACCAGGCGCTCCTGCATTCGCGCTGGGTCGCGGGCGATTCCGAGCTCGGCGCGGTGTTCGCGCGCGTCCGAAAACAGGTCCTGATCGAAGCCGTGAAGCGCGAGACGCTGCGCGCCGACATCGTTGCGATGCGCGAGCGCATGCGCGCGGGCCACGGCAAGACACGCGACGGTTTTTTCGATCTCAAGCAGGACCGCGGCGGCATCGCGGACATCGAGTTTCTCGCCCAGTACTGGGTGCTGCGCGACGTGCGCGGGCACCCGCCGCTCGCCGAGTTCGCCGACACGATCCGGCATCTCGAGTCGGTCGGCTCGGCTGCGCTGGTTGACCACCGGGTAATCGACAGGCTCGTGAACGCCTACCGGGTTTATCGCGAGGCGGCGCATCATCTGTCGCTGGAACAGCAGCCCGCGATCGTCGATGCCGCCGCTTATGCGCCGATGCGAGCGGAGGTCGCGGCAATCTGGGAACAGGTCATGGTCGCGGGTACTGACCCCGCGCCCGTATAATCGCGGCGTGCCCTCCGAAAGCAAGCTGCTGCAGCCGAATGCCTGCGCACGTTACGAAGTGACGGCGGCCGATCTGCCGCTTTCCTGCCCGATGCCCTCGATGTCGCTCTGGAACAGCCATCCACGGGTCTATCTGCCCATCGAGGCGACGGGCTGGGCGAAATGCCCGTATTGCAGCGCCGAGTACGTGCTGTCCCGCTGATACCCGATGTTCCAGCGGCTCGCAATCGACCGCGGCGCGATCCTGTTTGATGCCGAGCGTGTCACCGCACCCGGCGCGCAGTTGTTCGAGCGGGAGCACTGGAGCGCCCGCGGCTCGCTGACCGAGCAGGCGGGCGGGCGCGGCTCCATCCAATTCATTGAAGGCGAGGGACATCGCTGGGTCATGCGCCGCTACCTGCGCGGCGGGATGGCGGCGATCTTCGCCCGCGACCGCTATCTGTTCCTCGGCGAGGATCAGACGCGGTCATTCCGCGAGCTTCGGCTGCTGGGGGCGCTCCGGCAGCGCGGGCTTCCGGTGCCGGCGCCCGTCGCGGCCTGCTACCGGCGTGCGTTCCTCACGTACACTGCCGCGCTCATCACCGAAAGGCTCCCCGGTGTGCGCTCGCTCACCGAAACGCTGGCGGCGGGGAACATGGTCGACGCGCGCTGGGCCGCGATCGGCCGCTGCCTGCGTCGCTTTCACGACGCCGGCGTGCAGCACGCCGACCTCAATGCGCACAACATCCTGCTGGGGGAGAACGGGGGGGTCTGGCTGCTCGACTTCGATCGCGGGCGCCTGCGTGAGCCGGGCTCCTGGCGGGAGCGCTCGCTGAACAGATTGGCACGCAGTCTCGCGAAGATCAGCGATGGACACGGCGAGTGGCGGAGCGGCTTTGCGCTGCTTCGGCTCGCGCATGATTCCTGAGCCGCGATGAGCTACATCTACAACGTGCTGATCTATCTCGCGGCGCCAATCGCGATCCTGGTTCAGCTCTGGCGCGGTCTGCGCGATCCCAGCTATCGCGAACGGGTCGGCGAGCGCTTCGGTTTCGGCGCGCCGGTTTCGGGCCCGACGATCTGGATTCACGCGGTGTCGGTCGGCGAAGTGCAGGCAGCGCAGCCACTCGTCGCGCAGCTTCGCAAGCGGCATCCGCGCTACAAGCTGTTGCTCACGACGGTCACGCCGACCGGCGCGGCCCGCGCCCGGCTCCTGTTCGGCGACCAGGTCGAGCTCCGCTATGTGCCCTTCGACCTGCCGGGTTCGGTCAAGCGCTTTTTCGACCGCGTGCAGCCGCGCCTTGCGATGATCCTCGAAACCGAGCTGTGGCCGAATCTCTACGCCGAGTGCGGGCGCCGCAGCGTGCCACTCGTGCTCGCGAGCGCGCGCGTGTCGCCGCGTTCGGTGAGCAAGTACCGGAGGCTCGTGCCGCTCTTCCGGAAGACGCTCTCGCACGGAATCCTCATTGCAGCGCAGAGCGAGACCGACGCCGAAAGATTCCGCTCGATCGGCGCCACGCCCGATCGCACGCACGTCACGGGGAACATCAAGTTCGATTTCCAGCCGCCCGCAGGCATCGAGGCGCAGGGACTGCGGTGGCGCGAGCAGAATGCGCCGGGCCGGCCAATCTGGGTGGCCGGCAGCACCCATGAAGGCGAAGAGACGATCGTCCTCGACGCGCACCGCCGCGTGCTGGAGCGGTTTCCGAACGCGCTGCTCGTGCTCGTGCCGCGTCATCCGCAGCGATTCGACTCCGTGCGCGAGTTGCTCGCGAAACGCAACGACCGCTCGGCCAATCGTTCGTCCGGAACCGCCATATCCTCCAGGACGAGCGTGATGCTCGGCGATACGATGGGCGAGCTGATGATGTTCTACGCGGCCGCGGACGTCGCCTTCGTGGCAGGCAGTCTCGTCCCGATCGGCGGCCACAACCTGCTGGAACCCGCCTCCGTCGGGCGCCCGGTGCTGACCGGCCCTCACAATTTTAACAGCGAGGAAATCGCGCAGCTGCTGATGGACGCCGGCGCCGCATTCATCGTTTCGAATACGGAGCAGCTCGCGCACGCGATCTCGGGGCTGCTCGACACCACGGAGCTGCGCACGGTCATGGGAGCGGCTGGCAAGGCGGTGCTCGACGCGAACCGCGGCGCGCTCGATCGCCTGCTGACGTTGGTCGATCCACTGCTCGAATGACGGGGTACCGGCATTGAAAACCGAGGTGCGGCTCGCGGCACCCTATGCCGCGAACGCGCTCCAGGCGCTCGTCGCGCGCTTCGGATCGCCTTTGTTCGTGATCGATTGCGACGTGCTGCGCCGGCAATACCATTCGCTGGCGGCCGCCTTGCCGGGCGTGGACCTGCATTACGCCCTGAAGCCGCTGCCCGACGCGACCGTCGTCCAGGTGCTGGCGCGCGAGGGCTGCTGGTTCGATCTCGCGACCAACGGCGAGGTCGATCTCGTGCGGAAGGCCGGAATCGGTGCCGAGCGCTGCATCCATACGCATCCGATCAAGCGCGATTCAGACGTCCGCCATGCGCTCGACTACGGCATCACCACCTTCGTCGTCGACAATCCCGACGAGCTCGCAAAATTCATGATTTACCGCGACCGCGTGCGGCTGCTGCTTCGGGTTTCGTTCCGAAACCCGCAGGCGATCATCGACCTGTCGCGCAAGTTCGGTTGCGACGCGAGCGCCGCGAGCGGGCTCATCGAGCAGGCGATCAGGGGTGGCCTGCGCATCGCTGGCCTCTCTTTCCATGTCGGGTCGCAGGTGGCGAGCCCCGACAAGTACGTCGAGGCGATTGACACCTGCGGAGCCATCATCGAGGACGTGCATCAGCGCGGTCTGCCGCCGCTCGAAGAGCTGGACATCGGCGGCGGATTCGCGATCGATTACCTCGAACCGGTGCCCGCGATCGACGGCTTTTGCGCGCCCATACGGTCGGCGCTCGGCCGCCTGCCGAAGGGCATTCGCGTCATCGCGGAACCTGGCCGGTTCATCTGCGGCCCAGCGGCCATCGACCTGTCCACGGTCATGGGGCGCGCCAGGCGCGAGGGCCGCTGGTGGTATTACCTGGATGACGGCATCTATGGCACGTTCAGCGGGCAGCAGTACGACAAGATGCGATTCCCCGTCGAACCGGTCCACGGCCGCGACCGGCCACGCGACCCCTGCGTGATCTCGGGACCGACCTGCGACAGCCTGGATGTCATCGCCGAAGACATGCCCATGCCGGCACTCGAAATCGGCGAGCTGCTCATCGCGCGCCAGATCGGCGCTTACACGGTCTCCACTTCGACCGATTTCAATTTCTTTCCGCGGGCCAAGGTGATTGCCGTCAATGTCGAACCGTAGGCTGCGCAGGCGGCTGGTGCGGGGAATCCTGGGCGGGCTCGCCGCGTGCGCCATCGCGCTGCCGGCGCCGGCGCCGGCGGCGGCGGCGGAGCCGGCCACGCGCCGGCTCGTGCTGAGCAACACGCACACCGGCGAAGTGCTGGACACCATTTACTGGGCGAATGGCAGCTACCTGCCCGCCGAGTTGGGCCGGCTCGATTGGGTCTTCCGTGATCACCGCACGTCCGATGTCCTGGCGATCGACTCCCGGCTGTTCGATCTCCTGCACGATCTGGCGGCAACGGCCGGGCTCGAGCCGCGCTACCACATCGTCTCCGGCTATCGCTCACCTGCAACCAATGCGATGCTTGCCGCGAAGAGCGACGGCGTTTCGTCACGGAGCCTCCACATGGAGGGGAAGGCGATCGACATCCGGCTGGAAGGACTGCCGCTCGCGACGCTGCGCGATCTCGCGCTCGCGAGGCGCGCGGGTGGCGTAGGCTATTATCCGGACTCGGACTTCGTGCACCTGGACGTCGGGCGCGTGCGCAGCTGGTAATGAGCACTTCCATTCATCGGCGCGTCGATGCCCTGCGCGCGGGGAAGGATCCGACATTCGTCGCAAGATTGGCATCGGGCTGGGCGGTGCTTGGCGAGCGCCAGGTGCTGCCCGGCTACTGCCTGCTGCTCCCGGATCCCGTCGTGCCGGCGCTCAATGCGCTGAAAGGCGCCGCTCGCGCTGCATTCCTTGCGGACATGGCGGCGCTTGGCGACGCGGTGCTCGCGGTGACGCGTGCGGCGCGCATCAACTATGCGATCTTCGGCAATCTGGATCCGGCATTGCATGCGCATGTGATCCCGCGGTATCAGCACGAGCCCGCCGAGTACGCGACCGCGCAGCCCTGGGCGTACGACTGGAGCACCGCGCCCGTGTTCGATTCCAATGAGCATCGCGAGCTGCGAGACCGCATCCATGCGGCCTTGGGAGCTCAATCGGAGGCAAGATGACCATACGGGAACTGCGCTACCTGATCGCGCTGGCAGACTGCCTGAATTTCTCCCGCGCAGCGGAGCGATGCGCCGTCACGCAATCGACGTTGAGCATCCAGCTCCGGAAACTCGAGGACTATCTCGGCATAACGCTCTTCGAGCGCGACCGTTCGCACGTGGCCCTGACGCCGGAAGGGGGTGAAGTGCTCCGCCTGGCGCGCACCGCGGTCGCTGCCGCGGATGACATCCGCCGGTTCAGCCGCGATTGCGCCCGCAAGCCGCGGGCCACGCGCGCTCCTCTTATTGATGACGTCAATTACGGAAATCGCTGACACGGCTAGACTGAGTCTTAGATCGGATCTAAGGCACGATATCGTGCGCACGTAGGGGAGGTTCCGTCATATCACTCTGCCGCTCCGCTTCACTCGTGTGCTTCAGCGTTCTCGCCAGCTTTGCCCTTACCGAGGAGCCGCCGCCGCCCCAGACCCAGGCGTCTCCTGCTGAGGATTTCTCCTCTCTGGTCAAGCACTTACAGCGCGAGAAACCCGCCTTCGCGAAACGGCAGCAGGACCTGCTGGAGGAGCGTTACGACCTGGCCGATCGCCCGGTCGAGGGCGCAACGATGTCCAAGGGCAGGCCGATCCAGGCGGGCGCGTGAAGCTGCCGGCAGGCGCGACCTGGCGCAATTGGCCAGCCTGACGCCGCAACAGATCAAGGACCGTGGCCTCTGGCCCGCGGGATTCCATCCATTGCCGCACCCGCACCATGAAGCGGGCGGCATGATCTTTCCGCAACCGCTCATCGATGAGACGAAAAAGCAAACCGGGCGCGACCTGACGCGTTTCGATCTCGATTACGACCTGCCGCAACACCTGTTGCCGGAGTTTCCGGCGCCGATTTACCTGACGACGCGACCCGATCTTGGCGATGTCTCCAGGGGACAGCTCGTCACGCTCGCCAATTTCCACGAGTTGTTCAAGGACATCCTGAATCCCAAGCAGCTGGAAGGTCTCAGGTTGCTCTTGACGCCATTTCCACAGGCGCAGTTCAATGCGACCGAGGACCGGCGCGCGCTGACGGCTTTCCAGGTCGTGGCCTGTCTCGATTGTCACGCCAACGGGCATACCAATGCGGCCACGCATACCGTGGGTGACATCCGCCCCAACGAGCATCGGCACCGCATCGACACGCCGTCATTGCGTGGCGTGAACATCCAGCGCCTGTTCGGCTCGCAGCGCGCGCTCAAGAGCGTGGAGGACTTCACCGAGTTCGAACAGCGCGCGGCCTACTTCGACGGCGATCCGGTCCAGGCGCAGAAGAAGGGAGTCAACATCCTGGAGCGCGGCAGCCAGGTGGCACTTCATGGCCGAAATGCAATCGCTGTTCGATTTCCCGCCGGCACCGAAGCTCAACGTGCTCGGCAGGCTCGATTCGGCCGAGGCGTCGCCCGAGGAGTTGCGCGGCGAGAAGCTGTTCTTCGGCAAGGGCCAGTGTTCGGGCTGCCACGTGCCGCCTTATTACACCGACAACCTGATGCACAACCTGCAGGTCGAACGGTTCTTCAATGAAGTCACGATCAATGGCCGTAAGGCTTCCGCGGACGGCCCGATCAAGACATTTCCCTTGCGCGGCATCAAGGATTCCCCGCCGTACCTTCACGACGACCGCCTGTTGACGCTCGACGACACGGTGGAGTTCTTCAACCTCGTGCTCGGGACCAGGCTGAGCGCGCAGGAAAAGAAGGACCTGGTGGCTTTCATGCGGACCCTCTAGGAATGCGCGCATGACGGCCTGCATTACACTGTGCGGATGGCCGTCAGCGACGAGTTCCGGGAGTTCGTGCTCGAGCAGCTGCGGTCGTCCGGCCGGGTCGCATCGCGGCCGATGTTCGGCGCAGTCGGCCTCTATCTCGACGGCCTGTTCTTCGCGCTGATCGACGACGACACGCTCTATTTCAAGACCGACGATTCGAATCGGGCGCGCTACGAACGGGCGGGTTCCAAGCGTTTTTGTCCCTTTCCGGACCGGCCGGAGCAGCCGATGGCGTATTGGCAAGTGCCCGCCGAGGTCCTGGAGGACGGCGAGGAACTCGCCCAATGGGCGCGCGAGGCGATGGCCGTCGCGCTCGCCGCTCGAACGAGAAGGCCGGCACGCCGCCGTTCGCCACCGCGCCATCGTCCGGAGCCGCGGCGTTGAACGCGAAGCCCGTCAATGCGCTCGGGCGCCTGCGTCGCGAGTGGGAGCCGCGATTCAGGCAGTTCATTGCGGGCCAGCCGGGCGCCGATCCGGGCCACGGCCTCGTACACCTGGAGCGAGTCGTCGCGACCGCGCTCCGCCTTGGGACGGAGGAGAATGCGCGAACGGAAATCGTGCTGCCCGCCGCCTGGCTGCACGATTGCGTGCACGTCGCCAAGGATTCGCCGGAGCGCGCCAGCGCTTCGCAGCTTGCGGCGGACCTTGCCGCTGGATTTCTTCGGAGCGCCGGCTATCCCGAGCAATTCCTGCCGGACATCCGGCATGCGATCGAAGCGCATAGTTATTCGGCGGGAATCAAGCCGCGGACGATGGAGGCGAAAATCGTCCAGGATGCGGACCGGCTCGACGCACTCGGCGCAATCGGCGTCGCGCGCTGCATTGCCGTCGGCGCCGCGCTCGGCCGGCCGCTCTATGATCGCGAAGATCCGTTCTGTTCCGCACGCGTGCCGGACGACGACGGCGCGTCGGTCGATCATTTCTACTCGAAGCTGTTGAAACTCGCAGGAACGATGCAGACGGGAGCCGGCAGGCAGGAGGCCGAACGCCGGACCGCGTTCGTCCGGGCATTCATCGCGCAGTTGAAGACCGAGATCGGCCCTTGAGTCGCGGAGTCACGGCGGCGGCAGCATTGCAGAAGCTCCGCGACGGCAATGCGCGCTTTGCCGCCCACGCGCGCGGTACCGGCACACTCCTGACGGCCGCGCGGCGCGCGAAGCTGACCGCCGCGCAGGAGCCGTTCGCGATCGTGCTCGGCTGCTCGGACTCGCGTGTGCCGGTCGAGATCGTCTTCAACCAGGGCCCGGGGGACCTGTTCGTCATACGCGTCGCCGGCAACATCGTCGCGCCGTCGCTGGTCGGCAGCGTCGAGTTCGCGGCGGATCGCTTCGGCACCCGTCTGGTCGTCGTGCTGGGCCATTCCTCCTGCGGCGCGATCGCCGCGACGATCGAGGAGCTCCACCGCCCGACCATGAATCAGTCGCCCAACCAGATGGCGATCGTGGACCGAATCCGTCCGGGCGTCGAAAGGCTGGTGGCGAGCAAGGAAGCCGAAGGCGCGCTCGCGGTGGAACATGCGGCGATGACGGCAAACGTCACGGCCTCGGTCAATCAGCTACGCCACGGCTCCACGATCATCGAGGGTCTGATCGAATCCGAAGGGCTCGTCGTCATCGGAGCCTGGTATTCGCTCGAGACCGGCAAGGTCGAGTTTCAGGAGGAAACGCTACCGGGATAACGCCGCGGTGAATGTCGCGGGATCGACATTGCCGCCGCTCACGACGATCGCCGTCGTGCGGCCGTGCAGCGGCAGCTTGCCGGCAAGGACCGCCGCGAGCGCAACGGCGCCGCCCGGCTCGATGACGAGCCGCAGGTGGCGGAACGCCCAGGCCATCGCGGACTCCACTTCGCCATCGCTGACGGCGACACCACCCGCCAGCAATTCGCGCATGAGCGCGAAGTTCAGCACGCCCGGCGATGGGGACATCAACGCGTCGCAGATGGTTCGCTTGCCCGGCGCGTTCGACTGGCGATGGCCTGCCTCGAGCGAGCGGCGCGTGTCGTCGAATCCTTCGGGTTCGACGCAAAGCACTTCGGTCGTGGGGGAGAGCGCCCGGATCGCGAGCGCCGAGCCGCTCGCGAGCCCGCCGCCGCTGCATCCGATCAGCACCTGGTCCGGCGTGAGGCCCAGCTCGCTCGCCTGCTGCATCAATTCGAGTCCCACCGTGCCCTGTCCTGCGATGATGTGCGGGTCGTCGAACGCGGGAACGAGCGTGGCGCCGCGTTTCGTCGCAAGGCCGGCCGCGATCGCTTCGCGGCTCTCCCGATCGCGGTCATAGGGAACGATCTCGGCTCCCAGCGCGCGCGTGCCCTCGAGCTTGGCGCGCGGCGCGTCTGAGGGCATGACGATCGTGGCTTGCATGCCGAGCATCTTTGCCGCCGCCGCGACGCCCTGGGCGTGATTGCCCGAGGAGAATGCGACGACACCTCTGCGGCGTTCGTCGTCGTCGAGCTGCACCAGCCGGTTATACGCGCCGCGGAACTTGAACGAGCCGGTGTGTTGCAGCGACTCGAGCTTCACGAGCAAGCGGCCGCCCGTCAACTCATCGAGCCGCGTCGAAGCGAGGAGCGGCGTATGCCGGGCGATGCCCGCGAGCCTTTCGGCAGCGGCGAGAACATCGTCGAAGCCGGGCAGGGCGCGGGATTCGTATTCCGCATTCATCGAATGCTATGTTACGCCGCATGCAAGGCGCATTGCGTTTGGCGCGGCCGCACGAGTGAATTCGAGGGACATTGTCTCCGCGGCGCGGTGAAGTTTGCGGTTGCGCCGCCCACGCTCTTCTTTGCTCACTGCCATTGCCACTATTGCCGCGACGCGCACGGTGCCGCCTTCGTGAGCTGGGTCGGCGCCGCCGAAGCGCGATTTCGCTACCTGCCAGGCTCGACGGAACCGCAGTGGTACCAGTCGTCGCAGCAAAGCCGGCGCGGCTTCCGCTCGAATTGCGGCACCACGCTCTTCTTCGCGTCGTCGATCTGCCGGGGTGAAATCCACATCGCCCGGCCGGCGATCCAGGGTCCGATGGACCGCGAGCCGCAGTGCCATGTGTTCTGCGACCAGCATGCAGATTGGATCGAGGCGGGGGACAGGTTGCCGCAATACACGAGCGAGCAGCCGGGCCTCGCCAAGTACGAGGCCGTGCGAAGCTAGGGACGCAAATCCTCCGGGCTGACTACCGGTTCCGAGCACAGCGGCCCGCGGCAGACGTAGGCGACCGTGCCATCGCGCGCGCGCTTGCTCGCGAGCGCCGCGGGAAGATCTCTCGCATCTGAGGAAATCGCGAGAACCATGCGACGCGGCGTGTAGTTTCGCGCGAGATCCGCCGACCATTCCGCGGCTTCCGGCGCCGGCCCGCGAATGACGATGATCTCGACCGGATCCACGTATTCCTCGAGCGCATTCAACATCGCGGCATGGGCCTGCGGCGCGCGCACAAGCGATGGCCAGCCGCCGCGGATCGTCGCCTCGGCCGCGTCCAGGTAGCGTGTCTCGCCGATCAGCCAGCCGAGGCGTGCGAGCGCCTGGGCTGCGACGCCGTTGCCGGCCGGCGTTGCATCGTCCGCATAACTCTTTGGGCGGTGCAGGGGCGGGTCCTGGCCGGTGGCCGTGAACCAGAAGCCCCCGCGATCGCGATCGAGGAACTTTTCGAGGAGCGCATCGGCGAGTTCGCGGGCGAAGCGCAGATCGACACTGCGAAAACGCGCCTGCATCAGCTCGAGCAAGGCATCGAGCAGGAAGGCGTGGTCGTCGAGATAGGCCGGGAATCGCGCCTTGCCGTCCTTCCAGGCTGCAAACAGGCTCCCGTCCCGCCAGCAGTTCTCCCTGAGAAAATCCACTGCACGGCTGGCCGCGTCGATGTGTGATTCCTGCGCTAGCACGCGCCCGCTGATCGCGAGGCCGCGAATCAAGAGGCCATTCCAGCCTGTCAGGATCTTGTCGTCGAGCCCGGGCCTCACGCGGCCTTCGCGCGCGGCGAGCAATTTCGCACGTGCCGAGTCAAGCAAGGCGGTGGCGTCGGGGACCGTCAGCGCGAATTCTTCTGCCACGCGCCCAAGCTCGACGAAACCATGCAGATGCCACGCGCCCTCGAAGTTGGGCTCGCGATCGAGGCCGTAACGGCGCGCGAACACCCGATATTCGTCGGGGGTCAACAGCCCTTTGACTTCGTCGCGTTGCCAGACATAGAAACGGCCCTCGTGTCCTTCGGAATCGGCATCGAGCGCCGCAAAGAACCCGCCATCCGGCGGGCGCATTTCCCGCATGGCCCAGGACGCTGTCATGTTCGCGGCTCTGCGCAGCGTCCCGTCGCCGGTTGCGAACGCCGCCTGCGCACAAAGGGCGAGCAGCGAACCGTTGTCGTAGAGCATTTTCTCGAAGTGCGGAATCATCCAGTACGGATCGACGGAGTAACGGCAGAAGCCGCCGCCGAGCTGGTCGAAAATGCCGCCTTCTGCCATGCGCCCGAGCGAGAACGCCGCCATGTGAAGGGCCTTGAGGTCAGGCTCCGGCCCGGATGCCGTGTCATGCCAGGCACGCAGCAACAGCTCGATGCTGGCGGCGTGCGGAAACTTTGGCGCGGGCCCAAAGCCGCCGAATCGCTCGTCGAACCCCGCCTCGAGATGCCGGCGCGCCTGCGCAATCGGCTCTCGGGTAATCGCCTGCCCGGCGCCCGCGGCGGGTGGCAGAAGATCGTCGAATACGCCGCGGAGCGACGCATTCTGCGTCCGCACGCTGTCGCGCTCGTCGCGATAGAAGGCGGCGACGCGCTCGAGCAGGTCCGTGAACGCCGGCATGCCGTAGCGCGCCTGCTTCGGGAAATACGTGCCGCCGAAGAAGGGCGTGAAATCCTCCGGCGCCAGGAACATCGTGAGCGGCCAGCCGCCGCCGCGTTGCGTCAGGAGCTGGTGCGCGAACTGGTACACCTTGTCGAGATCCGGCCGTTCCTCGCGATCCACCTTCACGTTGACGAATAGCCGGTTCATGACGGCAGCAGTCGCCTCGTCCTCGAAGGATTCGTGCGCCATCACGTGGCACCAATGGCAGGCCGAATATCCGATCGACAGGAGGATTGGCCGATCCAGCTCCCGCGCTTTCGCGATTGCCGCCGGCCCCCACGGATACCAGTCGACCGGATTCGCGGCGTGCTGAAGGAGATATGGGCTCGTTTCGTCCGCGAGCCGGTTCTGCGGCCCTCCGGATGGCTCGGCATGCATGGCGGTGCCGCCGCGGTCGGGTAGAATTGCGGCCACTATAGCCACCGCGCTCCGTTCCCGCGAATGCAGAGCATTGCCGAAACCGCCGCAATCACCGGGCGCGCGTTGCCGCCGCTCGTGCTGAAACCGCAGGAGGAGCGCCGGCTCCAGGCCGGCCACCTGTGGGTCTTCTCGAACGAGGTCAATGTCGCCGCGACGCCGTTGACGTCCTTCGAGCCGGGCGCGCACGTGCAGGTGCGCTCGAGCAGCGACCGCTTCCTCGGCTACGCCTACGTCAATCCGCGCACGTTGATCAGCGCGCGGATCCTCGGTCGCGATCCCGACTATCCGCCCGGCACGTCCTTGCTCGTTCACCGGTTGAAAGTCGCGCTCGCGCTCCGCAGGCGCCTTTATCACGTGCCTTTCTATCGGCTCGTCTACGGGGAAGCGGATCTTCTGCCGGGGCTCGTCGTCGATCGCTATGGCGACGTGCTCGTCGCGCAGGTCAACACGGCGGGCATGGAGGCCATGAAGGCGGATATCCAGGAAGCGCTCGTCAGGGTCGTCGCACCGAAGGCGCTCCTGTGGAAGAACGAATCCCCGATGCGGGAACTCGAGGGGCTCGAGCGCCATATCCAGACGGCGTTCGGCGAAGTTCCGGATTTCGTCGAAGTGCCGGAAGGCGGCGTCACGTTTCGCGTCCCGCTCGCCGCGGGTCAGAAGACCGGCTGGTATTTCGACCAGGCCGCCAATCGCGCGATGCTCATGCGTCACGTGCGGAACGCGCGCGTGCTGGACCTCTTCAGCTATTTGGGCAGCTTCGGCTTGCAGGCGGCGCGCGCGGGCGCCGCCGAAGTCACCTGCATCGATTCCTCGGCCGGCGCACTCGAGGCGGCGGCGGCGACGGCCGACGCCAACGGGCTCGCGGCCGAGCTGCTCCAGGGCGACGCGTTCGACGCGCTGGAAGCGCTCACTGCGGATCGCCGGCGCTTCGACGTGGTGGTGGTCGATCCGCCGGCGTTCATCAAGCGCAAGAAGGACCATCCCAAGGGACTCGCCGCCTACCGCCGCATCAATCAGCTCGCGATGCAGGCTCTCGACCGCGACGGGCTCCTCCTGTCCTGCTCCTGCTCGTACCACCTCGGGCCCGGCGAGCTGACCGATTCCGTGCAGCGCGCGGCGCGGCATCTCGGGCGATTCGCGCAGCTCATCGTCGTCGGCGCGCAGGCGCCGGACCATCCCGTGCATCCCGCAATCGACGAGACGCGTTATCTGCGCGCCTTCCTGTTCCGGATCACCGACTCATGCTGAGCTACCCCGACATCGACCCGGTCGCGTTCGCAATCGGTCCGTTGAAGATTCACTGGTACGGCCTGATGTACGTAGTCGGCTTCATCGCCGGCTGGTGGCTTGCGCGCCGGCGCGCGGCACAACCCGGCTCGACCTGGAAGCCGGTCGACGTGGATGACCTGATTTTCTTCGCCGCCATCGGCGTGATCGCGGGCGGGCGGCTCGGCTGGATTCTCCTGTACGGCTTCGACTCGATCCGCCAGGATCCCTGGTCGCTGGTCCGCGTCTGGGAAGGAGGCATGTCTTTCCACGGCGGGCTGGTCGGCGTCATGGTCGCGGTCGCGCTCTTCGCCCGGCGGCGCGGCCGGCACATTGCGGACGTGTTCGATTTCACCGCTCCCTTGCCGGCAATCGGCCTTTTTGCGGGCCGGATCGGCAATTTCATCAACGGCGAGCTGTGGGGCAAACCGACGGCTGCCCCTTGGGGCATGCAGGTTGACGACGAAGTGCTGCATCCTTCGCAACTCTACGAAGCGTTCCTCGAGGGCATCGTGCTGTTCGCCGCCGTGTGGTGGTTCACGTCGAAGCCGCGCCCGCGCCTCGCGCCGGCGGGCCTGTTCCTGACCCTCTATGCGCTCTTCCGCATGGCAGTCGAATTCGTGCGCGTTCCCGATTCTCACATCGGCTACCTGGCCTTCGACTGGCTGACGATGGGCCAGCTGCTGTCCCTGCCCGTGCTCGCGACCGGCCTCGCCATGCTCGCGTGGTCGCAGGCCCGCCGCGAGCCATCCGGGAATTTCGCCTGAGATGCGCGCCTATCTCGACTTGATGCGACTGGTGCGGGAGCGGGGATTGCGCAAGACCGATCGCACCGGCACCGGCACGCTCTCGGTGTTCGGCCAGCAGCTTCGCTTCGACCTGGCCGCGGGCTTTCCGCTCGTGACGACCAAGCGCGTGCACGTCAAATCCGTGATCGAAGAGCTGCTGTGGTTCCTGCGCGGCGAAACGAATGTCCGCTCGTTGCAGGAGCGGGGCGTGACGATCTGGGACGAATGGGCGGACGCGGAGGGCGAGCTCGGCCCCGTCTACGGCGGCCAGTGGCGCGCCTGGCCCGCGGCGGACGGGCGGCGCATCGACCAGATCGCGCGCGTGATCCACCAGTTGCGGCACGAGCCGGATTCGCGCCGCATCATCGTCAGCGCCTGGAATGTCGGCGAGCTCGAGAAGATGGCGCTCGCGCCCTGCCATGCGTTTTTCCAGTTCTACGTGGCCCATGGCCGGCTCTCGTGCCAGGTCTATCAGCGCAGCGCCGACGTCTTCCTCGGCGTGCCGTTCAACATCGCCTCGTACGCGCTCCTGACCCATATCCTTGCGCAACAGGCGGATCTCGCGGTCGGCGATCTCGTCTGGGCCGGTGGCGATTGCCATCTCTATCTCAATCACCTGGCCCAGGCGGACATCCAGCTCGCACGCGCGCCACAGCCCTTGCCGACGCTCGCGCTGCTCCGCCGGCCGGCGGACGTCGCAGATTACAAGTACGAGGATCTCCAGGTCCTCGGCTACGAGCCGCATGCCGCGATTCGCGCGCCTGTCGCGGTTTGAGCGAAGCACATGAAGCAATCGCCCGTCGCGCTCGTCGCGATGGCGGACAACGGCGTGATCGGCCGCGACAACCGCCTGCCCTGGCATCTGCCAGACGATCTGCGGCGCTTCAAGTCGCTTACGATGGGGCACGCGCTGCTCATGGGCCGGCGCAGCTTCGAGTCGATCGGGCGGGCGCTCCCCGGGCGGCGCAACCTGGTGCTGACGCGAAACCCCGCGTGGCAGGCCGCGGGCTGCGAAAGGGTAGCGACACCGGCGGCCGCGATTGCGGCGGCGGGCGATTCGAGCCTGTTCGTGATCGGCGGCGCGGAAGTCTTCTTGGCCTGCTGGCCGCTCATTCATCGCGTCGAGCTGACCGAGGTTCACGGCGCGATCGAAGGGGACAAGCGCTTACCCGGTTTCGATCGGCGGCAGTGGCGGGAGATTTTCCGGGAAGAGCACGGCACGGACGCGCGGCATGCCTGGCCGTTCAGTTTCGTGACGCTCGTGAGGAACCTCTGATTGACCTCCGCATGGGGCGCGTAACGCGCAGGGACCGGGCGATTTTCGTCCCTGGCGGCGTTGCTCGTCGCTCATGTATCGCTCGATACACTTCGCTCCTCGCGCCTTGCCCGGGACGAAAATCGCACACGGTCGCGCCCCATGCGGAGGTCAATCAGAGGTTCCTAGGGCGTTGAGCTCGCCCTCGATCAGCACGACCGCCCGCCAGCAGTCCTCGTAGGAGTTGTAGAGCGGCGCGGGCGCAAGGCGTATGACATCTGGCTCGCGCCAGTCGCAGGTGAGGCCCCCGGCAAGCAGTCGCTCGAACACAGCGCGCCCGCTGCCGCGTGCTCCGCGCAGGCGCACGGAAAGTTGGGCGCCGCGCCCTTCGGGCTCTCGCGGCGTCAGGATCCCGATCCGATCGCCAAGACGCTCCTCGAGCAGTTTTTCGAGCCACGCGGTCAAGGCGATCGAGCGGGCGCGAAGGGCCGCCGGGCCGGCGGCCGCGAACTGGGCGAACGCGGCCTGCAGCGGCACCATCCCGAGCAACGGATGATTGCTGACCTGCCAACCGGCAGCGCCAGGGTATGGCCGAAATTCGTTCCCAAATTCGAATCGTGATTGAAGGTCGTTGCCCCACCAGCCCGCGAGGCGCGGCGCGCCGGTAGCGAAGTGCCGCTCGTGCACGAAAGCGCCGGCCGTGGCCCCCGGGCCGCCGTTCAGGTATTTGTACGAGCACCACACCGCGAAGTCCGCATTCCAATCGTGCAGCGCGAGCGGCACGTTGCCGATCGCGTGGGCGAGATCGAAGCCCACGACGGCGCCCACGCGATGGGCCGCCTCGGCGAGCCCTTTCAGGTCGAGCCACTGCCCAGTCAGGTACTGAATGCCGGGCAAAAGCACGAGCGCAAGCCGCGCGCCCTGGCGCTCGATTTCGGCGACCAAATCCTCGTGCCGCAGCAGGTGTTCGCCCGGCCGGGGCGCGACCTGGGCGAATGAGCTCGCAGGATCGCGCCCATGCCATCCGAGCTGCGACACGACCGCGTAGCGATCGGAAGGAAAGGCGCCCTGCTCGATCAAAATGACGTGACGCTCGCGCGTGGGCCGGTAGAAGCTCGCCATCAGGAGGTGCAGGTTGATCGTCAGCGAGTTCATGACGATCACTTCTGCGGTCTTCGCGCCGGCGAGCAGGGCGGCGGTCGGCGCGAGGCGCTCGTGGAGGTTCAGCCAGTCCGCGTCCGGATCGTGGTAGCCGAGCACGCCGAGCCGCTGCCATTCCGCCATGAAATTCTGGACGTCGTCCGCGGCGCGGCGCGGCTGGAGGCCGAGCGAGTTGCCGCAGAGATAAAGGACCGGCCGGCCGTCGGGGGTCCGCGGGAAATGGAATTCCATTCGGCGCGGCGTCGCCGGGTCGGCGGCATCGAGCGCAATCGCCGCATCGAGTGACAGGTCCGCCTTCATTCGATCTGCACCGCGTACAGGAGCGGCCGGGACGGCGCCGCATCCGTGAGGAATGCCGGGATCTGCAGATCGAGCAGGTAGAACCCGTCCGCGATGCCCGGTTCGATCCAGGCGAGCTCGGTGATGCTCGCGTGGGGCCGTTTCGCTTCGCTCGCTCGCCGCGAGCCGGCGGGTAGCCCGAAGAAAATGCGGTGCGCCAGGAGGCGGCCGCCATCGTCGGCGCGATCCGCGGACGGCAGGTCCAGCACCAGATGCTCGATCCCGGATTCGACGAGCCAGGCGGCAGCCTGACGGGAGAGATACGGCGCGGGCGCTGGACCGGCATACGCGCGCATCGGCCCTTTGCCTGCTCCCTCGGTGCGAATGACCAAGGCGTTCGGCGCGGGACCCGGATGCCGGGCGCAAGCGGCGCGGAGCGCCGCGGCCGTGATCAATCGATCACCCGCGGCGGGAGGCGGATCGCCGGCTTCCGTCGAATCGGCTGCAAGCGCCGGCTCGATCGAAACCAGGAGCGCGAACAGGACGCCGCCCTGCAGCCTTTCCGTGACGGCGACGCGCTCATCCGTGAGATGCCCGACGCATTCGGTATGCGTGCCATTGCAATGCGGCGCGAGCGTGACGAGCTCGCAATTGCAGCTTCCGCCGGCGCGCGTATCGCCCACAAAGCCGCCCGCGCGGAATGGCCGGGCGCTTGCCGGCGGCGCATCGAAAAAGGAGGGTTGTGGACCCGTAAAATCGAGTGGAACCGCGATCGAGAGGGGCTTCGCAAAGTCGGCTCGGAGCCGCCGGCCCCCGGCCTCGAATCGCATGACGGTCATCGTGCAATTATAATCGCGCGCCACCGATGGAACCGGACAGGCCGCCTCCGGTCTGAAGTACGGAACCGCTGACAGGAGCATTTGACATGGCGTCGCGCGCCGGAATCGTGATGTGCGCCTTGCTTGCCGCGACACCCGCCCTTGCGGACGAGACCCTGCCGACCGAGGAAGCCGCCGCCTGGACGAAGCACGAAGTCGACTTGCAATACATGGGATTCACCACCCGCTACACCTGCGGCGGATTGCGGAGCAAGGTCAGGCTCCTCCTGAAACATCTCAGCGTGCGGGACGACGTCAAAATCCTCGAGCGCGGCTGCGAGTTCGGCTACCAGCGCGTGGCGGATTTTCCGCGGCTGAAGATCACCTTCTACGCGCCGGCGATTCCGGAGCAGGGCGCCCGCGACGTCGGCGAGCCGGTGCTCGGCGTCTGGAAGCCGGTCGTCATCAAGCGCAATTCTCCGAAGGGACTGGAAATGGGCGATTGCGAGCTCGTGGAAATCTTCCGCGACCGCGTGCTGCCGAAGTTCCTCACGCGCTCGGTCGAGGGCGACGTCAACTGCATCCCGCATCAGCTCGTCGGCAACCGCATCAACCTGCGATTTGAGGTGCTGACGGGAATCCAGTCGGTGGATGCCGCCCGGGCCCAGACTTACTGACAGCGCAGCAACACCGGCTCTTCTTCCCGGTCCAGCCTGAGCGCGCAGAGCGCGCCGCCCCACACGCAGCCCGAGTCGAGACCACGCAGTCCCGGCTCCGACAGGTAGCCGAGCGCCGACCAATGCCCGAACACGATGGCGTCCTTGCGCGTCGCGCGCTCGGGATGCCGGAACCAGGGTATGGCCTTGGCGGGCGCCTCGGCGATCGTTCCCTTGAGCGCGAGCATCAGCCGTCCGTCGCCGTCCACGAAGCGCAGGCGTGTCAGGCAGTTGACCGCAAAGCGCAGGCGATCGATGCCGGCCAGTTCCGGCGACCAGCGGTCCGGCCGATCCCCGTACATGCCGGAGAGCAGCACGGCGGGATCGCGGCGCAGCGCTTCTTCGACTTCGCGCGCACATTTGCCGGCCTGCGCGAGCGTCCATTGCGGCGGCAGCCCGGCGTGGATGAGCGTCCATCCGAGCGCCTTGTCGCGATGCAGCAGGGGGCGCGCAGCGAGCCACGCGAGCAGCTCGTCCGCGTCCGGCGCGTCGAGCACGGCCTCGAGCTCGGGTTCGCGCTTGCGCACGGACGCCGGCGCCCAGGCCATCGCGAGCAGGTGCAGGTCGTGGTTGCCGAGCACGACGGTCACGCAGTCGCCCAGCGCGCGCACTTCGCGGAGCACCGCGAGCGAGGCGGGCCCGCGATTGACGAGATCGCCGGTGAGCCACAGCCGGTCGCGCGCGGCGTCGAAACGGATCCGCGCGAGCAGCGCCATGAACTCCGCATGGCAGCCCTGCAGGTCGCCGATGGCGTAGTGGGCCATCGAGATGCCTAGTGAATCGTGCCGGGAATCGCGAGCGTGAAAGCGGGAATCTGCGCGTCGAAGCGCACGCCGTTGTCGGCCACCATCTGGTAGGAACCGTGCATCGAGCCGACCGGCGTCTCGAGCACCGCGCCGCTCGTGTACCGGAAACCCTGGCCAGGCATCAGGTGCGGCTGCTCGCCAACCACGCCTTCACCGCGGACTTCCTGGACCTTGCCGTTGGCGTCCGTGATGAACCAATGTCGGGTCAGGAGCTTCGCCGGCAAGGCTCCGCGATTGCGGATCGTGATGGTGTAAGCGAACACGAATCGCCGCTCCTCGGGAACCGACTGGTCCTCGAGATAGCGCGTGTCGACGTCGACCGTGATCAGGTTTTCGTCCGATTCATCCATCAACGCACCTGGCGCAGGCGCACCGCCAGCACGTCACAGGGCGCGGCGTGCAGCACGGTGTCTTCCGTGAAATTGACGAGGATCGAGGGCCCGCGGCGCTCGCGGCTGCCGAGCACGATGAGGTCCGCCTGCTGCTCCTGCGCCGCCCGCACGATCTCCGCCTTGATGTTGCCGGCGGTCACCTGGCGCCGGGCGGAGCCGATGCCGAGCTTCGCGGTCAGCTCCGCGAGCCGTTGCGTCGCGCGCTGCACCAGTTCTTCCTCGATCTGCACCGCCGGCAGGAGCGTCTCGCCCATGGGCTCCACGGGAACGTACTCGACGATGTGCAGGACCGACAGCTCCGCGCCGGTCAATCCGGCAAGATCCCGCGCGCGCGCGGCAATCTGCTCGCTTTGTTCGCCGAGATCGACGACCAGCAGGATCCGGCGATAGATGCTCATCGTGCGGCCATTATAGCGCCGCCAGTGCTGCAAACTCGGCCGGAGAAAGCGTTTCCGGGCGGCGATCCGCGTCGATTCCAGCCGCGGCAAACTGGTCCGCCCCGACCAGTCCTCGCAGGGAATTCCTGAGCGTCTTGCGGCGCATCGAGAAGGCGGTGGCGACGAGTCGCGCAAATCGCGGCCGATCCGGCAGTGGAAATGGATCGGCCGCATGCGGCACGAGCCGCACGACCGCGGAGTCGACGGCGGGCGGCGGCTGGAACGCGCCGCGCCCGACGCGGAACAGGGCCTCGGCGCGGCAGGCCGCAGCGAGCATCACGGTCAGGCGGCCATACGTCTTGGACCCGGGTGGCGCGACGATGCGGTCGACGACCTCCTTCTGAAGCATGAAGTGCATGTCGGCGATGACCGCATGGGCTCCGAGCAGGTGAAAGAGGAGCGGCGTCGAGATATTGTATGGCAGGTTTCCGCAGACGCGGAGTTTGGCGCCGCTGCCCTGCAAAGCCTCGAAATCCGTCTCGAGCGCATCGCCCTCGTGCACGATCAACTCGCCGAAGCCCGCAGAGCGCTCGCGCAGCACCAGAATCAGGTCGCGATCGATCTCGATCGCCTCCAGGCGCCCGCAGCGCTGGAGCAACGGCCGCGTCAGCGCGCCGCGACCCGGGCCGATCTCGACGAGACGTTGCCCCGGCTGCGGGTCGATCGCCGCGACGATGCGGGCAAGGACGCCGGGATCGTGCAGAAAATGCTGGCCGAAGCGCTTGCGCGAACGGATCATCCAAGTCGCAAAGCGAGGTCGATCGCCTCGAAGAGACTGCCGGGATCCGCGCGGCCGGTGCCGGCGAGGTCGAGCGCGGTGCCGTGATCGACCGAGGTGCGGTGAAACGAAAGGCCGAGCGTCACGTTGACCGCGCGGCCGAAGCCCGCGTGCTTGATCACGGGCAGACCCTGGTCGTGATACATGGCAAGCACCGCGTCGGCGGCCTCGAGTGCCGACGGAGTGAACGCGGTATCCGCGGGAACCGGCCCGCTCACCGCGAGCCCGCGCGCGCGAAGCGCAGTGACGGCCGGGCCGATCACTTCGATTTCCTCGCGCCCGAGATGACCGCCTTCTCCGGCGTGCGGATTCAGGCCGCAGACGACGATGCGCGGCGCCTCGAGACGGAAAGCGTTTCGGAGTCCCTCGTCGAGGACAGTCACGGTCCGCTCGAGCGATTCGCGCGAAATGTGACGCGGCACCTCCGCGAGCGGCAGGTGCGTGGTCGCGAGCGCAATCCGGAGACCGCCCGCCACCAGGAGCATCACGGGATGGGCGCCGCCGCCCTTGCCCGCGAGGTATTCGGTGTGCCCCTGGAATGCGATGCCTGCGTCATTGATCGAGGATTTCTGGACCGGCGCCGTTACCATCGCCGCGAAGCGCCCGGCGATGCAGCCTTCGGCCGCTGCGTCGATCATGCTGAGCACGTAGCGCGCATTCGCCGGATCGGGGCGGCCTGGTTGCACCTCGCGGCCGATGGTCGCGGCCAATACCGGCATGCTGCCGGCGCGGTGCGGAACGGCCGGGGACTGGCCGGTCCATGTGCGGAAGTTGATCGACAATCCGAGGAGCGCCGCACGCGCGGCGAGGACCGACGGATCGCCCGCGAAGACGAGCTCACACGGCCAGTCGGCAAGGGCCGCCGCCAATGCAATGTCGGGTCCGATGCCGGCGGGCTCGCCGGTTGTGACGACGAGGCGCCTCTGGCTCAGGGATTCCGGATCTCTACGTAGGCCTCGTCGCGGAGTCGTCGCAGCCACAATTCGGTTTCCTCGTCGACCTTGCTTTCACGCAACGCGGTCAGCACGCGCTGCCGGCGCAGCTCGTCGCTCTGGTCGTGCGTGCGCCGCCCCAGGAGCTGCACGATATGCCAGCCGAACTGGCTGCGGAATGGCTCGCTGATTTCGTCCTGCCCGAGGGTCGCGAGCGCATTCTCGAATTCGGGATCGAAGGTGCCGGGCGAGTTCCAGCCGAGATCTCCGCCGCGGCTCGCGGAGCCGGGATCCTCCGACGTGACGCTCGCCAATGCGGCGAAATCCTCACCGGCAAGGATGCGGTCCCGCAATGCGGTGAGCCGCTGGCGGGTCGTCGCGTCGTCCTGCACCTCGTTCGGCCGCATCAGGATGTGGCGCGCGTGGATCTGCTCGATCATCACCGGCCCGCTTTCGCCCCCGCGCGTCTCGTCGAGCCGGATGAGATGGAATCCCGTCGGCGTGCGCACCGGCTCGCTGACGTCGCCCGGGCTCATGCCGGTGACGAGTTCCCCAATGAACTGTGGCAGCTGACTCATCTGCCGCCAGCCGAGCTTGCCGCGCTCCAGCGCGGACTGCGCCTGGGAGTAGGCGAGCGCCAGCTGGCCGAAGTTCTCTCCGCCCGCGGCGCGCCGGTGGATGTCCCGGGCAAGGTCCTCCACCTTCGCCATCTGGTCGGACGTGGCGGACTCCGGCAGCGACAGCAGGATGTGGGAAACGTCGTATTCCGTGTTCGCGTCGCTCTGGCCGGCCTCGCGCTCGAGCGCCTGGTCCAGCTCGCGCGGCGACACGTAGATGCGTGGAAACACGTCGCGCTGGCGCAGCAACGAGAGCATGATTTCGCGCCGCATCTCGTCACGATATGCGGCGTAATCGATTCCTTGCGCCTCGAGCGCGAGCGGCATCTGCTCGAACGGGATGCTGTTGCGCTTCGCGACGTCGCGCAGGGCCTCGTTCAGCATCTCGTCCGGAACCTGGACGCCGAGGCGCGACGCACGCTGCACCTGGATCTCCTGGAGCACCAGGCGTTCCAGCACCTGTTGGCGGATCACTTCCGGGGACGGGAGCTGCGTGCCCTGGCCGCGGAGGCGATCGGTGATCAGCAGCGTCTGGGTGTCGAGCTGGCTCTGCAGCACGATGCCTTCGTTGACGACGGCCACCACGCGGTCGAGCGGGACGCCGCTCGAAGTGAGCTCGCGCGTCTGCGCGAAGGCCGCGCCGGACAGCAATGCCGCGCACAGTAAACCGGTCAGGATTCGGCTCATGATTCGCCCGCGTCAGGGTAGGGTGGCTGCGGAGGCGGGGGAGTATCCCCGAATGCCGCGTTCCAGGAAAGCATCGTTGCGGGTTCCGACCGACGAGAGTCCCTTGAGTTCCACCTGCAGCATCACCGACGTGTCGTTTTCGCCCGTCCGATTAGAAACGTAGTTCCGCCCGAGCAGGCGAACCCTCCAGCAACAGCCGGTGTACTCGAAGCCCGCGAAGCGGTCGATCGACTTGTTTTCCTTGGTCGAATAGACCTGACGCGCGTAAATCTGCCAGGAAGGCGACAACCGCCAGGCGAAGGCCGCGTCCCATTGCTCGAGCAGCGCCTCGCGGTAGCGATAACCCAGGTTGACGACGGTATCGGGGCGCGGCCGGTATTGAATACCCGCCTCGCCGCGCAGGGTGTTCGACGCCTCGCCGTCGTATTCCATCGCAAAACGCGCGCTCCAGTCGCGCCATGCGGTCAGATCGATTTCTCCCACGAGGTTCGAGGAGTTCCGCGTCTCGGGCACTTCGCCCGGCAGCACGACCCGCGGGCTCTCGAAGTAAAAGCGCTGGCCGATGGTCGCCGTCAGGTACTGCTGGCCGCTTTCCGCTTGCAAGAGCCGCGTCGTCAGGCCGGCGGCCAGCTCGTTGGCGTCGCCAAGCCGATCCGCGCCGACATAGCGGTTGCTGCGGAAGAGCTGCACGAGATTGAGATCCGGCAGCGCCGTGTCGAACAGCGGAAAATCGGCCTGGTCCCGGAACGGAATCCAGGTGTAACGCATGCGCGGTTCGAGTGTCTGGACCAGGTGATCGCGCGAACCCGCCTCGCGCTCGAACACGAGACCGGCGTCCAGCGCAAGAATCGGCGCCGAGCGATCGGGCGTGTCGTCGGCGCCCGGGTCCAGATCCGACAACTCGTACGCGGTAGCGCGCCACGCTGCGCTCGGCTCGAAGTGATAGCCGGGACCTCGCGCCGGCCAGGCAATTCGCGGCATGACGTCGGCGCGGAGCCCGGTGACGCCCGCGTCGCGCTCGAACCAGGTCGTCTCGGCATCCAGCGAGGCTTCGAGGCGGCCGCGAACGGGCCATAGGCCGGTGAACGCGAGCTGCGGGAGGCGCGAATACGGCCGGGACAGCGGATCCACGGTGAGATCGATCGTCTGGAAATCCTGCACGCGTCCGTCGAAGCGCCAGCCCTGGCCGAGCCACGCGAGATGGATGTAGCGGTCGAGGAACGTGATGCTCGTGCCGTCGGGGCCCAGCCCGAAATCCTCGAAGTACCGGGTATCGCTCACTTCAGCGAGGTTCGCGTCGATGCGAAGCCGCTCGCCGAGATCGGTCCGGTGCATGAAGGTGCCGAGCCACCGGTCACGACCGGCAAGGTCGTCGCCTGGCAGGAACCGCGAATCGAGGTCGCCGCGGCTCCGCTCCGTGAGGTAACGATACTCCGCACCCAGTCCGAATCCGCGCCGCGACAGCAGGAACGGCGTCAGTGTCAGGTCGTAGTTCGGCGCCAGGTTGAAGTAGTACGGCACGCCGAGCTCGAATCCGCTCTTGTCGGAAGTGCCGAAGGAGGGAAACAGGAAGCCCGATTTGCGGGCGTCGCCGACTGGAAACGAGATCACCGGCGTGTAGAGAATCGGAATGCCCTTCAGGTCGACGCGCACATTGCGGCCCCGGCCCTGCTGCGTCTTCTGGTCGATTTCGATTCCGGAGGCACGAATCATCCAGTCCTCGTTGCCGGCAGGGCAGGTTGTGAATCGAACTTCGCGGAGAATCAGCTCGCCCTCGGAAGTCATCTTGAGGGTGGCTGCGGAACCTCGCGCCGGGCGCGCCGGCAGCTCGAACTCGGTACCGGTGAATGCGCCGGTGCCGCGCGCATCCCAATTGCCCGTGCCGCCTTTCAGGCGCAGATCCGGCGAGCGGTACTCGACGTCGCCCTCGACTTCGAAGCGGCGTTCCGACGCGTCGTAGGTTGCCGATTCCGCGGACAGTTCGCGCTCGCCCTGCTTGATCGTCACGCCGTCGGTCAGCATCGCGTCGCCCTCGCGCGTGACCTCGGCGCCGCCGCTCTTGACCTGCACCGGCAGCTCGTCTGGCCCGGTGACCGAGACGCCGTCGGGCGCCGAATCGGCAGCAACCGCAGGATCGTCGTACGCCGGCCACACGCATTCGTCCGCCGCCGCCTGCGGCAGCATGCCGGTCGTTGCAAGCAATGCGATGAAGCGTCGCGAAATCACAGGAGTCGGGAAGTCTATAATGCGAGCCCCCCGGCCGTCGCCTGCGCATGACTACGAACGACAACGCCGATCCGCGGCTGCAACGACTCGAACGCTGGATCGCGGGACTCCCGGGCCCGCCGATCGAGCGCATCGCGCCCGCGTCGGTGGACGCGAGCTTCCGGCGCTACTTCCGCGTGCATCGCGGCGGCGCAACGCAGATCGCGATGGATGCGCCTCCGGAGCGCGAGAACCTCGACGCCTGGCTCCGCGTCGCGCGGATGCTCGCGGCGACCGGCGTTCACGTGCCGCCAGTGATCGCGGTGGATGCCGAACAGGGCTTCGTGCTGATCGGGGACCTCGGGCGGCAGCACTATCTCGAGGCACTCGGCAACGGCGCCGATCCTGAGCCGCTCTACGCGGATGCGATCGACGCGCTGGTGCTCATGCAGTCGGGCGATCCCGCCTCCGCTCTGGAGCTGCCGCCCTATGACCACGAGCTCCTCCACCGCGAGCTCGAGCTGTTCGGTGAATGGTTCGTGGCACGGCATCTCAGCCTGTCGCCTGACGCCACGGAGCGGCGCGCGGTGGCCGACGCCTTCGACTGGCTCTGCGAAGAGGCGCTCGCGCAACCCAAGGTGCTCGTGCATCGCGACTATCACTCGCGCAATCTCCTGGTGCGCCCGGAGGGCAATCCTGGGATCGTCGATTTCCAGGACGCGGTGCACGGGCCGATCAGCTACGACCTCGTGTCGTTGCTCAAGGACTGCTACGTCGTCTGGCCGCGAAAGCAGATGCTTGCCTGGCTCGATCGCTACCGGACGCGCGCCGCGGCGGCGGGGCTCGACGTCGGCACATGCCGCGACGTGTTCCTGCAATGGTTCGACCATATGGGACTGCAACGCCATCTAAAGGTACTCGGCATCTTTTCGCGGCTGTGGCACCGGGACGGAAAGCCGGGCTATCTCGCCGACCTACCGCGCGTGCTCGACTACACGCTCGAGGCGACGGCCGCGCTGCCGCAACTCGCCGCCTTCGACGCGTACCTGCGGAAGCAAGTCGTGCCGGCGTTTGCTGCCGTCTCCCGCCGCACGGGTCATCCGCGTTGAATGCGATGATCCTGGCCGCGGGTCGTGGCGAGCGCATGCGCCCGCTGACCGAGAAGTTGCCGAAGCCGCTGCTCGAGGCCGGCGGCCACCGGCTGATCGAATATCATCTTGCCGCGCTCAGGAAGCATGGCATCGGCGACGTCGTCATCAATCTCTCCTGGTTCGGCGAGCACATCCGTGAAGCGCTCGGCGACGGCAAGGCGCACGGCCTCGCCATCCGCTACAGCGAGGAAGGCCCCGAACCGCTTGGAACCGGCGGCGGACTCTTCGCGGCGCTGCCGCTGCTCGGCACGGCACCATTCCTGGTCGTCAATGGCGACGTCTGGTCCGATTTCGCGCTGAAGTCGCTGAAGCCGCCGCCGGACTCGCTCGCGCACCTCGTGCTGGTAGCCAATCCGGTGCATCATCCGGAGGGCGATTTCGGCGTCGACTCCGAAGGACGGATTCGCCCGCTGCCGGAGCGGCTGACCTACTCCGGCATCTCGGTACTGCACCCGCGCCTGTTCGAGGGTTGCGAACGCGGCGTGTTTCCGCTCAGGCCGCTCCTGGACCGTGCAATGCAATCCGGCCGCTTGACCGGGCAACGGCATGCCGGCGCCTGGACTGATGTCGGCACGCCCGCGCGCCTCGCGGCACTCGACGCGGACCTCCGTCTCGGAAAGGCGAGGCACCCGGTCCTGTCGTCCCCAGTCGGCTAAAATGTCGCCGAGAACGCCACGGGAAGATTCATAAGTGCCTGATCTGAAAGGTATCCCAATCCAGCTTGAGCGGCGGCCCGTGAAGAGCGGCGAGAAATTCGTCACGCCCCAGGGATTCACCGCGATTCGCGACGGCATCAAGCGGAGTGGCGCCTCCGTTGCCCCGGCGACGCCAGGTGCGAAGCCGAAGTGGCTCCGCGCGCCGCTCGCGACCGGCGCGCGATTCGAGGCGCTCCGCCAGACCGTGCGCGAGCATCGGCTGAGCACGGTTTGCGAGGAAGCGCATTGCCCGAACATCGGCGAGTGCTGGAATGCCGGCACGGCGACCTTGCTGTTGATGGGTTCGGTCTGCACGCGCGCCTGCCGATTCTGCGCGGTCGATACCGGCAACCCGCGCGGCTGGCTCGACGCGGAGGAGCCCGCAAACGCCGCGCGGACCGTCGCCTTGATGAATCTTGGCTATGTCGTTCTGACCTCCGTCGATCGCGACGACCTGCCGGACGGCGGCGCCGGGCATTTCGCCGCCTGCGTGCGCGCGATCAAGGCCGCGAGCCCGCGGACGGCGGTCGAGGCGCTGACGCCGGACTTCCAGGGCGTTCAGGCGGATGTCGAAACCGTGGTCGATTCGGGCGTCGAGGTATTCGCGCAGAACGTCGAGACGGTCGAGCGCCTGACCCATCCGGTGCGCGACCCGCGCGCGGGTTACCGGCAGACGCTCGACGTGCTGGCCCACGCCAAGCGGTATCGCCCGTCGGTGCTCACCAAGACGAGCCTGATGCTCGGACTCGGGGAAACCGAGGACGAGCTGCTGCAGACGATGGATGACCTGCGCGCGATCGGCTGCGACCTCCTGACGCTCGGGCAGTACCTGCGGCCGACCGCGAATCACCTCCCGGTGGCGCGCTTCGTGACACCGGAGAAATTCCTGGAGCTCCGTGAAGCGGCCCGCGAGCGCGGATTCCTCGAATGCGTTGCCGGGCCGATGGTCCGTTCGAGTTATCGGGCCGAGCGCGCGCTCGCCGGCAACAACTGCGGCATTCCGGCCGGCTGATGCATCCGTTTCCGCATCGCTACCAGGTCACGGTCGGCGCGACGCCCGAGGGTGCGCTGCAGCTGAATGCCGAAGGCCTCACCGAAATCGCCTCGCTGCCGCCGCCCCAGTTCGGCGGCCCGGGCGGCTACTGGTCGCCGGAGACGCTGCTGCTCGCCGCGGTCGGCGACTGCATGATGCTGACATTCCGCGCGATCGCGAAGGGCTCGCGCTTCGAGTGGCGCGAGCTATCGGCGAACGTGGAAGGACTTCTCGAGCGCATCGACGGGAACAGCCGCTTCACGCGGATCGAGACGCGCGTGCGGCTCGTCGTGCCGGCGGGCACGGATCCCGCGCGGGCGCGCAAGCTCCTCGAGAAGGCGGAGCAGGGCTGCCCGATCTCGAATTCCCTGACGGCGGAGCGCCATCTCGAGTGCGAGGTCGTCGAATCCGCGTGAACGCGATCGTCCGCCAACTCAGCCGCGTGGACTATGCGCCGACCTGGCGCGCGATGCAGGCATTCACGGATGCGCGCGACGCGGACACGGCGGACCAGCTCTGGTTCCTCGAGCATGCGCCGGTGTACACCCAGGGGCTGAACGGCAAGCCGGAACACCTGCTCGCCACCGGGGATATTCCGGTCGTCGGCATCGACCGCGGCGGCCAGGTGACCTACCACGGGCCGGGCCAGCTCGTGATGTACGCGCTCGTCGACTTGCGCCGCCGTGGCATCGGCGTGCGCGAGCTCGTCATGGCGCTCGAAAACGCGGTGATCGCTCTCGCGGCGCGACACGGTATCGAGGCTTCAGGACGCCGCGATGCGCCCGGCGTCTATGTGCGCGGACGGAAGCTCGCGAGCATCGGGCTCCGCGTCCGGCGCGGGTGCAGCTACCACGGGCTCGCGCTCAACGTGGACATGGATCTCGAGCCGTTCCAGCGCATCAATCCCTGCGGCATGGCGGGACTCGCCATGACCCAGCTCGCGGACGAAGGCGTGGCGATCGGCGTGCAAGGCGCGGCGCAGGAACTCGCACCGCTCGCCTGCGATGCGCTCGGTCTCGAATGGAACGGGAGCTGGCCTCAGAGCGCGACCAGCACCACGCCGCTGTCCGTCAGGTCCTGGTAGATCCGGTCGAGCTGCGCGCGGCTTTCCGCGTGAATCGTGTAGGTGAGCGCGAGGAAGCGCCCCTTGCTGCTCATGCGCTCGCTGATCCGGTCCGCGGCGAGCGCGCCCGCGTGACGCTCGACGATCGCGAGCGTAAGGGTGCGGAACGACTCCGAGTCGCGCCCCATGACCTTGATCGGAAATTCGCAGGGGAACTTGAATAGCTGCTCGGGCGCGCTCATGCGGGCAACTCGGTCGAGAACTCCTGTCGCGTCGCGATGAAGCCGTCGTAGATCTTGCGGAACACCGGGCCGGGCGTCCCGGCTCCCACGGGCCGGCCGTCGAGCGTCGTGACGGCCCGGATGCCGCCACCCGCCGAGGCGATGAGGATCTCGCCGCCGGCGCGAAGCTCCGCTTCGCTCACGGGACGGCGTTCCGAGGCAATGCCCGCGCGTTCTGCGAGCTCGAAGAGCACGCCGCGCGTCGTGCCGGGGAGGATCGCATTCGTCTGCGGCGGTGTCGCGATCCGGCCGTCCTTCACGACGTGCGCACTGCTGGTGCTGCCCTCCGTGAGCTTGCCATTTCGCAGCAGGACGGTCTCCGCCGCGCCGGCGTCGGCCGCCATCCATCGATGCAGGACGTTGCCGAGCAGCGAAGTCGACTTGATGTCGCAGCGCGCCCAGCGCATGTCTTCCGTCGTGA
>Ga0302046_10000502_pt1 | contig 39161 bp, 18 predicted proteins | sample RVTome_11_FD_200261 | JGI IMG/M metagenome (GOLD analysis project Ga0302046, IMG submission 200261) | Soil microbial communities from uranium-contaminated site in the Upper Colorado River Basin, Wyoming, United States - RVT147D111 (version 2) ...
TTAGTGCTTTATGATCCAACGTGCGTCCGTCAATCTTTGCCATGCACGTAACTATATCCACCTTGCTGGTTGTAGTCTATCTAAAAGACTCCTCAGTAAGCGCTTTGATCCTGACTGAAGGCCTCGAGGAACACCCGGTCGGGATGGACGGTGATGATCGGGTCCAGGAACCCCCCTGCTCCATCGCCGCCGCGTGTCCAGGTGTCATTCGACCAGATCGCCTCCCCCAATGCGCGCCGGGTAAAGCGAAGCAGGGGAACCTGGCGCCGCACCCGTCCGTGGAACCGCACCGTGCGCCGGGCGCTGGCGGACATGCCGAGCAGGGCCTGTTCACGATTCGACATGAACACGCTCGGGCTGGCGTAATCGATGGCGGCAATCATGCGCTGCGTTCGTAAACTCTCGGTTGCTCGCCCGCCCCGCGCAGCTCCGGCCATCGCCGGAGAATGCGCCCGATCAGGCCCAGCAGCCGTTCCTTGGGATAACGCTTGTCGGGCAGCAGCAGGGCGTCCCTTGCCCGATCCAGCACCAGACGGGCTGTGTCGAGGGAGGTTGTGGCGTTGGCGAGCGCGCCGAAAGCCAGGGCCCGCGTGCTGCGTTGCATCGGCCGAAGCAGGGTGCCGAGGAGCAACGGCAGATGCCGGGCCGACTGTTCGCGCGCGCGTTCGTCGTCCTGGCCCAGCGCCCGGTAGGCCAGTGCCATCACATGAATCTCCGAAGCCTCCACCAGGTCGGCCAGGCTCTGGGGATGAGCCAGGTAAAAGGAGGAGGACCGCTCGAACAGCAGCCGGGCCAGTTCCACTCACGCGACACCCCGGCCAGCGCCAGCAGTCGGGAAATGACGTCGCTTTCCGGCAGGGACTGTTCGTCCAGCAAGACGCTGATTTCCCTGTTGAATTCCTTGGGCCCGCTGCAGGTGCGGACGAGGGCCGCCCAAAGATCCCACCAGCCCTTGTCGCGGGCATGGTCCGCCAGCTTGCCGTAGGGACCCCGGCGGATCCAACCGCCGGAAACCTGGCTGAGATGACCCATAAGGTAAGGCAGGACGTCGCGCCCGCGCCGCTTCAGCAGTTGGAGAAATGCATCGGCCAGATTCAGGCCCCAGCCGATCGGATGGCGTCTTTCTCGTACAGCTCGCACGCGGCCGATTCATCGAGCTCGAACCAAAGGTCGAACTTGCGCAGGACCGACTGCCGCTCTGCAGGCGAAGTGGCGGCCTTGAAGCGGGTGAGGAGCTCTGTGGTGATGGCCCGCGCCCGGGCATCCCGCCGGCGCCAGCCGAATTGCTCGCTCAAGCGCCATTCATAAAGGCGCCGGAAAAGTTCGTTGTCCTCCTTCTGATCCACCTCCGCCAGCCAGGCGTCGAGGATCCCGGCCTTGGCTCCCTTCCAGCCGATGCGTTGGATCCGCCACTTGGGCAGCGTCATGTAGCTGCTGAAATGGGACAGGATAAAGGGGTGGAACAGGAGCCGATTGCGCCGGTAAAGCTCCGGGCCGAACAGCCAGGTGAATCCATCGAAGGAGATCTCCCGCGCGGCGAGCGTCTCCAACGCCTCGCGCAACGCTGTGTCGGAATGTGATCCGGCCAGAAGGTCGCGGATGGCGCGCTCCAGATCCCTTGGAGTCATGAGAAGCCGACCGTAAGGGATCCATCCAGGCGCCGCAAGCTTGAGGGCACCCCGTTTGTAGTTCTGGCTTTAGCCAGTCTCCACATACCCCTTCTTCACCTTGGCCGCGATCAGCCGCTCCGCCTCGCGCTGGGCGCGGGCCTCGTTGTCGAACGTTTTCGTCTGGGACTGACCCTGCGTGCCCATCCGCCCGAACCGCACCGTGAGCGTGTGGCCCGCCACCGAGATCTCCCAGAACTTGCGCGAGGCACATCCCACAAACTTGAAGCACCGCGTCACTGAGCTGGCCGCCTCGGGGGCTGTGACGGCGTTCGGCAAGGGCGGCTGGACCGCGACACGACCCGCGACCTCCGGCTGCGCGTGCTCCACCCACACCTCCTCGTCCTCCTCGTCGCCATCGTCCTCCTCCACCGGACCCGATTCCTCGGCTTCGTCCTTCAGCAACTTTTCCAACCGTTTCACCACGGTTTCGGGCTGCTGGTACCAGTCCTTGGTCAGGACCACGGCAATGCGCCAACCGAAGACGCGGAGGATGGTGGGTTGAAGCAGGTAACGATCGAGCAGGTTCGGATTCGCGTAATGCCCTTCGGTATCGACGAGGATGCCCAACTGATGTTCCGTGTCGCCGGGCCGGCGAATGGCCAGGTCGCAGCGGAAACGCGACTGCCCGACGTGCAGGTCCACCTCATGGCCACGCGCCCGGAGCGCCTCGGCCAACTGCGTCACCACGGCGTCCTCGCGCGTGGGCGGGGAGAGCGCCTTGCGGGAGAGCGGATTGAGGCTTTCCAAGACGCGCCGCGCGCGGGGCTCGTCCCCCATCGACCACGCCTCCGCGTAGTGCAGGAAATTCTTCAGGCTGTTGGCGCCGTCGTTGTAGTCGTTCGTGATCTGGTGATGGCGGATGGAACTGACGATGGCCATGTGATGCTTGGCACGGGAGAAGATCACGTTGAGACGCTTCTCACCCCCGCGCTGGTTGATCGGGCCGAAGTTCATCAGCATGCGGCCCTGCGCGTTGGGGCCGTAGCACACGCTCATGATGATGATGTCGCGCTCGTCGCCCTGGACGTTCTCCAGGTTCTTGACGAACAGCCCGCAAAAGACGTCGTTCTCCTCCCGCCCCATCTCCGTCTCGAGGCGTTCCGAGAACGCCTTGTCCTCCTCCGCCAGACTGTTCAGGGCGGATTCGATCTCGCCTTGTTGCGCCTCGGAGAAGGCGACGATCCCGATGCTGTGGGGCGTCCCCCGTGCCAGGAGTTCCCGGACCAGTTGGGCGATGTAGGCCGCCTCGTTCGCGTTGCGGCGGTCCTCGTAGAGACCGTGCTCAAGTAGATGAAAGCTCACGCTGCGCGCCAGCAGGGCGTCCACGTTGCGTTCCCCTTCGGCGGGGTCGGCCACAATCAACTCGGGCCGGTCGTGGATCGTGCGCTGACGGTCGGGAATGGTGAACAGGTCACCGGCATAGAAGGCGGCGTTGGAATAGCTGATAAGCGATTCGTAGCGGGATCGGTAATGCCAGGCCAACAGCGTGGACGGCAGATTGCGCGCCGACTGCGTCAGGAAACTGTCCGAGTCCAGATCCACCTCGATGCGTTCCCCGTCCTCCTCGATGACGATGCTCTCCTCCTCCTCCTCCTCGCGGCCGCTTGAAAAGAATGTCGTGGGAGGCAGCTGCATCTCGTCGCCCACGACAATGACTTGGTGGGAGCGATAGACGGCTGGGATCGCCTCTTCCAGCGGGATCTGGCTGGCCTCGTCGAAGATGACCACGTCGAACAAATCCGGATCGAGCGGGAGCGTGTCGCTGACGCTGAGGGGGCTCATGAGCCAGATCGGCTTGAGATCCTGGATGACGCGCCCGGTGTTGCCCGCTGCAAGGTCGCGAATCGACTTGTAACGCATGGTCTTGCCGAACTCGTGCTCCAACTCACGACGGCCGGACGCATACACCTTCTTGAAGGCCTTCTGGTCCGCGTCAAGCTGCGAGGCGGGCAGGGTGGAGCTCTGGACGTGTTCCTGGAAGGTGCGCCGCGTCGCCATGCGCAGGCAGCGGGCATTCAGGTCGAGCCACTGCGTCCGGCGCTCGCGTAGTTGATCCACCCGGCGGGCCAGCGCGCGCCCGTCCATGCGTCCGGCCGCCCGATCCTCGCGCCAGACCGCCTCGAGGCTGCCGTCGCCCATGGCGGCTTCGAAATCGTCCAGGGACACCGGCGCCTGGCGCAGGGCATGGCCAAGGGGTTCCGGCAGCGCGGCCAGCTCCGCCAGGATGGGGGCCAGTTCCACGATGAGTGAGGCTTGCTCGCGAAGTTGGACCAACGCCTCCGACAACCCGGGAAAGTCCAACGCCTCATGCCCGGTCAACGCCGAGGAAAGGATGCCATCGAGCTGGGTCAGCGGCTCGTGAATGTCGGCCAGCGACGCGATCAACCGGGCGCTGTCCTGGGATTCACCAGCCAACTCCAGCAGCGCCCGGACCGAGGCATGTCCCACTCGACTGTCCGTGCGCAGCGTTTCGACCGTCTCGCGAAAGGCGTCAGCGTCCTCGCAACGCCATGCTTCCCTGGCCTGTTGACGGGCCTGATCGTGGGCGCTCTGGGCTTTGTGGAAATCGGAAAGGTCCGACAGGATCTTGCTCCAGGCCGGCAGGATGGCGTGGCGCGAAAAGTCGTAGCGGGCGCGCAGCGCTTTGCGCAGGCGCCAGAAGGCGGGTTGGAGGAACCGGAAGATCGATCCTTCCATGGCCTTGGCCTGGGCGAGTGCCGCTTCGGTGTCGTCGGGCAACAATTTGTCGCTCCAGCCATGGGTCTTGGTTGTCGCCTTCTCCAGGGTTTGCGCCTTGCGGTCCAGGTCACGGGAAAGCGATTCAAACTCGCGGGCCGCTGCGGCGTCCTTGAGCACTCCCAGCAAGCCGCGTTCAGCCAATGGCAAGGCCTGAACGGCAAACTCCAGAAGGATGCGGATCTCCTCGAAACTGCTCCAGGCGTTGCCCGGCAAGCCGGACAGTTCCAGGGCGTTTCCGATCGAGTCGATCAGGTCCTCGGCCTGGTCGAGGTGGCGAGTCAGCGTTTCCAGGGGACGGTCGGCCGTGATGACTTCCGGCCCCAGCCAGCGCAGGGGATGGCGGGCGAAGCAATGATCCTGCCCCTCCTCGGACAGTGTGGCGCGCAGGCGTTCGACCACTTCGCCGTGCTCCAGCCACAGGGGATAATCGGGGAGGAGGTCGCGAACTTCCGGCGGCCATTCACGGGCGCGGCCGCACAGGGCCACCAGCCGGTGCAGGAGCGTGCGCACCGGAAGCCCGATGCGTGGATGGCTTGCTTCCATGACCGACGAGAAGCGCTGGATGTGCTCCAGGTCGCGGTTCATGCCACGCAGGACCTTGGTCCGTTTGGCCTCGGCGTCCGCATCCAATCCGCCGGGATCAAGGAAGGCTTCGTAGGTCTGCTTCAGGTTTTGGATGAACGCCTTCTTGTCCGTCTGCGAGTCGTGGATCAGGCAGCAAAGTTCGTCCAGCCCCTGCTGGCGCAGGCGGTGAAACACCACGTCGATGGCGGCCCGCTTTTCACAGACGAACAGCACGCGCTTTCCCCGGGCCACGTAGTCGGCGATGAGGTTGGTGATGGTCTGGGATTTGCCGGTGCCGGGCGGTCCCTGAATGATGTAACTGGCCCCGGTGCGGGCGCGGGCGATGGCCGAAGCCTGGGTGGCGTCGCAGGGCACCACCAGATGTTGGTCGGCCAGGTCGAGCGGCGGTGGCGGCGGCTCCTCCACAGGCCGGGGCGCAAGGGAGAAGACACGGTCGAAGGCGCCGCTGCCGATGTCCGCCTCGATGAGGTTCGCGTAGTCGCGCACCAGGGTCATCTTCCTGTAATTGAAGTTGCCCAGGGTGAGATTGCAGAGGTCGAAGTCCCAGGCATAGGGGTTTTGGTTGTCACCTTCCCGCAGGGCGTAGGTCTGTCGCTCCGCCTCAAGCGTCTTCCCCGGCGCAGTCGGCGTGGGATCGACGATGTGCGGCAGGCGGGGCAGTGGCGGCGCTCCGGTCGCCTCGCGCAGGGGCATGGGCGCCGGCCGGACGTGTTCCAGGAATATCTGCAGTCCCAGGGGACGATATTCGTCGCGGTTGTAGGAGTAGCTGGGCTTGGCGGTCTGCCGGGAACGGCGCGCCTGCCGGCGCAGTCGGCGTCGATATTGGTCGAGACGCTGCCGTGCCCGTTCGTGGATCAGCTCGATGCGTGGACGATCGATCTTGTGCAGGGTGACAGCCGGTTCGCTGGCCTGGATCCGCGCCTGCAACTCCGCGTGAAACGTGTCCAGCGAGGTGTCCTTCAGCTCAATCGATTCGGGCAGGTCCAGATTGTAGAGTTCCTTGAGATGATGACGGAGCGCGGGGTTGACCTCGGCCTCGCTGGACGTGGGTTCCAGGATATAGGCGTCGCGCACCCCCTTCTTTCGGGTGAGCTCCACCGGCAACAACAGGAGCGGGGAGTGAATCCGCTCGGTGCGATCCTCCTTGAGGTTGTTCCAGCGCAGGAAACAGTTCACCAGCCGGAGTTGCGCGAATCCGTATTCGTTCCGGTCGCGCCTTGCCTCGCTGATGATCTTGTCCAGCACCCCGGGGATGTAGGGCGCATCCTCGAACCGGAGGTATTTCCCGAGGGAAATCGCCGCGCCGCGCGTCAGGGTGTCGGCCAGGTCTGAGTGCCAGACGAAAAGCTGGTCCAACCGGATGTGGCGCACATCGAGCATGAGCGGCACCGATGCGATGGTCAGGTTCAGCGTATGCAGCGTCGGCTTGAAGTAAATCAGCCGGTTGCGGCGCGAGATTTCAAAGAGCCGGTCGCGCAGGTGGGATTGGATCAGGCGTCGCCGGCCCTCGACACCCGCCTCCAGGAATCCCTCGATCCGCTCGACATCCACCTGGGCCGGCTGGTCGCGATACCGTTCAAGCCGCGACATCACCTGGGGCAGGTCCTGGGCCCGCTTGTGCCGGTCCAGCTCCGTCAGCTCGACGATGACCGCCGCCAGCACCGGGTTCAGCCGCCGGTTAAGCGCGAAGAGGTTGTCGCGGCAGGCGACGAACCGTTCCAGCTCTTCGGGGTCGTTGAAGTCCAGGCCGCATGCGAGGCTGGCCAGCAGCGTCCCCAAGGAGAACAGGTCGGTCAGCTCGTCGTGGTGTCCCACCGCGTGTTCCCAGCAACGGTAGCCCGGCAGAAACACCGGCTTACGGATGCCCTCCTCCTCCCGGCCCACGCCAAGTGAGGCGACCGTGACCGTCCCTGCGTCAAGATCCGCGGTCCGGCTCGATTCGCCCACCACCACGACGCCTTCGCTGGCCGGCTGCTGCAGGGCTTCCACCCGGGCCGTGTGCTTCTCCGGTGACTTGACCTTGGCGGGAACGAAGCGCAGGTGTCCCGCGTCGGTGACGATCAGGTCCTCGACGCCTTCCAACGGAGCGACCAGCCCGGCCTCGTGCGCGGACAGGACCTTCCGCATGAGAGGCAGGATCACCGCCAGGACGTCGTCCGTTTCGAATCCGCCTCGTTCCAGGCCCGACTCGAGGAAGCGGAGGAAGCCCGATGCCTGCGGATCACTCATGAGGCGCCTCCGCCCGGGCCAGCAATTCCGCCGCCTGTTCCTTGAGCTTGCGCACATCGCCCACCTTCATGCTCAGCTCCTTGGCGGCGAGTTTCTCGAAGCGCGCATCCAACTTGAGCTGACGGCTCAACTCCAAGGCCGCCGCGAGCGGCAAGTCCGCCAGGTCCGGATCCGTCGTGGCAAAGTCGAGCAGCAGGTAGCAGACGTATTCCTGGAGACGCGACTCTGCAGACTCGTAGCCGCCGACGTCAGGAGGCGGTTGGGGATTGCCAGACGCCCGGCCCGGAGTGAAGTCCGGAAAGAACAGTCTCGCATGACCGATCACGCTCGGCGTCTGGAACCAGGCGGGCTGAAGCAGTTGTTCGAGCACATGCCGCGTGGTCTGTTCGAGACGCACTTGTCCCATCAGGTCGAGGTCGTTGAGCGATGCCGCCCCTTCGATCATCACGCTGATCTCAGCCTGGGCGGTGTCGGGCTGTTCCGACCACAGCGCCAGGGCCCGGGCCCGGATGAAGGTTTCGGGATGGGACAATCCCTCGGTCTCGACCTTGGATGTGGCGAAGATTTCGGCGGCCTGCTTGAGGTAGCCGGCGGCGTTGACCTGGGCGAGGCCGGTTTCGATCTTCACCAGTCCGGCCACCACAGAGTTCAGGTCGCGCGTGACGCAATAGGATCCGCGATCGGCATAGATCTCGGTGTAGAGCTGGAACCGCCGCGCCGTCTGCTCGTGGCTTTCGGTGGCGCGGGGATCGGCGGACACCGCTTGCAGGAGACGATCCGCCACATGCAGGTCGCCGCCTTGCCATTGCCAGAGATGGTAATGAGCCAGTTCGTGTCCCAGAACGGATTTCAGCTCGTCCTGGCTCAAGAGCGTGAGGACGGGACCGGCAAAGACCACATGCCCTTCGCCGGGCATGTAAAAGAGCGTGGCATTGGCCTGGGGACTGTTTTGGCCCTGGTAGAGCGTGACGGGGATGTCCAGTTGCAGCCGTGCTTTGGCTTCGTCCAGGGCAAGGTGCAGTTCGGGGTGCGACTCGGCGTCGAGCCGGTAGGTGGCTTTGAGCAGTTGAAGGCGAAGGTGTTCCGCGTAGTCGGCCTGGGCGCGCGCGGAGGCGAACCAGTTCCACAGGTCCCGCTCCCGCGTCTTGAGGTAGTCACGCGCCTGGACGTGATACGGCAAGGGTTCAAGTTGGGGTTCCGGAAGGGTCACGGTTCGTGTAGCGGCGGTTGCTGGAGTGGATTCAAGCAAAGCCCGCGCCAATGGTCAAAGAGGGAGAGGGGTCAGGTCTGACCCCTGCGGCGGGTCGCCCGTCTGGGCTCTGCGATCTCCGCGCCTCCGCGCGAGGCTTCCCGGTTCATGATCGGGGTGTGCTGACCTACGCTCCCCATGCGCCAAACCGCGCTCGTCCATGAATGAAGCCGATCTAAAGGCCGGTTGGGTTTAATCCGACATATCCTTTGAAAGGCGAGCGAACCCTTTGCTCGATGAAGTCGTATGCTGAGCGAACAGGAAAAGTCATTGCTGGCCCAGGCCGAATACCGCGTCCAGCAGAACACACGGGGCGGTCTGGAGAACTACCTCCGCCCGGAGGTGCGCGATCAAATCAAGGATCACCCCTCCCGCACCGCCTGGTGCATCCACTTTCACGCTGAGTTGACCCAAAGGCAGGAAGGGGTTCCCACCCTGCAGACGGACTTGTTGGATCAAGCCTTTCGCATGGCCGACGCCGTGGTTGCCTACGATGTCATCGGCCAGCAGGCCTTCGACAATGACAAATACCTGCGCGACCGCAAAATGGGGATGGAGTTCTGTCAATTGCTCCAGCGCTGCCGCCTCCGCGTCACCGATCCCAGCATCAAGACCATCCTCCTCAAGATGGCCCACGAGGTCATGGCGGCCTAGCCGCCCTTGCGTCACACCTAACCGCCGATCGGCGCCGGCGCCGACCGATGCCGTGGTGGCGTTGATCCGCAACTCGCCGAAGATCGAATTCGTCCGCCTCGATTCCTCGAATCAAGCCAACCTGATCATCACCCCGGATGCGGTGGTCCGGACCATCCGCTGGACGCCGGATGGACACTTCCTCGTCTCAGGAGATGTTTCCGGGCGCGTGATGTTCTGGGACGCCGCAACCGGCGCACGAGCGCACGAGGTCGGCCCCTTCAAAGGGCGCCTTTGGGGCGGATGTCCGCCACTTGTTCATCGCGAGTATGAACAACGCCGCCCGGATCTGGAATCCGCTGACGCAGCAACCGCTTACCGAACCCGCCGACTTGATTTCTGTGCCGCCCCACCGCTTTCATCACCTTCGCGAAGCGCTGCTCGCGACCCGCGGCCACGACTTCTACGCGCGTTGGGCACGGTGGTTCTTCATCGAACGCCTGCAGGAGGACCCGCCTGACCCACCCGTCGTTCTCCCGAACGAGGGGTGAACCAGCTCCTCGGCGCGCGGCTCTCCAGAGCCGCAGCGGGAAAGATGCCGACCTGGGAAACTGAGCTTCCCCGGAACCCATGCCTGCAAGCCTCCGTTGGGCGAGTGAAAGACCACTTGGGTTTGGGCTTTCTCGCTGCGGCTCTGGAGAGCCGCGCGCCGGGGGGGGCAGGCTGCCATTCCCCTCATGCCTTCTCCCCATCCGATCCGATGGATTCGCTGGGGCAACCCTCGACGGCTTGCTCCGCCCGCTGCCATTCCTCTGGCGTGACTGGCTGGCGGTGCACATAGGACTGGCCCAGGTCGTCATCCCGCCGGAAGAACTCCGCATAATCGCTGCGGCACATGTCGCAGTCGATGCAGGTGTCATCCACGTAAATGGGGCCTGGGGCATTGTTCGGCAATCGATGAGAGCGGGTGGCCATGCTGGTTCCTTTCCTTTTGGCCGTACCCTACGAGTCTCCTATTACTGAGTGAAATTCATAACCTGCATCTATATATTCTTCGCATGCATCGGTTCCTCAGTACGGTTCCTTTCGATCTGTATCAGCTTGCGCTCTTCCGCCTGGTTGCCACGCAGCAGAGATTCACGCGCGCTGCCGAGATGGCCGGCCTCACGCAAAGCGCCGTGACCCGGCAGATCAAGGCGGTGGAAACCAGCCTTGGGGTGGACCTTCTGGAGCGTACGACTCGCCGTGTGCGAGTGACACCCGCCGGGGAGTTTTTGCTTCGTGAGGCCAAACGCTTGCTTGGGGATGTGGATCACGCCATCAATCAACTCGTCCTGGAGTTTGCTGGGGCGCGCAAGAAAGACTGGAATGTCGAGCCGGCCATGCAGCTCGACAATTTCGACCTCATCATCAACCTCGTCGCGCTTGGGATGGGGGTGAGCTTCGTGCCCGCGCGGGCCCTGGCGCTCTATGCGCAACGCTCCAAGTTGCTGAGGCTCCCCGTCCCGAAGCCCTTCACCCGTGAATTGGTCGTTGTGGTGCGGCGGCGGCGGAAGACACCGGAGCATATTGAACGATTCATCGACAACGTGCTGTTCTGAAGCACGTGACCGATAGCCTGGCTCGGAGGGCTCGGCGCCCTGTTCCTCCAAGGAACAGGGATTGGTAGAGGCCGGCGTTCAACGAGATCGCATGGGAGCGGTCCAACTTCACACGCTGCTTCTGGAAACCCACGTTCCCTCCCTCCTGGACATTCCGCTCTCCCACAAACTCAAGCGACACGTGTCGTTCCAGTTTGTGATGGACGGTGGGGGATGCCACGCGCCCATGGCATGGGCGGTCCGGCTGGCAGCCCGATGTAAAACGTATGGAAGGCAAGTAGCCGTCCCGCCTCGCGAGATCAGGAGGTGGATGTCGTGGTTGAATGGCTGCCAGAAACCGCCTCGTGACCTCGGCGGCTACTTCCTGCTCGGGCTGCTAATCCCCAATGCACCACAGCGCCTCGTGCGTGCGGATGAAGAGGTGTCCGAAGGCGGGCACGATTGAGGCGTTGCTGCGTTCGCCGAGCGAATTGACCGAGACCAGTTCAAACGTCGGGCTGGCCTTGAACACAAAACAGTCGCCCCCCTGATTGATCGTGTAACACAAGCCGTTGGCCAGCATCACGGACGACCAGTTCTGCCCCGAGGCGCCCGGTCCCTGCAGTCGCTCCTCCCAGATCGTCTTGCCGGTCTCCAACTCGAAACATTCAGCGATCCCCGGATCGGTGTGGATGAACACATGACCCTCGTGGATGACGGCGGATCCGATCCGTTGCTTTGTCCGTGGGACATGCCAGAGCCTTTGCGTTGATGTCACGTCGCCCTGGCCCCCTGCTCGAACCGCCAAGGCCTTGCCATTGAAACCGCCCAGCGCCACCACCAACCCGTCCGTGTGAATGGGCGAGGTGTAGCAGAGCGGGTTCAGGCCTTCACACATCCAGAGTTCACCGCCGGTGGCCGGGTCGTATGCGGCCACCCGTCGCGGCCAGGTCATGAGCAGTTGCTCCCGATCGTCCCCCTTCATGATCACAGGCGTGGACCATGACCCGATGTAGGTGGCCTTGTCCTTCGGCCCGCCCTGCACGTCGTCACCCGCCGGCAGGCCGTAGCCGGTTGCCTCATCGCGTTTCCACAACGTCCGGCCGGTTCGCTTGTCCACGGCCAGCAGATAGGTCGTCTCCCCGGGGCCGAAGTTCAGGAAGCACGCGTCGCCATGAAGGATAGGTGAGGCGCCCCCGCCCCAGATATGGATCTGGCGGCCCAGGTCGGTGCGGCGCCAGAGTTCCTGCCCCTCCATGTCGTAACAGAAGAGGCCGTCCGACCCGAACCAGGCCACCACGCGTTCGCCATCCGTGACCGGGGAGGAGGAAGCGTAGGGATTAGTGGCGTGGGTGGGTTCCTTTTCGGAGGTCGCAACACCCATTTGCCAAAGGAGGGCCCCATCCTCGCGTTGGAAACACATGAGCGTGCGTTGGTCGCCGACGGCCTGGGTGACAAAGACCTTGTTTCTCCACACCACGGGCGTGGCGTTGCCAGGCTCCGGCAGTGCTACCCGCCAGCGGACGTTCTTGTCCCTGCTCCATGTCACGGGAAGATTGGTTTCAGTGCAGATACCGTCCCCGGTCGGGCCGCGCCAAGCCGGCCAGTCGGCGGCCGGGATGGAGGCCGGCCCCAGGCAGAAGAGCCCCGCCAGGAAGAGTCGAAAGAAAGGGTGCATGTCGGCACAGTAACGGAACGCGTCCGCGAATCGAGCCGGAAAAGTACCAATACAAGTAACCGCCGAGGGAAGTAGCCGCCGAGGTTACGAGGTGGTTTCCGAAGTTCTATCCGCCCAAAACCACCTCCTGACGTCGGCGGCTACGGGAAGGATTCCTCCCGCCAAGGGGGAACCATCACCTCTCACTCTTGGCGCCTCTGCGTCTTGGCGGGAGGAACCTCCCGCTCTGTCGTCCTTGGCGGGCTTCAAACCGGCAGCATCTCGACCTTCCCAAATGCCTGTTCAAGTCGGACCGGGTCGTGCCAGGGCAAATGGGTCCGTCAACAATTATTGACGGTGCAACCCTGTTCTGACGCGGGGGCTCATGCCGGCCGGCGCCGGCGACTGCTCAACGGGCAGTGTTGCACTGAGCAACTCACTTCCCTGGTTCCAACTGGGACAGCCTGACAAGATTCGCTGACGGGCTTTAGGCTTGCCATCACCAAAAGGCCGATGCTCGAGCGGAAACCTTTGGCCTATTGCACTTGGGTGATCCCTCTATTCCAGCCCTTGAAATATCCTGCCCAGGAGCGCGCCGGCTTCTTCGGTTTTGCCCTCGGCGTTCAAGCGGTCCAATCTCGCACGATTTGCATCCAGCCTCCGCAGGATGGGACCATTCACGGGATCGCTCAAGATTATCTCTCGTTGGGTTGGCACCCGGGGGCCTCCGGTCGCCGGAATCATAGTGGGACCCGCCTCATGGGGGAGCGTTTCCATCTTACCTATGCGAATACGGGTATTCGGTTCGATGCGAACGGGCACTGGGGTTGCCGTTCCGGCCCGGCTGGAAATCGAGGGGTTGGTCAGCAGGGCGGGCGCGACGGGTGTTTTGGCGTAGAGTGTTACGGTGCCCGGCGCCGCGGTTGGCCCCTTGGGTCCGGGGATGAATAGAGTCGCCGCGATGGTGACCGCTTTTCCAGACCATTCACCCGCGGTGTAGGCCCCGGAATCCGTATCCACCTTGTAAGCCTCGACAATCACCGGTCGCAGCACCTGATACGATCCGCCCATGCCCCAGGACAACTCATCCGAAGCTCCCACCACAAAACTTGTGAAAGCCCGCTCGCGAGGATCATCCCTCGTAGCCCTCGCGACTTCCGCCGCCCCCATTTGCACCAGGTCCCACATGTCGAACCCTTCATCCTCATCATCAAGCCCTGTGGGATCCACATAATTGAGAGGATTATTCCGCGCGTAGGCGTACAGGTTCAGCTTTTGGGGGGCGGCGAGGAAGACCGCGGCCTCCTCAGCCGCCAGAGTATTGGGGCTGGCGTAGAACGGATCCGGAGTGATGAACCTGGCCAGCCCCCCGGCGAGATATCGGGATTCGAAGCAGTGCAGTCCGCTTTCCCGGTCGTGTTCTTTTTGGGTGAACTTGTATGCTTCCTCCACCGGGCGAGGTCGATGCTCATGACGCGGGATGCCGAAGGGGTAAAAGGAGGTTTCTTCCACGAGATGGCCGGCGGAATCCGTCATCACGCTGGAGGAGCCCAGATGGTCCTGGTGGTAATAGCGGATGCGCAAAGCGGGATCGGGAATGTCCAACTCCGCGGGGGAATCGTGGTTGATGAAAAGCGCCTGGCCGGGAGCGAAGGTTCGGGGCAATTCGTTGAATATGGAGAGCGGCCCGGCAAGGCGGGAGTGCCAGAAGTCTCCGGAATCCCGAACGACGAGCGGCCCGTGATCTGGGTAACTCCAGACGGCCATGGTGGGAGGAAAGATGGGCGTCCATGATTCCAGGCCTGTGCTGGCCAGGTAGGTTGCGCCGGGCGGTATAAGGCGGTTCACCGGGTCCGAATACGTTCCGGCGACACTGAGGATGCCGTTGGTCACGGCGTTGACCCAAAGCACGGTTCCCGCCGGAACGGACCCAGGCGACAGGGGCGCATAACCGCCGGTCTGGGCGTCCCAGGCGAACACCGAGGTGACCAGCCCCGATGCTTGCCATTGCTCCGGCAAGTTGGAAGCACTGACCGCCAGCGACAACAGATTCCAGCCCGGGCGCAGTCGGAGACGCTGGATGCGGATGTTGGCCGACAGCGTGCCGATGATCCGGGCAACCCGGGTATTGCCATTGAAGACATACTTGGTGGGCTGGTCGTGTTCGCGGACTTCAAAGTGTTGCCCGACGTAGATCGTGGTCAGGCGACCCTGATCCGATGTCGGCTGCTTGGCCATGACCGCCTTGATGATGCGGCGGCCGCCGTAATCATAGGTGTATTCCGCGCGCATCGCGTCGTCCTCCACACCGACCAGCCGATCGAGGAAATCCCAAGTGCAACGCAGGCCGTCGATTTCCTTCATGTTGCCGTTGGCGTCGTAGGAATAAGTCCGCGGCGGAACGTTGTTGTTTGAAAGAGCCGTAACGGACGTCAGCGCATGAGGGCCCGGTGGATCGCCAAATGTCCGGCCCACTCTTCCGCTGGAACCCGAGGCGCCGCCGTAGGCGAGGCTGCCGAGATCGGTGACGGAGACGCCTTTCTCCAAGTGATGGATGTCGCTAGTCTGGGCCATCATATTGCCGAGCCGATCGTAGCGGTAGTTGATGGCATTGGTCGCGGATTGAGCGCTGCCGTTCGAGGGATTGAATTGCGCCCGTGTGAGACGATAAAGATCGTCATAGACGAACGCCTGCGAGTTGCGCCGTTGGTCCGCCAGGGGCACGGCCGAAGCTGCACGCTGATCATGAATGGCTTTGATGTTTGAGACCGCGTCGAAATCGTATGTGTAGCGGATCAACTCGGTTGCGATTTGAGGGTTGATGGTAGCGAGCTGCGTGAGACGAGAACGGGCGTCGTAAGCGTAGGTCGTGCTCACGCCATTGCCAAAATCGCACCGCGCCAATTGAGCCGAAGGCAGGTGGTTGACGCTGGGAATAATGTCCCCGGTGGGCCCACCGATGATCCGCTCCAGAAGGTTGCGGGCATTGTAGCGGTAGGCAACCTGATCGTTGTCGGGATAAATCATCCGGGTCACCCGGTCGGCGGAATCGTATTCGAAGGACGTCCTATAGGACGCCATGGAAAGGCGATTGGTGAGCAGCGGATCAACAATCCGCTTGATGGTCCATTCCACACGGCCACGGTTGTCGAAAGAAGTATGTTCCTCGCCGCTGGCGTCCTCAATGTAAGCCAGCGCGCCTTTGGTGTTGCGCGCGGCGGCACGGGTGCCGTCGCCCTGATCCACGGACGCGGCCGGTTCGTCGTAGTGATACATCACGTCCGGCGTTCGGTCATAGGAGAACTCCGGCGAGTCCTCGTCATGATAGTCCTCGGTGAGAATGCGATTGGCGCCATCATAGGTGTAGGTGATGCGCTGGCCTTTGCCGTCGATCGTCTTAATCGGGTTCGAGGCTGCGTCGTGGGCATTGGTGGACATGCCGCCATCGGGATCATTCATGAAGGTTCTGCGCTTGAGCCCGTCGTAGCGCATCAGCTTGGTGTTGTTCTGCGAGTCGGTGATGCGGGTCAGGCAATCGTTGAGATCATACTCATAGCGGGTGGTCCAGGAGTTGGGGATGTCCGCCGATGTGCCGTCGTCGTTGAGCCGGACCATTTCATCCACGCGAATCAGCCGCCCGAGGCCGTCGGAAAAGGTGATCGTCGGCGTGTTGAAGTGCGGCGAGGCCGGGTCCGTATCGTTCGGATCAAAGCTTCGGGTCACCAGCGGCTCGATTTCCATCCGCGCATGTGTGCCATCGGGGTTCGTCGTCCGAATGGCGCGCAGGGTGGCGTCGTATTCGGTGGAGGTTTGATGGGCTGCGGCGAGATCCAATGCGACGAGGCTCCCGTTGTCGTGAAACAAGCCGGACCAGCCGGCCGCCTCGATACTTTCAAAGGCCAGCAATTCGTCCAGCGAGCCCGATTGGAGGGTGAAGAACGGGTTCAAGGTGCGCACCGGCTTCTGACGAGCGTTGAACAGCGCGGCGCCGCTGACCGAGACTCGTGGCATCGCCAGTCCGGAAGCCGGCTCCGCTTCGGTGCGCGTCATCAGATTACGCCCCAGGGCATCCGTAAAATGACGGGAGAGATGGTAATGATCGCGCTTGCTGCCGGCGTCGCCGGGCGTGCGATCGAGTTGGCGTGTCTCGACAAAGTTCACGATGCCGCCGTTTGTCGTGGGGACAGCCAACGCGTAGTCGTACTCCATCGTGGGGAATGCCGCTGTATCGCCGGGTTTTGTGATACTGGTGAGGCGAGCCAGCGCATCGTGGGCGTAAAAGGTGGTGTTGCCGTTGCAATCCGTCGAGGAGAGCATGGTGGCCAGCCCCTCATCGTAGGCGGCGCCGAAGACCAGAGCCGGTGTGCCGTCGCCAATGTGGAGCGTTTCCCGGACCGGATACGCATGGAAGCGGCTGTCAAAGGCGAACTCGCGAAAGTGTCCCTCATTGGCATCGCCGGTGCCGTCGGAGAGCGGATCAAACGTCGCGATGGCATTTCCAAAGGCATCGTATTTCGTGCGGGCGGCAGGCACGAAGTCGGTGGCGTTGGAGGGATTGATCCAGGCGCGCTGCAGCGTGAGGTTGCCGATCGTCACGCTGCCGAAGTTGTTTCCCGAAAACGTTTCGTCATCATAGAACGACTCCGCGCGCGCGATGAGCGCTCCGTTCTCGTCCTGCACGACCGTCCGTTTGGGCGCGCGCAGGATCCAGGCCTCGGTGTTGATGGCGTACTCCGCCAAGGTGATGCGCTCATCGTCAAAGGCGCTCCGGTCCCCGTTCTCCACGATGCCGTAGTCGGCCTTGAAGATTTGGTTGCCGAACCCGTCGTAGTCCATCTCCGATTCCAGGCGGCGGGGTGTGCCTTGGCCCAGTTCCAACACCAGGTTGGTCACCCCCACCGCGTTGACGTAGTTGACTGTCTGGCTGTTGGTGCCCGTCATGAGCACCCGCGGCGGGACGGTCCAGGCGGTGAAGGTGTCCGTGAACACCCGCCCATCCTCGGTCTGGGCGGTGAGCCGCAGCAGCCTGCCCTTCATGGCCTCGTGGGTCCGGCCGGTGTCGAAGTGGGAGCGGCTGACCAGAGTGGGGGCCGTGGGATCGCCCACATCGACCTGCTCGGCGCTGGCAAACCCCCGGAACTGTTTCTCGACCGGATCATAATAGGCGTCGTGGTAACGGAACTGCGCAACGTAGTGGTGCCCGAGCGAATCGAGGTTGGTGATCGTGGCGATCACTTGGACCGGGAAGGGCATCGGGTCGGGCCAGGGCCGCCCGGCCGCGGCGTCCTCCAGGGAGAACCGGGTCGAGGAGACATACTCGATCAAGGTGACGCCGCCGATCCCGTTGGAAACGGCCGACAGGACATTGGGATGGCGGCCGTCGTTGAGGAGGTCGCCCAGGTCCACCAGGCGGATCCTCTCCCCCTCGGCCGCCGCACTGTCGCCATAGATCAGGTCGGTGGCGCCGTTGCCATTGAGGTCGGCCCAGCGCACGGCGCCGGGCGCCGGGATCAGGGGCATGTCCGTGATCACCTTGCGCGGGCCCAGCGCGTAGTTGCCCAGGTTGATCCAGTACCAGAGCGCCTCGGTGTCGGCCCGCTCGATGACCAGCTCGGGGAGCCCGTCGCCGGTGATGTCCTGCAGCCGGGCCTGCGCCACCTGAAAATCCTCCAGCGGCGCGTCGGGAATGGCCACGGAGACCGGCGGGGCGAACCGGCCGTAGCCCAGCCCGGCGGACACCTCCAGCGCCGCGACCGAAAGGCGGGCCAGGTCGGGGATGCGATCGCCGTTGAAGTCGGCGATGTGAACGGTCGTGTCGGAGAACTCCAGGCCCGGGTCCTGCGCCACGCGCACCCGGGGCGAGTAGGTGTGGTCGCCCAGGTTGAACCAGATGTCGTAGGCGCCGGAGAGGCTCTGGACGATGTCGATGCGCTTGTCAAAGTCCATGTCCGCCGTGCGGGTCTGGTTGTCCCCGAAGGGGCTGGGGGGCGCGACATCCTGGCCGGTCATGGGAATGATGGCGCCCCAGCCCAGGCGGTTGGAGTTGGCGCAGTAATACACGTCGCCCAGGAAGGAGGTGATGTTGAGGTCGGCGGCGCCATCGCCGTCCATGTCGGCCAGATGCACGCTTTGGCCCTCGGTGATGTCGCTCCTGAGGTTGTAGGTCCAGGCGCCGCCCTCGGCCGCGCCCACTTCCTGCGGCGCGCCCCACACGATGACCTCGTTGGTCTGCCCCAGGTTGAGGTAGCCGCGATGGGCGCCGCCATTGTCCTGGGTCTCCAGGAGATCGGGCAGCCCGTCGCCGTTGAGGTCCACCAGGTCCACCAGCGGGTTGTCCATCACCACCCCCGGCTCGTTGAGGCTGCCGATCACTTGGCCCTCGGCGGACAGGACATCGGGAGGGTTGCAGACAGGGTAGCCGAAGCTGGCCGGAGGCAGCGTCGTCACGCCATCGGCTCCGATGAGCTGAACGTGGGCCAGCAACGACCAGTGCGAGTTGGTGCCGGCGTAATCCAGGTAACCCAGCTCATAGCGGCGCACCAGGTAATCGGTGGTTCCATCCTCGTTGAAATCCCCCGCCAGATGATTGGCCAGCGCGGGCCCCTGGGTGCCGATGACCACCGACTTGAGCCGCAGGCCCGTGCGCACCACAAAGCCCGGGCGGCAATCCTCAAACCAGTCCGGGCGCTCCTCGTAGTGGAACCGGACGAAGTGGAAGTTGTCCCAGGGCGGAGCACCCGGTCCGTAGCGGATCTCCGCCAAATACTTCTGGTTGGTGTTTTGGGGTTCTGCCGAGGCTGAATACATATAGAGGATGGTGTTGCCCCGGGTGTCGGATTGCCGTTCCAAATGCCAGCAGAAGACGCGCGCCGAGTTGGTGCCGTCCTGGATGCGCCCACTTTCGGTGAGGCCGAACTCGAGTTTCGTGCCGTCCGGCGCGGTGCCCTCCCAATGGTCGCCGAGGCGCTGGTAGCGCACGAAGGCGCCCTCGTTCTCGGAGAACCAGTAGCCGCCGGCCATGGGCACCAGTTCCTCCTTCATCTCGTTGATGTAACGATCCTCCCGTGGAAAGCCGACGTTCTGGCCGTAGGTCGGAATGCCTTGGTCGCTGCGGCACTGAATATAGGACATGGGCAGGTTCCACCCGATGCCCAGCGGCCCATTGCCACCTCCCCCTTCGTAGGAAAGCCCCACACTCGGGGCGTGTCCGGCAGTGCCGGGAGGCACTTTTAGGCTGACGCCGTACTTGGCCGTGCCGGTGTTTAAGGATGGCTGAAAGGACTCCCCCAACCCCTCGATCGATCCCGGCCCCTTGGGCACCGAGATCGCACCGGGACCCACCGCGCTCTTGTCCGCGGCGGTGCCCAAGGTGACACAGGCCGACGCGATGAGGGCATGACAAAGAAATCTCCCAAGCCGGTGCGCAGTTGAGTCCATCGCATCAATTCCCCCCATAGGAATACGTTCGGAACTCGATCGAGATGTCGGTGACGGAGTTGATGAACCGGCGCAATCCCTCGTCGAAGGTCGCGCCACCCAGCCCTCCGGCGGGGATGATCAGCATCCATTTGGTGTTCCAAACCGAACGTCCGATCAACCGGCTGCTGCCGGTGAAGCCGACATCGGGGCAGGAGGCCGGCCGGGGGGAGAGGCCAGCCAGCAACAGGTCGAACTTGCGGATGGCGGCGAGGTTGTTGCCCAGCGTGTCGTTGATGGGAATCCAATCCAAGCCGCCGGGGCTGCCCGGGCTCAACGGAAACGGCACCGGCAACTGTTGATCGAGGATCTTCCATTCCCGCGTGGTCCCGACGTCGGGCGAACGCAGCACGTCCTCCCCGATGGGAACAAGATAGACATAAGGCGAGCAGGCCAGGGCGTTGGGTCCGGACACGGTGTAGCCGCTGAAGACGACCTTCACCGCGCGGATCTTGGTGGCGGAGACCGTGGGATTGAAGCTGAAGTCCCCCGGACCCAGGGGCCAGCCGAAGACGTTCAGCAGGTAGGACACTGTGGTGCCGAAGGGCTGTTCGCCCGGGCCGTTTTGAATGACGATGGCCGGCTCGGTCAAGTCGGGCAGCGGCAGGTCGCAGTAACGGCGGACCTCGGGAATGTCGCGGTAGTCCGAGACGATGCGACTGGCCAGCGTTTCCCGCCAGACGGGCAGCCCGGCCGAGCCGTCGGCGATGCGGAAGAGTTGGTTGCGCAGGGAAAGGGTCACCGTCAGGGTGTCGGGATTGTTGAATCCCAACTGGGACTTGAGGACCAGATCCCAGTTGCTGGACATGCGGGCCAGGGGATCGGCCAGGCCGGGATCACCGGCGGCGCCGCCGGTTTCCGGAAGGCCGTTTTGGATCAAGCCGAGGGATCTTGACCGGATGATGCCGGTCATGAACGCCTCGCCCGGTCCCCTGGGATCGCCGGGCGCCAGCGCGGTCTCGAAGTCGTAGGCTTTGGCCGCGAGAAACACGTACATGGCGGCCAGGTCGAACTGCGCCCGGTATTTTTGCAGGGCGTCGTTCCGGAAGATGCGAAAGGCCATGTCCTTGTAACGAAACGCCTGCACCTCGGCGGCGGTCTGTTGCCGGAACCGCAGGCGGTCCTCGACGAGCCTCAGGCCGGAGGCCAGGCTGGAGCGGTAGCCGCCCGCGGCCTGCTGGAGGGCCTCATACAGGCCATAGAGCTCGATGCGCGACAACACCTCCTGACGCACCATCTGCTCCAACCTGACGATCTCCTGGGTGATGGCGAGGCTCTGGCGCAGGGCGGTGATCTTCACGTCGGTGAGGCTTCTGGCCCGCTGCAACGTCCGCTCCTCCTCCAACTCCGCCAAAGCCCGGCGATCCGCATCAAACTCCAGGGCGCGGGCCGTCGTGGCGCCGCCCAGCTTCACCGCCGAACGCGATGGCGCCGTGCCGTCGCTTGCCAGGCCGAGGACCTTTGGAAACACCTCCGCGATGGCGTCGGCCACCAGGACGGCCGCCTTGGCGCCGGATCGGAGCTTCAGTTGAAGCTCCCTGGATTCCTGGATGGTTTCACTAATCCTTTCCGTCTTGTTGCTGATGTTGTTGGCCAGGATGAGCTCAATTGAGTTGATCCCGTGCTGCCGCTGGATGCTGAAGGTTTGATCAATGATCTGGCCGAGCAGGAGGTCGTATTCCTTCAACCCCTTCTCCAGGCGCACCTGCGTTTGCAGCAGTTCCGAAAGCGTCCGCTGAATGGCGCCCGGGGCGCGTCGCTCACCCGTCCAGGACGCCGGTTTGACCAGCCTCAAACGGTCGCCTGCCAGGTCGAAGGTCACGTTGATCGTCTGGTCGGTCTGCAGCCCGCCGTTGGGCTGCACTTGGAAGTCCACGAACGTCTGGGTGATCGACTGCGACATGGGGCTGGTGACCCCGGCGATCTCGAAGAGATCCACATAGTTGTAATGAAACAGGTCCGGGCCCGCGTAGCCCGATGGATAGGTGCCGTTGGGACCGATGTCCTCGGGATACGGCGTCCCGAAGACCTCGATGAGGCGATTGTTGAAGTCGGCTTCGCGCTCGACCACGTTGCGCTGGAAATCGCTTTGCACATCGGCCTGGCGGCGCAGCAGTTGAGTCGAGTTGTTGGCGTGGTTGAACACGGCGATGGCGTTGTTCATCGCCCGGATGGCCCGTTCGCGAACCTGCTCGAAATGCGTCTTGCCCTGGTCGATCTCGGACGGGGTGATGTCGAAGGGAATCGAGTTGCGGGTCAGCCCCAGGGGGTTCAGGCCGAGGTCCGCCTTGTCCATCTCGCCCTGGATCTCATCGAACGCGGGGGGGATCTCGCGCAGTTCGGTGACCGTGGTGCGATCGATCTTCTGAATGCCGACGTGGCCTGGATTGGGATCGACATCCGGCAACAGCGCATTGCCCACCACCCAGTCAAAGAGCGCTCCCTGCCCGGCGCGACTGCTCCATTCCGACACGCCCCAGGCCCGGTTGGTGTTTGCGTCCTGGTAACCCTGCCACTGGCCGGCCGGGCTTTCGGTGTAGAGGCTGCGATAGGTGAGGCTGGTGATCTCGGCGCCGGTCTTGGCCTTGGCCGCCGCGGCCCGGGCGAACTTTCGTTCGTCCAGGAAATCGACCGACACCGGAACGCCGCCCACCAGCACCGTCTCGCTGCGCGGCACCCAGGTGAAGTGCGGGCTTCGCAGCAGCCGATAGTAGTTCTTGATGGCCATGAGGTAGTGCCCCCATGCATCGCCATGGCCCTGGGGATAGAGCTGTCTGGCGTCGGCCTCCGTGATCGACCCGTCCACGGCGCCCAGTTCGTCGCGAATGTTGTAGTTGAGGGCATAGGCCACCTCGCCCCCGGTGATGTCGCGGGTGAAGTTCCAGATCAGGCGGTTGTAGAAGGGGTGGAATCCCACGCCGGGCGGCAGCAGATCGTCCCGCCCCCGGAGCAGGGCCAGCTCCTCCTCGATCAAGGAACCGGTCTGGTTCATGAAACAGTGGATGGAGGAGGCCTCGGCGCCAAACAGGCCGTCGTCCGTCCCGAAGGCAATCGTCGGGTCGGAGGCGTCGGCGAACGCCTCATTGCCCAGGAGCATGTAGAGGTCGCCCAGCCGCCCGGCCGCCAGGAGCAGGGCGTCGCCGGCGGCGGGAACGTCGATGGGCGGAGAGCCTTCGATGCTCAGCTCGATCCCGCGCTTGAGAATCGTCTCATAGATCTCGATCAGGCCCGATTGGTTGACGGCTTCGAGGTTCAGCGCCACCTCCCCCACGAACCGCGGCCCGGCCTGGCTGATCATGCTCACGATGGTGTTGATCTCCGAGCTCTCGTAATCCTTGATGCGTTGCTCGAAGGGATCGATGCCCGCCAGCGCCCGCTTGATCCAGCCCTCCTGCAACTGCGGCGCCGTGAACGCGCTGAACCCGCCGCCACAAGGCCCTCCCGCGTCCACGGCACGGTAGCGGCACACGAAGAAGTTGTCGGACAACGTCAGCAGACTCGAGCCCTCGATGGTGATGTCCATCGCTCCCTCCCCCGAAGCCGGGCTGGGGACAAAGAGCGTCCACTCATCGAACGGCTTGGCGGAGGGCAGCCCGTCCACCGGCGGCTCCGTGCGCCACTCGAACACATACTCATCCGCCTTTCCGGCGAAGTCGCCGCTGTGGCGCAGCGTGACCTTTTCGTCCAGGGGATTCTCCGATTGCACCACCTTGAGCTCGCCCTGGTAGAGCGGACACGTCACGCGAATGATGTGGAGCGCGACGGGGTCCGCGGGCGCGTTCAGGTTCGTGCTGTTGTTCTCCGCGAGGGTCACGAAGCCGACGCCCCGCGCGCGGCCGGCGGTCAGCGCCAGGGGCCGGTCGAAGGGCGTGTTGGGGGCAACCTCCACGACCTGCGCGGCGTCCGCGCTCAAGGCGCTCACGGCCGCGAGAAAGACCGGCTCCTGGCTCAGGCTCAGAAGCACCTGCCGCTCGCGCGCGGTGATGACGTTCAGGCGCAGGAAATACTCCCCGGCGACAGGCTCGATAAAGCTGCCCGCGAACTTCAACCGCTGTTCGAGCGGGTCGAACCAGACATTGGTTCGCAGGTGGGGCGGCAGGGTCGGGAAGAAGGTCAGCCCCCCGGACTGGCTCGTTTGCACGTCCGCCGGTGGTTGGGTCAGATCGACCTGCCGCAGGCGTGTGGGATCGATCAGGTCCACGCTCGGCCCCGCGCCGGTGGCGATCGATTGCTGATAAATGACCTCCGCGCTGAGCATGTCCCCCACCCCGGGCAATCCGCGCTTGGGCTTGACCAGCGTCTCGCCGAACTGAAGCTGCGGCACGCTCTCCGGCCAGGCAACGGTGTACCCAATGTCCCGCGGCGTGCCCGGCGTGCCGGCGTGCAGGTCCAGCCACGGCGCCTCCGCGCCCGCCGCCGGCGGAGTCGGCCCCGGAAAGAAGAAGCCCGGCTGAACCTTGTAATGGAAGCGCATGACGACGTTGGCGGGCCCGCCGTCATCGCCCGCCGCCATGGACCAGAAGCCGCCCTTGCGATCCTGCCAGTAAGGGCCGGAAACGCCCGCGGAGTTGGTGGCCGCTTGAAGGCTGCTCAGCGGATACGGCGGCTGGATGGGCGTGCCGGCCGTGGCGGGATACTGGAAGAAGAACGGGCTCTCCTCCGCCACCACGCGAAAGAGGCGGTAGCGCCAGTGGTCGTTCTCGGCGGCGACCTGGAACTTCAGCAGCACGTACGGCTCGGACGTCTCCGGCGTTCCCAGGTCGTTGCGCAGGGCAAAGACCGCCTCGCCGGAAGCGAAGGGACGGATCAGCGCGTGCTCATCGTTCGGATTGAACCCGGGCAAGGCGGGATCATTCTGGGCGTAGAACCGGAAGTTCTGGTGCGTGGCCGGGTCGATGACGCCCGTGCCCTGGGTGCTGGCGATGATGATCGTCTCGGTCGGCTCCGGCCAGTCGCTGGCATACCTCCTCACCAGGGACGGCCATTGAACCCCCTGGTTCGTGTTGGCCCACCAGATTTCCAGGGTGCCCGTGTTGACCGGGATGATCTGCTGCGTGCGAAAGGCCGGAGGATCGCCCGCGTTGCCATCGTAAATCTCCCCATCATACCGGTCGCCCTCAGGCAGGTGGATGTAGCCGGGCCTGGGCCCCTGGTGTGTTGCCTCGGTGATCTCCGTGCCAATGGGGGAGGCGGACGGCGACAGATCGAAGAACGCGGTGTCATGGTTCAGGACCGAGCGGACGACCTGAAAGGCGACCGCGTTGCCCGGCGCGTATTTCAGGAGCGAAAAGCCCGGGACATCCGCAATGAACAGGGTCGGAGTGACCATGCGCGCATGGTCCGCCGGCTCTTGAAACGGCATCACCTCGATGTTCAACGATGCGGGAATCTCGACATCCGGCCCCGCCACGGGCGGTGCAGCGCGAACGTAACGCTGGTATTTCGAGGGCTGGTTGTCCGGCCAGTCCGCCTGGTAACGATGCAGCTCGTAAGGCCAGACCACGCTCTCCACGCCGCGCCGCCGCCAGTACACCTCGATGTCCTCGCCCAGCGGATGCAGCGACTTGTGGATCGCAAAGACATCGCCGTCCTGCGGGGAGCCCGCGGAGGTGTGCTGATAGACAAAGACGTTGCCGCCGGTGAGCCCCAACCCCCGGCTGACGAGGGGCCGCTCGGACTGGGTCAGGGCGTCCTCATTGGGAGTGAGCTCGTCACCGATGTGAACCACGGTCAATGCGTCGGCCTGGTCGCTTCGCCGGACGGCGACGATCTCCAGGTTCAGGAATTGGTCCTGCTGGTTCCGGTATTCGATCACGATCAGGCCGGTCGCTTCCTTGGCAAGGAGCGTGCCGCCCAGGCGATGCAGCAACGGGTCGGAGGGGCTTTCCGGGATCGCCGAGTTCCAGTGGAACACCGTCACGGCAACGCTTCCCAGGTCCACCGGAGGCGGCTGCGGAGATGCGTTCGGGGCATTGGTGACCAGATGGCTGCCCGGGTTGTGCGTGTGGTAAAGCCCAACCGCGCTGCGCACGGGCCGGTTGCCGATCAGGTAGCGCACCGGGACGGGCGTGCCGTTGGTCTGGAACCATGTGATGTTGACGAAGCCCGGCTCGGAGGCAAAGACCTTGCCCAGGTTGGCGGCATTGGCCGCGTTCGTGACGAAAAAGGCCTTGGCGGGCGGATCGATGACCGGCAGTTGGGAGCGGTCCACCGCCAGGGGCGGTTGCGGCACGATCTCCTCGCCGAAAAGAGAATCCGCCGGGCTGCTCGGCCCCAGCGCGTGGCCGAACGCGGAGCGAACCAGAAAGAGCGAACCGTCGTTTGGAGTGTCGGGGTGCCCGGCCGGCCCTGCGTTCCCGCTGAAGATTGCCACCGACCGGGATTGATAATCGGACACCCCCGGAATGGGGTCGGGGGCCGGGTCGTAAACGACGTTCCAGGTGTTCGAGATGCTGAAGAGCAGGCCGGTGGTGTCCGCGTGCAGGGACACGGATACAAGAAGCACTGCAGCCGGGAGGACCAGGATCGATCTGATGGGATGAAGCAGGATACGCATGGCAGGATGATCCTCTGGAAGCAAGTTCGACCGCCCGTCCGGCCTCCCCGGCAAAGGGGGTTCAAAGTTTGATGATGTAATTCAGCACAATGCTTGGCTGAAGGTTGTCCACCCCCGACACGCCGCCGGCATTGAGGGCCGTGTTGCCTGTCACTTGGTGCGTGTGCGCGCCCGCGGTGGACGTCGAATAGGTCGAAGTCGATGCGGCGACAGCCGTGTCCACAAACCGGGTTGTACCTCCGCTGCTGCTCCATCCAAGCAGGGTATGGCTATGGTTGCCGCTGGAGGAGGTCGCGATATTGACACCGTGGGTGTGGTGGGGCACCTGGGTGATGAGTTCGATGCCAGGCTTCGCGGCCAGGGTGCGGTTGCTCAATCCCGGGCTCTGTCCTGCGCCGATCGGCGTCCTGCCACGCAGATCAGGAAGGTTGAAACTCGGCGCGCTGCCGTCCCCAATGCCGTAGGTCTTGCCGATGGTGGCAAACAACCCGTCAAATCCCGCGTCGTTGCCGCTGCGCACCGACCCGTCGCAGAGCACCCAGCCGGCCGGGGCGGTCGTCCCGCCAAAGGCCACGATGGTCCCCGTCGGAAGCAGCCGGTCCACCACTTCCTGGGCCAGCTTGGCCGTGCTGATCGCGCCGTCTCCCACCTTGGTGCCCGTGACCGCGCCGTCGCTCAATTTCGCGTTGCTGACGCCGCCGTCCCCCAACTTCGCGGTCGTGACCGCGCCGTCGCTCAGCGCCAAGGTGTTCACGCCGCCGGCCTCGACGTTGGCAGCGCTCTGTGCGTTCAAAGCGTAGGGCGCGCTGAGGATCTGCTGGCGCGGGCTGATCGGGTCATTGGCGCCCACCTGAATCTCCAGGAACCGGTTCGCTCCCTGGAATCCTTCCGCCAACGACTCCGCGGCGGTGTCGCTCGGGCCGAGCATGAGGTTGAAGTATCCCTGCACGACCGGAATCCTGGGGCCGTGACCCACGCCCGGCACCCCGTCGAACACCTGCGGCCCCCAGATCAACGTGCCGCCCTCGGCGGCGTCGAAGATCCGGAACGTCAGGTCGTAGTCGCCGGTCGCCAACGGCGTACCGTCGCCGGCCAGCACCTGGCCCTGGTAGTTGATCAGCGGCGGTACGGTCTGCGCCGTCCCATCCGCCGACCGCAGCAGCCCAAGCACGGCCAAGCCGATTAAAATTCGTTTCATCATACGCACCCTTTCACGTTTCAATCATCCGTCTCCCGTCGTTCCAACCGTCACCCGCCACCCCGCCCTCATTCCATGCCGTCGTTCAACACGCCGATCCGGCTGGCGTGCTGCATGCGAAACACGCCTTCGATGTGAAGCGCGTCCTTGTGCAGACCCGTCATGGTTTCCCGATAGATCCCGCCCAACTGGTCGTCGCCCCAGCCCGCCAGGGCCAGGTTCTCCGGATCGACAGTGGTGAATTGAAGGCTGATGTCGCGATGGACCGCGGCGGACTCCGCGGTGAATCGCAAGCCGTGGACGTTGGTCCGGAGGGGGAGCGGCTGGGGTTGCGGGCCATCATCCAGAATGTTGTGGTCCGGATGAAATCGGTGCTTGAACGGGTTCAACTCGTCGTCGTGGCCGGTTCGCACACCGCATTGCAGCAGGCTGTTGGTGGTTCCAAACTCTCCGGTCATCGGAATGGGCGCCGCGAAGCCGAAGGCGGCCGAACTGAGCCGGCGCCCGACCGGCTCACCATCCCGCAGCGTCGCCCCCGTGAAGTTCGCAAGCAGCCGGTCATCGGTGACGAGGACATAGCGGCCCGGGGTGTCCACCACCAGCAGGCCGTTGGTGTCGGTGGTGAACGTGCCGTCCTTCCACATTTGAATGACCTTCTGCAGCAGGCGTGCCTGGCCGTTGTCGTCCACATGGATGAGGAGGCGGAAATGAAACTCCGTGGACGTCGGCAAGGGCGTGCCGGGCGCGGCGACCCGGGCCGGTTGGTTGACCTTGTTGATGGCCGCGCTGCCGACCCAGAGGCCGGCGCGGGGGTGTGGCGCGAGCGGCCCCTCGTTCAGTCCGGCCGTCCGCAACAACGACGGGTCCGATCCAAACGTTTGCAGCCCGCGCGCCGTCACGCCCACCAGCAGACGCGTGCCCGCGCCGTCCGCCACCTCGATCAGGCCTTGATAAAGCGAATCGGTGACACCCGGCGGCGGCGTGAACGGCGCCATCGCGGCGCGCTGGGCTTCCAGGCGCAACGTCCATTCCTGGCCGGGACCGAGCACCATGCTGAGCTGCGGCGGCAACGGTATCCACCGCACGTCGAGTTGGTTCTCCGCCAGGCTGAAGTGGAAGTAGTTGAGCGGAACCGCGCCCGCCAGTGCCGGAGGGTCGCTGCTCGGGGGCGACGCCGAGCCGAGCGCGCGAAGCGTGATGGTATGCGTGGCGGCCGACTGGTTGCGAAAGGTCACCGTCTGTTCCGTGAGAATGCGGCCGTAATCCAGTCCGTCGCCTTGTTCAACCTCGATTCCAAGTGGGCCTGCGTAGGTGGACTGGCCCCGGCAGAAGATCCAGTAGGCCTCGCCGCGGGCCAAGCGGGTGCTGGCCGGGCTCACCACCAGGGTCCACAGGCCGTTGATCAGCCGGTACACCCGTTGCCCCACATGGGCGGGCGAGGCGGCGAAGAAGGTCTGAAACGTCGGGGCATTGACCGGCTCGACGTGGAACCCGGTGAAGTTGAAGGCATCCGACAGCCATTCCATGCGCCGCACGACGGGCCGTCCGGAGTAGGTCCAGGAGACCTGGGCCGCGGTGTCGGGGAGTTTGATCAAATAGGCCTGGTTGCCTTGCAGGGTGAAGAGATTCATGGTGGCCCGGGCCGAATGCGATGGCGGCAGATACGTCAGCCAGTCCGGCTGGCCGGGGATCAGGTCGGCGGGATCCTGGATGAACTGAACGGGGGTGAAGCGACGGTTCCATGCCCAGACGCTTTCCACGGGCACGCCCTCGAACAACGCATCGCATTCCCGGGGTTCGGGTTGGAGCTCGAGGAAGATGGCATTCCAGCCGGGCCGCAGCACGATGGTCTGGTTGGTCCATTGGGCGAACGCGGGCGCCAGTCCGCCGCCCAGCATCAACATGAGGATGACCACCCTGCGCGTCATGAAGCCCTCGTGAATCATTCATTCCTCCAACTGCAACCGGTAGAAAAAGGGCCCCGGTGGCGACGCCGAGTTGTCCAGGAAACTGTTGGTGGGCGGCGTCGCCGATTGGTCGCCGATGAGGAGCTGATAGCCTGTCAGGATGTCGCTTGACCGCAGCACCGAGTAGGATCGATTCGCCACACTCGCCCACTCCACCAGCACGCCGTCCGTCTGGGCCGTGACACGGATGAATTGAAACAGAGATAGCGGGTCGCGCGGGTTGGTGCCCGATTTGTTCTCGTCCTGATTACTGACCCCATCGCCATCCGCATCGGCGAACGGGTCCACTCCGGTCTGGCCGAAGAACAGGAGTTCCCACGCGTCCGGCAGGCCGTTGCCGTCCAGATCCTCCAGCGCGATCGAGATCTCCAGGTCCACGCGCTCCACCTGGCCGCGAGCGGTGGAAGAGAGGCTGAACGACGCCTGGAACGGCACCACCAGCGACGCCGGAAGGTCGTCATCGTAAAACACCATGCCGCGCGTGTAGGAGGAGCCCAGGCGCAGCACGTTGGTCGAGAGGGGAATCCCTGCGACTTCCGTCTCGCATGGCACGTAGAGCACGTAGGAGAACTGGTCGTTGATGTTGGTCAGGGTGGTGGTCACGGCAAATCCCGGGCCGCCTCCGGCGGGCTGAAACAGCCAGGTCAGCTTGCCAAAGACGATGCGCAACTGGTCCACGTCCTGCGTGTTGCGCACCACGCCGTACATGACCAGGCTGGGTTCGGGGATGCCCTGGGCTGGTGTCCGGAGCGGAAGGGCCGCGGTGAGCGCCGTCAGGAGTGCGACGGTGAAGCTGAGCCTGTTGGCCGCAAGGCGGGTGGTCACGCTGCGCGTCGCAGCCCGATTAAGAAGTAGCCGCCAAGAGCCCAGCCACGTTCCACGTGGGGACGAGGCGGTATCGGGCAACCATGGATGTTTGAACGGGCTGGCGGGCCCACCAAACCTCCGATCGATCGTGCTGGTATCCATAGTCGGACCGCGCGCGGCGTGTCTGCCAGTGCGGGGTTCCAATGGGATCTCCTCGGTCTGGAACGGAACGTCACAGAAAAGGTGAAGAAACTTTCGCCTTGCCCCCCGCCACGTTTGAGATTCTTCACCACGGATTACACGGATACCACGGATGAGCTGCAGAGGGCTTCGGTCCTATCCGTGTCATCCGTGACATCCGTGGTCAAAACCAAATTGGTTTTCGAATCAGCCCGTGGACCGAAGGTCCCTTCGTGCCATCGGTCATGTCGTCGTGCTTCTCAAAGGCCCCTCACCCCGGCCCTCTCCCCCCGGAAGAGATGTCCAGAGCCTCCGCCGGCCCCGGCTCGCTCCAATCCAATCCGAAAGCGTGCAGTTGGCGGCGCACCTCCTCCAAGTCCCACATCTGCAGGCGCTGGGCATCGCGGCTGACGACCAGGTATCGGCCGTCGGGGCTGACCGCCAGCGGCGTCATGCCGGACGGCAACAGCAACAGTGGCTCCAGCGTCCGCGCGTCATAAAGCCCCGAGGAGCGCGAGTCTTTCGCGGTCAACCAGAAGGTCTTCCCATCCGGACCGTAGAGATACGGCCGCTGGTAATTCGTCAGCACGCGCGTGCGTTCCCACGTCGCCGTGCTCCAGAATTCCACGCCCCGCGACGAATAAAGCGCCACCTCATCGCTGGAGGGGGAAAAGGCGAAAAAGTTGATGTAACCCAGCTCGGGCAGTTGGGTCAGCTTGGCGATACGCTCCAGGCCGGGCAGCGCGTAGATGTAGAGCGAGGTCGAATAATGGCGCAGGATCCCCAGCCAACGCCCATCCGCCGACATGCGGTTGACACCGCCGTGCGTGCCGACGCCTTGATCGCGGCCCGCCTCTATTTGATCCAACGGCAGGAGTTGTGTGCGGTCGGAGCTGGTCAGCGAGACCCAGTTCGAATGCACCGACAAGGAGGCAAACCCCGACGGCAGGGGCAGGGGAAGCGGTTCCAGCACGGGCGCCGCGCCGAGCCGAGCCGCGGGCGTGATCCGCCAGCGGAACCCCGCATTGTTCCCATCCTGTCGATTGCGGCTGGCGAACAATTCACTTCCATCCAGCGTGAAGAAGCAACGGGCCTCGAAGCCGCGTTCCTCCAGCGCACCCTCGCCCCTTTCCATCAGGTCCCAGAGCCCCATCTTCCGCTGACCCGAGGCCGCCAGCCAGCGTCCATCGGGGGAAAACGACGCGTGATCCACGTCCGTCCCCAGATCCCCGACGAATTCACGATGAGCGGACGGATGCGTGAAGGTGTAAACCTGGACGCTGTCCCGGCGGTCCAGGGCCAGCGCGCCGCTGTCCCCGCGGAAGTTTCCCACGTAACCGTTCATGGCGACTCCAAACGCGCGCCGCAGCGTTTGCGCGTCCCAGCACGTCATCTCCCGTTCCCAGCCACCCGTGATCAGATAGGCGCCGTCCGGGCTGAACTTTGTCCATCTCGCCTCCGACTTGTGACGGCCCACGACATGCGACCGGCCGGTTTGTGCGTCCATCCAGTGAAGGTCCCCGCTGCGGCCGGCCGCCACCAGCCCGCGCCCGACCGGATGCCATTGCATGAAGGGAAGAATGTCCGCGAACACGTTCGACGACAGCAACTGGCCGCCGGCCAGGTTGAAGACGGACAGGGTCCAACGGTCCCCCTTGCCATTCGCGATGGCGAAGCGGGCGCCATCCGGCGCAAACTCCAATTGCGCCGCGGTGGGCAGGCCCGTGAGCCGGGCCATTTCCTGGCCGCTCGGCAGATCCCACAAGGACACATCCCCGTTCCTGTGACCGGCCAGCAATTGGGGCAAACGCGGATGGAACGACACCGCCAGGCGGGGCACATCCACCAACAGCAAGACTCGGCGCCAGCCTGAGGTTTCCCAGATTTCCCAGTCGGTCACCCAGCCGCCACCGCTGCGGTCCCGCTTCACCGCCAGATACCGTCCATCCGGATTCCACCACCCCGCATGCGCCGGCAAATTGGTGCTCGGCAGCAACGTGGCCAGCAGCGCGTCGTCCGTCAGGGACCGAATCTGGACGGGACCTCGTCCGCGACCCAACGCAATGCGTTCGAAGGCGGGATCCAGGGAGCGAACGGTGTAGGCGTCGCTGTAAGGCAGCGACCGTTCGAAGCGCAGGTCCGGCAGCGCCAGTGCGGCCACCATCTCGCGTCGCAATTCAACGGAGTTCGAGATCACCGAGGCGCGGCCGATGGCGTCCATGGCCCGGGTTCGCTGGCCGAGTTCGCCGCTCAGGACGGTGGCGCGCGCTTGTTCCAGCAACGCGCTGTAAAGCTGCCATTCGGTCTCACGCTCGGCCGCCTCGGCGCGCGCGCGCATGGTGGCTTCCTGGTGCCGGGAGGCGTTGAGGCGAAGGGCCGCAATGGGTGACCCGACGGCGATGACCATCAACAAGACTGTCCCGGCCAGGAGGGCGCCGGCCAGGGCCGGCTTGCGGCGGCACCAGCGCATCCATCGGGCCGGCACGTTGATGGGGCGCGCCAGAATGGGTTCGTTGTTCAGGTAGCGCGCCAGTTCTTCGGAGAGTTCCCGCGCAGAACCATAGCGGGCGTGCGGATCCTTCTCCAGGCACCGGGCGCAGATCGTCTCCAGATCGCGCGGCAGATGGGGATTGAGCTGCCGCGCCAGCACCGGATCATTCTCGGCGACCATGCGCAGCGTTTGGGTGATCGTCTCCGCCAGGAACGGCGGTCGCCCCGTCAGCAATTGATACAAGATCGATCCCAACGCATACACGTCGCTGGCGACGCTGGTCCGCCCGCGCGCCGGGTCGGCTTGCTCCGGCGACATGTAGTTCGGCGTGCCCAGCACCTGCCCTGTGAGCGTGAGGTCGTGCCAGGCCCGGGACGGCGTCTCCGTCGCGATCCACTTGGCCAGCCCGAAGTCCATGATGTGCGGCCTGTCCAGCGCATCCACCAGAACGTTGGAGGGCTTGAGGTCGCGATGCAGCAGGCCCCGATCATGGGCGACCTGCACCGCTTCCGCGATGGTCTTGAGCAGTTGGGCCGCCCGGCGCGGCGGCAGCGGCTGGTCGCGGACCAGCTCCGCAAGGCTGCACCCCTCGATCAGTTCCATCGAGATGTAGGGCTGGCCCTCGTGCTCCGCCACCTCGTACACCGAGACAATGTGGGGATGGTTCAGGGACGCCGCGGCCTCCGCTTCGCGGCGAAAACGCTCGAGGAAGGAGGGATTGGCCAAGGCCCCGCCCAGCAACACCTTGATGGCCACCTGGCGGTTCAGGCTCACCTGGCGCGCCCGATAGACCACGCCCATGCCGCCCCGCGCGAGTTCCTCCAGCAGTTCGTAATCGCCGATGCGCGTGGGAACCTGCAAGCCGATGGCAAGGCCCGGCGCGGCGCGGTCCGGGGCCTCCTCCTCCCCCTCTTCCTCCCCCTGTGTTGCGCAGAGCCGAATCAGGCAGGTGGGACAATTATTGCGCAGCGAACTGGTTCGGGGACGCCCGCAGGCCGGACACCGGTTGGAATCGTTTGAAGTAATAGCGTGCTACCTGTTCTCCTCCAAACCGATTTGATCGTAACAGGAAAAATCAGCCCGGCTCACCACCTCATCGCCCCGGGTGTGATTAACAGTGGATGACCCTAAGGAGCAAGCGTAAGCGTATCCTTTACCCGAAAAGAACGACCAACATGTTGTCGCTTTGCCGGGCCCCTCACCCTCACCCTGGCCCTCTCCCGGTGGGAGAGGGAACAGCATGCCACACCAGGGAGAAGGGTTCCGGGAAGCAGACTCTCTCCGCGCGGAGGACGGCCTTCCCTCTCCCCCCGGGAGAGGGTTGGGGTGAGGGGCCTCTGATGTGGTGCGATGTGTTGAGCTTCCCTCGCCCATGTTTCTCATAACGACGAAACCCGCCACGCAGCCTTCCTTCCCCAGTGGCGTTTGGGGAATGACCTACTCATACTCTTACTCAAATCCTGGTCCTGCCGCTGCATGGCATCCCAGCATCACCCATTTCCAAGCACGCCCCATCATCCCATGGCGCTCATTCACCCTTTCCCCCATTCGCTCACTGACTCATTGGCTCATGACCATGAGCAAATAGCGGAGTTCGTCCTCAACTTCTTCGGGCGCCCCGACGGTATGCAGGATCTCCCGGCGCAACAGCACCCCGTAACGGCGCCGCAACCGATGAACCGCCATTCGCGCCGCTCCCTCGGTCATGTGCAGTCGTGCGGCGATCTCGGCATAGGCCGGACCGTCGCCTTCGCTCGAGAGCAGCTCCTTGGATTCCCAGAACAACGCCCCTTTCCCATTGCCCCGGCATTCGCGTTCGAGCGCCTTCATGGCCTGTTCGAGTACCGCCAAAACCCAGTGCCGCAGAAACTTTCTTTCCGGAGTGTCAAGGTCCGCCGGCTCGAGCCGGTAACGCTCCTCCGGCATTGGCTCATCCAGCGACACAAACACGAACCGGCCGCCGCGCTTTTGTCGGTGCGCCCGGCTCCATTCCCGGGCCAGGAAATAGTCCAGCAACGCCAGCAGGAAGGTTCGAAACTTTCCCTTCTCCCGATCGGCCAACAACAAATGCTCCTTGGCGATGACCTTCGAGAAAAACTCCTGGGTCAGATCCTGCGCCTCCTCCGGTCCGTAGCCCCTGCGCCGCACGTACACATAAATCGGGTACCAGTAGGCGCGGCAGAGCGTTTCCAACGCCCGATGCGCCGGCGCCGAATCTCCCTGTTGAGCAGCCAAAACGACACTCCAATGAGTGGTGGCAAAGACCCGCGAACGCACACCATGCGTTTCTTGGTCCGATTCTGGCAAATCATGGATGATAAAATAAGTACTGTCAGAAAAGCCGTTGGCGTGCAAGGAAATAGGGCGTCCAGCGCGGCTCCGCGCAAGGCGCTTGGCAAAGTCGGCACGGGCACCCGTGGCACAGGTTCTTGCTCCTGCCACGGGACACGTAGCCATCTCCCGTAAGGGGGTGGATCCTGACGTTACAGCTCACGACCGACTCCGCCGCCTCACGGCGGCGGCTACGTGGCTTGCCGTGCTCGTGCTCGTAATCGTAATCGAGCCGGGGTGAGGCACGGCCCCATTTCGTGCGATCCGTGTGTTTTGTGGTTCACGGTTCGATCCGGTGCAGCCGGTAGAATGTCGGAGTGGGTTTGATGGCCACCTCGACCACGTTGAATTCATCCCGCACCACGGGAGCCGTCCCCACGGGCTGCCAGTTGGGTGTGATGAGGCTGTCGCTTGCCTCGAGCTGGCAGCCAATTGCCAGGATGGGCCAACGCAGTTCGACGTAGCCGGGTCCTGCATGTTGTATGTGCAGCAGCCAGTTGTCCTGCGGGGTCTGCATCGGGGGCGCCATGAGGACACTGTCCAACCCGACCAAGGTGCCGGTGGAGCCGCCATCGACTCGGATGATCAATTGATCGAGGTCACTAAGGACGCTGATGAGCTCGGCCTGGGTGGCGGGCCGCTGCAATGCCTCGTTCATCCAGGCATCCGTCTCCTGGAGACGCACGGCATACGTCGTCCAGCCCGTGTCCGAAAGCGGTTCCAGCTCGATGACCAGGGTCAGACCCGCGCCAGACAAAACCACCTGGACCGTGCCGGGTTCGCCCGCAGGCGCCTCTTGTTGGAGCGCAAAGGCAAGGACCCCGCCGTAGAACAGGAGGCGGTCTCCCAGGTAGTCCTCCGGGGCCATCCAGGAACAGGAGGTCTGGCCGACCGCGTTCGAGGTGCACACGTAACCGCCCGCACTCCCGCCGGAGGGAATGTAATCGGGTGGCACCGCGGTGTTCGTGCCGCCGACCTGCCAATCCTCCGGGCTGGTGTTGAAGGTGCTCCGAATCGCCGGAACACTGCCCACGGTGATCCATTCCGCGAAGGTCGAGGTGTTCCCGCAGGCGTCACTGGCCTCCCAGAGGCGGCTGATGACCAACACGTTTTCCATGTCCAGTTCGGTCGTCATGGCGACCATCCGGATGGCGGCGTCCGAACAGGCGTCGGTGGCCACCGGGTCTTCAAAACTCCACTCCTGGTTGGGATCGATGCTGATGTCGGAGACACCCGTGATGACCGGGGGCGTGACGTCATGGACGCTGATGACCTGAATGGCGCTTGAGGTGTTCCCGCAAAGGTCGGTGGCCGTCCAGGTGCGCCGGATGGTGCCGGCATTTCCGCACGAGTCGGAGATGACATCCACATATGCGACCGTGACCGGGCCGTTGAGATCCTCGGCGCCGGCGACTCCCGTGGCCTCGGGGCGTGTGTCGGCGGGACACTCCAGCACGAGATCCCCCGGGACCGTGAGAAGTGGCGCCGTCGTGTCGAGGACGGTGATCGTCTGAACGGCGCTGGTCGTGTTGTCGGAGCTGTCGGTGGCGGTCCAGGTGCGGAGGATGGTCAGGCTTGGTCCGCAGTCGGTGGACAGGGCATCCGAGAATTCGATGGAAGCCGAGCTGCAACCGTCCTGGGCGGTGGCGAAACCAGTCGCCTCAGGCCGTGTGTCGGCGGGGTATTCAAGCGTGCGGTCGGCCGGAACCACAAGCGCGGGTGCCGTCGCGTCCCGCACCGTGATGCGTTGCACGCAGCGGCTGGTATTGCCGCAGTGGTCCACCGCCGTCCAGGTGCGGTCCAGGACCTGCACGATGCGCCCCGGAGGAACCGGAGGTTGCGGCGTCGGCGGAATGGGGCCCGGCTGTTCCTCGGTCTCCACCAGCGGGAGGATCTTGGCAAGGTTGCCGATCGAGACGGTCTGGTTGCCGATGGAAATATCCTCAGGCGGGAAGATGGCCTTCTGCGCGGAAACCAGTTCCGAGGCGATGGTGCCGCCCGCATTGCCTGGTTTGTTCGAGTCGAGCACCATCCAGATCTCCACCACCACGCGGTCTCCGATGTCCAGGCCGGAAACGCGGAACGTGCCTTCGATTTGCTCGTTGATGGTTCCCTCGTGAACGAGTTGGGAGTCGAACGATTCCACGCGTGCGTTGTAATGAGGATCCAGGATGCCCGGGTCCGCGGCATCGACGAAGGCGCAGTAAACCATGTAGTTCTGGTCGTAGCCGAACTCGTGGTTGGAGGTGGTGTGCGTGCTCCAATGGGCGGTGAATTCAATCGTCCCCTGCTCGGGTCCCGGACCGCCACTCATCTCGATCACCACCTCGAAGGGTGCAACCTGGCCCAGGCGCATCGGAGCCCCGCCCATCGAGGTCAAGGCGTCCAACTCGCCCGAGGTCGGGCCGTAGGCGACCGCGTTCCTGAGGGGATCATTGGCCCGGCCGCTAAGCTGTGCCGCCTCAGGACACTCCAGGCTGCCCGCGGCCAACTTAGCGTAGGTGGGGTCGTAGGGTCCGGCGTTCTCACCCGGGTCCGCCGCGTAGAACTTGATGTTGTAGCTGCTGGGGACCACCGCGTCGCTGTGCGTGACCGTTACGTCGGGATCGCAGTTGTCGCTCGCCGTCGGTTGGCCAAGCAACGCCGGGTCCAAGGCCTCTGCACATTCCACCGACACATCCACAGGACATGCGATCACGGGCGCGGTCGTGTCATCCACGACGATGGTCTGGATGCCTTCCGCCGCGTTGCCGCATTCGTCCGTGACCCGGTAAGTGCGCGTCATGGTCCCCGGACATTCACCCACCAAATCCGTTTCACTGATGAACTCAAAGACCAGCGTCGTGCTACCCTGATCGGTCGCCTTGCCGCCGGCCGCCCGGAAGGTCGTCAGGTCGGGATAGGCCGCCGGCACGTCATCCGGGCACTGCACCTTGATGGTCGGGCAGGTGATCACTGGGGCCCTTGTGTCCACCACCTCGATCAGTTGCTGGCCGCTGCTGGTGTTGCCGCATTCGTCAGTGGCTCTCCACATGCGCACGATGGTCCGGGTTTGACCGCAGTGGTAGGTGACCTCGTCGGTGTAATCGACCGTGACCGAGCCGCAGACGTCCTGAGCCGAGGCCATGCCGGTGGCCTGAGTCCGGGTGTCCGCCGGCAGTTCGAGCGTGACATCCGCGGGGACGGTGAGAACGGGCGGAGTGGTGTCTTGAACCACGATGGTCTGGACCTCCGAGGAGATGTTGTTGCATTCGTCGGCCGCCGTCCAGGTGCGAAGGATGGTCATGGTCTGGCCGCACGCCGCGGTGACCGCGTCGGTGTATTCGATGGTGACCGCGCCGCAGGTGTCCGCAGCCGTGGCACGTCCGGTGGCATCGGGCTCCGTATCCTCGGAACATTCCAGTGTCACGTCGGTCGGAATGGAGAGCACAGGCGGCGTGAGGTCGCGAACGATGATGGTCTGGACAGCGGATGAGGTGTTGTTGCAATCGTCGGTGGCCGTCCAGGTGCGGAGGATGGTGCGGGTTTGGCCGCACTCCTCGGTGACCTCGTCAATGTGTTCGATGATGACGGCACCGCACATGTCCTGGGCTGTGGCCAGCCCGGTGGCCTCCGGCCGCGTGTCCGCGGGGCATTCAAGCATGGCATCGGCAGGGATCGTGAGGACAGGCGGCGTGGTGTCGCGGACAATGATGGTCTGGACGGCGGAGGAGACGTTGTTGCAGTCGTCGGTGGCGGTCCAGGTGCGGAGGATGGTGCGGGTTTGGCCGCACTCCTCGGTGACCTCATCGAAGTGTTCGATGATGACGGCGC
>Ga0302046_10000503_pt1 | contig 39149 bp, 37 predicted proteins | sample RVTome_11_FD_200261 | JGI IMG/M metagenome (GOLD analysis project Ga0302046, IMG submission 200261) | Soil microbial communities from uranium-contaminated site in the Upper Colorado River Basin, Wyoming, United States - RVT147D111 (version 2) ...
GCCGCGCGCTTCCGGCCGGTCGAGCACCTCGCGCACGACGTCGAGGAACGGCCCGCGCAGGTACTTGAGCGCCGGCACCGGGAAGTAGCCCTTGGGCCGATCGATCACCTCGTGGGGGATCACCGCGCGCGCCGCCTCCTTGAGCACGTACTTGCCGCCGTCGCGAACCTTGAGCTCGCCCGGCACCCGTGCCGCGAGCTCGACCAGGTCGTGGTCGAGGAAGGGGACGCGCGCCTCGAGCCCCCAGGCCATGGTCTGGTTGTCGATGCGCTTCACCGGGTCGTCGACCAGCATGACCGTGGTGTCGAGCCTGAGCGCCTTGTCGATCGGCCGCTCCGCTCCCGGCTCGGCGAAGGCGCGTTCGACGAATTCGCGGCTGGCATCGCCGTTGGCGAGGCGCGGATCGACCGCGCGTTCGTACTCGGCGTGGTCGCGGTCGAAAAAGGCCGCCGCGTAGTCGTCGACCGGCGCCGCGCTCTCCATCATCGGCGGGTACCAGTGATAGCCGGCGAAGACCTCGTCGGCGCCCTGGCCGCTCTGCACCACGCGCACGTGCCTGGAGACCTCCTGGCTCAGCAGGTAGAAGCCGATATTGTCGTGGCTCACCATCGGCTCCGACATGGCGTCGATGCTTTCGCCGAGCGCCGGAATGGCGCCGTCGGCATCGACGAAAATCCTTTGGTGGTCGGTGGCGAAGCGCTCGGCGACGATGTCGGAGTACCTGAACTCGTCGCCCTCCTCGCCGTTCACGCTCTCGAAGCCGATCGAGAAGGTCTTGAGGCCGGTCTGCCCCGCTTCGCTCAGGAGCCCGGTGATGAGGCTCGAATCGAGACCGCCGGAGAGCAGCACGCCCACCGGCACGTCGGCGACGAGCCGGCGGCGCACCGCGACCCGCAGCGCCTCGAGCGTCGCCTCGCGCCAGGTCGCCTCGTCCCAGCCGCGCTCGTCCTCGCGGGCGCCGAAGTCGAGCCGCCAGTAGCGGCTCTCCTCGCGGCTGCCGTCGGGCTCGATCGTCATCACCGTCGCCGGCGGCAGCTTGCGCACGCCCTTGAGGATCGTATGCGGCGGCGGCACCACGGCGTGGAAGGTCATGTAGTGGTGGAGCGCGACCGGATCGATCGTGCGGTCGAGGTCGCCGGCGGCGAGGATCGCGGGCAGCGAGGAGGCGAAGCGGAAACGCCCGGCGCCCTCGCTCCAGTAGAGCGGCTTGATGCCGAGCCGGTCGCGCGCGAGCGTCACCCGGCCGCTGTCGCGCTCCCAGATCGCGAAGGCGAACATGCCCGAGAGACGCGCCACGCAGTCGGGCCCCCAGGCGTGGAACGCCTTCAGGATCACCTCGGTGTCGCCGGCGGAAAAGAAGCGGTAGCCCTTGGCCTGCAGAGCCTCGCGCAGCTCGGGGTAGTTGTAGATCGCGCCGTTGTAGACGATCGCAAGGCCGAGCGCGCTGTCGGTCATCGGCTGCTGCGCCTGCTCGGTGAGATCGATGATCTTGAGGCGCCGATGGCCGAAGGCGACGCGGTTCTGGGCCACGAGGCCCGAGGCGTCGGGGCCGCGCCGCGCCAGGCGCTCGGTCATCGCCGCGACCGCGGCAGTCGAGGCCGCCTCGCCGTCGAACCTGATCTCGCCTGCTATGCCGCACATGAAGAGGAAATCCCGGGAAATTGCTGCCGAATCCGGGTTGCCCGGGCCACGCGGCGATCCAGCGCCACCCGCTCACCTCGGACGGATAGAATAGACTGCCGCCAATATTTCTTGGTTGATCTATGATAATGGGAAGTCGATTTTGTGAGTCAAGGTGAAATGACGCTTCCATGTGCAAGGTGAATAAAAACAAATGGGAGATTATATATTCAACTTTCTACGCCAATATAGATAATAAAATTTACTTTACCCTCAACTCCCTGGTCAATCTCTGCTTATGTCTATTCGTATTACTTCATAACTTCTCAGGTATGTTTGGCCGACAACTTCCTGCCCCGCCTTCGGGAGATCACGGCTCGACCCCCGCCATCGCGCAGATGATGCGCCAGTGCTCGTCCGACACCGGCACCACCGAGAGCCGCGTGTGGCGGACCAGCAGCAGGTCCTGGAGCTTCGGCTCGGCCTTGATCTCGGCGAGGGTGACGGTGTGCTCGACCGGAAAGAGCGCCTTGAAGTCGACCATGCCGAACCTGCCGCTGGCGTCGGTATGGTCGGGGTAGTGCTCCTTCACCACCTCGAGCACGCCCACGATCCGCTTCTCGTCGACCGAATGGTAGAAGAAGGCGCGGTCGCCGAGCGTCATCGCCTTCATGTTGTTGTTGGCCTGGTGGTTGCGGATGCCGTCCCAGTGCTCGACGCCCTTCTTCACGTGGTCGTCCCAGGACCACGCGCCGGGTTCCGATTTCACCAGCCAATACGCCATCGCCGCCTCCCCGTCTTTCACAGATCCCCGTCTCGCCTGTTTAACACCACAGCCGGCAGAGAAACATGTGTGATGTCCGCGGCGTTAGGGCAGCGTACCCATCCGCAAGGTCCAGGGTGCAACCCGGCCGAGGCGGAGGAGTTCCATCTCAGACCAAGGATCAGCGGCGAGGCGGGCCTCGATCGCCGCGGCGCTGTCGGCGCGGACAGCGAGGAGGACATCGCGCGTCCCTTCAAGCGGGCCGCCGATGATGACGAAGCCATCGCTCACAAGACTGTTCATGAAGGCGGCGTGCGCGTCCCACTCGCCCTGCTCCTCCATCGGCCGGTCGTCCTTCCATGCGGGCCCGCGGCTGCGGGTGACGGCGAAGAGTTGCGTCATTCGACGCCCTCCGCCTTGAACGGCCGGGCGAGAAGGCCGGCGACCGCTTCGTCGATGGCGGCCCCCTCGTGCAGGATCGCATTGACGGCGCTGGCGATCGGCATCTCGACCTTGAGGCGCTTGGCGAGCGCGGTCACCGAGGCGGCAGTGTAGACGCCTTCGGCCACGGTATTGCGCTTGGCGAGGACCGCCTCGAGCGTCTCGCCGGCGCCGAGCGCCATGCCGAGCGACATGTTGCGCGACTGGCGCCCGGTGCAGGTGAGCGCGAGGTCGCCCAGGCCGGAGAGGCCGTAGAGCGTTTCGCTGCGGGCGCCCTTGGCGAGGCCGAGCCGGACCATCTCGGCGAGGCCGCGGGTGATGAGGGCGGCGCGCGCGTTGTCGCCCAGTTCGCGGCCCTCGACGATGCCGCAGGCGATCGCCAGCACGTTCTTCACGGCGCCGCCGATCTGCGCGCCGATCACGTCGGACGACCAGTAGGGCCGGAAGGTGGCGCTGCCGAGCGCCTTGACGAGCGTGCGGCCCAGCCCCTCCGCGTCCGTGGCGAGCGTGATCGCGGTCGGCAGGCCGCGCGCCACCTCGCGCGCGAAGGTCGGCCCCGAGAGCACGCCGACGGCGCGGCCCGGCGCGAGCTCGGCCAGCACCTCGCTCATCAGCTTCCCCGCGCCCTCCTCGACGCCCTTTGCGCAGACGAGCGTGGGCACGCTTGGGGGCACATGCGCGGCGAGCTCGATGACGATGGCGCGCGTGTGCTGGGCCGGGGTGACGAGCAGCACGGCCTCGGCGTCCTTGGCCGCTTCCTCGATCTCGTTCGTGGCGAGGATGGAAGGGTCGAGCTCGATGCCGGCCAGATACGCCGTGTTCTCGTGGCGCTCGTTGATCGCCTTGGCGACGCGCGAGTTACGCGCCCACAAGCGCACGTCGCGCCCGGCGCGCCGCGCCACCACGGCGAGCGCGGTGCCCCAGGCGCCCGCGCCGATGACGGCAATCTTTTGCATGGACCGGCAGTCTATCAGAACGGCGCCGCGGGAAAGAGCGCGCGGCGTCTAACCCATCGCCGCCTCGAACATGGCCTCGAAATCGGCGGCGCTCGCCGGACGCGGGTTCGAAGGGGTCGAGTGATCGGCGACCGCGCCTTCGACCATCGCCGGCAGGACGTCGTCGGTGACGCCCATCTCGCGCAGGCTGGCGGGCAGGCCGAGCTTCGCGTTCAGCGTCTCGACCTCCTCGGCGAGGTCGGCGTCGTCCGGCAGGCCGAAGGCGGCGCGCATGCGCGCGTACTTGTCGCCGACATGGGCCTCGTTGAAGCGCAAGACCGCAGGCAAGATTACCGCGTTAAGCGTGCCGTGATGGAGCGTGACGTCCTCGATCCCGCCGAGGGGATGCGACATCGAGTGGACGGCGCCGAGCCCCTTCTGGAAGGCCATGGCGCCCTCGGTGCTCGCCATCATCATGTTCCAACGCGCCTCCCTGTCGGCGCCGTCGGCCACGGCGCGCTCGATCCAGTTCCAGGCGCGCGCGGCGCCGTCGAGGCCGATCGCCTCGGCCGGCGGGTTGACCTTGGGCGAAAGGAAGGTCTCGACGCCGTGGGTGAAGGCGTCCATGCCCGTCGCCGCGGTGAGCCCCGCCGGCAGGCCGAGCGTGAGGTCGGGGTCGCAGATCGCGCGCCTGGGGATCAGGTTGGGGCTGATGAGGCCCATCTTGCGGCGGTCGCGGAAGGTGATCATCGAGCCGCGGCCGACCTCGCTGCCCGTCCCCGAGGTGGTCGGCACGGCGATCACCGGCGCCACCCGGTCGGTGATGCGCGGCACCCCGCCCTCGATCGCGGCGTACTGCACCAGCGGGCCGTCGTGCGTCGCCAGCACGCCGACCGCCTTGGCGAGGTCCATCGAGGAGCCGCCGCCGAGCGCCACCAGCCCGTCGCAGCCCTCGGCGCGATAGACCTTGAGCGCCTCCTCGACGGCATCCTCGGTCGGATTGCTGGGCGTCCCGTCGTAAACCGCCACGGGCAGCGAGTTGGGAAGGGTCGCCCGCACGGTCCCGAGGATGCCCGCCGCGGCGACCCCCTTGTCGGTGACGATGAGCGGCCGGGAGATGCCGACCGCCTCGAGCTCGCCGGCGAGCTGCGCCACCGCGCCGTGCTCGAAAATGATCGTCGTCAAATAGGTGATGACCGTCATGCGAGATATCCTCCGGCGCCGCGACCGTTGCGCCGACAACGATGTTGATCCAACGACCCTTCGCGCGCGGCCCTACCCGAGGGCCTGGCGCGCCTTTTCCGCGCCCGCCACCAGCGCGTAGAGCTTGCCCGCGGCGACGTCGCGCGCCAGCGGCGCCATGCCGCAATTGGTGCAGGGCTGGATGCGCGCGACCTCGGCGTGCCTGGCGGCCTCGGCGATCACGCGCGCGACCGCCTCGGGGCTCTCGACCTCGTCGGTGGCGACGTCGATGGCGCCGACCAGGATCTCCTTGTCGGGCAGCAGGCGGATGAGCTCCATCGGCACCCGCGCGTTGGCGCATTCGAGCGAGACCTGGCCGACCTTGCCGGCATTGATCGCCGGGAAGATCTCCTCGTACTGGCGCCATTCGGAGCCCAGCGTCTCCTTCCAGTCGATGTTCGCCTTGATGCCGTAGCCGTAGCAGATATGGACGGCGGTCTTGGCGCTCAGGCCTTCGACCGCGCGGTCGAGGGCGGCGACGCCCCAGTCGCGCACGTCGTCGAAGAAGACGTTGAAGGCGGGCTCGTCGAACTGGATCACGTCGACGCCGGCGTCCTCGAGCTCGCGCGCCTCCTCGTTCAGCAGCGCCGCGAAGGCCATCGCCATGTCGGCGCGCCTGCCGTAGTGGCCGTCGGCGATGGTGTCGCAGATCGTCATCGGCCCCGGCAGCGTCCATTTGAGCGCTCGCTCGGTATGCGCGCGCAGGAAGCGTGCTTCCTCGACATGCACCGCCTTTGGGCGCGTCACCGCCTGGGTCACCGTCGGCACCTCGACGGTGTAGCGGTTGTCGCGGATGCCCATCTTGGTCTTGAGGTCCCAGTCGATACCGGCGACGTGCTCCAGGAAGCCGTGCACGAAGTGGATGCGGAACTGCTCGCCGTCGGAGACGATGTCGATGCCGGCGGCCTCCTGCTCCTTCAGCCAGACCAGCGCGGCGTCCTGCTTGCCGCGCGCGAGGCCGTCGCCCTTGAGGCGCCACGGCGCCCACAGCTTCTGCGGCTCGGCGAGCCAGGCCGGCTTCGGCAGCGATCCGGCGATCGTGGTCTCGAGCATGGCGCCCGTCTCCTCCCTCCTGGCCGGCCGATCGTTTTTCGCCGATCGTTTTTCGCCGATCGTATTTCTTTGTGGATGGTCCGGCTCGCAGACGCTAGCAGAGGCGAACGGCGTTCGCTACTTGTCGGCGCGAACAGATTCCCCACCGTCGCGCTCCCGGGATCCCGTGAGCTCGAGGAACAGATCCTCCAGATCGCTCTCGTGGGTCGTGAGGTCGGCGATGGTGATGCCGGCGCCGCGCACGGCATCGAGGATGTCGCGCATGCGGGTCTGGCTCGGCTTGTAGCGCACGATGATGTTGCGCGTGCCGTGGAGTGCGGCGTCGAAGCGGCCGAGCTCCTCGGGCAATACGGTCAGGGCCTCCGTTGAGATGATCGAGAGCTCCTTGCGGTCGACGCGCGCGACCAGGTCCCAGGTGGCGTCGGCCGCGATCACTTGGCCATGGTGGATGATGGCGATGCGGTCGCAGAGCTGCTCGGCCTCTTCGAGGTAATGCGTGGTCAGCACGATCGTCGTGCCGGCGCGGTTGAGCTCGCGGATATGGGCCCAGAGCTGCTGGCGAAGCTCGACGTCGACGCCCGCGGTCGGCTCGTCGAGCACCAGGACGGGCGGGCGATGCACCATCGCCTTGGCCACCATGAGCCGCCGCCGCATGCCGCCGGACAGCGAGCGCGCGTACGACTCGGCCTTGTCGGCGAGCCCCACGGTCTCCAGGATCTCCATGGTGCGGCGCTCGGATTTCGGCACCGCGTAGAGCCCGGCCTGGAGCTCGAGCAGCTCGCGCGGGGTGAAGAAGGCATCGAGGTTGAGCTCCTGCGGCACGACGCCGATGGCGCTCCGCGCGGCGCGGGTCTCGCGGTCGATGTCGTGGCCCCAGACGGCGGCGCGCCCCGAGGTCTTGTTGACCAGCCCCGCCAGGATGTTGATGAAGGTCGACTTGCCGGCGCCGTTGGGACCTAGCAGGCCGAACAGGCTGCCGCGCGGAATGTCGAGATCGACCGCCTTCAGCGCCTCCTTGGCCGGCGCGTGGCGGCCGCCCTTGTAGACCTTGGTCAGCGCGCGCACCGAGATCGCGCTGTCCGGCAACGCGTCCGTCCGGTCGTCGGGCCTCGGCCTCTTTCTCAGCATGGGACGATCATCGTGGGAGATCGGTATCATCGGCGGTGCGTCAGGATCCGGCGCCCGCATGCGGCGACCGCGCTTCGGACATGCGCATCGCGTCACTTGCTTGCCGGGGGGCTTTGGGTATCATCCGCCCCTCCCGGCGGTCAACGCGAACGCGTGAGGCGCACAAGCAGGTGTGGCGTCGGCGCGAACCAGGTGACCGGCGAACACGGCAGGGCGGGACGACGGCAATGGCGGACGAACAGGGCGCGGCGGCGGAGCCGGCGGGCGACGTGATCGCCACCAACCAGACCACCGTCTCCTGCGACGGCGGCGGCGGCGCGCTCGGCCATCCACGCGTCTTCCTGCACATGGAGGACGGCCGGGTCGAATGTCCCTACTGCGGCCGCGAATTCGTGCTGACCGGCGGGCCGGGACCGGCTCGAGCACCGGCGCACTGAGACGGCCGGAGACCCAGGGGGGCGGCCCCTGCGGCGCCTCGGCGGCGGACCGCTCCACAGCACCGGCGATGCCGGACCAACGGAAGGAAAACAGGCATGAAGTTGATGAGTTTCGCGCGCGACGGCGCGTCGAGTTGGGGCGCGGTCGTCGACGGCGGCATCGTCGATCTGGGCAAGGCGATGGGCGGCAAGTATCCGACACTGCGCACGGCCATCGCGGGCAACGCGCTCGCCGAGGCGGCTAAGGCGGCGGACGGGGCGAGCCCCGACGCGACCATCGACGAGGTCGAGTTCCTGCCGGTGATCCCCGATCCGGAGAAGGTCCTCTGCATCGGGCTCAACTACAAGAGCCACATCGCCGAGACGGGGCGCAGCGACAGCGATCATCCGACGATCTTCACCCGCTTCGCCAACACCCAGGTCGGCCACGGCCAGCCGATGCTGCGGCCGAAGGAGTCGGACAAGTACGACTACGAGGGCGAGCTCGCCGTCATCGTCGGGACCGGCGGACGCCGCATCTCCGAGGCCGACGCCCTCAAGCACGTCGCCGGCTACTCCTGCTACAACGACGGCAGCATCCGCGACTGGCAGCGTCACACCAGCCAGTTCATTCCCGGCAAGAACTTCGCCGGCACCGGCGGCTTCGGGCCCTGGATGGTGACCGCCGACGAGATCCCCGATCCCACGAAGATGCACCTGGTGACCCGGCTCAACGGCGAGGTGCTGCAGGACGCGACCACCGACCTGCTGGTCTTCACCATCCCGGTGCTGATCGGCTACATCTCGACCTTCACCGAGCTGGCGCCCGGCGACGTCATCGTCACCGGCACCCCGGGCGGCGTCGGCTTCACCCGCAAGCCGCCGATCTTCATGAAGGACGGCGACACCTGCGAGGTCGAGATCGACAAGATCGGCATCCTCAGCAACCCGATCGCCGACGGCTGATCGCGTCCGTCGTGACGGCATGAGCGCGCAATGACGCCCGCGCGGACGCGCTGGGGCGTCGTGGCGCTGCTCATGCTGGCCGGCATCTTCGGCTCGTTCCAGCTCGGCAAGCTGCCGGCGGCGATCCCCTCGATGCGCGTCGAGCTCGGCCTGACCCTGGTCGCGGCCGCCTGGATCCTCTCGCTGCTCAACGCCATGGGGGCCGCGGCCGGCGTCGGCATCGGCGCGGTCGCCGACTGGCTCGGCCATCGCCGCGCGGTGGTCGGCGGGCTCGTGCTCGCCGCCGTCGCGGGCGCGGCGGGCGGGCTGGCGACCGGCGAGACCGGCATCCTGGTCTCGCGCTTCTTCGAAGGGCTCGGCGTGGTCTTCGTGTTCATCGCCGTGCCGACGCTGATCATCCGCGCGGTCGAGCCGCGGCATCTCCGCCTCGCGCTGGCGATCTGGGGCGGCTACATGCCGGTCGGCATGGCGGTCATGGTGGTGGCGACGCCGCACCTGATCGGCCCCTTCGGCTGGCGGGGCCTGTGGTTCGTGAACGCGGGCCTGCTCGCCGTTTTCGCCGCGGTGATGCTCGGCGCGTTGCGAGGTCTGGCGCCGCCGCCCGGCACGACCCGCACCACCGCGCGCCTGCGCAGCCTCGGCCGCGACATCGCCGCCACCTTCCGCGCCGGCGGGCCGCTGCTGCTGGGCATCGCCTTCGCCATGCACTCGGCGAACTTCATCGCCGTCTTCGCTTTCCTGCCGACCATCCTGATCGAGGACTTGAAGGTTGGGGCCGGCGCGGCGGCCGCGCTGACCGCCGCCGCCATCGCCATGAACGCCGTCGGCAACGTGCTGGCCGGATTATTGCTGCAGCGGGGCGTCCCGCGCTGGCTGCTGCTCGCGGTCTCGAACCTCTCGACCGGTCTCTTCAGCATCGGCGTCTACGCGGAGACGGCGGCGCCCGAATGGCGCTATGCCTTCTGCCTGCTGCTCTCGTTCGTGAGCGGCCTCCTGCCGGCCTCGGCCTTCGCCGGCGCGCCGGTCCACGCGCCGCGGCCCGACCTCGTCGCCACCACGACCGGGCTGATCGCCCAGGGCGCCAATATCGGCAACCTGCTGGGTCCGCCCGCCGCCGCCATGGTGGTGGTCTGGGCCGGCGGCTGGCACGGCACGCCATGGCTCATCTGCAGCCTCGCCGCGGTCGGGCTCGGGGTGTCGGTCATGCTGGGGGCGCTGGAGCGCCGGCGCGGCCCAGAAGACCGCTAGCGCATATTCCGCTCACGCGGAATCGGCGCCGGCCCGCTCCCCCACCCGACTACCCATAGGATACTGCCATTGGGTGGCCGGGTGGGGGCCATTCGACAAGCTCATGAGGGCCGGTGATGCCAAACGATCGGAAAATGCTCTAGCTGTGATACTCCGAGACCGGGTCGTTGCCGCGCTGCTCGCGCCACAGGCCGAGCTTCTGCTGCACCGGCCGGTCGGAGAAGCTGAACAGCACCGCGTCCTCGTCGGCCTCGTGGCGGTGCTCCAGCCAGGACGGGATCACGAAGACGTCGCGCTTCTTCCACTCGAGCACCCTGTCTGCGATATGCGTTCGACCGCTGCCTTCGACCGGCGAGAAGATCGTGCCGTCGGTGGACTTGTAAGGCGAGCCCTTGAAGCCCTTGGGCAGGAGCTGCATGAAGGTGCCGATGGTCGGCATGGCGAAGTCGCCGTTCGACGGGTTCACATACTGCACCTTGAGCCCGTGGCAGGCGTCCCATTCCTCGATCTGGCGCATCTTCTCCAGCGCCTCGCGGGTGCGCTCGTAGGGATAGTTGAAGATCGGCGAGGTCTTGGTCTTGTTGGCGTAGCCGAGCGGCGCCACGCCCTCGCCGTAGCGCGCCAGCGCGTCGCCCACGGGACGGGTCAGCGGCTGCTCGGCTTCGGGATAGTGCTCCAGGAAGCTGGTCTCAAGGAAGTTGACGAGCGGCACGTCGAGCCCGTCCATCCAGACCATCGGCTCGTCGCTCTCGTTGCCGTGGTCGTGCCAGGTCCAGGAGGGCGTGATCACGAAGTCGCCCTCGCGCATGATGGTCTTCTCGCCGTCGACCGCGGTGTAGGCGCCGTTGCCCTCGATGATGAAGCGCAGCGCCGAGGCGGCGTGGCGGTGCGAGCGCGCGATCTCGCCCGGCAGGATGAGCTGGAGCCCGGCATACATCGACTGGGTGATCCGCGACTCGCCCTTCAGGCCCGGGTTCTCCAGCACGATGACGCGGCGCTCGGCCTCCTCGGCGGTGATCAGCTCGCCCGCCTCCATGACCTGGGCGCGGACCTCGTCGTATTTCCAGATAGCGACCTCGGCCTGGGTGACCGGCGTCCTGGTCACGATGCCGGCCAGCGACTCCCACAGGGGCGCCATGTTGCCGCCCGACAGGCGCTCGTAATAGGCCTCGCGCTCCGGTGTGTGCGCCGGGTGGGGCCCCGCGCCGCCGTTTCCAGCCTGATTGTCCATGCCGTCTCCTTCTCCGCCGCTTGGCCTCGATTGTCTCTTGTCCCTGGTCGCTTGTTTTCTGGTCTCTTATTTAGTGTCGCCCGGCCTAGGCCGCCATTGCCTCGGGCTCGGGCAGTCTAAGCCCTAGCTTGCCTTCGACCAAGGCCCGGGCGCGGGCGATATAGTCCTCGCGCATGTCCTCGTTGGTGCGCCGCTTGATGCCCCATTTGCGGTAGATCGCGTTGTTCTTCGACTTCGGCCGGCCGAAGAAATGCGGCATCGGCGGGAAGAACTTGTCGAGCGCCTGCTGCACCGCGGCCTTGCCCTCGGGCGTCTGGATGAGGTCGGTGCAGAAGTCCTCGCCGAACTGCGCGTGGAAGCGCTCCTCGGGCATGGTCATGCGCGCGAGGTTGCGCAAGGGGTGGAAGGAGCACTGGACCAGGTCCTCGACCTGGATGATCTCCGCCAGGTCGCCGACCAGCTTGATCGCGCAGAACTCCTCCCAGCGCGTCATGTCGAAGTTGAAGACGCTGAGCGGCTGCTTCTCGGTCGCCTCGGGCAGCATGCGCTCCTCCGGAACGCCCATCGCGCGGCCGAGCTCGAAGAAGCGGTAGTGGTGCCCGTACTCCTCCATCACCACGCGGCAGGTGAGCCACTTGGCGTAGGGCGTGGGCGCCAGCGCGATCGCCGGCTCGTCGTAGACACGGCTGCCGTAAAGCTCGTTGATGGCGTGGCTGATGACGATCTTCTTGCACGCCTCGCGATATTCCTCGGGCGCGCCGCGGAACTCGTCGATGCTGGTGACCTGGATGTCGGTTCTCTCGTCGGTCATGGTCCCTGATCCTCAAACGAGCGGTTCGGTATTGAAGGCTTCGAGGTCGGTCGAGAGCGGCGTGAAGCGATCCGCGAGCGCCGACATGGCGTGGGCGATCGACCTCGGCTGCCAGTCCTCGGTCTCGTCGGCCAGCGAGGCCACCGGCCGGGGCTGCGAGAACAGGAAGATCTCGCGCCCGCGCACGCCGAAGAGCTGGCCGGAGACGCCCTGCGCCTCGGGCAGGGCGAGATAGGCGACGAAGCGGGCGACATGGTCGGGGGCGACCTTCATCGCGCGTTCCTTGTAGACGGCCTGCTCGTCGTTCGCCGGCCGGATGATGTCGGTGACGCGGGTGTGTCCGAAGGGCGCCACCGCGTTGCAGGTGACGTTCGAGCGCGCCATCTCCAGCGCGGTGATGCGGCTCAGCGCGAAGAGCCCGGCCTTGGCAGCGCCGTAGCTCGCCTGGCCGTAGTTGCCATAGAGCCCGGCGGTGGAGATGATGTTGACGATGCGGCCCCAGCCGTAGGCGTCGCCGTCTCCCCGCCCCGCCTTGAACTGGTCGCGCATCGCCTGGGTCGCCGCATGGGTGAGGTAGTAGGCGGCCGAGAGGTTGTTGTGGATCACCGCGTCCCAGTCGCCCGGATCGCCCTTGAAGACGAGCGCGTCGCGCAGGATGGCCGCGTTGTTCACCAGGATGTCGAGCCCGCCGAACCGCCGCAGCGCGAGATCGACCGCCGCAGCGGCGGCCGAGGGCGAGGCGATGCTCTCGGTGAAGGTGACCGCGGCCTCGCCGAGCTCATTCGCGAGGGCGCGCGCCACGCTCGGGTCGGCGCCCAGGCCGTCGATGCCGGTGCCGCTGTCGGCGATGACGACCTCGGCCCCGGCCGCGGCGAGCACGCGCGCGATCGCCTCGCCGATGCCGCGCGCCCCGCCGGTGACCAGCGCCACACGACCCTCCAGCAACCTGTCGCTCATGCCCCCGCCTCCAGTTTCGCCTTCTCGGCCTCAGTGTAGAACGCATCGGCGTGCACGTCCTGGCGCCGCACGCCGAGTTTCGCCAGCGCCTGCGTACAGGTCTCGACCATCACCGGCGGGCCGGCGAGATAGGCCTTGGCCCCATCGAGGTCGGCGAAGTCGGCGGCCAGCGCCTCGGCGAGAAAGCCGGTGCGCCGCCTGGTCCCGGCCCCGGGCTCGGAAAGCACCGGCACGAAAGTCAGGTTCGCATGCTTTTCCGACAGCGCCGTGAAGTGGCCTTCGAGATATAGGTCGCGCTCGGCGCGGGCGCCGAAATAGAGCGCGATCGGCTGGGTCATGCCGCGGCCGAGCGCCTCTTCCACGATCGCCTTGATCGGCGCCAGGCCCGAGCCGCCGGCGAGCGCCACGATGGGCCCGCGATGCGATTCCCGGAGATGCGCCGCGCCGTAAGGGCCCTCGACCTTGACCGTCTCGCCGACCGAAAGCCGTCCTGCGACATATGGGCTCACCGCGCCGCCGGGGGTGGTGCGGATGTGGAACTCGACGGTCGGGTCGTCGGGACGGTTCGCCATCGAGAAGTCGCGCGGCGGCAGATCGTCGAAGCTGACCTGCGCGTATTGCCCGGCGGAGAAATCGAACGGGCCGCCCGCCTCGACCGCCAGGCGGACGACGCGGATGTCGTGCGTGGCTTGCGTCAGGCCGGTCACGGTGCAGGTCATGTGGCGGATCGGATGCGCCACGGTCTCGTTGGGGTCGAGCCAGCGCACCCGCGCGTCCGACCAGGGCACCGCGCGGCAGGCCAGGATGAGGCCCTGGTCGCGCTCGGCGGCGCTGAGCGCGTATTCGGAGTAGGGCGAAAGCTCGACCTCGCCCTCGATCAGCTCCGACTTGCAGGCCCCGCAATTGCCCGAGCGGCAGCCGTGCGGGTACGGCAGACCCGCGGCGAGCGACGCCTCCAGGATCGTCTGCCCCATCTCGACCGTGACCTCGTCGGGCCGGTCGGCGAACCGTACGGTATGCTTCATCGCAGTGTCTCAGATCGCCGCTCGCGCGGCCGGTGACCGGCCCTCACAGACTCTCTCAGGTCTGTTCGAAAGTCAAATAATCAGCAACACGAACTATTTGATTTCGTTGCTTTAAGCCCCTAACTTATCCGACAATCGAAGGTGAGAAAACCGGACGGAACACATCGATCATGGCGCTTGGTTCGGACAAGACCGCGACCGCGGCCGCGGTGGAGAACGGCCGCGACGCGGAGCTCGACTACGGCGCGCTCGCCGACCTGCTCGGCTACCAGCTGCGCCGCGCCCAGGTCGCCGCCTACCAGAACTTCGCGAACGTGCTCGCTGGGCTCAACATCAGCCCCGGTCAGGTCGGCGTCCTCGCGCTGGTGCAGGCGAATCCCGGCATCAACCAGACGCGGGTCGGCAACGCGCTCGGCATCGACCGCTCCACCCTGGTCGCGGTGATCGATCGGCTGGAGGAGCGCGACCTGGTCGCGCGCACCCCCTCGCCCACCGACCGGCGCTCGCACGCGCTGATGCTGACCGAGGCGGGAGCGGGCTATCTGGAAAAGCTGCTGCCGCGGCTGGACGAGCACGAGCGGCAGATCGCCGTCGGGCTCGGCGACCGCGAGCGCTCGGCGCTGATCGAATTGCTGAGCCGGGTGGCGATGGACTGACGGGACGAACCGCCGCCGACCCCCTTCGGAAGCGATCGGTAGCGATGTGGCGGCGGTGTGGGTAACGGGAGCGGCGGGCCTCGGTCCGCCGGGCAGGCGACGGGTCGACGCATGGACGTGAACACGATCGGCGCGGTGCTGCGCGCCAGCGCGCGGCGGGTGCCGGACCGGATCGCCGTGATCGAGGGCGAGACGCGCTTGAGCTACGGCGCGCTCGACCGCGCGGCCGACCGTTTCGCGGCTGCGCTGCTCGCGCGCGGGCTCGGCGCGGGCGGCACGATCGCCATCCTGTCGCCCAACCGGGCGCACTATCCGGTTTTCTTCTTCGGCGCGGCGCGGGCGGGCTGCCTGCAGGCGCATCTGCCGACGCGCTTCACCGTCGGCGAGATCCGCGAGGTGGTGACGCATACCGGCATCGAGACGATCTTCGTCGACAGCTCCCTCCTGGCCACGCTGCTCGAGGCGCGGGCCGAGCTGCCGGGGCTGAAGACGGTCGTCGCGCTCGACGGCGACGGCGGTGAATGCGATGGCGACGGCGTGATCGGTCTCGACGACTTCCTGGGCGACGCCGCCGAAACGCCGCCCGACGTCGCGGTCGATCCGGGCGGACCCTTCTGCATCACCTATACCGGCGGCACCACCGGCCATCCCAAGGGCGTGCTGGTGACCCAGGCGGCGCGCGTCGCCTCGACCAAGGTCGCCTTCGAGCCCTTCGGCTTCCGCGACGAGGACGTGGTCTACCTGGGCACGCCGATGTTCCACGTGGCGGGGCTCTTCTCCTGGTTCACCACCGCGATCTACGGCGGCTGCACCGTGGTGCTGACGCGCGAATGGGACCCCGCCAAACTGGTCCGCATCGCCGAGCGCGAGGCGGTCAGCGTCGCCTGCATGGTGCCGACCCAGGTCAACGCCTTCATGGCCGAGCCCTCGCTCGACCCCGCGCGCCTGCCGGCCTTCCGCTACATCAACCACGGCGGCGCGCCGATGGCGGAAGCGCAGCTCCGCCGCATCTACGAGCGCTTCCCCGAGCTCGTCGTGATCGACCACTACGGCCAGTCGGAGGTCGGGCCCGCCTGCTACCGCCCGCCGGCGGAGGCGCTCGGCAAGTGGGCCAGCGTCGGCCGGCCGTTTGCGACGCTCGCGCTGGAGATCCGCGACGCCGAGGGCCGCGCCCTGCCCCAGGGCGAGGTCGGCGAGGTGACGGTCAAGTCCGACTACATCTTCACCGAGTACTACCGCGAGCCCGCGCTGACCGCCGAGGTGCTGAACGCCGAAGGCTGGCTCAAGACCGGCGACCTCGGCTTCCTCGACGCCGACGGCTATCTCTTCCTGGTCGACCGCTCCAAGGACATGATCATCTCCGGCGGCGAGAACATCTATCCCGCCGAGATCGAGAACGCGCTCTACGCCCACGCCGCGGTCGCCGAGGCCGCGGTCTTCGGCATGCCCGACGACGAATGGGGCGAGCTGCCCGCCGCCCATATCGTGCTCAAGCCCGGCGCCAGCGCCAGCGCGGAGGAGATCGTCGCCTTCGTGGAGACCAGGGTCGCCCGCCACAAGCGCCCGCGCCTGGTCGAGTTCGTCGACGCGCTGCCCAAGACGGCGATCGGCAAGATCCGCAAGAACGTGATCCGCGCGCCCTACTGGGAAGGCCGCGACCGCGCGATCTGAAGGGCGGGTCGGTAGATCGGGCATATTCGGTAGGGGCGGGTTTCAAACCCGCCCGCTATCGCCGATCGAAGTGAACCACAGAGGCACAGAGACACAGAGACACAGAGGAAATCGCGCGTGCGACGGCGCATCACCATTCCTCTGTGACCTTCCTCTGTGTCTCTGTGCCTCTGTGGTTGGAAACGGGCGGGTTTGAAAGCCGCCCCTGCAAATGGGCATGGGTGATCTGCGCCGATCCTCCTTTGCCCCGGCCTACTCTTCCGGCGTCCGGCGACACACATTAGTCTGCTTAGTCAGGCAAGCGCATGACGGCTCCACTTGGAACGGGACAGCACATGACCGACACGACCGAATACGCCCCGCCGAAGGTCTGGAAATGGGACATGGAGAGCGGCGGCAAGTTCGCGAACATCAACCGGCCGATCGCCGGCCCCACGCATGACAAGGAGCTGCCCGTCGGCAAGCATCCGATCCAGCTCTACTCCCGCGCGACGCCGAACGGCGTCAAAGTGACGGTGATGCTGGAGGAGCTGCTGGCGGCGGGCCACGGCGGCGCCGAGTACGATGCCTGGCTGATCGGCATCAACGACGGCGAGCAGTTCGGCAGCGGCTTCGTGGCGGCGAACCCCAACTCGAAGATCCCGGCGATGATGGACCACAGCGTCGACCCGCCGCGGCGGGTCTTCGAGTCCGGCTCGATCCTGCTCTATCTGGCCGAGAAGTTCGGCGCCTTCCTGCCCACCGACCCGGCCAAGCGCACCGAGGCGCTCAACTGGCTGTTCTGGCAGATGGGCGCCGCGCCCTATCTCGGCGGCGGCTTCGGCCATTTCTTTGCCTATGCGCCCTTCAAGATCGAATACGCGATCGACCGCTTCGCCATGGAGACCAAGCGCCAGCTGGACGTGCTCGACCGGCACCTGGCCGAGCACGACTACATGGCCGGCGACGAGTACTCGATTGCCGACATGGCGATCTGGCCCTGGTACGGCGGCCTCGCCAAGGGCGTGCTCTACGAGGCGGGCGAGTTCCTGTCGGTCCAGGAGTACGGCCACGTCAACCGCTGGGCGGACGCCATCGCACAGCGCCCCGCCGTCAAGCGCGGGCGCATGGTCAACCGCACCTTCGGCGATCCCAAGAGCCAGCTCCACGAGCGCCACGACGCCGGCGACTTCGAGACCAAGACGGCGGACAAGCTGGAATTGCAGGAGTGACATATCGAACGCCGTCGCTCCAGCGAGTTCGTCGGCGCGATATCCAGGACCGCGCCCGGCATATTGTCGGAAGCGCGAAATGAGGGAGACATGCTATGAGCGACAACGTCCATTGGGTCGTGGAAGTCGGCATCAAGGACGGGCAGCTTGATGCATTCAAGGCACTGGCCAACGAGTTGTCCGGTGAAACCAGGCACGAGGACGGGACGCTCGCATACGAGTGGTACCTCTCCGACGACGGCGGGACATGCCATATCTACGAGCGCTACGCCGATTCCGCCGCCGCGATGGTTCATCTCGGAAATTTCGGCGCCAAGTTCGCGGAACGCTTCATGGCCATCGCCGAACCGACCCGATTTGTCGTCTATGGCGATGCGAGCGACGAGTTGCGCGCCGGCCTTGCCCCCATGGGCGCGGTCCAAATGAGCCAGATCGCGGGCTTCGTGCGTTAGAAGCGCCTTCAGGGAGATTGGCGGTTCGCGCCATGGGCGCCTCGCCCTCTCGACTCTGTCCCAGCCTTCCGGCATCCTGAGCGCTCGGGTTTTCAGGACATCGCCGCCGTGAACGACACAGCCAAATCGGGCGCGAAAGCGGACGCCAAGTCCGGGCGCAAGCAGCTTTATCTGATCGACGGGTCGGGCTACATCTTCCGCGCCTTCCACGCGATCCCGGTCGCCGCCTTCGTGCGCTCCGACGGCGTGCACACCAACGCCGTGAACGGCTTCTGCAACATGGTGATGAAGCTGATCGACGCCGCCCAGGCCGACGCCGCGGTCGACTACATGGCGGTGATCTTCGATGCCTCCTCGGTCACCTTCCGCAACGAGATCTATCCCGAGTACAAGGCCAACCGCGACGAGCCGCCCGAGGAGCTGCGCCCCCAGTTCGGCCTGATCCGCGAGGCGACGCGCGCCTTCGGCCTGCCCTCGATCGAGCTCGAGGGCTACGAGGCCGACGACCTGATCGCGACCTACGCCAAGCAGGCGGCGGCGCAGGGCATCGACGTCGTCATCGTCTCCTCCGACAAGGACCTGATGCAGCTCGTCACCGACCACGTCACCATGCTCGACCCGATGAAGGAGCGCGTGATCGGCCACGCCGAGGTGATCGAGAAGTTCGGCGTCGGCCCCGACAAGGTCGTCGAGGTGCAGGCGCTGGCCGGCGACTCGACCGACAACGTGCCCGGCGTGCCTGGCATCGGCATCAAGACCGCGGCGCAGCTCATCGAGGAATACGGCGACCTCGAAACCCTGCTTTCGCGCGCGCAGGAGATCAAGCAACCCAAGCGGCGCGAGAACCTGATCGAGTACGCCGAGCTTGCGCGCATATCGAAGGAGCTGGTGCGGCTGAAGGACGACGTGCCGACCAGCGAGAGCATGGAGGATTTCCGCCTCAGGGACCCCGACCCCGACACGCTGCTCGCCTTCCTGCGGACCCAGGAATTCCGCACCATCACGGCGCGCCTGGAGGCGAAGTTCGCCTCCACCGGCGCGATCGAGGCGCCGGTCGAGGCGCCGCCCGCCGACACCGAATACGAGCTGGTGCAGGACGAGGCGGCGCTTAAGGCCTGGATCGGCCGCGCCACCGAGCTGGGCTTCGTCGCGGTCGATACCGAGACGACCTCGCTCGACGCGATGCGCGCCGAGCTTGTCGGCGTCTCATTGTCGGTCGAGCCGGGGCGCGGCGCCTACGTGCCGGTCGGGCATACGGGACCGGCGGGCGGCGAGCTCGATCTCGACGGCGCGGGCCGGCCGAAGCAGATCGACCGCAATAAGGCGCTGAAGCGCCTGAAGCCGCTGCTCGAAGACCCGGGCGTGCTCAAGATCGGCCACAACCTCAAATACGACATGCAGGTGCTGGGGCGCTACGGCATCGACGTCGCCCCCATCGACGACACGATGGTGCTCTCCTACGTGCTCGAGGCGGGCCTCCACGGCCACGGGCTCGACGAGCTGGCCCAGCTTCATTTCGGTCATACCAACATCAAATTCGCGCAAGTCGCCGGCACCGGCAAGGCGCAGGTCACCTTCGACCAGGTGCCCCTCGACAAGGCGCGCGACTACGCCGCCGAGGACGCCGACATCACGCTGCGCCTGCATCGCGCGCTGAAGCCGCGCCTGCCGCGCGAGCGCATGACCACGGTCTACGAGACCCTCGAACGTCCCTTGATCCCGGTGCTGGTGGCGATGGAGACCGCCGGCATCAAGGTCGACCGCGACGCGCTCTCGCGGCTCTCGGGCGACTTCGCCCAGCGCATCGCGGGCCTGGAGGACGAGATCTACAAGCTTGCCGGCGAGGCGTTCACCATCGGCTCGCCCAAGCAGCTCGGCGAGATCCTGTTCGACAAGATGGGCCTGGAGGCCGGCCGCAAGGGCAAGTCGGGCGCGCGCAGCACCAGCGTCGACATCCTCGAGGGCCTGGCCGCGCAGGGCCACGACCTGCCCGCGCGCGTGCTCGACTGGCGCCAGCTTTCGAAGCTCAAGAGCACCTATACCGACGCGCTGATCGGCCAGATCAACCCCGATACCGGCCGCGTCCACACCTCCTACGCCATGGCGATCGCCTCGACGGGGCGGCTCTCCTCGACCGATCCGAACCTGCAGAACATCCCCGTCCGCACCGAGGAAGGCCGCAAGATCCGCCACGCCTTCATCGCCGAGGACGGCTGCAAGCTGGTCTCGCTCGACTATTCGCAGATCGAGCTGCGGCTGCTCGCCCACATGGCCGAGGTGCCGGCGCTCTCCAAGGCCTTCAAGGACGGGCTCGACATCCACGCGATGACGGCCTCGGAGGTCTTCGACACGCCGATCGAGGACATGGACCCGATGGTCCGGCGGCGCGCCAAGGCGATCAACTTCGGCATCATCTACGGCATTTCCGCCTTCGGCCTCGCCAACCAGCTCGGCATCGAGCGCGGCCAGGCGCAGACCTACATCGACACCTATTTCGAGCGCTATCCGGGCATCCGCGACTACATGAACGCGATGAAGGCCAAGGCGCACGAGCAGGGCTTCGTCACCACCCCCTTCGGGCGGCGCATCCATCTCCGCGAGATCAAGTCGAAGAACCCGAACATGCGCGGCTTCCAGGAGCGCGCGGCGATCAACGCGCCGCTCCAGGGCGGGGCCGCCGACGTGATCAAGCGCGCCATGGTGCGCGTGCCGCCGGCGCTCACCAAGGCCAAGCTCGGCGCGCGCATGCTGCTCCAGGTCCACGACGAGCTGCTGCTCGAGGTGCCCGAGGACGAGGTCGAGGCGACCGTGGAGACCGTACGCAGCGTGATGGAGACGGCGCCGCTGCCGGCGCTCGAGCTCAAGGTGCCGCTGGTGGTCGACGCCGGGGCCGCCGACAACTGGGCGGAGGCGCATTGAGCGGCCCCCGCCGCCAGGTGTTTTTCCGCCGCGCCTGCTTAAGTAATGTTGTAGTCTTCGTGCCTAGATCGGGTCGCATTTGGGCCGGATCGAAAATTGATCCGGCCCAAATGCGTGAATCCGATCTAACTATTTGATGATAGAGCAGATTCGCGTGATTAGGTCGAATCAAGAAGTGATTCGACCTAATCACGACCTGCTCTAAGATGCGTGTGATGCGTGCCAGGAACGCCCGAGTGCGATCATGTTAGACACCAGACCCAGGCCGCAAACGAAGCAGGCCAAGCCGGCGCGCCGCCCCGCCCGGCCGGCCGCCGCCGAGCCCGGTCCCAAGCGTCCGGGACGGCCGGAGCGCCAGGGACCTTTCGTGCGCCGCGACGTAGTCCTGGGCGCGGCGACCGGGCTCGCCGTGGCGCTCGGCTTTGGCGCGCCGATCCTCGCCGCGCTCGGCAGCTTCTGGAGCGGCGTCGTCCTGCCCGCCTTCTACACGCTCGCCCAGTCCGGCCTGCCTTTCTGCGGCTGACCCTCCTTTCGAGCACAGGAAACGAGTAGACCGGGTCTCGCCCGGCTGTTAATGTTGCACGTTTGTTCTTAGCAACTGCGAAAGGCGGCGCGCGACGATGAAGCTCTACTCCGGACCGCTCAGCCTGTTCTCGCGCAAAGTCGAGATCGCCCTCGCCGAGAAGGGCCTCGACTGCGAACGCGTGATGGTTCCGTTCAGCCAGGCCGAAGGCTATTTCCCCAAGCACCCCGACGTGCTCGCGGCCAACCCCAAGGCGCAGGTGCCGGTTCTGGTCGATGGTGATCTGACACTCTTTGATTCGACAATAATCAACGAGTACCTCGACGAAGCCTATCCCGACCCGCCGCTGCTGCCGCGCGGACCGGCGGCCCGGGCGCGCTGCCGGCTGCTCGAGCTCACCGCCGACGAGGTCCTGCTGCCCAAGATCGTGCGAATCATGTACCGCACCGAGCCCGACGACCCCGACCCCGCGCGCCAGCGCGCGCGCGAAGCCGACGGCGAACGCGCCGAGGCGGAGATCGATGCCGTCTACAATGACTTGGAAGCGCGGCTTTCCGGTAAGAAGTATTTTGAAAGCATGTTTTCGGTGGCCGACATTTCCATGTTCATGGACATTCTGTTCGCGCGCCGTCTCGGCGGCCCGCCGCTCGAGCCCCATCCCGGGCTGAAAGCCTGGTTCGAACGCCTGGGCGAACGCCCGTCGGTGGCGCCGGTGGTGGCCGAGATCGCCGAGGCGGACCGGCTGCTCTCCCGTTAGGGCATTTTTTTCGACCGGCTGGCATCACCGGCGCCCCCCCGTGGTGTCAAGGATTGCTTAGGTTTCTGCCGCTGTTAAGGGAAATATCATCTTGTGAGCGCACTTTTCTCGGGCGCGGCGACGCGACGCGCCGCGAGCGCCCCAATCGACGTCCGCAGGCAACGAGACCCACGTGGAACTGGCGCCGATCATAGCGATCATCATCAGCCTCTTCGCCTTCGGCGCGGCGGTCTTCATGTTGCGCCGCTTCAAGGGCTGGCATGTCGGCTTCCTCGCCGCGATGACCTCCTTCATGACGGCGATGATCCTGGTCTACGTGGTGGCCCAGACCTTCGCGCCCGTCGCCGAGGAGGGCGCCGGGATCAGCGTCACGCAGGCGATCGGCCTGATGATCGTCAGCATCATGGCGCTGGTCGCGGTCTACTTCCTGGAGCGGCTGCTGAGCGAGCGCAAGAACGCCGAGGAGCGGCTCCTCCTGCCGAAGTTCTCCATCGAGCGCGCCGCCATCGCCGCCTTCTGGATCGGCGCCGACGGCAGGATCCTGTTCGTCAACGAGCACTCCTGCGCGATCCTCGGCTATTCGCGCGAGGAGCTGCTGTCGAAGAAGATGCTCGACATCGATCCCAAGCTCACGCCCGAAGCCTGGCAGGGCCAATGGGACGAGCTCAAATCCGACGGCTCGCTGTCGTACGAATCGGTCTACCGCACCAAGCGCGGCAGCTTCGTGCCCGTGGAGATTTCCTCCAACTACCTGCGCTACGGCGACCAGGAATACAACTGCGCCTTCGCCCAGGACATCAGCGCGCACAAGAAGGCGGCGGCCGAGCTGATCAACGCCAAGGAACAGGCTGAGCTCGCGAACCGCGCCAAGTCCGAGTTCCTCGCCAATATGAGCCACGAGCTGCGCACCCCGTTGAACGCCATCGTCGGCTTCTCCGAGGTCATCGGCGCGCAGATGTACGGTCCGGTCGGATCGGAGAAATACCTCGAATACGCCGCCGACATCAGCAAGAGCGGCTCGCACCTCGTCGAGATCATCACCGACATCCTCGATATCGCCAAGATCGAGGCCGGCAAGATCGAGCTGTTCGAGGAGGCCTTCGACCTCAACGACATCCTGACGAGCTGCGCCAAGCTGATCGAGGAGCGCGCCACGGCGGCGGGCGTGGCCTTGCGCGTCGAGACCGTCCCCATGCTGCCGCGCCTGCACGCCGACAAGCGGATGATCAAGCAGATCCTGATCAACCTGCTCAGCAACGCCGTCAAGTTCACGCCGGTCGGCGGCACCGCCGAGGTGCGCTGGCGCCGCGACCGCGACGGCCACATCGCGCTCATCGTCAGCGATACCGGCATCGGCATTGCCAAGAAGGACATCCGCAAGGTCACCGTCCCCTTCGGCCAGGTCGAAAGCGCCATGAGCCGCAAGCACGAGGGCACCGGGCTTGGCCTCGCCATCGTCAAGTCGTACGCCGAGCTGCACGGCGCCAAGCTGGAAATCGCCAGCGAGCAGGGCAAGGGCACCACGATCACGGTGCGCTTTCCCCTCGAGCGGACGGTCACGACCGCCGCGAAGGCGACCGGGGCATCGCGCGCCTCCGACGAAGCGCCCGCCCCCGACGCGTCGCCGGATACGGAACCGGGCCCCGGCGCCGCGACGCAACCATCCGGTTAGGAGGCCGCCATGGCCCGCATACTTCTCATCGAAGACGAGGATTCGGTCCGCAAGACCCTGCGCAAGGTGCTGGAGACCGCCGGCCACGAGGTGCTCGAGGCCGCCAACGGCGAGCAGGCGCTGGCGCTGGAGGAGGCGGGGCCGGTCGACCTCGTGGTCACCGACATCATCATGCCGCAGATGGACGGCTTCGGCGCCATCCACCTGCTGCGCAAGCGCGACCCGGACCTGGCGATCCTCGCGGTCACCGGCGGCACCGCCGATTACCTGCAGGCCGCCAAGGAGCGCGGCGCCGGGCACGTGCTCCAGAAGCCCTTCGACAACCAGACCCTGCTCGACACGGTCGCCGGGCTGCTCGGCGCGACGACGACGGCCGCGGCGCAATAGGCTGCGTTCGCGCCGCCGCGCGGATCGCCGCGGCGCGCAGCTTACCGTCGAGGCCTAGAGCAGGTCTGCTTAGGTCGAATCACTTCCTGATTCGACCCAATCACGTGAATCTTCTCTATTATCAAATAGTTAGATCGGATTCACGCATTCGGGCCGGATCAATTCTTGATCCGGCCCGAATGCGACCCGATCTACGCCGCCGCGCGGATCGCGGCCGCGCGCACCTTCTCATCGACATAGGTCTCGAACTGGCTGAAGTTCTGCTCGAAGCGCGCGGCGACCTCGCGGGCCATCTGGTCGTAAGCCTTCTTGTCGCTCCAGGTGCTCTTCGGGTCGAGCACCTCGCCGGGCACCTCGGGACAGGCCTGCGGCACCGCGAGGCCGAAGTTCGGGTCGGGCGTCGTCGGCACGTCGGCCAGCGAGCCGTCGAGCGCGGAGCGCACCATGGCCCGCGTATGCGCGATCTTCATGCGTTCCCCGACCCCGTAGGCGCCACCCGACCAGCCGGTGTTGACGAGCCAGCACTTGACCCCGTGCTTGGCGATCATCTTGCCCAGCAGATCGGCGTAGACGCTGGGATGGCGCGGCATGAAGGGCGCGCCGAAGCAGGTCGAGAAGGTCGCTTCCGGCTCGTTGCCGAGGCCCTTCTCGGTGCCGGCGACGCGCGCCGTGTAGCCGGAGAGGAAATGGTACATCGCCTGCTCGGGGCTCATCCGCGAGATCGGCGGCAGCACGCCGAAGGCGTCGGCGGTCAGCATGATCACGTTGTCGGGCTGCGGTCCCAAGCCGTCGGGCGCGGTGTTCGGGATGAAGTCGACGGGATAGCAGGCGCGCGTGTTTTCCGTATGACGGCCGTCATCCAGATCGAGGAAGCCGTTCTCGTCCATGACGACGTTCTCGAGCACGGTTCCGAACATGGATGTCGTGGCATAGATCTCCGGCTCGGCATTGCGCGAGAGCTTGATCACCTTGGCGTAGCAGCCGCCCTCGAAATTGAACAGTCCGTCGTCGCCCCAGCCGTGCTCGTCGTCGCCGATCAGCGTGCGCGAGGCGTCGGCCGAGAGCGTCGTCTTGCCGGTGCCGGACAGGCCGAAGAAGATCGCGCCGTCGCCGCCGGGGCCGATGTTGGCCGAGGCGTGCATCGGCAGCACGCCCTTGGCGGGCAGCAGGAAGTTGAGGATCGAGAAGACCGACTTCTTGATCTCGCCGGCGTAGGAGGTTCCGCCGATGACGATCTGGCGCTCGGAGAAACTGACCAGGATGAAGGTTTTGGAGTTGGTGCCGTCGCTGGCCGGATCGGCCTCGACGGACGGCGCATGAAGGATGGTGAAGTCCGGCACGAAGGCGGCGATTTCCGCCAGGCTCGGCCGCATGAACATGTTGCGCGCGAAGAGCGCGTGCCAGGCATTCTCGGTGATCAGCCGGACGCGCAAGCGATGGGTCGGATCGGCGCCGGTGTTGCAGTCCTGGACGAAGACCTCGCCGCGCGCCAGATGGTCGCGCACGCGGTCGCGCAGGCGGACGAAGCTCGCCCGGTCGATCGGCTGGTTGACGTCGCCCCACCAGATGTCGCCCTTGGTGGCGTCCTCCTCGACGATGAACTTGTCCTTCGGCGAGCGGCCTGTGTGCTCGCCGGTCATCGCCACGATCGGGCCGCCCTGCGCCAGGCGGCACTCGCCGCGCCGCAGCGAATGCTCGTAGAGGCCGGGAACGCTCTGGTTCCAATGCACCGCTCCCGCCGCGGTGATGCCGTGCTGGTCCAGCCCATAACGGCTGTTACGCGATCCTGACTGTCGCACCCTGGTTCCTCCTACCTGTACCGCGTCCACCGCATCCGGCCTCGCCAAGTCATCCGACCCGGACCGGACGTCTGCTTTTGTTGGTTTTCTACGGTTATCGCAACACCGCCATGGCCCGCCGCCCGCGGGGCAATCCCGCAGGATAGCCTCCCCAGGCACAGGCGGCAACTGCCGGGATGCGGTAAAACGCCGCGATGGTTAAGGCGCCCGGCGCCGCCGCGGAACCGATCCGGGGATCCGTGGCGGCGACGAAATTGCCTGTATTTTCAGGCGTGTCGGGCGCGCTTGCCGCCCCCTGCCGGCCGGCCCGGCCGGCCCGCCCGGCGCCGCTCAGCCGGTGTAGCGGGCCAGCGCGGTTTCGGCGATCCGGTCGAAGGCGGCCGGCTCGCCATTCACCCGCGCGAAAACCAGGGCGCCCTCCAGCGCCGCCAGCACCAGCCGCGCGTGGTCCTCGGCCGGGCCGGTGAAGGTCAGCGTGGCGTCGGCGGCGCCGCTCTCGAAGACGTTGGCCAGCCAGGCGACGTTGCGGGTGAAGAACTGGCGGGCCTCGGCCAGCACCTCCGGCGGCAGGGCATCGGCTTCCGCCCCCAGCATGCCGCAGAGGCACATCCGCCCGTCCTCGACCATCGCCGCCCGGAAGAGGCCGACATAGAGGATGAGACGATGGCGCGCGTCGCGGCCCTCGGTGACGATGCGCTCAAGCCAGGCGACGAAGCGCGCGGCATAGCGCGCCGCCACCGCCGCGCCGAGGTCGCCCTTGGACGGGAAATGGTAGTGCACGCTGGCGGACTTGATGCCGATCTCGGCGGCGATGTCGCGGAAGCTGAAGCCGTTGTAGCCCTGCGACTGGATCATCCGCTGGGCGATGGCGAGGATGCGTTGGGCGGTTTCGCCTTGCTTGGCCATGAGCGCTGTGCCGTTCCGCGGCGGCGGCCCTGGATCGGGCCGGCGGCCGTCTGATTTTTCTCTATCTATTGCTAGGTATATTCGAATTCGGACCGCCCGTCCACCTGGTCGGACATCGGGTTCAGGTGGACCATGCGCTTCGAACGGCGCGGTTCGCCGCAAAAACGGTCGATCGCGATCGACTTTCGCGGCTATGATGGCGCCACCGCACCGGTGGCGTGAGCCATGCGCATCAACGCCGATTTCAATGCCCGGGCCGTCGTCGACGCCGACGCCTACGAATGGATTGCCTCGCCGCTGCCCGGGGTCGAGCGGGTCATGCTCGACCGGGTCGGCGGCGAGGTGGCGCGGGCGACCAGCATCGTGCGCTACGCGCCGGCCAGCCGCTTCGACGCGCATCGCCATGGCGGCGGCGAGGAGTTCCTGGTGCTGGACGGCGTCTTCTCCGATGACGGCGGCGACTATCCGGCGGGAAGCTACGTCCGCAACCCGATCGGCACGCGCCACACGCCATCGAGCGCGGCGGGCTGCACGATCTTCGTGAAACTGCGGCAATTCGCCCCCGACGACACGCGTCAGTTCGCGGTCAATACCCGCGCCGCGGCGTGGCAGGCGGGGCCCGTCGAGGGCGTCAGCATGCTGCCGCTCCACGCCCATGGGCGCGAGCGGGTGCGCCTGGCGCGCTATGCGGCCGGCGCGCGCTATCCCCATCACGACCACCCCGACGGCGAGGAGATCCTGGTGCTCGAAGGCACGCTCCAGGACGAGCACGGGACTTACGGGCCCGGGAGCTGGCACCGCAGCCCGCCCGGCAGCGACCACGCGCCCTGGAGCGAGGCGGGCTGCCTGCTCTACGTGAAGTCAGGCCACCTGAAGCCGCCGATCGGCGCGGATTAGGCCGCGGCGCGGGCCCTCTTGACCAGGTCGACGAGGATGGTCCGGGCGGCCGTGGCGTCCGCGATCGGGCGCTCGAAATCGAGCCGCGCGACGGCCGCCTCGCGCCGCAGGTCGCACCCTTCGGGGTCGATGCCCGTCATGCGCCAGCCGCTGCCCGCGCGGCCCAGCAGTATCTGCGCGTAGAGATCGATGGCATCGGCGTGGTCGTCGTTCATGTGCGCCACGATGCCGGCCTCCGCCGCGACCAGCTCGTCGGCCCCCGCGGTGTCGCAGAGCAGCGCCGAGGCCTCCATCCAACGCACCTTGCCGAAGCCCTGCACCAGATGGGCGCGTGTCACCTCCAGCGCGTAGACATGGAAATCGGCGAAATCCGCGAAGCGTTCGGCGCTCGGGTTGCGCGCCAGGTAGCGGGCGCGCTGCCGCGCATTCTCCGACCGCGTCGCGCGGCCCATCACCGTCACGCGCGGCGCGTCGAGCGGGGCTTCGGCCGCCCGCGAGCCGGCGTTCTGGGTGCCGTCGAAGAGCAGCGAGACCCGCGGGTCGGCGGCGATGTTGCGGGCATGCTCGGCCAGATCCGACATCAACAGGATCGGCGTGCCGTCGTGGTCGCAGGCCACCATGACCAGCGAAGCGTAGGGCCAGCCCGCTTCGCCCGCCGCGCTGGTGGCGAGGGTCGCGAAATCGGCGCCGCGAACGACGCGGCGCGCCAGCGTTGCAGCTTCCAGTTCGGCCACCGTCCGGCGTCCCTTCCGGTTACATGGGGCGACCAAATTCTACCACGATCTCGCGCCCGGTCGATCTCACAAGGCGGCGAGCCGCCCCGTCACGCGTCGCTCAATGCAGCGTCGGTCGCGGACCGTCGACGGGCGCCGCCGCGCGCAGGGGCAGATGAGCGCCCCGGTCCCCAAGCTGCCGGGCGAGCCGGGCGCCCGCCTCCAGCAAGTCGCCGACGCCGGCCTCTTCGACCAGCGAGGCCGCCCGCAGGCGCGCGCCCGGCCAGTCGCCGAGCTGGCAGGCCGCGACGAAGGCCAGGATGACGGCCTCGTCCTCGCCGATACACGGACAACACGGCCGGTGATAGACGATCGAGCGCGCCGCGTGGCTCTGCATCAGGGCGATCAGGCGCACCAGCCCGACAAGCGAGCGCCGCCCGTGCTCGACCCCGAAGCGGTCGGTGAACTCGCGCTCGACGATCCGCCAGTGGTCCGGCGCATCGTCGACGAGGCCGCAGAGCCAGCGGCGAAAGCCCCACAACAGCAGGTGCTCGCCGGGCTCGAGATCGGCCATGCGCGGCGGCAACTCCGCCGCCGCGGCGGGCCCACGCACACGCTCCATCGTCATCCTCCAGGGAAACCGCAATACCAAGGATGACGATAGTGCAATTGAGAGTCATTCGCAATTAGAATCTGCCAACCCAGACGCCCATCGAACGCGCCGCTTCGTGGACGCGACCGAAGCATCGGACCGCGCGGACAATTTCCTCGGTGCGTGGGCTACTTGGGCGCGCCGTGCCCCTTGTGATCCGCGCCGCCCGGCCCACGCGCGCCGGGGCCTTGCACCGTCACCATCACCGTGACCTCGCCCGCCGCGGCGAAGCGCAGCGTGATCGGGAAGCGCTCGCCGCGCTTCAGCTTGCGCGAGAGGCCCACCAGCATGATGTGGTCGCCGCCGGGGCGCATCACCGCCGGCGCGCCGGGAGGCACCTCGATCGACTTCAGCGGGCGCATCCGCACGATGCCCTTGTCCATCAGATGGGTGTGCAGCTCGGCGCGACGGGCGACCGGGCTGCGCACGCCGACCAGCCGGTCGGCGGTCTTGCCGGTGTTGTGGAACGACACGTAGGCCACGCCGTTGGCGGTCAGCGAGGCGCGGGCCCAGGCCTGCTCGACGACGATGGCCCCGGCGCGCGGATGCTTCGGCGGCATCGCCTGGCCGCCATCTCCCTGGTGCCGCTCGGCGGCCAATGCGACCGGCGCGGACACCAACGACAGTGCGAGGGCGGCGGCGAGCGTGTGGGACGGGGTGCGCATGAAGATCCTCCCATCCGGGGCCGGGCCCCGTCCGAGCGGCCGCACGGCCGCGCCGATTTTACCGCCGGAGGCCATCTAACGACGGCGATCCGACATTATCAAAGGGGGAATTGTCGCAGGGGGGTGGGGCGAATCCCCCTTCCGGCACCAAGGGAATCGCCGGATTCTGTCCGTCTGCCCGTTACCGAGACAATCCGGGACGCGGGCCCCGGCGCGACGCCCGCCGTAAGATCGCTCGAAATCTGCCCGATAAAGGCCTAAATCTTCAGTACGTAATGTTCGCCGGACATGAAACGCGACCGCAAACCGGCGCACGCGCCTGACGAACGGCAGGGACAATCCCCCGGACTGCCGCCCGGACCGTCCGGGCGCGCCGGGCCAACCGAGAAACCCGAGGCACCCATGGGCCGAACCATCGCGCTGGTCGACGACGACCGCAATATCCTCACCTCCGTCTCGATGGCGCTCGAGGCGGAGGGTTTCGCCGTGCGCTCCTACGCCGACGGCGCGGAGGCCCTGCAGGGCCTCAACGGCCGGCCGGCCGACCTCATCGTGCTCGACATCAAGATGCCGCGCATGGACGGCATGGAGCTGCTCTCGCGCCTGCGCCAGACCTCCGACGTGCCGGTCATCTTCCTGACCTCCAAGGACGACGAGATCGACGAGGTTCTGGGCCTGCGCATGGGCGCCGACGACTACATCACCAAGCCCTTCTCGCAGCGCCTGCTGATCGAGCGGGTGCGCGCGATCCTGCGCCGCTCGGAGGTTCCCGGCGGCGGCGAGGAGGAGGGCGAGGGCGGCAAGACCATCGTCCGCGGCGAGCTGGTGATGGACCCGGCGCGCCATCTCTGCACCTGGCGCGGCAAGGAGGTGACGCTGACGGTGACCGAATTCCTCATCCTGCAGGCGCTGGCGACGCGGCCCGGCCACGTCAAGTCGCGCGACCAGCTGATGGACGCGGCCTACGGCGAGAACATCTATGTCGACGACCGCACCATCGACAGCCACATCAAGCGGCTGCGAAAGAAATTCAAGGCGGTCGAGCAGGATTTCGCTAAAATCGAGACGCTCTATGGGATCGGCTATCGCTACAGCGAGGGCTGATCGCGCGCGACAAGGGGGCTCTGCCACTGGACGGGGACCTTCGCGAGGAAAAATCACGGCCCAAACCGCGCCGGGCCAAAGCCCGTGACGCGAAGGAGCCCGCGCGCGCCAAGCAGCGCAAGCCCAAGACCTCCGAACGCACCTCCGAGCTGGCCCGCCCGCGCGCCACCGGGCGGCGCTTCTCGCTGCTCACCGTGCGCATCCTGGCGCTCAACGTGCTGGCGCTGGGCACGCTGGTGGCGGGCTTCCTCTTCCTCGGCGACTACCGCCAGAACCTGATCGACGCCAAGATCGCCTCGCTGGGCACCCAGGCGAACATCTTCGCCGGGGCGCTGGGCGAGAGCGCGGTGGAGACCAACCCCCAGGGCAACCAGGCCCTGATCGCCGATCCCGCCAAGGCGATCGTGCGCCGCCTCGTCGAGGCGACGCGCACCCGGGCGCGGCTCTTCGACACCCAGGGCTCGCTGATCACCGACAGCCGGACCTTGCTCGCGCCCTCGGGCTTCGTGCTGGTGGAGGAGCTGCCGCCGCCGGGCCGCCAGGGCTGGTTCAACCGCAACCTCACCAGCATCTCCAACTGGCTCACGGGGCTTTTCCGCAGGGAGCAGCGCCTGCCGAAATACAGCGAGCGCGTCGGCCAGGTTGCCGGCGACTACCGCGAGGTGGTGCGCGCGCTGGGCGGCGAGCCGGGCTCCTCGGTGCGCGAGGGCCTGCGCGGCCAGCTCGTGCTGACCTACGCCGTGCCGGTGCAGCGCTACAAGAAGGTGGTCGCCGTGGTGATGCTGTCGGCGACCGACGCCGGCATCGAGCGCGACGTGGCCGACGTGCGCGTCGGCCTCCTGAAGATCTTCGGCGTCGTCCTCGCCATCACCGTGCTGCTCTCCTTCTATCTCGCGCGCGCCATCGCGCGGCCGATCCGCCGCCTGGCGATGGCCGCCGAGCGCATCCGCCGCGGCCACGGGCGCTTCGTGCCGATCCCCGACTTCTCGCGCCGCCGCGACGAGATCGGCGACCTCTCCGCGGTGCTGCAGCGCATGACCAAGGAGCTCTGGGAGCGTATCGAGGCGATCGAGCGCTTCGCCGCCGACGTGAGCCACGAGATCAAGAACCCGCTGACCAGCCTCCGGAGCGCCGTGGAAACGGCGGCCCGCATCAAGGACCCGGACCGCCAACGCAAGCTGATGGAGATCGTGCTCGAGGACGTCGAGCGGCTCGACCGGCTGATCTCCGACATTTCGCGCGCCTCGCGCCTCGACGCCGAGCTCCAGCGCGCCGAGATGGACGCGGTCGACATGCGCCACCTGCTGAGCGCGCTGGCCGAGGTCGAGGGGGCGTCGACGCAGAAGGACGCGCCCAAGATCGTGCTCGACATGCCCAAGGTGGGCGCGCTCACGGTGCTCGGCGTGGAGGACCGCCTGGTCCAGGTGCTGCGCAACGTCATCGCCAACGCCAAGACCTTCAGCCCGCCGCGCGGCGCCATCCGGATCGCCGCCGCGCCCGAGGGCAAGTTCGTCACCATCACCGTCGACGACCAGGGTCCGGGCCTGCCCAAGGGCAAGCTCGAGGCGATCTTCGACCGCTTCTACACCGAGCGGCCGGCGAGCGAGAAGTTCGGCACGCATTCGGGCCTGGGGCTCTCGATCTCCAAGCAGATCATGGAGGCCCACGACGGCCAGATCTTCGCCGAGAACATGGTCGGCCCCGACGGCGAGACGTTGGGCGCCCGCTTCGTCGTCCGCGTGCCGGCGCTCTAACTTCGTTGCACTAACCCGACGGGATCAACGGCAGGATCAGACGGCTCGCCCGCGCGCCGCCCGTGTGCAGCGTGTGGGTGCCGCCGAATTCCTCCGGCGGCCGGTCGATCGGGTCGTCGTGCATGAAGATGCCCGAGCCCTTCATCAGCCCTTCCGCCTCCGGCCGCGCGAAGTCGGTGCCGCCGAGCGTGAGCGCCATGCGGTAGCCCGCGGGATAGACGATCGAGGTCGGCCAGATCTCGACCGCGACCTCGACGGCCTCGCCCGGGGTCAGCTTCTGCTCCTCGTCGTGCGGGTGCCAGGGCCGGTAGGGCTTGGACTTCGTCGGGTCGAGCTTGCGCTGCGACGCCCTGAGCCAGCCCTGCGTAACCGGCGCCTGCGGGTCGTTGGCGCCGACGAAGGTCACCTCCTTGCCGTCGGGATCGAAGATCCTGAGCGTGAGGAAGATATCCATGTCGGTGCTCGACGAGGCGACGTGGAGCTCGGCCGCGACGTATCCGGTGAACTCGGTGTCCTCGGCGAAGGGCGCGCTCCAGAAGGTGATGCCCTGGCCCAAAGCCTCGTAGTCGATGCTGGCCGCATCACCCGGCGCCTCACGCGTCAGCGTCCCTTTCGCCGCGTCAAGGTGGAGCTCGGTCCATTGCGTGCGTGCGAGCGGCCATTCGTGCTCGCTCCGCCGGACGTGGCCGCGCGGATCGCGGATCGTCAGCATCAGCGGCGGCTCCATGTCCCAGCCGTTGTCCTCGCCCTTGAGGAAATGATCGAAGAAGCGCCGCTGGATCGCCACCGCCTCGGGCAGGTACATCGAGGCGAAATGCGTGTCGGTGTGCATCTCCAGCCACTTCCGCTTCGAGGCCGCGGTGGCGAAGCCCTCGACGTTGCCGCGCAAATGCATGCCGAGCCCGCCCCAGTTGCCGGCCGAGAGCAGCGGCGTCTCGATGCGGCCCGCCACCGGCGTGCGCAGCCTGAAGTAGGCGTCGTCGAAACGGTGCTTCAGGCCCTCCTCGTAGACGTTGAGCAGGTTGCCCGGCAGCACCTGCGGGTTGATCGGCTCCCCGGTCGAGACCTCGCCGGTGAAACGGTCGCGGTAGGGCGTGTCGGCGTTGCCGTTCTGGTTGGTGGCGATCTGCGTGTCCCAGAGCAGCTTGAGGAAGAAGGAGGAGAGGATGCCGCCGTGCCGGTACTTGTCGCGGTAGTGGTCGAACATGCCCTCCCAGGGGATCATCGCCGCGAGGTGCGGCGGCTGCAGCGCCGCCACCTGCCACTGCTTGATCGCGAGGTAGCTGACGCCGAGGAGCCCCACCTTGCCGTTCGACCACGGCTGCGCGCCCGCCCATTCGATGGCGTCGTAGTATTCGCGCGTCTGCAGCGGCGCCATCATCTCGTAGTAGCCGGGCGACTTACCGGTGCCGCGCGCGTCCATCACGACCATCGCATAGCCGGCCGGCACCCAGCGCTCGGGGTCGGGCACCTCCCAGGTCAGGTACTTGCCGGTGGAGCCGTCGCGCATGACCTCGGGATGGTCGCGCACCACGAAATCCCAATAGCGCTTGAAGTCGACCGCGACGTTGCTGTCCTTGCCGTAGGGCGTGAAGACCACGATGGGCGGAAAGGCGCCCTCGCGGTTCGGACGGAAGACGTTGCAATGGACGGTATGGCCGTCCGACAGCGGGATCGGCACGTCCTTCTCGATCAGGATCTCGCCGTCCTCGATGACGGTGACCCCGCCGCCCTCGCTTGCGTCCATGGCACGCCCCCGGTTCCGCTTCTCATGCGCGCCAAGTCATATCACCCGCGGGCGCGCTTGTCGGCAATAGGCGCGGGCCGTCGGAAGCGGGCCCCGCCGCGGCCGAAAACCGGGCGGTTGGCGGCTCTCAGCCGCCGACGCAGAGCCGCACGGTCACGAAATTGGGGGCGCCTTCGTTGAAGTCGTTCTTGCCGACATTCTGAAACCGCACCCGGCTGATCCGTGAGAAGCCCGGCGGGCAGCGCACCAGGGAGAGCTGGAACCCGACGGGGAGCGGACCTTGCGCGCAAAGGCCGAGCGAGACGAAGTTCGGAGCGCCCTCGTTGAAATCGTTGTCGGCGACATTCTTGAAGCGGACGCTGCTGATCATCCGGCCGTCGCAAGCGCCGCGGGCGAAGGACAGCCCGATGTCGGGCTGGGTCGTGCACAGGCTGATCGCGACCGCGTTGGGCGCGCCCTCGTTGAGGTCGTTCTTGCCGACATTGCGGAACTCGGCCACGCCCAACGGTGCCCTCCCAGGCGGGCAGAAGCCAAGCGTCAGTCCGAGCACCCCGCCGAACTGGTCCTCGGCCGCGACGGCCGCTGGCGCCGTCACGATGAATACGGCCGCCCCGGCGGCACGCAGGAACTTGTTGATGGTCATGGTTTCCGCCCTTTCGTCGCCTGTCGAAGGACCCGACCCCCCGGGCCGCATGACGGCATATGACCGGTTTACATCAAGCCAAAGACACGGGGAAGCCGTCTGATGCCACCCGCCACGCATGGCCCGGCCGGGACATTTTCGACTTTCGTCGAACCGGCCAGGCGCTAGATCGAATTCACGCGACCGGATTGAAGCATGCAGTGATTCAATCCGGTCGCGATCGGCCCTAGAGCACGACCAGCAACAGCAGCGGCAAGGTGGCGAAGGATATCAGCGTGGAGGTCACGATCACCGAGGCGACCTCCTCGGCCTCGCGGCCGTAGCGCTGGGCGAAGAGATAGTTGAAGACCGCGACGGGCATCGAGCAGGCGAGGATGACGACGCCGCGCTGCGCGCCCTCCAGGCCCAGCACATAGGTCAGGCCGAGCCCGACGCCGAACCCCATGGCGAGCCTGAAGACCGCCAGCCCGAAGGTGCGGCCGAGCGAGCGCACCTTGAGCCGCGCCAGCGAGACGCCGAGCGCCAGCAGCATGAGGCCGATCGCGATATTGCCCAAGAGCGTCAGCGTGCTGGCGATGAAGGTCGGCGGCTTGACGCCGCTGAACATGGAGACGAGGGCGACCGAGACCGCCCACAGCACCGGCGTGCGCACCAGACGGCCCAGCGACATCGAGCCCGAGGATATCAGCGCGCCGAGGGTGAACTGCGCCACGGCGTTGACCGCGAAGAAGGCGATGCCGAGCGCGAGGCCGGTCTCGCCGAAGGCGAAGAGCGCCAGCGGCAGGCCCATATTGCCGGTATTGCCGAACATCATCGCCGGCAGGAAGGAGTGCAGCGACAGCTTTGCCGCCTTCAGCACCGCCGCGGCGACCACCATGAAGATCAGCAGGGCAAGCGCCCCCGCGCCGGCCATCTGGCCGAAGGCCTCGGCCGAGACGTTGAGCTTGGTCAGCGTCGCCAGGATCAGGCAGGGCGCCGCGATGTTGGTCACCAGGCTGGTGACGAAGGGCGTCTCGAAGGGCAGGCCGAGCCGCGCCCAGGTGAAACCGATGGCCGCGCAGACCAGGACCGGGGCAACGATATTGAAGAGCTCGATGATCATCGGCGCCGCTGCGGTGGAGCTACGCAATCCGCGACAGGCGCGGCCGGCGCAGCCTATAACAAGTCACCAAGGCGGCGCACCCGGCATTCGGACCTTCGGGCATTTCGAAGCCCGGCAACGGAGCGATCGGTGGACGAACACCAAGGCAATGGCGGCGCGGACGGCAGCGGCGGCACCGCGGCGGAGAGCGATCTCGACCGCGCCCTGGCGCGCGCCGAGGACGGCGACGCCCAGGCCCAGGCCTTCTACGACGCCTTCCTCAATGCCCGCCTCTACGTGCCCACCGCCACGGACGACACCGGCGACACCGGCGACACCGGCCTGCCCGCCGACACGGTGAGCCTGCTGGTCGCCGACATCGAGGGCGAGGGCATCGTGCCGGTCTTCGACAGCGAGGCGCGCCTCGCCGACTGGGCCGAGGAGCCGGCGCCGTTCACCGTGCTGGCCGGCCACGCGCTGGTCGCCGAGCTCGACCCCATGCTGTCGCTGGCGCTCAATGTCGGCACCGAGCATTTCAAGCTCTTCGTCGAGGACGAGCTCGCCTGGCTGCGCGAACGGCTGAGCGAGACGGTGACCGACCTGGCCCCCCACGACACCGCCGAGCTCGTCGAGTTTCGGGACGTCCCGCCGCCAGAGACCTTGGTCGCGGCGCTGATGCCGGCGCTTCGGCGCAACACCGAGGTCGGCGCCGCCTTCCTGGTCGAGGCCGCGGCGGCGGAGGCCGGCCGGGCGCGCCGCTTCGTGCTGGTGCTCGACGTCGGCGACGCCGATGAGGAGATCTTCGCCGCGGTCGCCCGCGATGTCGGCATCGCCGCGCGCTCGGCGTTGGGCGGCGACGAGCTGATGGACATCATCGCCTTCAACCCCGCCGGGGGCACCGGCCGGGCGCTGATCGAGCGGTCCGTCGCGCCGATCTTCGCGCGGGCGCAGGACCCGCTCCACTAGCCGCTGGCGGCGGCCGCAGGCCACACCATATTGAGCCCAATGGTGGAGCCTATCGGAAGTTCGGCCATGAGCGACCGCGCCAACACCCCCCGACGGACCGCCGCTGCCAGCGGAACCACGCTGCACGCGACCTGCGTGGCGCTGGGCGAGGCGGGCGTGCTGATCACCGGGCCGCCGGGCAGCGGCAAGTCGGACCTGGCGCTGCGGCTGATCGACGGCGGCGCCAAGCTGGTGGCCGACGATCTGACGCGGCTGGAAGCGGTGGACGGTGCGCTGATCGCGCACGCGCCCGATCGGCTGGCGGGCCGCATCGAGGTCAGGGGCATCGGCATCGCCGCCGTCGCCTCGCAACCCGATGTGCGCCTGGCGCTCGAGGTCGCGCTCGCGCCCTCGGCGAAAATCGAGCGCCTGCCCGAGCCGGAGACCGCGCGCTATCTCGGCCTGCCGCTGCGCCGGATCGCGGTCGATCCCGTCACCGCCTCGGCCGCCGCCAAGGTGCGCCTCGCCGCGGCGGACGCCCCATGAGCGAAGCCGCAAGGATCGAGACCGGCGGGCGGCCCGCCCGGGCCGCGCGCCTCGTCGTGGTGACCGGGCTCTCCGGCGCGGGCAAGACCTCGGCGCTGAAGGCGCTCGAGGACATCGGCTACGAGGCGGTCGACAACCTGCCGCCGCCGCTGCTGCCGGCGCTCCTCGGCAAGGCGGGCGAGGTGCGCCGCCCGCTGGCCATCGGCGTCGACATCCGCACGCGCGACTTCGCCGTGGCGCCCTTCATCCAGGAGCTCGACGACCTGATCGCCGAGAAGCGGATCGAGCTCCGGCTGGTCTTTCTCGACTGCGACGACGAGGTGCTGCAGCAGCGCTTCACCGAGACCAGGCGGCGCCATCCGCTCGCCGCCGACCGGCCGCTGATGGACGGCATCCGCCACGAGCGCTCGCTTCTTGCGCGCCTGCGCGGCCGCGCCGACGCCGTCATCGACACCACCGAGAAGACCCTGGCCGAGCTGCAGGACACGCTGGAGCAGAGCTGCGGCATCGACGGCGCGCCGGGCCTCGCGGTCTTCGTCACCTCGTTCGCCTATGGCCGCGGCCTGCCGCGCGAGGCCGATCTGGTGTTCGACGCCCGCTTCCTGAAGAACCCCCACTACGAGCGCGAGCTGCGCGAGCTGACCGGCGAGGACGAGGCCGTGGGCGCCTATATCCGCGGCGATCCCGATTTCGAGCGGTTCTTCGGGTCGCTCACGACGATGCTCGACCCCCTGCTGCCGCGCTTCGAGAAGGAGGGCAAGAGCTACCTCACCATCGCCATCGGCTGCACCGGCGGCCGGCACCGCTCGGTCTATGTCGCCGAGCGGTTGACCGAATGGTTGAACGCACGGGGACAACGCGTCAACCTGCGCCATCGCGATGCCCGCCGCCAGCCGCGGGCGCAGCGGGGGTAGCCCGCTCGGGGCGGAGGTAAGCTCAGCATGATCGGCATGGTCCTGGTCACCCATGGCCGCCTGGCGGCGGAGTTCGTGGCGGCGCTCGAGCACGTGGTCGGCCCGCAGACCAACATCCGCGCGGTCTGCATCGGCGCCGACGACGACATGGAGCGGCGCAGGAAGGAGATCCTCGACGGCGTCGCCGAGGTCGAGGACGGCGACGGCGTGGTGCTGCTGACCGACATGTTCGGCGGCACCCCCTCCAACCTCGCCATCTCGGTGATGGAGAAGGCCAAGGTCGAGGTCGTCGCCGGCATCAACCTGCCGATGCTGATCAAGCTCGCCGGCATGCGCGAGAACCAGAGCCTGGCCGACGCCGTGGCGGCCGCCCAGGAGGCCGGCCGCAAGTACATCAACGTGGCCTCGGCGCTGCTCGACGAAAAGCCGAAGGCCAAGGCCCGGGCCAAGTCGAAACCGAAGCCCACGTGAGCGAGCCGGCCTGGCCGCCCGAAGGCGCGGTCCACCGCACCGTCACCGTCGTCAACCAGAAGGGCCTGCACGCCCGCGCCGCCGCCGCCTTCGCCAAGACCGCCGGGCGCTACAAGGCCGAGGTCAAGGTGCGCCGCGGCGAGCACACGGTCTCGGGGCTCTCGATCATGGGGCTGATGATGCTGGCCGCGGCGCCCGGCACCGAGATCGAGATCGCGGCCACCGGCC
>Ga0302046_10000504_pt1 | contig 39126 bp, 66 predicted proteins | sample RVTome_11_FD_200261 | JGI IMG/M metagenome (GOLD analysis project Ga0302046, IMG submission 200261) | Soil microbial communities from uranium-contaminated site in the Upper Colorado River Basin, Wyoming, United States - RVT147D111 (version 2) ...
ACCATCCACTTTACCCTGAGTGACGGTCGCAAGGTTTCACTGCCGTGGCCGCCGTTCGATGACAACGTTGTTCTGAATCGGAGAGAGACATGATCCGCTGGTATGTCTTTCACACTGAGGGTGCGTGCGACTATGAATGCTACGATGAGGGGGGAAGACTTTGACCGCCTCATAACATGGTTTTTCAATTTCGACGTTGACGAGTTTGACCCGGCGACCGTGCAGCAGACACGTCAGAGGTTAATCGACATGCCGATTGGAAGCATGGAAAAGTTTCACCACTGCCGTTACCCCGAAATCTGTTACAACGTTGTCAAAATCCGGAGAGAGACATGAGCGAACGGGACAAGCTGGTAGCGGCGAAAGAGCGGGCTTACGAGCAACGGCAACAAGCGCTCCGAAGCGGCGACGTCGATTCAGCGGTGAAAGCGACCGCTGCCGAAGCTGATGCAACGGACGCGATTCGGGAGTGTGAGAAGTGCATGAGTATGCGAGACCTCGTAATTGCCCGCATCACCGAATTGTGGAGTATGGGATTCGACGAGTTCCCATGTTGGGCAGTCGAAGGACTCAGCCGCCAGTATAGTGACACGTTGGGCGAGTTTTTCGTCTACCGTCATCTGTCTTACCCGGTTCACCGATCAACCGATATCCGCCCCCTGTTGAAACAACTCAGCAACGTCGAGCTTTTCGCGTGCCTTGATGGGCAACTCTGCCAACATTACCGCTAACCCCGGAGTGAGACATGAAACGCAGCGAACACCCCGACTTCGTCCCCGCCAAGCCGAACGATAAGGGCATCATCGGGACCGACACGGACGGTATCCCCGTCGTCAGTGATGATCGATTCTACGGTGACCTTGAAACAATCGCAGGCCGACCGCTGAGCGTGCTGGAACGTGAGGTTACCGCCGAAGCGAGTGCGAAAGGTATGTGTCTGCGAAACATCGCCGAAGTGATTTGTGGTGAAGCGCGAACAACCGCCTACTTTTCCGTCCACTACAGAGTCGATCAGGGGATGTGGTTCTGGAACGGGGAACCGGGTTCGGCCGCGATGATTTCATTTGTCTCCGAATGCACGGGTCGCCGGATCGCTGATTTGCACCGGATGGCCTACGACGCGGGCGACATGTCGCAGGCTGAGTACGTCAGAATCGCCGGGCTTATGTACGAAGATGGTCAAATCACGGTTGAAGAATATGAACGCACGAAATCTCATTAAACTCAAGAATTCAATTTGACACCGGGCGAACGTGTGTCATACTAGGGTGTTCGCGGGGGTAATCAACAAAGGGGCAAATCATGTGCGCGTGCGGCAAACCGACGATCAACGGGGAACCCGGCTAGTCGTGGGACGGAAAGCGTTTCGGAGTCCGGACGCCGAACCCGCCGGAATTGGCCAACGACGATATCCTGATTCACGACGAGCCGGGACGATGCGGGGGTGTGGACTCTCATAGTTTCCACTTCCGCATTGTGAAGTCCCGCGGCTTTTACTGCTTACTGGTGCGCCACGGCGGCGGTGATGAGCGAATCCGGCTGGGTAGCCGACCGGGGGCCGACGTATTGGCGTCGTTGGATTCAAACTCTCGGTACTGGTTGTTGCAGATGCTTTACCACGTTCAACAGTCCGCGAGCGACGAAGCGAAACATAAGGCAGACGAGAAGTGGCGTAGGGCCGCGGCGGAGAAACGAATCAAAACCCGGAAGCTGCGCGGGCGGGACGCCGTAAAAGTCTGGATTGAGTAACAATTCCATTTGACACCGGTCATTCGATCCCTGCCAAGGTCACTCTAAGTAAGTCTAACCCGCCGGAGCAAGCCATGCAATTCAAAACTAATGCCGTGTTCATTCCGACCGATGCTGTAGACCCCGTAGACGGCAGCGTTGATCCCCGCGATTGCACGCTGCTCATGGTGGACGGCGACAATAACGACGCCGACGTTTGGGAAAAGGACAATCACGTCGTCCCGTTCTGCCGCCGCGAACGCGGCAAGTTCGTCGGATACCCGCCCGGCGGAACCGTCGAGTTCATCCCCGAACTCTGGGTTGTCAAGATCGACGAAACAGAGTATTGGCACGATGAAGTTAGATCGCTCGCGCCTCGCATTTATGGCGTATACGTCTTCAATCGGAAGAAACACGTTTACGCTTGCTCGACCGAAGCAACCTACGAATTGACGTTTCTCGGTTCGCAGTACGTGACTCGCGAGGGACTTGATGACGCAAGCCTTGAAGAGTTGGACGACCAGATAAGGGACGGCGACGGCCAATGCGAAGACGTCTATTACTTCGGCGTTCGCGACATTGACCGGATGCTGGAAACGGTGATTTCAGAGGGCCAGCTTCCGCCCGGACAGAGCGGCGGTTGTCGAATCACCGGATTGCAGGCCGTCACCGAAGACGACGCCGTTGAAGAGATTCGCGAGTATCACAACGCCAACGGGGGAGTGTGACCGTGTATCAGATCATCGGCTACCGAACCGACCGTTACGAGCGTGACCAGTTAGACGAGCGGTGCTCCGCAACATAGCGGCCCGATTCCTAACTGAGCCGGGTCGCAAGGTCATCATTTACTGCCACGATAAGCTACGCAGCAATTGGCGTCGGCCGAAGCGTAAGCGCCGCAAGGTGTGCGAAGTGACTTCCATTGACCAGTTACCAAGGTGGTGAACCATGCTTCTGAACGAATGCACGCAGTTCGATGTCGGACGAACCGGCTACGGGAGTGTTGACGTGTCACCCGGCGACACCGGCGATGATTACTACGTCAACGCATACCGCGGTTCTAACCGTGAAACCATCGCCGATGATCTGACGGCCGCTGAAGCTGCCGAATTGATTGATACCCTTAACCGTGTCTTCAAGGTGTGACCATGCTGAGATACATCGTCATCGTACCTTACCGGCGAAACGGCAAATTGAAAGCCGTGAGTTACCCCGGCAGCAACGCAACCTACAGCCGGGCGGAAGCTGTAACCGCCCTAGAGAAACTCCACCGTGGGATGCTCCGGGACGTCGAGACGATTCCCGATGAGTTGAGACCGTGGGCAGAGTCCACCGACGAAAGCCAACGACGTTTGAGACTGAATGGCGAACGATTCCATCTTGAAGAGGCATAACCATGAAAGCGACCATCGAATTTTCCGACGATCAAATCCGCTCCCTACTCTGTTCTGCATTCGAGGGCGGGAGTAACTACTGGTATCAGATTAACGGCGTTAGTCTTCCAGCTTGTGTCACGGTGGAAGAATTCCGTTATGGCGGTCCGCTCTATGATGACAGTTGGCCGGAAACGTACATGATCCCATTCGCTCCGGATTGTGCCCTCGTTATTGCCGACATGGAAAGTGACAAGGCTGAGTACCGGCTGGACCGCCAAGCGCTGGGACGGGGCATGCAAGTCATGGCCAAGAAGTACCCGTGTCACTTCGCCGATGTGCTGAATGAGACCGGCGACGCGACGACCGGCGACGTCTATCTCCAATGCTGCCTCTTCGGGGAACTCATTTACGGGTGATACCATGTTCATAGACGTCAACGACGCTGAAACGATTCTCGATGCCATCGACTTTCTCGACGAGAACGGGGAAGCGACAATACGGCACTACGAACTCGTTGCCGACATTGCCGACGTGTACCCAGAAGTCGGGTATGATTTCGATACACTCATCGGTCGGTCTAACGGAATCTCTTTGGCGAACCGTGCAGCGAAAGGTTACTGACATGAGAACTCCCGGAACGTGGAAGTGGAACGGACAGTTCACAAAACTCCGGAATGGGGCCGGTCAGATTGTGAACACGCCGCGAGACTCGGAAGACAAAGACCCGGAGCGGCGGGCCAATGCCGCCATAATGGAAGCGGCCCCAGACCTTGAGGCCGAATGCGAACGTCTGGCCGACCTGCTGGAAGACGTCTTCACGGCACTCGACGCCGGGGCCTTGGACAGCCGCAGTGTCCACCCCGTGGGTAAGACCTATCGGACCCTTTGCCGGGACTACGTGAAGCAAGCGCGAAAGACCATCACGAAAGCGAGAAAACCATGACAACCAAAACTGACGCCCGCGAACTTGCGGCCGAACTGATGAAGCTGAATTGTCGTGAAATCAAGTTGCAGCGGATACGAGAAATTCTCGATGGACGACTGCACGATATCCGTTCCCGGATGTGCGACGTCACCGAGCAACTGAACGAGACTGACCCGCGGGTTCACGTGTTCGACGACTGGGCGGTAGTCGTCGGATATGACAGTGAGTACGACCGCAACACCGTGGAGATTCTGCCGGTATGAAAACCCCTCTCGGATGGTTCGTGTTCTGCCGTGAGCCAGAACCGGACGGGCACCGTGAATTCTTCCCTGACAAGGGTGCGGCCGAAGAGTACGCCCGCCGTCAGGGTGAGAGGCAAATCTACCCGGCCTATGCCGGTCAACCAGTGGAGATTGAATCGTGAACGAGTGGTACGCCAACGGCCGGGCCAAAGTCATTCACGAACGACCGGATGCGAAACCAGTCGCAGTGCCAATCTCAGGGCCGAAGAGTCGCGAGGTCCGCGACACGATCATCGCGTGCGTGAATAGTTACAAGCGCAACACGCCGTCACCGAAGCAGGGCGGCCAATCACTCATCGAGGTTAAACCATGAACACGAACGAGTCGTTGGAGTTGAAAGTGTGAGAGGCTCTTGCCGTTGACTTGAGGGCAGCAATAGTCGCGAACACGGCTGACCTTCCGTGGCCGTTGAATGTCCCCGCTTTGGTCGATCAGTTTTCCTGCATCGACTTCGCGATGAGTTTGAAAAGTTTCGAGGGGGTGGAGCAACGGAAACAATGGTCGTCGGAGTTCGAGGCATTGGCAGCGGAGCATAGCGGCGACTCACCTTGCTCGCGATGCGGTCAAACGTGGCGTGACTGCCTCTGCTGCGGAGACTCTAACTGCGAAATCTGTGTTTGAAAGTCACTGATGCACGAACTGTTCCAACACCTGAAGCTCGCGTGTGCCGCGGCAGCGCGGGCGACGGACTGTGCGAAGCTGATCGAGTTCAATCACGTCCTACCGCGGGACCGAAAGATGGTGGACGAGCTACGGGGCGCGGTGAATCACGTTGAGCGCGGCTACGGGCATCTGATGTCGGCCCTTGGCTGCTTTGACGCCGACCTAACCGACGACGAACTCCGGGCATTTCGCCGGGAAGTCACCTTTGAATCTTGGATTGGAGAACCATGAACACGAATGACTATCGAAGCGCCGTCAACGGTGAGGGGCCTCTCGCCGCAACATGGGCAGACAAGCCGCACCGTCTGGTCTATGACCTGTGCGGTGAGATTGAGCGGTTGCGAATGGTTGCCGGGGAGCGTATCGAGATGTCTCCGGCAGTTGTGCTGGCACACATGCGGGCGGCTTGCTCCGCGGCGGTTGAACTGGGGGTGGAGACCGTCACCGATGCCCAAATGGTCGTCGATCGGTCACTCCCAATGGTCGTGATGGGGCACCTAATTCGGCCATGAAGTTTAATCCTACGGAGCGGTCGGCCCGATTCCGACCCCCTTTCCCGGCGAGTCGGCGTTGTGAGGTCAACCATGCCTGAACACCTAACCGTACTCGAAACCGTAGGTAAGAACGCCGTCTGCCGGTGTGTCTGCGGGGCATTGATCCGTATTCCCGTCCGGGACGTGGGATCGAATCGAAGCGGGTGCGGCGGGTGTGGGATTACGGAAGCCAAACCAACGATTCGACGTCGCCGGTGGGTTGACGACGAGCCAGAGGTCTTCGAGCCAGAGGTCTTCGAATTTCCGCGATATCCGGCGATGTCCCTCGAATGGATTCTCAAGCGAACGCGGCTTACAGAGACCGGTTGTTTGGAGTGGTGCCGCGGGGTCAGTTCGACTGGGTACGGGAAGACGTACCATCGCGGCAAGAATTACGCGATGCACATCGTGATGTACCGGATTTTCAAAGGGGAAGTGCCGCAAGGGTTGTGCGTGCTTCACCATTGCGACAATCGACAGTGCTGCCATCCCGACCACCTGTTTCTGGGGACTCACGCTGATAACACGCAGGACGCCTTGAAGAAAGGGAGAGTTGCGTTCGCAAAACTGGACGTGTCGCAGGTCTTGGAGATTCGACTGCGGTTGAGGGCCGGTGAGAGCCGGGTGAAACTGGCGAGAGAGTTCAACGTACACGTGACTACAGTTGGGCGAATCGACAAGCGCCAAACGTGGTCACATGTTGTCTGAGGGCTGCACATGCACAAAATGCACAAACCCATTGCACTGCGAACCAAAAGGTGGGTGTAAACTGCAACAAAACAGTTTGCAACCACTAACCGAAACCAGTAAGATAGGTGAATGAGACAATCACCAAAGCCTTGTCGTCTATCGACTTATGCCAAGGGTCTGCAACACGTCGTTTTTGCTGCATGTGATTAAGAGTCAGTTGCTCTGCCAGTTGAGCTATAGGGGCAAATGGTTATGGATATTCGAGTTGTGACGGACCGGTTTCTTCAAAATGCACAGATTGATGCACGAAATCCGACGTCGTGCAAATCGTGTGCTACACTTGAAAGGGCGAATCCCATGTTGCTGACCTTCAGCATCTACATCGCTTCCATTTTACTACCACTTTTCGTCAGTGTCCACGGTCGGACGCTCAACCGATCACGGGTCAACCGGCGACTCGATGCCCTCGCCAAGAAAGAGAGACAGCGATGAATAGGCCGTTCTTCCGAAAGCAGAATCAGACGTGGTATTGCTACGTCAACGGGAAGCAGAAGCGGCTCGCCAAGGACAAGGATGAAGCCTTCCGGCTTTGGCACGACCTGAGCGCCGGTCGTCGGGAGATCGGACAAGACCGACCGCTGGCGGACCTCGTCAGCGACTTCCTGCAATGGACGAAAAACAACAAAGCGCCGAGCACCCACAGGTGGTATCTGGACTTCCTGACGTCGTTCTGCCAACACGCGGGCAACGTGACAATCCGCAGCATCCGCGCCTTCCACATCGAGGCGTGGATCGAGGACGAATACCCGGACGCGAGCGCCACCACGCGGAACGGTCTGATCCGGTGCGTCAGTCGCCTCTTTAACTGGGCCAAGAAACGGCAGGTGATTCCTGACCTGAACAACCCTGTGCTGGGAATCGAACGGCCGCAAGCCGAGGCCCGGCAGACATACGTCGAAGCCGACCAGTGGCGGACCTTGATGAAGCACGTGGACGGATCGCTGAAAGACCTGATGACCGTACTGCGTGAAACCGGCTGTCGGCCGGAAGAGGCCCGGCGGATCGAGTCGCGTCACGTTGACAGGGCGAACAACGTCTGGGTGATCCCGGCGAAGGAAGCCAAGGGTCGAAAGCATGACCGCATCATCGCCTTGACGGCGAAGGCGAAGGCCGTGACCGAGCGGTTGATGCTGAAGTATCCCGAGGGTCCGCTATTCCGCAACAGCCGCGGCGGCCCGTGGACGTCGTCCGCGTTGACGCACGCTTTCCGCAAGGTCGCAACCGACACGGACATTGAGATCACCCCTTACGCCATCCGGCACACGTACATCACCGACGCACTGGTCAACGGTGTTGACCCGATTACGCTCGCCGAACTGGTTGGTCACCGGACGCTCGACATGATCCAGCGGACGTACCAGAAACTTCGCTATCGGCGAGACCACATCCAAGAGAGCGCCAAGCGCGCAGTGGGGGGAGCATGAAGCCCGAACGAGAAAAGAAGATCAGGAAAGCCGCGGAGAAACGGGCGGCCAAGCTGAGGTCACTTCAGCGTCGAAGTGTCTTGAAATCGATGGCGCGTAAATCTACGGGGTGATGATGCTGAAGTCAGTCCTTGAATACCAACTCTCACCGCGCGTCACGATCCGCGCCGGCAGTCGGGTGAAACTGATCGGTTCCGGCGGCGACGTGGTTTACCGGCTTCCGGGCGTTTGGGAAGTCCTTGAGGTCTTGAAGCGGGGTAAGAGACGAACGTACCTTGAAATTCGAGACACGGGGATGGAAAGGCAACCCGGCGGCCGGTACACTGTTTTCGTGGATGGCCCGAATTACCGCCGTCACGGGTTCAAATTCACTCCATACAAGGTGAAGCGAGCATGAAAGCGCCCCGCCGGGTGTCTGGATGCACCCCAATTTAAGCGGGCAGGGTTGCTTGTTGCTGGATACGAAGACCGTAAGTCCACGTGACCTTGTCCGTGGCAGTTTTCCCGGCAACCGCTTTGATACCAACCTGTTCTCTGCACAGGTCGTGCAGGAGACCCCGGCGGGGTCTTTCCCTAGTCGAACCAGTCATCTTCCCGCGGGTCCGTGGCATCCCGCTCGACGACAACGCACGTCTTCCAGTTTTGGAGCGATATTCTCCGACCATCCGGGTTGTAGCCCACGAGTCGGTCGGCAAGGATGCGCTCTACCTTCATCTGCCGCATGCCCAAGGATGACCCTTTTCGAACGGGATAAACGATCCGGCAGCCGGTTTGGATTGGTGATCCGAGGTAGTCAATTTTCGTCAGCACTTTGTGGGCCTTTCCACGGTTTAATTTTGTCACCCCAATACCAACCGTCGTTCACTCGGCGACCATGAATGAACAGAGTGAAACAGTTGCCGCGTGTGCGGTGTTCGCGATTCGCTCCGATGAAATTAATTCCCCAACGATGAAGCCACGGACCATCGCGGGTAATTTGTTCTTCGTAGCTTCCGAAGATGATGGAGATACCATTCCACGGGTGTGTGTGCCACTCATCCTCTTCGGGCCGGATTCTGTGAAACTTGATCCCAAACCATCGACACCGAAACACATACCAGCGCCAGGTCCATTTCGTCTTACTGCCCCGGAACAATCGGTTGAAGATTCGGTCAAACATGATTCTCTTTCCGAATTTTCTCGCAGTACATCGGGTCAATCTCGATGGCGGTACACGTCCGATTCAATCGCTTACACACGCGAAGCGTCGTCCCCGTACCGGAGAACCCATCGAGAACCGAATCGCCCTCAACCGTGGAGAGTTTGACGCACCGCTCTACGAGGTCTTCCCCGATTTGCGTGGGGTGCCACTTACGACGTTGCTTTGAATTCCCCGTGACCCGCGGCACGTCAAAGACGTCAAGCGGCACGCGACCGCGCGGGTCGGCTCGACGGTCGCCGTTCAGTTGTCGCCACGACGGCACACGGATCGCGTCCGGATACAGAGTCGAGCCTTCCCACGCCAACCGCCAAAGGGGGCGATGGCCATTGCCGAGATCGGTTTGCCGGGTTTGCCCGAATGTGAAGGTTTGCACGCAAGGTTTGAATTTCAACTCGGGCTTCTCTCGGCATAACTGACGAACCAAACTACCGACAACCGGTAGCCAGATAGCGTTGAACGACAGCCAACTGATGTCGCAACGGGCGATGACCAGTCGCACAACCTCTTCGAGGTATGTGTAGTAATCCTCAAACTGGTCACTGAACGAGTTGTAGTTCAGGTTAATCCCATCGGGCGGGTCCATAAAGCACATCGTGAACCGCTGGTCAAGGTCCGGCAGGACGTCCCGCAGGTCGCCGCAGATGACTTGGTCATTCACTGGTCACATTCTCCGATCGTTGGACTCGGGCAACACCGATCCGAATAAACGGAACAAGGTCGTCGTGCTCGCAGTCGAGCGTCTCGTAGGTGAAGCACGCCTCTGAACTGTCGGCCCCCAAATTCTCTGCGGTTACGGCCAACCCTTCGATCAGGCTGGCGATCTTCGGCCAACTCGCCGACGCGTTGCTGATGCGGTCTACGTTACGAAGCATGAGATTTCTTTCTCAAACAGGACAAGGTCTTCGACCCCACGCTCACTATTCTCGGGCGTCATCGTGAGTGCTGGTCGAAAGCCAGCCTTGGTCAGAAATACGGACAGGTCATCACCATTCCGCGGGTCCAAGCGCCGGTCGGGGACATACAAGCGCAGGATGCGGTAGCCCTTATTAAGCAGCATCAACTCGGTTTCAGCGATCAACTGCTTAGCAATCTTCCGCCGACGAAAATGCGGCCGAACGACCAGTTTCATCAAGCACGCCACTGTGCTGTTCAAGGCGTCTACCGCGATGAGTGCGACCGGCTCGCCGTAAAAGCACATGATGTTGGTCCCGTTGTACCTCATCCGGTAGCCCCAATCCTCTTCGGACCACCAGTCGGTCTCGTTGCATTTGATATCCATGTCATGCAAGACAGGGATATCGGACGGGACAGCACATCGAATATGGAACACGGTTTACCCCCAGTAGCCGTCATTTCGGCAAACAGATGCAAAGAAATCATCCCCTTCTTCGGCCAACGACTTAGCGGCCTTGTCAAGGCTTTCGCAGATCGCGTCGTTGTCTTCATCGAAGATGCGACCAGCCTCGATGTCGTACCACATGTTTCGGTAGCGGTCCAACAGAGTCGCCCCGAATTCGAGTGACACCTGTGCCCGATGGTTCGCAACCCGAAGTAGCGGAGTTGGTGTCCCGTTCGGTTTGCACACGATCTCGTCGAGCATCAACACCGGCTGGCCGTGCCCGAGCAGCCAGCCATACATTGTCAACTGCTCGGCGAACGTCACGTTTGTTTCTTCCAGCGGGGTCTGGCTGACTTTGAGCGGCCCACTCGGTCTGAAGTCCTTGTGGGACTGGTTGTGGGACTTACTCGGCTTACCACCGTTGGCATCTCGGCAGAGACGGTAGCCTTTCGATGGCGACGTCGTGTTCTTCGAGCAGAACCCGCGGACCTTCCAGTCGAACACGACCGGGTAACCCACTTTGAAGTCCAAGTCGGGCTTCCCGAGAAGGGGGATACCGTCAACCACGTCCCGCACGGTGGACTCGAATCGAGGCTGGGTGGTGGACTGCCGCAGCAGGTCGAGAAGCTCGTCGTAAGCGCCACATTGTCTGTACCAGTAGAGGATGTACGGCCCAGCCTGACGGCCGAAGTCTCGGTTGTGCGACTCGACCTGCGACTCGAACAGTTCGTCGAGCGATCCTTCGAGGCCGAGGTCCGACGCCAGCGAATACTTCACGTAGGCATCAAACGCCGACCCGGCCGCTGCGGGCGACCCCTGCGGAATCCGTGGCGGCCGGTGTTCAGCGAGGTACTTCAGGTAGAACTCGCGTCGGTCGGACTCCCACAGGCATAATGCGCTGTGGGAGAGGTAGGCGGGCTGTCTCATATGTGTTTCCAAATTCTACGGTTAACGATCATGCTGACTAAAGACTCGGTCACCTTCAACTTCCTTGCCATCTTTCGCTTCATCCCTCTGCGAGTGCAGCGTCTCCGAACATCCAACACGTCTTCAACGGTCAGCTTGCTTTGGGCGATGTCTTCGCCTTCCAAGTGCGTTCCGTCTCTAAGGCGATCGGCACAGTTCTTTTCCCTTGTGCCGTAACTCAAGTTACTCGCGTGGTGGATCGCTTTACCTAACGGCCCATGACATACGTCCTGCCCATTCGGTCGCGGACCAATGAACGCGGCGGCAACGAGAACATGAACCCTGAATGTCTTGACGGCACCTTCAAACGCCAAGCATACCGACTGGTAACCTGTTTTCTGATCGATTGAAGGTGACATCACCCTTCCGCGTTTGAGTCGGAACTTTCCGCCGCGGCATCGTACCTTTCGTGTCAGCGACCGGACTCGGCCCTTGTCACTGACTTCGTAGTCACCCTCGTAGCCAACGACGGGTTTCCAAATCTCTGTCACGCGTCGCACTCCATGACAAGGCGTTTCAGGTCGTCGGCGAGTTCCGGCATGTGGTCCGCCATCAGCAATTCCATCGAAAGATGCAAAGCGGCCCGCCGGCAACATTCTCCCCAGATGTCGTCGGTCCCGCCTTGGCCATGTGGACGGCGTCCGTCACGGTAAAGGACGCGAGGCAGTGCGGCGGATGCCAGCGGCCGGAGTGTTCCAACCAGCCGCCAAGCCAGAGGTAGGTTTCTGGGTCGTTCATTTCTTAGGCCAGTTGTAGAAGATTTCCTTCGAGACGTCGGACTTCTCGACGGTCAGCATCTTCAGACCGCCTTGCGGCGATCTTACTGTGACGTTTACGAGATTCCGATTTTGTTCGTCGTCGTAGAACTCTTGGACTTCGAGGATGTTTTCCGGTCGGACCCACGTCTTTCCGATTCTCGCTAGCAGCATGCTCACCCCTCAGAGTTGTTTCAGTTCCAAAATGGACCTCGCCAATTCGTGTTGCCCAACCATTCGACAATTCGGCTCGCTTGCCAGTCGGTTACAGTAGGGGCACACACCCCTGCCAAACGCGGTTCGACGACGGGCGACTTCAGTGAGAAGCTCGGCGATCGTGTACTCGTCAAGGTCTTTCGGGTAGCCCACAAGTCACCCCGCCAGATACTGTGTCACGTCGTCCCACCGCTGACTGACTTGCGTCAGCACGGCACGTTCCTCTTCCATGTACTCGGTGTCGAAACCCCATTGCAGGTGATCGAGAAGCTCGTTGACCTGATCCCGGACAAGGTCGGCGAGTACGCTTGGCTCCAGCGCGTCGAGTTCCCAGCTTTCGTCGCCGTACTCGGCGATGTAACCAGCGAATCGGCTGTCGGTCGTCTTCGCGGGATTCGGCGGCGGCTCGTACTCATCGACCTGATCCATGTTCAGGGCTAGCCGCTGAAGGTCGAGCATGCACCCGAACATCTGCAATCGCTCGCGGATATCCCGCGTCATGTCGATGCCAGAGGGGTCATGGTCCCCAAAGTGCAAGATCACGATCTCTTTGCCCGACCGACTACGCTTTCGAAGCCGCTGGGCTGCCGACCACATCTCGGACTGCGACGTGTAGCCGCGGCAAGAGAAGAACGGTACGTCGAGTTCGCTACAAACTCGCTCGAAGACGCCAGCCAACGCTTCTTTCTCGATCCAGACTTCCACGTAGAACTGCTGGTTCTGCCAGCGGTCAGTTCGGTACTGGTCGGCAATGGCATCGACGATCTCGGACGGGCTGTCCCAGTGCGCGAGCGACTGAAGGTTCCGAGTGCGATCCTCGATCGCGTGCCAGTCGATCCGTCCGGCCAGTCGGGCATCGTTGATGAGCGACCCCAACCTCTTGTATTCCTTCTGGGAGTTCGCTATCAGATCACGGGACACGAACTGGTAGTAAAGCTGACGCAAGGTCAACTGATAACCAGCGTTCATGTACTCGTCGATGATCTCGTTCGCCTTATCGATGCGAACGAGACTGTCACTGCGGAATTTCTTACTGACGTATTTGAGTTTGGGCATTACCACTCCTCATCGTCAAAGTCTTCAGCTTCGGCGACCAATTCCTGACGACGCATCTCCAAGCCGTACTGCACGGCATCCAGTGCGTCGAGCGCCTTGTCGCAGAATTCAAGTTCTCCGATCTTGAAACCGAGATGCTCGGTGATGGCGTTGTTGATCTTTTCTTCGAGTGATCTATCCACGGGTCAGGTTCTCCAAATTGCGTTTTTTGATTCGAATAGTCCCTCGCCCTTTACCGATCCTGTGATGCTTCAGTCTGCCTTCTTTGCACAACGTGTAAACGGTGGTCGGGGTGACCTTCAGGTATTCTGAAGCCTCGGAAACTGAGTATACGTCTTTGTCGTCCTTGACTCTCGGGACAGCTTTCATGTTGTCTACAAGTACGAGGATGGCTGCCGCGGCCGGGTCTTCTACGTGCGCCCGGTACAGCTTGAATTGTTCAATCAGTTGATGGTCGATCATCGGAAGTCTGCCACTCTCAACCTACCGGGACCGCCCTGCCCCACTTCCCACCAGCGAAGGTCGGCCCGATCACCTTGTCGAGTTGAGTAACGACTTTGTGCCCACTCTTCCATCTGCTCATAATCAGAAAACACTGCGAACATCGCATGTGGGCACGTCACCGACATCGACTGGCCGCAGGGGCCGCCCGGACCCTTGTCCATATAGATGACAATGCAATTACCCACCTTCAGATCAAAGGGCAGTTCGTCTTGCCAGAATTCCGACACATCTTTGAACTCACTCATTTCAGCGGCCCCTCTACTCCGGTCATGTGGGCGTTGATGCCGGTTGCGTCGCCGTAGACGTGGGTGACATCACCGGAGAGTCCGGACACGTCGCCCTCAAGTCCGCTGATACGCCCCCTAATGTTTGTCACATCTCCTCGAATCGTCGCACGTCCTTCCACGCCAGTCGCGTCGCCCCTTAAGTTTGAGACGTCTCCGTTTAGGTAAGTCACATCGCCGCACAGGTTGGAGACGTCCCCCTTGATGTAGGTGACGTCCCCCGCGATACGCGACGCGTCACCCACCACTTCGTTGAAGTCGCCGAAGATTCGCGACCGACCTTCGATGATATCCAGCATTTGCTTCGGAGTGGTTGCGTGACACTTCATTGCCCGGACGAGCAACAGCATTGTCGGGTCGTCGCCCAATGCGTCGTGATTCGGGCCGCCAAATATTGGCGGCGTCTCACCGGCTAGAAGGCACGCAGCGCCGTACACGCAGCAGGCAGTGCCACACAGATAGACTTCTTGGTCGTAGCCGTAGTCGGGCAGCAGGTCGCGTTCGCCCATTGCCCAGTTGATCGCTTGTTTGACGTGCTCGATTGTTGGCATCACTTCATCCAATGTACTGAGAGTGTGAGGACAGCCGACGCTGTCCAGTACGTTGCCTTGGCGTAGTTACCGCGAAAAAACTGCTCAATCGCGAGGAGCGTGAACAGTGCAACGAGAATCCAGACCATTGACGGCTTCCTGAATCGAGAGATCATAACCTTAGCGATCATAACCTTGCTTTCCTGTCATATCGCCTTGGACCCCGGTCACACTACCAACAATCCTATTCACATCACCCCAAATGCCGGAGACATCACCTTTGATTCCACACACCGAGCCGGTAATGTTGGTGATGTCGCCGCTGATGTCACCGACATACCCGGAGACGCCGGTCGCATCGCCTCGGACGTTAGTGACATCCCCCTGCAATCCATTGACATCGCCTCGGAGTCCCGTGGCGTCTCCCCAGATGAAAGATGTCGGTTCGATTTGGGACAGGTCTCCGTACAGCATCATTTCACCCAGTGAAAGAGTCGTGAATGGCCGTTTGCCAATTGAAAACACGCTTCGAGATGCTCTTTCGTGTTGAATCGATTCAGAACGTTCCATGCCCGAGGAACAAGGATTGCCCACCCACCATGTGCATTGAATTCGTCAATGTTCTTGTCCGAGTCGTCGATCAACAGTCGATTCTTGCTGGCGCAGAAGTGTTTACGTGGACCCATGAGGAATTGACGGTGCAACCACTCTGGCAGATTGTCGTGAATCCAGTCCAACTTCCCAGCTAGGCACAACGGGTCTTTGGTCGGGGCCGTGAGGATGCAGACGTTCTCTCGGCCGAACGATTCGGCAAATTCGAGTATCATGTCGAACTCGGCCGACTTAGGAACGGTCGCCCAGAACTCACGGTCGAACGAATCCCAGAATTCTTGTTTTTCGACTTGTCTCCCTAGAATCATCGACGCCGCTTTGCAGATGTCGAAGCTACCCTTGTTTGGGTAGGTACTCTCTGTTACGTTGACTCGGCAGAAGCGCGTAAGTGCCGAGGTCGTAAATGTATTGAGGCAATCATCGAGGTCAAGAAGAATTTGCATGCCGACCCCAAACTCGTCTGACAATCGTGCGAACTTCCTTTGTTTTCAATTCCAACTGGCGTGCCGCCTCTTCCGGTGAGTACCCCTTTAGAATCAACTTCACCGCCGGCCACTCGGCGTCGGTGCTGCATTCCCAGAAGGGTTGCCACGTGTCGTCTTCAATGTTCATGCCCGTAGTACACGGCGACGCGTCAATTCTGCGCGACTTTATCCACAATCCAGAGTCTATTTCCGAAGAAACCTCGCCGCTCACACTCGGCACGGTCGTAGGGATATTGCGGGCCGTCCGGGTCGTAGATCGTTCCGCGATCAAAGGCGACAGCGTGTTTGCACTTGCCGGCCCAACCTTCGAGAACGCCCCGCCGTCTGCAAATGAAATACTTGAAGTCGAGCCAGTTCGAATCGAGGGGCGTACAGATTTCTTGGATCGTGCTTTGTAGGATGTTCTTCAATGCCGTCTTGGATTGTTCGACAGTCTTCCGCGCGTACTTTCTGTGGAAACGCGATATCCCGATGTCCAACAGGGCATTGATGTCTTGTGAGGCTTGAAGCTGCGAATGCACTTCAAAGGGTGTGACGGCGCACCCGTTCTGCAATCCGACAAGTACGCACTCGTTGGGGTGTACCCCGCGACGTCTCATTGGTTCCGGCAGTTCGGGGTACACGATCTCCGAGCCGTCGTGCCCGACGCTCTGGTAGAACTCGTCGAGCGTCATGTCGTAGGCCATCGCGAACGACGTGGCCATGCAGCCCCACAGTTGGTATTTCTTGAGATGTTTCATTTGATGTGTTTCCAGACTTCGCCTGATCGAATGCGGCTAATCAAGGATTGAGACACTTTCAGACGTGCAGCAGCATCGCGTTGATTTTCGTCGGACTGTCTGATCGTAACAATATCATCAGGCGTCAGCTTCGATTGTCCGTTCCGTGTGCCTATATTCGCTGTACCGTCTCTGTGGCGGTCCATTTGGTTTTCGGAAACCGTTCCATAACACAGATTCTTAACTGTGTTTACTGAAGGGCCGTCAGGACCATGTCGGATTTGCTTTCCGGGTGGACGTGTTCCTAAGAATGCTTCTGCAACAATGGAATGTACTGTTCGTGATTCCTTCCTTCCGGCATCACTCAGCACGACAAGCAAGTACCCATGTTTCAATGTTCCGGGGCATAGCACCTTTCCTGAATACTTTCGCACTCGCCCGTCTCTATAAGACACGATCCGATCCAATGATCTTACGCGTCCAAGGTCGCTGACCTCGTATAACCCTTCCCATCCGACAACAGATCGCCATTCTTCATTCACTTGCCTCATCGATTGCCTTATCTATCGCGTCTTGCGGGTCAAGAACGCCCCACGAATCTTTCCAGTAATCACGCCAATTGGGCGGGCCGAACAGCTTGTCGTATTCCTCTTGAGTGGCAGCCGTGAGCACCCAGATTCCCACGCCGTGCCTCTCCCACTGGGGCCACTTACGACGTTGTGCCCGTGTGAATGAGTAGCGATTCGGGGTTTTGAAATCGACCCACCTCGGCCCGGCGTCCCGACGAAAGAGGTATGCGTCGGGAATTCCGGACTGGTACATGTTCCCGTGCATGATCTCGACCAGCCAGCCGCGGACCTGCAAGAACTCCCGAAGGTCGTTGCGAATCTTCTCTTCGGGTTTCATTTGCACTGGTGCTCAGCGAAGTCGTCAGGGTGGGCTACGTCGTGCCCGGCGTTCTCAAAAGCGTCTAGTTCGAAGGGATTATCCCAGTACGGGTCTTTCCCAATCACCCTCATCAGCAATGCAAAGTAGAAGTACGCCGGTAGGAATAACGGACCCCAACGCTCGCACTGCCGCACGTGGACGTGTTCGTGGCTTCGGCAGCTAAAGAGGCACGGCCCTGACTTTCCGATGATTACGTGACCGAGGGTGACCGCCAAAATCTCATTCCGGTGGAAGAGGCGGCGAATCCAACCGTTGGCGACCATCTCGACACAGCCGAGGAACAGTCGCACACGGCCCCCAGACAAGAGAATCAAGGGCAGCAGGCACAGCCCGAGCAACGTGTTGGGCAGTGCCCAGAGAATCTTCAGTAATCTCACAGCTTGTCCTCTCGACAGGGTTTGCAAACACGGCCGGGCTTCCCCGGCGGGATTGGAGACTCGCACTCGATGCAATGCTCGCGGGGGTTCTTCTGGTCGGTCAACGCGTCCTTCGGAATCGGAAGGAACGTCCGTATCCGACCGGGGATGCCCACGAGAGCTACAGCACGATCTTTCGGGATTCTCATTCAACTACCTTTTCAATATGGACACCGATCACTTCGAGGCCAAACGGCCACTGGTCAATTTGAGACGACAGTCCGTCGAGCACTGATGATAGTCGCTCAACGGTGACGGGATTGTTCTTGTTCGGGATGCGAGTAGCCGTCCCGGCTGGACCCTGAAGGTCGAAGTAGATGTTGAAGTTCAATGCAGAGTGACCTTCCGACCGTTAGGGAACAATGAGAATTCCGTCAACGGCCAATCAACGATTGCGTGCAAATCCTTATAGCGGACATCGTTGATGGACACTGACCCATTAGCGATCCACCGACGAATCTCTGAATTTGATGCGCGTTTACCCGGAAACTCTCGTGAGAGAAAACCATCAAATCGTTTTGAGATTGTCAGTACCGTATTCAATACAGTCAGTTGACCTTCGGGCGGTCGATTGAAAATGTCATCAATCACCGTTCCATCCCCTCGGGTCTAATGGATACGCCGCCTGCTTTCTTCTCAGCCCACGATTCTGCCCGTGGGCACCAGTCGATTCCTATCAATGCAACAGACGGCCGGAAGTTTTCAACGCTCTCGCGGATGACTTCTGTCACTCGATCAACATACTCCGGCTTCACCGGAGTAACAATTTCGTCATGGATGTTGCACGGGGCGACGACGAACTCATGGACGCCGGCGGGTTGCAAGTCCCAGACTTTACGTTGGACGTATTTTGTGATGACCGCCCCGCGTGACTGAATTTCGTGGTTGGCCGCCGCCCGGATGTTGCAGCCCTGAATTGCAAATGCGGCCCCATACAACGCTGAGGCCACTGCACCACTCGCGGTCTGAAGCCGGTCCCGCCGGACGACCTTGACCTTGATCTTCCGCCACTCCGAGGGGACAGAGCGAGCGAGGTCAAACAGTGCCCGGCAGATTTTGTTTTCCAGTGTAAAGTACCGGTGGAAGCCCAGTCCGTTGTCGATCGAGTCGGCGGGTTCATGCCAGTAGATCGCGGACCCGATCCCCGCCGGCTGTCGCAAGCAACTGAACATGTTGGTAATTTGCTTGCGGCGGACGCCGACGCCGGGGTAACGACCGCTGAACTCTTGGAAGGCCGCGGCGGCGTTCTCCGGCGTTACGCCGAGACGCTTGACCAACGTATTCTCGTTACCGCCGTAGAAGATGCCGCCGAAGACCCCTTGTTTTCCCTTGGTGTAGGCGTCATTTTCCGTCCCAGCAGAAGCGATCACGTCCTCATAAGTCATGCCGGGGAACAGTGCCATTGCAAAGAGAGCGTGTAGTTTTTTCCCGCTCAGCAGGTCGGCTCGAAGCTGATCGTCGTTGTACACGGATTCCGCCAGACAGACTTCAAAACTCCAGAAATCCCCCAGCGATAGTTCTTCACCTTCACGCTTGAAGATAAAGTTCTTGCGAATGCGGTTATCAGCGGGTACGCCTTGTGCGTTTAACCCTGAACTTCCCGACATTCGCGACGACAGTGTTCCGATGACCTTGAAGTCAGCATGAAATCGGCCGGCGACTTCGAGCTTTCGCAACAAGTTGATCTCTTTGAGTTTCGACTTACACTTCAGAATCTCGACCACCCGCGAAACAACCGGATGCTCGCCGGCTGTCGTCTTCCCGGTGAACCCGCACCGATGGCACCCGCCGCCGCAGCACTTACTGCACTCTTCCTCATCGATCATCCAACTCGTCATCAGCTTCAAGATCGGCTTGGCAACACTGGCGTCGATGGTGAGGGCTTCAAGCTCATCGAGACACTCTCCGAGATAGGCTCGGATTTCATCCGGCTTATTCAGGTCGCAAGGGGCGGAAGCGACGATCCCTTCTGCCTCGCGCCGGCACTCCCGGATACCGTCAAGATCAACGATGTACCCCCGCCAGCGGATTGCAGCGACAGCACAAGCGAGAACAGAATCGTCGTCCCCGTGGTCGGGCTTGTTCCAATGTTCGTAGAGACCTCGGGTGTAGACGATGTCATCGAGAGCATATTCTCTGGCTTCTTTATTCGTCGCCCAATGGTTGATGTGCTGCTGGATTATAGCCGGCCATGCGTACTTCGTACCCTTGTCTGTCTCGACAGCCCAACCCTTTTCACGCGACGACACGGCTTTTGCGTAGGGGGCGTACCCCAACTCATAAGGCCGGGTTTGTGGTTCGACGTCTTTGAAGTGGTACTTCGGCTTATACCCCAAGACGTGGTCGGCTAGGAATTTCAACCCGCCCGCCGCCTTGAATCGTAGCGTGACGTCGCTGAATTCTGGGTCTTTCGTTTCATCGACAGTCCACCGGGGAGCATCCGGGTTTGCAGACCGGGCGAAGTAGATGTCGTCGATCTCGACCCGGCGTTCGAGTTCTTCCGCAAGCGGACCAGCGAGAACGGTCGGCACCCGGCGGACGCGGATGTCACCTCTCTGCATCAAACTTTGTAGGCTTGTTCGCCGCCCATAAAGCATCAAATCCAAAGCTGAAGCCGGTTTGAGACACGGCCCATCACAACCGCGCGGTTCGAGTTCGGCAATTGCGTTTATATTTTCTTCTGGAATCCAATCAGGGGGAAGCAATCGCCAGATCGTCGCCAGCTTGGAAATATGAAACCAGTCGAAGACCGCGTTGAACATCACAACGATTTTTTTCGCAATCTGTTCCAGCAGTTCCAAAGTCTTCCAAACCGGTTCTTTCCAAACGTCGTACAAGTGAATTGGCCCTGAATCGACAGCAAACTGAAGTAGAACCATTTGACCATAAAGCCCAACGGTTTCCGAATCGAGGAAGACCATTCTGCCAACGGCGAGTTCGTGTCGAATTTGTGTGATATCACACATGTGACCAATTCTCACAGCGTACAATTGTACTTATTTGCGCCTGTGATATTCCGAAACGCTTTGCCAACACCCGCTGCGTATCAGAACTTTCCCGAATGGTTTTGACTTTATTAGCAGTCATTTTAGCATTCGGGTGCGATTCTCCGCGGGGTGTAGTCCCATCTTTATCTCTATCCTTTAGATTCTCTGAGTGAGTCCCATATCGCAGGTTGCCGACGCTATTATCACGCTGCCCTTTCGGGCCGTGACAGACTTCCTGCGATTGTGGTCGCCTGCCTATGAACGCTTCGGCTACAAGTGTGTGAATTAAATGTGTACGTGCTTGCCCGTTCTTACACAGTGCGACGGTGAGGTATGCTCCGCTAGTGTTGTCAGATAGCACCCGACCCTTGAATCGTCGCTCGATAATGCCCCAACGATTTCGAGTCTGAACAACACGATCCAGCGAACGAACCCGTCCAAGGTCACTGACCTCGTACAGACCTTCCCAGCCGACAACGGGTCGCCACTCTTCAGTCATTCAAACGCGTGAAGTAGAACAAGGATGAAAAGAACTTCGGGCCAATTCATGGTCACACCCACCTGCGGATCGTGGTTTTGGCAAAGAGCTTCCCACCTTTACGACTGAACGAACCCTGCGATCCAAAATAAGTGTCCGGCACCCACCCGGCGGGGCAGATTTCGTTAGCCCGCTCGATGGCAGTCGCACGGAGCACTTTGGGTTCGTAAACGTTCAGCATGTTTGAGGGCATCTCAAATTCCAGCGTGTCCAACTCCATGTGCTTGCCGACGTGTTCCAGTCCGTTGACATTCAACTCACATCTCATGGATGCGAGCCGGCCGAGTGCAGCTTGGCAGAACTCTTCTGTCGTCAGTTCGATCGTCAGAAAGGTGATATTGGAGTCGTAATCCTCTACCTCGATTGTGATACCTTTGTCGTTTCCAAGGATTGTCAGTCTACCTTCGAGTTTCATTTCTTTCTCCGCTTGTGGATCGCGTGCGCCTCAATCATCACTTCCTCTGTGCTCAACCAGCCAGCAGACCACGCCAGCAGGCGTGTCGGAAACCCGTCAAGGTTCAGTCGGATCAACGCATCGATCATCGATTTGATTTCCGTCCGCGTCCGAGTAGCCGCCTTCCGACCCTTGGTACATGCCGACTTGTCTTTTCTGCGCACCGAATGCAACTTTTGCGCTAAAATAATCGGATCATCGGCGAGGCTGATGTCACGAATGTCACGCCACGTGAAGTAGCCTGCCGCGGCCTGTTGTTGCAACGTGTCCGGCAAAGTCAACAAGGCCCTGCGATCCGAAACCCATCCGGTCGAGCGGTTGAGTTGCTTCCCAATGGCATAGTTCGATTGTCCACTGAATGCTGCGTCGATCCCGCGAGCTTCCTCAAGCGGGTTCAGGGAGACGCGGTCGAGATTCTCTTTGAGGTTGTCGATGCGGGCGGACAACTCGTCCAGCCCGGTTCGGACAATCGCGGGGATCGTCTCCCACTTCAGGAACAGCGTGACGGCGATGAACCGGCGATGACCACAGACGAGCCGATATCCATAGCCCTCGGGTATGGAGATGACTTCAGCAGCCGGTTGCACAACAATCGGCTGCTGAAGTCTGGTATTTCTGATTGAGTCCGCAAGTTCTCGGACAGAGTCGGGCGTGAACGCTCCGCGGCAATTGAACGCACTGTCGAAGTAAATCTCCGCGACCGGAATCGGGATCGCGTCATACTCAGTCAGGCGTGATTCGGTATCGCCCGTCGTAGAGTGGGATCGTGTACTCATCATGGATTCTCAGTTTTGCGACGGCAACGAACACGCTCCCGACAGTCGGTGTATTCCCCGTGAGAGCGGCGACTTCGGTAATGAGTTCGTCCATCGACAGACCCTTGTCGCCAGCTTCGGTCAGGGCTTGTAGTACGGACTGTCTTTGGTTCACACATTCACCTGCTTTTCAAGAGCCACGGTTCGAAGTAAGCCTTGCGACCGTCGATCACGACTCCGCATCCCAGAATCGGCTTCGACGGGAACTTCCGGCCGTACTCGAATTGCAGCTTTGCGGCGTCAATACCGCAGCCGACCGACATGCTGAAGACGCGATACTCTGGGTTGGCCCACCAGTTGACCCCCGCCTGCGAATGAAAGTGGCCGATCACCGTCGAGCGGAAGTTGTCTTTGGCCTGCCGGAACGCTGCCCCCTTTCCGGCGGCTCCACTGTCACCGTGGGAGTAAATCACGTTGTCGATGGTCAGCTTGGCGAACCGAGGATGGACCGTCCAAGGGACGTCCCAGAGGTCTCCATAGTCCCGCAGGATTTCCGTTGGAAGGCCCGCGGTGTGAGCTTGTCGCGATGTCAGCGCGTCGTGGTTGCCGATCAGCCAGTCGGCTTGCGGGAACGCCTTCACCAGCTTCGAAACCTGTTTTTTGGCTTTCTTGTACTCAGCCGACGCGTTGCTGAGGGTTGGCATCTTTTCGTGGTACGAGATCGACGCCCAGTCAACGAGGTCACCGATATGGACGACCCGATTGACTGAGTAACCATCAGCGATCCGCTTCAGGAAATCGATGTACCCTTTCCGCATACCGGGGCAGTGCGTGTCGCCGATCACGAGAACTCGCGACGACGCGTCAGGGTGCAGAGTGGTGCGAGACATCTCATCCGCATGGCAGCGGCCGGTCCAGATATCGGAGACTAACGACCGGCTCACGCAATGCTCCGCGGCAATCTGCTCTTGTCGCTTACCGTTCGTCGCGGATAGACTCCGCTTGACGGCAGCAATGGTTTCCGCTGGGTACTTCATTTAGTGCCTCTCCACATTCGGGCGAAGGACGTTGGCCCCCACCCGGCAAAACAAACTGAGCACAAGACAAACCGCAGCAGTTTGACGATCACCCAAAACGGAATACGCCAAAGAACAACCCACCACGGAGCATAGCAGCGGTTGACCGATTGAGGCCAAAACAACAGGTGTTGGATCATTTCTTCCCGATCATAGTTTTGAATCCGCACGAAAGGTTACGACTCTTCCCGAAGGTCGTGTCACTCCGCTCGAACAGTGGGATGATCTCCGAGGGAACGGGCGACGTGTAATCGACAGCCCACGGGACGCCGGCAGCGATTGCCCACTTCACGATCTCACTCGACGGGACGCAGAAGTGGACTGCCTCAGTGCCGCGGCGTCCGAGCGTGAGCATTCCGACGTACTGATCGCCGCTGAAAAGTCCGCCGCCAGAACATCCGGGGTACGCCGTGATGTCGTACTGGTCAAACCAGTTGTGAGCTTGGCCGATTCGAAAAAACCGGGATGGTGACGCAACTGTTCCCCGACTGACGCTGCGTTCGTTCTCTGTTCCGAAGATGCTTCCGATGTGCGTCACCAGCATCCCAATCTTTACGTCTGACTTTCGAAAGTGGATCGGCTTGCATTCAATGAAGCCGTCCACTTCAAGCAGTGCAAGGTCACGGCCGTTGCCGATGCTGCTGTATCTGATGACACGGGCCTTGTACTTATCGATGCCGTGGATCACAGTGACGCCATCGATCCCACCGTCAACAACGTGCCCTGCCGTCCATACAAATGACCGACCGCCGCGATTGAAGATCGTGCCGCTCCCGGTTGAGCCATTGGTTCGAATGACCACACTTGCGTTATGCAGTTCTTCAATCACCGTCTTCGTCTTGGGCGGGTACATCACTCTGGCGGTCACAAACGCAGTTGCAATCGCCATCGCGCACAACGCGAATACCAATGCTCGTCGTCTCTTCATGTCAACCTCTTACTGTTGGGATTTGAAAACGGACTCTTCAGCGTTCAGCCGGTTGTCGAGTGCCCCTTCCGATTCGGGGAATACGTGTGTCTTCCGGCAGAATTCGTTGTAGCAATCTTCGAAGCACTGGGCGATTGTTAGATCGGGGTGCTTGTATCCGATGATTTGGCACGCGTGCATCAGGTGAGTGACTCTGTTCTTCTGACGTTCGACAGGTACTCTGGTGTCTGAATAGACCCAGCGACCATAACACTTCTCGATTGGGTGTCCGCGGTGTTCGTCCATTATTCACTCTCCCAATCGATGTCTTTGGTGATCTCGCCCATAGTCATCATTTCAATCCTTCGGTCCTCTCGGACGATCTCCAACACACGCTCGTCGGTTGGTAGGTGAATCAAGTCCACGATCTCGCAACCCAGATTCTCGTCCATCCCTTTCCTGTGAATCCGATCTTCGGCTTGCACCCGGACCTCACTCTCATGGACGTTGCTGTAGAACACCGCCATTCGAGACTCGGTCAACGTCAGTCCGTATCCGCCCGACTTCGGGTGGGCGACAAATGCAACCCGCGGATTGTCCCAATTCTTCCAATACCGAAGGGGGTCGAGACTCAACTGACCGTCTTTGGTCGTGATCGATTGACCCCGCCCGTCGCACCGCCAGACGTCCCAGCCGGCTTTCAGCACTTCGGCGGTGATTCGGTCGATCGAGCCGGTGAAGCCTGCAAAGATCACAATCCGCCCCGTCTCGTCGCACTCAAGCAACAGGTTCTTGAGTTCGTCGATCTTCGGACAGGGGATTTCTTTCGAGACCCGAACAACCCGCGGTACTTCCATTGCCCCGTTACACTTCGGGCAGGTGATTTCGACCTGCTCGAACTCACCGTCAATTCGCTGCCAGTCCAATGCCTTACCTTCGGTGCAGTGGTCACACTTCTGGACGCCGTCTTTCTCATCTCGGTATAGGAACCCGTCTGAGAGTTCACGCAGCCATGTCAAGCCAGTGATGGTGTTCGGGGCGGAATCTGCCAAAGTCTTCGCGGCACGGAGAATAGACGACGACGGCTTGCACCGGATGGTGCGGTATCGCTTGTCCGGGAGCGAGATGCAGTCTTTCTTGTTCTTGATGATTACGAGTCCCTTCAGGCGCTCGTACAGTAAGGCAATCTCGTTGACAGACGGTTCAAAGTAATGTTCGTCCGGTCCAACAGACGCACATTTACTCGCCGGCACGTTTGGAATTGTATGTTCGGCGCTTAACTTGCCACAGACGTTGCACTTCCGCTCGTCGTCTCGCCATCCGACCCGCTTGTTGAAGACGCCGGCCGCATACTCTTCCGCAACCATGAATGCCAGTCGCTTCTCCAACGACTGCGGACTCCCCTCACGCAGGAACCCCGGCCACGCGATTTCGCATTGCTTCCACCAATGAGTCGGTGATTTCGTTGCCGGCGTACCGGTCATCAGGATAACAAACCCGTCGTAACCGTGTTTGTCGCGGATGCGGTCCGCCACGCTCTGCACAGCCTTCGAACGCTGGGCCGTTGCTGTCTTGACCTTTGACGCTTCGTCAACGATCATCCCGTCAGGCGTCTCAAGACCTTCAGCAATGGCCTTGACGAGTTGTTCGAAGCTGATGAATCGGACGTTGAAATTTGAAAAGGGGAACGAAAACTTCTCGAACTCGAATTGAATAGTCGGTAGCGTATTCTTTGGTCCGACCCAGAGCCAATTACGCTTACCCGATTTCTCGATTACTGCTTGCGCTGCGGCAGATTTTCCCGCGCCCATTTCCACTGCCCAAATTTGGTAGTGGTGGGTGAGTGCCGAACTCGCCATCTCTATCTGATGCGGCATCAGACTGAATTCACCGCCGAAGTCTGAGAACCCTCGATCTTCAACACGTCGGTCAAACCACTCGTAGACATTCTCGCCTTTGAGGTAGCCGAGGTTGAACCGGTTCCGCGGCGTATCCTTGATCGACCACTGCTTGATTGGGTCGTCGTCGAAGCCATGCCACTTCGCACCCTGCATTGCCTTGATCTCATCCTTCAACGCGAAGGGCGACTCGACGAACCAGATTTGGTCGCCGTCGTGTCGGAGCGTGACCGGGTGCTTCCGGTAACGCTTTCCGCTGGGCAGGATGAAGTGGGTCTGTTCGATCATCGATCTTTGTAATCCGGTACGAACACGAACTCGTCATCACGGGTTACGATGAATCCGGGACTCCACCCGTCACCGTGCCAAAGTCGAATTTCGTCAAACTCCATAAAGAACTCGGTTTGCACCTTGTTCATCTCTTCCGCAGCTTGAAGGGTTTGCACAATGCTCGGCAACCACGTGGTGTTAAGGGCTGCGTAATCATCAGGGTTAGGCTTTGTCATTTGAACAACCTGTCGTGAATGAGGGCGGACAACCAGACGACGGACAAGACTCCGGCGGCCGGAATCGAAATAAGGAACGCGACGGTGAGCAGGTCGAAGAGAATCAGTTTCACAACGGCACCCCGGCGAGCTTGAATTGTGCGTGAATGTCATCGACGAGGGGTTGCAAATGAGGACGATCGACCGTCAACCGCTGCCAGTGGTACAACGTTCCGCTGACAACGGCCGCGCTGAATGCGAAGTTCACCGTGTGCGTCGTGATGTGCGGCAGGCCGCACAACTCGACGAATTCCCGCAGTTGATCGTGCGGTGCCCAGATCAAAACACTGAGCATCGCGTGCCTAGCAACGTCAGACTCGATGTCGTCTGTCGCACGGAAGCCGGCCAGACAAGAAAGCCATCGCTCCAACTCACTCAATCGCCGGGGACTCGCATCAGAGAGTGCGGCCGGGCGATGAGGTAACAACTTCTCGCACGTTTGCAGGAATTTCGCGAAATCAACGCGCGGCGATTGAATGAGTAGAGCTTGCACGGTTATCGAGTCCGCTGGTTGGCCGGCTGTTCGACGACTTCCGTCTTCGGCGGGTTGATGAATTTGTTGATCTCATCGATTGCCTTGGCGGCGTCGATGTCGATCGGCGTAGAACACGGGACGACCACGGGGACGAACCACGTGTTGCCGGCTTTGTTCTTGACCAGCTTGGACTTGAGCGTCAAAGGCTGCGGAGCCTTGTCCTCGGCCGGCATGTACGGATAGACTTCCGCGGCGACCGGGCGACTCGACTTGCCGCCAAAGAACAGTTCGAGGAAGCGACCCGTCGAGCGCTCGCAGACCAGAAACGACACGCCGTACATGCAGCCGGAGTTCGATTTGCTCGACGTCTCTTTGATCCGCTGGAACTCGGGATCGCCCGAGTCATAGACCGTAACGATGTCTTTGATGTCGGACAAGTCCATCGCTTTCGGTCGGCGAGCAAGGACGAGGATGTCGATGCTGTTGCCGAGTTCGATGATCTTCTCTTTGCTCTCGGGGATGCCATAGTGACCCGGACGGACCTTGCCGGTGTCGATAGCCTCGCCCTTCGAGTACAGTTGCACGCGGCCGAGGAACTCGGTGCGTTTCGACAGGTCGTCGTAATCGCTGGATGCGAATTCAGTCGAAGGCAGGTTGGTCAAGGATGCGACGGTTAGGCCGGTCTCCGGCTCAGCCGTCCCTTTCGGTTTCGTTGCGGTTTTGCTCATTGCGTTTCCTGATAGTGAAGTTGTCAAGGTGCAGTACCCATTTGAGGGCTGCTTTGAATCCGTCCAACGAGTTCTTTGCTCCCTCAACGGTGATTACAGCAGACGCTTCATTTTCGTTCTCCAATTCGTGTTGGATTTCTTTCAAAGACCGAAGGTACGCCTTCGGCTCACCACTCGTTCGAACGTATCGCCCCTGCTGCCGGCCGTTGACGTAGGCACGGACAGCGGGAGCGATCTCGGCGACGAATTGCTTCGCACTGCAAACAACCGCCCGCGGCAACCACCGATCTTGATCGGGGTGCGGCAGCTTTCGCAGTTCGTAGGCCGACCGCAGGGAAATCTCGCCCCGCTCGACGGCTTTACGGGCATCCTCTGAGAGGCCGAGTAGGCCGAGAATCTGTCGGACCCACTGCGTACTCTTGTTGAGGACGCGTGCTAAGCCCGACAACGTCAGCGTCGGGTTGAGGTCCATGTGGTGACGTAGCCGCCTCGCATAATCGACCGGAGACGTCGGCACCTGAATCGCGTTTGCTTGCAGTTGGAGAAGTAGAGCGTCGTTGTCGTCGCAGTCGATGACCTTGACATCGACGGTGAGAAGATCAAGCATCCGCACAGCCATCAGGCGGTGCATCCCGTCGATCAGTTCGTAGAAAGCTCCAAATGGGCGGACCAGTAAAGGTTTCAATACCCCCCGATCGTGAATCGAGTCCATCAGTTCCTGAAACTCGACCGACCCGGTGTCTACCGTTCTCAGCAGAACTTTTGGGTCTCGAATGTTTGCGACGGCGATCTGCATGCCCACAGTACACGCCCAGTCGGCAAATCTGTTAGCAAAAGTCAGCAGATTTTCAGATTCGTTGTTAGTTGAAGTGTCATCATTTGCTTACGTCGATCGACGCGTCGCGCGGACGATCGGACCATTTCCCTATTTTTCTTTGTATAAGACCTTTTTGTAGACCTCTACAAAGCCCATACACGGATAGTAGGGAAATCATCCGATCGTCCGGAACTTTCAAGAATTTCCCAGAATCACGCGCAGATTTGCCCGTGACTCGTGTACTGGGGGCATGCGAGTTAGCGAATCTCTCACCAGCTTCATCCGAAATCAAGAGCATCACGACCCCGCGATGCTCGACCGGTGGTCTATCGACCTCGAAACGCAGGTCAACGTGTTGGCCGGCGACGGGGAGCCTGTCGATGGGAAGCGGAATACTTGGTCGGATGGGATCACCGAGTGGTACAATTTCCGAATACCCCGTAAAGCCAGCAGCGACCCGGAGTTCAGCGATTGGACCATCCGCTTCCCGCTTGACCTCTACGTCGAAGCCATTGGCTCGACCGGTTGGGATTGGAGAGATCGTGTCAGCCGTTGGGTCGGTTTCGATTTTGACACCATCACTGGGCACGCCGCGGGCATCGGGATCACCGACTCGGAACTGCGGAATGTGCAGGCTGTCGCGTCGGACTTCCCGTTCGTCGAAGTTCGACGATCCACAGGCGGCGGCGGCATCCACCTGTATGTCTTGCTGGATGCCATTCCCACGACCAACCACAACGAGCACGCGGCTCTAGCCCGTGCCGTGCTCGGAATGTTGTCGAGCGAGTCGGGATTCGATTTCGCCGCGCAGGTCGATGCTTGTGGCGGAAATATGTGGTTCTGGCATAGAAAAGCATGGGATGCCGGCGGACTTGCTCTCATCAAGGCGTCAACGCAGGTGTTGACCGAAGCTGACTTGCCTCTGAACTGGCGTGACCACCTTGAGGTTGTCGCCCGGCGGCGGTCGAAGGTCCGTCTCGTCGGAGCTAACGACACCTTCGAACAACTTGCAAACTCTCGGCCGGCGACGGTTCTGGACGCTGAGCATCATGCGGTTATCGACGCTTTGATGGTGACAGGGTTCTCAACGATCTGGGTTGCCGACCATCACTTGCTTCAGACACATACATCTGCGCTGAAGAAAGTCCACGAAGACCTCGGACTGCGGGGTCGATTCGAGACGTTGTCCAGTGGGGGAGACCCCGGATCGCCGAATTCATTCCTCTTCCCTGAGCCGGGCGGGTCGTGGCTGGTCTACCGGTTCTCCCCCGGTGTCGTCGAGTCTCCGCTCTGGAAACAGGACGGCTCAGACTGGACGTCGTGCCCGTACAACCGCGATCTCGATCTGGAAACGGCTTGCCGCGTCTTTCAAGGCACGGAAGACCCGGACAACGAGGGCACATTCACATTTAGCGACCCGAGGAAGGTCGAAGAGGCAGCCGCCTCACTCGGGGTCAGCGTGAAACTGCCGGCACTCCACGGCCACACCGCGGTCATGCGGACGGCAAAAGATGGACGTGTCGTGATCGACGTCGTCGGGCAGGAAGTTGACGGGATGCAAGGCTGGGTCCGGAAGCGCGGGAAGTACACTCGCGTTTTCGGAGTCAGGGCTGTCGTACACGACGCGAAACAAGATTTCGACGGAGTTGTCAGACACCTTGTGCTATCCAGCGGCGATGAGGGCGGTTGGGCAGTGAAGACGAAGACTGGCTGGTTCCGGAAATCCAAAGACAATGTTCGATCATATCTCGTTTCACTGGGTCACAAGAAAGCCGAAGCCGAAGAGATTTTGGGCGGGGCAGTGGTTGACGCGTGGGGCCTTGTCAATTTGCCGTTTCAACCTGAGTACCCCGGCGATCGCCGGTGGAACCTCGGAGCGCCGCAATTCACCTTTTCCCCCGCAGATGATGACGGGCCTCACGAACATTGGGACGCCGTTCTATCGCATGTCTTCCAAGACCTGACTCAGCCACTGAAGGAATCTTGTTGGGCGAAAGGCAACAACATACGCACCGGGTATGACTACGGACTGCTCTGGATTGCGTGCATGCTGCGGGAACCGTTCGAGCCGCTGCCATATCTGTTCCTGTATGGCGGGCAGAACACCGGGAAGTCAATTCTGCATGAAGCAATCGGGTTGTTGATGACTCGCGGAGTGTGCAGTGCAGACCGAGCGTTGTCCAACAACACAGAATTCAACGGGGAACTGTCAAACGCGATTCTTGCCGTTGTTGAAGAACGTGACCTCAGTACCGCGGGTGAGCAGATTTACAACAGGATCAAAGACTGGGTGACGAGTCGCACGCTGTGGATTCGCAAGATGCGGACAGACGCATACCCACAGCCGAACACGCTTCACTTCATTCAGTGTGCAAACAAGCGAGACGCCTGCCCGGTGTTTCCCGGAGACACACGGATCGTCGTCCTGAATGTCCCACCGCCGGTTAAAGACATCCCCAAGCCGACGTTGATGGCAAGACTCCGAGAGGAATCTTCAGCGTTCATGCGAACCTTGATGGGAATGACATTACCGGCGCACTGCGGTCGGATGCGACTCTGTGCAATTGAGACGGCTAATAAACGGGCCGCCGAAGAAATGAATCAGGATTCGTTGTTGCAGTTCCTGACGGAATTCGGTGAGAACTCGGTCGGGGATTCCGTGCGATTTAGTGAGGTTTACGAACGGTTCATCAACTGGTTACCAATCGATGAACGTAGTCAGTGGAGTCAGAAGAAAGTGTCCAAACGCTTGCCGGACAACTACCCGCGGGAGCGGGACGGTAAGAACATGGTGATGATTGCAAACCTGAAGTGGAGAGTACAATGAGTAATGCAACTGTGAAGTACACCTTCACCGATGAAAAGATGGTTTTCCTCGGCCGAACCTTGACAAGAATTCGGCGAGTATCCGATCAGTGTCTTGGTGGATGGTTAGAAAGTGAGAGCAACCTCTCACAAACTGGCGACGCTTGGGTGTCCGACAACGCGAAGGTGTTTGGCAACGCCTCGGTGTCCGGCGACGCTCAGGTGTTTGGCAACGCATGGGTGTACGGCGACGCTCAGGTGTTTGGCAACGCCTCGGTGTCCGACGACGCTTGGGTGTTTGGCAACGCCTCGGTGTCCGGCGACGCTCAGGTGTTTGGCAACGCATGGGTGTACGGCGACGCTCAGGTGTTCGGCGACGCTCGGGTGTTCGGCGACGCTCAGGTGTTCGGCAACGCACCCGACGACAACACCCCAGATGACGCCCCAGATGACGGCAACCCGAAGGATGTAATCGGTCGAAAGAAACCGAACCTGCATTTGATTCCCGCATCGGCGAACATCATCGAAGCAAAGGTCATGGAGTTGGGGGCCGAGAAGTACGGAGCATTCAATTGGCGATCTACAAAGATCAACGCGTCCATCTACATTTCAGCCGCAAGGCGACATCTCGACCGGTGGTTTGACGGCGAGGATAACGACAACGAGTCCGGGCTGATACATCTCGCCCACGCACGGGCGTGTTTGGGAATCCTGATTGACGCGATCATGTGTGAGCGTGCCAACGACGACCGGCCGCCCGCGGGACCAGCTTCGAAGCTGATTGCAGACTTCACACGAGACTAACCATGTTCGCATCCATTGACATCGAGACGACTGGGACCGCACCGGGCTACCACGAAATCATTCAAGTGGCGGTGCTACCGCTCACTTCGGATTTCCAGTTTGCCGGCACCCCGTTCTACACGAATTTGAAGCCCGAGTATCCGGAACGGTCGGACATAGCCGCGTCTCGGACACATGGGATATCGCTCGAAGAGTTGAGGCTACACGCCCCCGACTCCGACAAGGTGATGGAGTTGTTGATCGAGTGGCAGGAGAAGCTCGGCTATCGCCCTGTGCCGATCTCGCACAACTGGCCATTCGAGCGGGGTTTTCTGCTGGCGTGGCTGGGAGACGACTTGTTGGGTGACCTGTTCGACGTCCGCGCTCGCGACACGATGGCGATCGCCGCGGCGATGAACGACCGGGCGGTGCTCAACGCCGAGGAACCGCCCTTTGAACGACTCACGCTGACGAGGTTGTGCCGAAAGCTAAAGGTCAACAACGACAACCCGCACGACGCCTTGTCGGATGCGATTGCATGCTCTGAAGTTTACAAACGAATGCTTCAACTTCAATGGTGAGAAATGGCTGAAATTAAAATCGACGTAGACGTTGTGTGTGATTGTGGGAACACTTTGAACGCGACCTACCACCGTGGTGAATTGGTTGTCGATCCGTGCGACGACTGCATGCAAAGGGCGCAGGAAGACGTACCCGACAATTACGACGCGGGCTTCGAAGAGGGGGCAGCATCGCGTGACGATGACGTGATTCAACTCGAAAGTAGAGTCGCTGAACTCGAACAATCACTCGAAGAGGTCAGTGAGACGTACCCATGACAGTCTACAAGCTCGACGGTGCAGACTCCGCGGAAGCGTGGAACGCACTGATCCAAACCATAAACGACGCTGCGGAAAACTGCAACGTCGATCCGCTCGAATTGCTGGAAGACCCCGCCATTTGGAAACGATCCGACGTGCAGGGCGCGATCGACAAACTATTGGAGATGTGTCCTGAAGAGTTTAATTTCTCTCCGGTGCCTGAACTGTGGAAGCAGTCCACGATCGACGAGCTTGTAGCAGCATTGGAATCACTTCCCGAGTGCTGCTGCGAAGAGGAAGACCGGGATCACACGTCCGAAAAACTTCTCGACGTGACTGATTTTTTCTTCCCGAACCTTGGAAGATTTCTTTACTTCGACTGGGCCGGTTGGATTATGGCGGAAGTAATTCCGCTGACGATCACCCAAATGGCGTGCAGTGAAGAGTCTGTGATTCAACGACGATCCGGCGGGCGAGGCTGGGTCGGCCGCGGGTTCAAACGCTGGGAGATGCGGGTGCAGAATACCCTGATCGCAACTGGCGATGTGATCGACGGGTACATTGACGTCGGTGAAGGGCAATGGGAACCAGAGCCGGATTGTGGGGTTGCGCCGGGGAATGCAACCCCACTTGGCACTCAAGACTCAGAGTGGCGATTTCCATACACGTTCTTCCCCGAGGGAGAACCGAATGCTGTCATTCTGGACCGATTCGGTGTCGAGATTTTCGAGTTGGTTGGTGACGACGAGATTGGATTCGTAGACCCAGCAATCGTCTCGTCGCCTTACGTGGCTGAAATTGACCAGACCTTTGATCCTGAAGTACAGTCGGTAAGGCTGGAAGCTGTGCTGAGACTGCTCTGCGATGCCGAAGTATAAGCTGCCGATCATCGAACCGGATGCACTGACCTACGAGAAGGTTCCGGGGTTGACGATCCCGAAACTGCACGCGGGCTACGTGCGAGACCCGAGCAATCCGTGGCGACAACTCTCGGAATGGGCACCATGCCGTCACCGCGAGTTGACCATGAAGCGAAGGCCACAGTGCGGAGCGGCGTTGATTACGAAATTCTGTCGGTGTGCAGAGTGTCCGGCGAACGGTCGAATTGTGAATCAAGGTACGTGCGACTTTTGCCCACATAGTGACGAGGCCGTTAATGTGTCCTGATTGCAAAGGAACCAGAAAGTACATCGGCCTTAACGTGGTTGAAGACTGCCACTGCGTCGATGTTCCGAAGTTCGTGATTCATTTCTACCGTGGCTTGGAGTTAGTTGCCACTCTCCAATGTCATTACGAACCGGTCACTGGATTGATAGTGTGTGAAGAAAGCCCATTTTTCGCATTTGACCTGACCATGTTGGTTTTGTACCGAAATGGTGAGTCTATCCATTGTCAGGGTTTTGATCGAACCATTGAACCCGGTGACACTGTCTCTTTTTCAATCTTGTCGGGACTCGCATGAAAGTCTGGATCACCGCCGACACGCACTTTGGCTCCCCTGAAATCCTGAATGTCGCCAGCCGAAGTCAGTTCAGCACGATCGAGGAGCATGATGACCATCTGCTGTCGTACATCAATAATCTCGTACATCGAAACGACCGTCTGATTGTCGCCGGCGACTTCGGTAAAGAGCAATACCGACACCGGATCACCTGCAAGGATGTTGTCTTGATCCGCGGGAATCACGACAAGAAAAATCCGAAGTTGTTCACGCGAGTTCTCGACGGTCTGTCAGTGAGATGTCCAGACGGTTTCAAAATCTGGGTCAGTCACTACCCGCATGCGTACTGGGACGGCAGCCACAACGGCCACGGCCATGTGTACGGGCACGTCCATTCATTGCGCGAGCAGACGTTGGATAACCGGTTTCCAGAGAGACGTAGTATTGACATCGGCGTTGACAACGCGAAGCGGTTACTAGGCGAATACCGACCGTTCTCACTGGAAGAGATTCACGAACGACTGATTCGACGTATCGGACACGACCAACTCAGCTTCTACAGGGTGCTCGATGAACAGAAAGCTAAAGCAAAGTAGTACGTGGACTTGTCCGACGTGCAAATCAAAGCATAGCGGCTTCAAAGAGGATCGTTGCAGAAACAAGCAATGCCCCGATTTTGGAAAGGTCAAGAAATGAAGAAAGTACACCTGATTAACCAACTGCGATACCTCGCACAAATGATCGAATGTTCGGACCTTCCAGATGACATCGAGCATTTCGATGTGACTTTGGCTTTCCACCGAATCAACAATCGGCGCACGTTGGCGGCGGTAGCGAAGTTGCTACCGAATCCAATCGCATCGAACAACGAAGGCTGTTACTGGGTAACAGGGCACCAAGATCAGTTGAAAGTCAACGGGTTCTATGAGGCGGGGATGCTGGGTCCGGTAAATCGTTGTGAAATCAACTCCGACCTCGAAGGTTTACTCCGAGAGTATGACGATGAAAATCACTGACGAACAAGTGCGGGCTTTCGCGCAGAACTTGTACGAAACTCTAAATAGAGAGTGGTACGGCCTCGCATGTCACTTCAGAGGGGCGGCACTTACCGAACTCGAAGGCGAGAACCGCAGGCTGAACCGGTTCGTCGCCGACCAAGGTAGGACTTGCTTCGCCTGCGAGACGTGCGGGCACGCCCGCACCGGGCGGCAGTGTCTACACTGCGAAAATTCAAAACTCCGATCGGCATTGGAGAGAATCGCAAACGCAGAACCTTGTTCCTACGTCCAAACAGCAAGAGAGGCATTGAGATGAAGAAACGTGAGCATGAGCTTCTGCTGTACTTCGAAGACAGGCAGGTCAGCTATGGTGGGCAGGTCAACACGATCAACATGACGCCGAAGGATTTCAGTACCGCCGAGCGGTGGAACGATGAAGGCTTCATCACGTTCGGTCGCATCGGAGAGAGTGACGATCTGCCCGGCCGGTACACTCACTGGTGTCGGTTGTCGGAAGACGCGTGGCGCAAAGCACAACGTCTTCGCCGCAAGCGTGCAGCGAAGACGTTTAGAAAAGGGTGGAAGCCGGCTACACAGTCCAATCGATTTTGATTACCATTCGACGGCTCTTTCAAAATCTGAGGGCGGAGCACCGACCACGGATACGGCCCGTGGCGATGGTGGGGAGTTCAGGCTGACCCGCATCGAAGCACTGCCCGGATGCCTGATTATTCATCAGATTTCAAAAATGCCGTCCCGGCTCCCCACTGATCGCCTTCGACGTCAAATCGGAAATCGAACTCTTTCTCGTCCGTCCCGTCGCCCCACAGGGCATCCGTGTCAATGACTAACTTCCCCTCACTGTTGATCTCCCTCAAAATGGTGGACAGCAGGGCGAACTGATTGTTCCCGCTTTGGGTGTCAACCACCCACGTCTTCGTGATATCAATCACCGGAATGACCGGAAGCGGCGGGATGACCGGCCTCGGAATTCGGGGTGCGTAGGTCAGCGTCAGATCGACGTTGGGCCTTGGCGACGCGATCAGGTTGAAGTTGGTGCCAGCAGGGATGAGCGGTTGCGCAACGAAACCGGTATCCTGTGGCGTCGGGTCGCCGTGATCGGCAGGTCCGACAAACACGATGTTCGGCCCACCGATGAAGATTTTGCTTGAGCACGGGCTGGGCAGATTCAGGCTAGATACGGGCAGGTCACCAGTCGCCCCCTCTCCCACATTGTCGCCGCCGGGGAAATCATCCGGCAACGGGAACGTACCCTCGGCTGCCGCCGGCCAGAAGAATTTGTACGGCGACATCTGACCGGCCTTGACCGGAACAAGGCACTCGAAGTCGATCGAATTACTTTCAGAATCATATACGGCCTGCTCGACGATTGCCTTTACGTCATTGTCGGCGACGAAAGTCCGGTTGAAGTCCAGCAACACCGTGTCGAACGTCTCAAGTCGGAGCATGTTCAAGAATGTCTTGAACTTGATCCGCTTCCACGTGTTACTCTTGCGGATCAACCAGAACGTCGCAGCCTTGCGAATGATGTCCGGCTGGTTGTAGATGAACCAGTCGAACTCTTCGGCCTGATCTCCGTACTTCGCAACGTTGTGCCGAAGAATCATCTTCCGCTCGTCGTCGTCGGCATACGTAGGTCGCCACGTGACGTCCATCTTCGTGACGAGGTCTTCGGTCGGTGTCAGCGTGACGCTGATGCTCTGGGCGGCGACGTCACTTTCAGTGATCGTATCGTCGGCAGCCGGTTCTTCGGGCAGGTACTTGAGATGGACCGTGTCATCCTTGATGAACAGTGCGCACCGACATTGGAACGCGATCTTCCGCAGCAGTTCGAGAATCTGCGGGCGGTCCAGCACGGCGAAACTAGAAGGGAATGGTGTCAGTTTCGTTTTCACCGCGTCAAAGCTGGTCGTATCCTTCGACAAGTTTGAGTACGTGTCGATCAGGTATTCCATCACGTCTACCGTGTTCGGCCCAACTGACGATTCGAACGTGACGTAGAGGTTGTCTTCCCAGCCTTGATCGGGGATCGACGACAGTTGCTTTGTCAGTCGGACGGTCTCCGCGGTGATCGGGCCGAAGTTCTCCGTGACCTGACTCCACAACTCGTTGGGTACGTTGATGAGTCGGCGAATGCCTTCGAACTGCTTGTAGGCTTTCACGGCGAGCACTGTGCCGGGCACGATAGAGACAATGTGCGTCTCAGGAAGGTCTGAGATCAGTCGCACCTGACTCCCGGCGTCCGCCCAGAAATGCTGAGCGACCTGCGTGACGTTCGTCCGTCGCTGGGTAGGCGGGTTGGTGATAACAATCGTCTGGATGTGACGCGGCGGGTTGATATGTCGCGGCGACTGCATCTCCATGTCGATGATGTTATTACCCAGCAACGACTGCTCAAACAGCGTCTGCAACCCCGTTTGTGAGGTTTCGATCCCGCCTGTGGACTGGTCAAAGAGTTCCTGTGCGCGAGCTTCATTATCTGGATGCCGGCGACTGGTGATGCGAAACGTTTGACAGTCGAAAACACCAGTGAACAGCCCGCCGTTGATATCCACTTGCACGGGGATACCCTGCGGGAAATCCTCGCCGCCCAGAATGTTGATCTCGCTGGGACCGATGTTTACCGGGTCGTTGAACCGCTCGACGTCCTGCGTTCGCCGTTCCTGCGCAACTTGCGACGACAGTGCAGCCTGTGCGAGGATCACTGACATCTGGTGGGTGATGGCGTTGATCTGAGATCGCAACCGGTCGGCCACACTGTCGTCAACTCCGAGCCAGTCGGTTGCTACTTGCGCCAGCAGACTCGACTGCGTGTTCAGTTGGGCGAGTTGCGGTCCGACGTCTTGCAGGTCGGCGTCATCTACCAGATGGACCTTCTTATGAAGGTCAGTGCCGCTGATGATACCAACTCCCTGCTGAGTCGTGCCGGTGATCGACTTCGCAATCCGCAGCGCCGGCAGGTCGAGCACCGTGCCGAATGCAAGCGGCCACGGTTTGCCGATCAGCGAATCTGGAATCTGCGGGAACTGACCCTCTTCGGCCGAGAACCCGACTTCCTTTTCTTCGACGCGGGTGACGACATCTAGGGAGAAAGTTCTCGCACCCTCATTCCACACGATGGGAGAGTTGATTTGCCCGCGGAACAGCAGAAACTTGTCAGAGAGGTCAAGACCTTCGAACCACTGGTAGACGCGGACATCGCGTTTGTGTACGTCATGTTGATCGAAGATGTGCTTGATTGTCTCGTCGGAATCATCAATCGTCAGGCTGATTTGATTCGAGTCTGACCCACTCGTCACGCTGACGATGCTATCTACCGCAGAAAAATCGAGAATCCGACCGGCT
>Ga0302046_10000505_pt1 | contig 39089 bp, 41 predicted proteins | sample RVTome_11_FD_200261 | JGI IMG/M metagenome (GOLD analysis project Ga0302046, IMG submission 200261) | Soil microbial communities from uranium-contaminated site in the Upper Colorado River Basin, Wyoming, United States - RVT147D111 (version 2) ...
GTAGAAAGAAAGTCGAGCAAATGGACTTCGGCAATACCCTGCCATTAAGCAAGAACGCGGACTTCGATTATCACGAGGATGCAACTGGCGCGGTGTCTGTCAAACACACCTGGAGAGGGTGGGTTTACGGAAAACTGAAGAATTCGAGGTTATACATAACGGATCGCATCGCTCAGAAAATGCCGCTCTTTTCCTTTAGCGATGAAGAGATTGCATTGATCCGTTCCTTTTTGATGAGTATGACCCGCGACGTTCCGTTGCCGACGTATCAACATGACTTCACAAAGCGCCTGAAGGATCTTGAAGCCGGAAGACGGCTTTCGGTGCATTACAATTGCATCCAGTGTCATTCACTGGAGGATCGCGGTGCCTTCATGACGGTAAAATACGAGGATCCGGGTCTTGGACCTCCGCCGCTTCCTGAAAGTCAGGGCGCCAAAGTGCAGGAACAATGGCTCCACGGTTTCCTCAAGAATCCTTCGACGGTTCGTCCCTGGCTGAAGCTCCGGATGCCGACGTTCCAGTTGGCTGATCAGGAAATCGGAACAATCCAGAAGTACTTCCTTGCGATGTCGAATCAGGATTTCGAGATTCGCGATTATGCGGCCACTGCTGTGGAATCAAAGTACGTGCGCCCGGGGAGGGAGTTGTTTGAGCTGTATCAATGCGCAAAATGCCATCCCTCAGGATCCGTCAATCTTTCTGAACTATCCGCCTCGGATCTCGCTCCTGACCTTTCACTTGCCGCATCACGCCTGAAGCCTGAATGGATTGTGGAATGGATTATTGATCCTCAGAAATTGCAGCCGGGAACCCGGATGCCGGCGTTCTTTTATGACGGAGTTGCTCCGGATCAAGAGACCCTCGGAGGAGACGTACGGGAGCAGGCAAAGGCCCTTTCGACGCACATATGGAATCTTGGCAAACGAAATCGTTGAGAATTTCCTTTTCATTTACATGTAAGGAGAGCGAATAATGAAGACACTAAAACTCATTCTGTCGGCAGCTGTTTTTGGAATTGCGACTGTGTCAGCGGGCGATGTCACCGGAAAGGTCAGCTTTGGCGGAAAGGCGCCACAGGCGGCAAGACTGCGCATGGACGCCGATCGATTTTGCAGAGCTTCCCATAAAACACCCGTTACAAGCGAGGAGGTCCTTGTCAACAAAAACGGCACCCTAAAAAATGTCCTCGTGTATGTAAAAGGATCAGTGGGGAAGAAATTTAGCGCCCCGAAGAACAAGGCATTGTTCAATCAAGAGGGCTGTGTTTATCTGCCGCATGTTCTTGGCGTTCAAACAGGACAGGAAGTGGAAATACGTAATAGCGACAACACGCTCCATAACGTGCACACGCTCTCGGAAAAAAACCCGTCATTCAATGCGGGTCAGCCGATTAAGGGCCATAAGCTTGTCAAAAAATTCGAAAAGGCCGAAACCTTCCGTGTGAAGTGCGATGTCCATTCATGGATGGGTGCTTATATCGGCGTGTTCGACCATCCGTTCTTTGCGGTAACCGGCGATGATGGAAGCTTCACATTAAAGGGAGTTCCGGCTGGCGAGTACACCGTCGAGGCATGGCATGAGAAGTACGGCACGAAAACAGTGAAAGTCACCGTTCCGGCGTCCGGAAAGCAAACGGTTGACTTCAGCTACTCCAACTAGCCCCAACAGCACACAAGGAGCACACAGTGCAGAATGTCGCAACGGCGCCGCACCATGGTGAGGCGGCTCACCACGAAGAGCACGCAAGCTTTTGGCGGACATATGTTTTCTCGGTTGATCACAAGGTTATCGGCGTCCAGTACATGATGACAGGGTTGATTTTTCTTTTCCTTGGCTTCACGCTCATGATGCTGATGCGCTGGCAGATTGCCTATCCGACGAAGTCAATCCCGGGCGAATGGTTCACCCTTCTTCCCGGGGCGATTGCTCTTATCTCCATTGTTATCGGGTTGATGAGTAAACGGAAGCTCACTGTTCTCGTCGGAGCTCTTTTTGGCGCAATCGCCTGGCTCGTGTGGTCCATGGTTTCCGATGAAACGCTGTTTCCGGAAGGGATCATGCTTCCGGAGCTCTACAACTCCTTCGGTGCAATGCACGGAACCATCATGGTGTTCCTTGGCGTTGTGCCTCTCGCTGTGGGCGGATTCGGCAACTATGTGGTTCCGTTGCAGGTCGGCGCTCCCGACATGGCATTTCCAAAACTCAACATGATGAGCTACTGGTCCTATTTCGCCGGCGGCGTGGTCATGCTGTCAAGTTTCTTTGTTCCCGGGGGCGCAGCAAATTCAGGCTGGACGTCATATCCGCCCTTGGCCGATATCGCAACTACCGGGCAGACTATTTGGCTTTTCGGCATGGTATTCCTCATCACATCCTCGCTTCTCGGGTCTGTCAATTTCATTGTGACGATTGTCCAACTCCGGGCGAAGGGGCTGACATTCATGCGTCTCCCGTTCTTTGTGTGGGCGCAGCTCATTACTGCATTCCTGCTTCTTCTGGCTTTTCCGCCGCTTGAAGCCGCCGCCGTACTTCAGTTAATGGACCGCCTTGCCGGTACGAGTTTCTTCTTGCCGAGCGGCCTCGTGATCAGCGGCCAGATCCTCGACGTCTCGGGCGGCGGCAGCCCGCTCCTCTGGCAGCATCTGTTCTGGTTCCTCGCGCATCCGGAGGTATATGTGCTCATCCTTCCGGCAATGGGAATCGTCGCGGAGGTCATCGCCAACAATACGCGGAAACCGCTTTGGGGATATCGGTCACTCGTCTTTGCAGGCGTGTTCTTGGGATTCATGTCGTTCATTGTCTGGGCCCACCATATGTTTATGACCGGTATGGGCACCGTGATCAGCACGTTCTTCCAAACGACGACGATGATCATCTCTATACCGTCCGTCATCATCCTGAGTGCCCTCATAATTTCGCTTTGGGGAGGATCGATTCGCTTTACAGTTCCAATGCTGTTCGCAGTTGGTTTTCTCCCGATGTTCGGCATCGGCGGACTCACAGGGCTGCCCCTCGGGCTTGCTCCCACGGACATCCATCTTCATGATACTTATTATGTCATCGGTCACTTCCATTACGTTGTTGCTCCCGGAACGATTTTTGCCCTCTTCGCCGGCATCTATTATTGGTATCCGAAAGCGACCGGAAGAATGATGAACACCGGGTTGGGGAAGGTGCATTTCTGGGGCTCCCTTCTGTGCATGAACGGAATTTTCTTTCCTATGTTGATCCAGGGGCTCGCGGGCGTGTCCCGAAGGTTGTATGACGGCGGTTCCCAGTATGCCCATGCACAGGACGTTCTCCAATGGAATGAGTTTATGTCGGTTTCCGCGTGGCTTCTCGCACTCTTTCAATTGCCTTTCATTTTCAATTTCTTTTGGAGCCTTAAAAAAGGAAAGGCCGTCGAGTCCGACAATCCCTGGGATTCTACAACGCTCGAATGGCAAACCCCGACGCCCCCTCCGCATGGGAATTTCACGAAGGTTCCCGAGGTCTACAGGGGCCCGTACGAGTATAGTGTCCCAAATTCTCCCAAGGATTTTCTCGCTCAGAATATTCCATAATTCCGGATACCTACATGCAAATACCTTATACGGTTGCTGCCCGTCCCGATACGGGACTTCATAACGCCAAGCTGGGCATTTGGCTGTTTCTGGCTTCTGAGGTGATGTTGTTCGGGGCGCTTTTTTCATCGTACATTCTTTTGCGGGTGGCCGCCCCGGAATGGCCCCACGGATTTCAAATTTTGAATGTGCCTTTGGCGTTCGTTAACACTGTTATTCTTATCGGATCCAGTGTCACAATGGTTATGTCGTGGGCCTCGCTCATGATGAAGGATTTTAAGAAGTACCGACGCTATATGGGACTGACGATCCTCTGTGGCTTCGGATTTCTGATTATCAAGGCCTTCGAGTATGGGGCAAAATTTTCGCATGGAACATTCCCAAGCGAAGACATGTTTTACGCAACCTACTTCACGCTTACCGGGCTGCATGGGCTTCACGTGATTGGCGGCATTATCGTAAACGCATACTTTTGGGGACCAGGCAGCCGGATGTGGAAAACGCAACCGGAGAGGCTGACGAACAGGGTGGAAGTTGCCGGGCTTTACTGGCATTTTGTTGATCTGGTCTGGATTTTCTTGTTTCCAACGCTATACCTTTTGTAGGAGATTCCATGGAACACACCACCACTGAAGAAATCAAGAAACATGTCCGGGGCTACATTATTGTTTTTGTTGCCCTTCTAACTCTCACTGTCATTACTGTCGGCGTGTCTTATCTGCACCTCAGCATTGTGCCGGCTGTCATACTTGCTCTTACAATTGCATCCATCAAGGGCGCCCTTGTTGCATCGTATTTTATGCACCTGATCTCAGAAAAGAAACTTGTGTATTTTACGCTGATTCTCACTGTTGTCTTTTTCTTTACGCTCGTGGCGCTCCCGCTTCTCGGACACCACGACACCATCCAATAACCATGTCACTGAAATCATTTCATATTTTCTTTATTTCCGTCTCGATCTTGTTTCTGGTCGGATTCGGAGCCTGGTTTATCGCCACCCAGCCTGTTTTTCAGGAAGAGATCAATATCATTGCGGGCCTGGTCTGTTTCAGCCTGGCGGGCGGTTTAGTGCTGTACGCCCTTCGATTTCTCCGAAAGTTCAAAGCCCTGACGAACCAATGATTAGACGCTGGATTTCGCGGATGACCGCACGGGTGATTTCAACGATACTGCTCCTTGGTTTCCTCGTTGAATCAAGCCTTCTTGCCTGCCCCGTGTGCTATGGTAACAAGGATTCAGCCGAAGTTGAGGGCGCGCGATGGGCCATTCTCTTTCTTTTGGGCATTACCGGAATCGTCCTCAGCGGAGTCGTGGCGTTTGTTGTCCGTTTGCGGAGACGTTCACAAGTAGCTCTCGATTCGGCTGTCGATGTACCAAGTTCAAACGAGGAGAGTCTTGCTCTATGAATGATTTTCTCGGTCTTCCCATTGACGCGTCGGCTCACGGACCTGAAATCGATGCCATGATGGGCGTGATCCATTGGCTGATGTTTGCACTCTTCATCGGCTGGGGGACATTTTTTGCTTATGCTCTCATACGGTTTCGCCGTTCCCGGCAAGCTGCGGCTGATTATGCCGGCGTGAAGAGTCATACATCTACGTATCTTGAAATCGGTGTGGCCCTTATCGAGGCAGTCCTCATCGTTGGTTTTGCCATTCCGCTCTGGGCAAAACGCGTCAATGAATTTCCGCCGGCCAAGGATGCCATCGTTGTTCGGGTTGTCGCAGAACAGTTTGCGTGGAATGTTCATTATCCCGGACCCGATGGTTTCTTCGGCCCGACAGACATTTCCCTCGTAAGTGCTGATAACCCGGTCGGTCTCGACCGATCCGACGTGGATGCAAAGGACGACCTTGTAACGATCAATCAGCTCGTCCTGCCGGTTGGAAAGCGGGTTATTGTGCGGCTGAGTTCGAAGGATGTCATCCATTCGTTCGGTGTCCCCTTGCTGCGCGTGAAGCAAGATGTCATCCCCGGACAGGTTATCCCTCTGTGGTTTGAGTCCGTTGAAACAACAGAGAACATCCGGCTGAAGATGACAAAGAAGTATTCTCTCTCCGATCCCGGCGTCACACTTTCCACGATGGTTGTCATGGAAGAATACGTTGGAAAAGACAGTGTGGTTGTTGCATCGACGGGCACACTGTTATTTCCTGATGTAGTCGACCAGCTGATGCAGGCAGGATTCACCGAAGTGCTTGCATCACCCGAGACACCCATGGAAATTGCCTGTGCTCAGTTATGCGGACTGGGACATTATCGGATGCGCGGATCGGTGAGTATCAAGACAACGGAGGAGTACGAGGCCTGGCTTGCAGAAGAGGCTTCCTATTTACAGCCGTGAAGAATAGGTGGGGTTAAAGGAACTGCCTTCCGCTCCGGAATGGCAGTTTCTTTTTTTTGAGGATTCGATGAACAAAGCTCTGCATCGGTTTGCTGTCGTCACTGCGTGCTTCACCTTCGCGCTCATCATAGCGGGCGGAATGGTGACAAGTACCGGTTCCGGTCTTGCAGTACCCGATTGGCCGCTGTCCTATGGTCAGGTCATGCCGCCGATGGTGGGCGGGATTTTCTATGAACATGGCCACCGCATGATAGCATCCTTTGTGGGGTTTCTGACGGTGATTCTTGCTTTTTGGCTGTGGAAGAGAGACCCAAGACGATGGATGCGAGTGCTCGGATTGGTGGCCCTCGGTGCGGTCATTGCTCAGGGCATTCTTGGCGGTCTAACGGTCCTTTACCTGCTGCCTACGGCGATTTCCGTGAGTCATGCTGCCCTTGCACAATCATTCTTTTGCCTTGCTGCGCTTATTGCATTGTTTACCTCAAAATGGTGGTACGAGGCGACCCCTGTTCTTAATGATTCCACCACCCGGCGTGTCTTTCTCGTAAGCGTCCTCCTAGCGATATCCGTGTTTCTGCAGTTGATTCTCGGTGCTGTTATGCGCCACACTGGTTCGGGGCTTGCGATTCCCGATATACCTTTGGCGTATGGCCAGATCCTCCCGTCACTCACACCGGAATCTTTGCAGGGATATAATGACCTTCAAATCAAGACCGATTTACGCCTGGCAGCAGACGGGTCTCTCACCGCATTTCAGGTGGGTATTCACTTCCTTCACCGCCTGTGGGCCTTGGTTGTTCTGGTGGTCGCGATCGTTGCATTTATACGGTTCCGTTCGAATGCGAAAGTACCGGACAGATTGCATTTTCTCTCAGGAAGTGTTCTTGCCCTTATACTTCTCCAAATATCCCTTGGTGTCATCACCGTCCTCACACGAAAGCACGAGATCATCACAACAGCGCATGTTGCCACAGGTGCTGTCACGCTGGTTTTTTGTGTGCTTCTCGTTTTCCATGTCATAAAGATCGGCGGGGTCACCCTTGAGAGCTTGCCTTACCTCCGTCTACGAAAAGAAGCCCTGGTATGAACGATCACATTGCTTCCAGGATACAGGAACAACCGGCGTTTGAACGGTCCGTCGTTTTGGATTATCTCGAATTGATGAAACCAGAACTGACAGGATTGTCCGTCCTCACCGCCCTTTGTGGGTACTATCTTGCGGCCGCAGCGGTAAACGGACTGGACTTTTTCTTCACAGGTCTCGGAACCCTTTTGCTTGGCGGGGGAGCGGGGTCTCTGAATCAATATGCAGAACGCTCCTTTGACCTGTTAATGAAGCGCACTGAACGAAGGCCATTGCCTGCAGGGCGATTGAAGCCGAATCAAGTGTTATACTTCGGAATCCTGACTAGCGCGGCGGGATTGACTGTGCTTTTCCTTGGGCTGAACGTCCTCACAGGCGTTCTTGGTACGGCAACGTTTCTTCTCTACGTTGTCGTCTACACTCCTTTGAAACGAAAAACCTGGACCTCGACACTCGTTGGGGCGGTTCCGGGTGCCCTGCCACCGGTCATGGGTTGGACGGCAGCAGGAGGTGCATTGGATTTTCCCGCCGCCGTACTTTTTGCAATTCTCTTTCTCTGGCAGATCCCGCACTTTCTCTCGCTCGCATGGATGTATCGCAAAGATTATGCGCGTGCGGGCTATAAAATTCTCACCGTTATCGATGCATCAGGCGGAAGGGCGGCAATGCAGAGCCTTCTCTATTGCGCGGCGTTGATTCCCGCTGCACTCGCAATGAGTCTCGCCGGTACAACCGGCACAATGTACGGCATTGGCTCAGTGCTCCTTGGCGGTGCGTTCCTGGTTTTTGCCATTCTCTTCAGAAAATATGCACGCCATTCGGATCGTGAACAGGCGCTCGTAAATCAGCATGCCCGGTTACTTTTTTTTGCTTCACTAATGTACCTCCCCGCACTTTTTTTCCTCATGACGGTCGATAAGGTGTGAAGAAAAAGCGGCGCAGCGCTTACCCATCAGCAGCCCACAATCGTTCTAAGACACCGGACCGTCCTGTGGTCAGGATCACGAACGTCTCTTACTCCTATCCCGGACAATCCGCTCTTACCGAGGTCTCCATCAGCGCGTTCAAGAACGAACTTGTTGGTATCCTCGGGCCCAACGGAAGCGGGAAGAGCACTCTCTTCCGGGTTCTTTCCACGCTTCTCCTCCCATCAACCGGCAGTGTGGAAATCGACGGCATGGATATCCTTCGTTTTCCGAACGAGGGCCGAAAGCGAACAGGCGTTGTGTTCCAATCTTCGGGACTCGATCTAAAATTAACTGTGAACGAAAACCTCACGTACCACGGCCAATTCTATGGCTTGGGCGGATCCATATTGGCTGGCCGCGTTCATCACCTTCTCGAATCTTTCGGGCTTCTGGGGAGGAGGAATGATTCGGTCGAAACGCTCTCCGGGGGATTGCAACGCCGTGTGGATCTTGCCCGAGGTTTACTGCATCAGCCCCCGGTACTCGTTCTTGACGAACCCTCAACCGGCTTAGATCCCGCTGCGCGCCTGGACTTCTGGCATTTTCTATCTCAGGCTATGAAAGAAGGGCGGATGACAGTCCTCCTCACAACTCATCTGCTCGAGGAGGCCGATCGTTGCGATCGCGTTGTCATTATGGACGGAGGAAGCGTTGTGGTGTCAGGATCGCCCTCAGAACTCAAGGCATCACTCGGCGGAGATATTGTGGTCATTACGGCGTCCGACCCTCACCGTCTTGCAAAGCGAATCCGTCGCGAGTTCCACATTCAAGGTGCCGTTATCGATCGGGAGTTGCATCTTGAAACGAATGACGGGACTCGACTCATTCCCAGGCTCGTCAAAGCGTTTTCAGGGGCGATCGAAGCTGTGACGATCAGAAAGCCCGGGCTTCAGGATGTCTTTCTTCGCAGGACGGGTCACCGCCTTGGCGGACAGAGCAGTAACGGAGAAACGGTTCAACGATGAATGCCGCCTTGACACTTGCTCGACGAGAAGTTCTTCGCTTCGCCCGCCAGCGAAGCAGAATGATCGGCGTAATCGCGTCCCCCATTCTCTTTTGGATCGTAATCGGCTCCGGGCTGAACGACTCCTTCCAATACCCGGGAGGACCCGTTGACATGAGCTACCTCGAGTACTTCTATCCAGGGACCCTCGTTCTTGTCGTCCTTTTCTCGGCCATTTTCTCGTCGATTTCCATTATCGAGGACCGCAATCAGGGATTTCTTCAGTCAGTTCTTGTCGCACCGATACCGCGGTCGAGCATCGTCCTTGGCAAGGTTCTCGGAATAACGATTCTCGCAATGCTTCAAGCAGGAATATTTCTCCTAGCCGCACCTCTGATCGTTCCGGAAGCAACAGCGGGCTCCCTTGTCCTGGCCATGTTTGTTCTCATGCTGGTGGCGTTCGGCCTCTCGACCCTCGGTTTCCTGATTGCATGGTCCATGGACTCGACACAAGGTTTTCATGCCATCATGAATCTTCTCCTCGTTCCAATGTGGCTTCTCTCAGGTGCGCTTTTCCCCTCGAGCGGGTCCGCACCCTGGGTTGCAGCCATCATGCGGTGGAATCCGCTGATGTACGGCGTCTCGGCGAGCCGCAGCGCGTTGTATGGACTCATTCCGGGGGGTGGCACGGATTTCCCCTCGTTTGGGATGTCCATTGTCGTGCTCCTTGTATTCTGGATCGCAGCGCTCACGCTCGCGGTTCTGAGAGTTCAGAGGCGCCAACGAAGCTCTCCCACGCGCCATAAGAGTTTGTCATGACCCCGATGATCTTCCCCGATCTCAACGCCCTCCTTAACTGCACGGCATTTGTCTTACTGCTTTTTGGACGCCGTATGATCGCGAAAGGCCGCATTAAGGAACATCGCCGGTTCATGATCAGCACGCTTGTCGTTTCCTGTCTTTTCCTGATATCATACCTCACGTACCACAGCATGTACGGTTCTCAGCCTTTTTGGGGTACGGGGTGGATCAGAACCGTCTATCTTGCAATCCTGGCAACACATACGGTGTGCGCAGCGGCCATTGTGCCAATGGCTCTTATCACGGCGCGGCGGGGATTAAAGAGGCAGGATGCACTGCACAAGCAGATTGCGAAATGGACATTCCCTGTCTGGCTTTACGTCTCCGTGACAGGAGTGGTAATCTATCTGATGCTGTATCAGTTCAGGCCGGGTGGGATTGGCTCATTGACATGATCGTGGAGCGAAGCAAACGCGAAAGAAGAGATTTTATCCTGTATGCAGTTTCCGTGACTTCCTGATGAGAAAGCTTTTCCCCGCCGATCCCGGTCCCCATATTTGACAGAAGCGACAGGCCTGCAGTCCGTATTCCGGATTGGGCTGCAAGAGTGAGTTCCGGTACAGTGGACATACCGACCGCATCCACACCTGTTCTCGCCAGCAATTCAATTTCCGCCGCTGTTTCATAGCTCGGCCCCTTCAGCCAGCAGTACGTGCCTTCCCTAAGTTGAATCCCAAGCGAATTCGCATTTCGCCGGAAATGGTCCGCTATGCCTTCGTCAAGAACAGCAGGCTTGGAAATTCCATGCGTGGGATTGGAGGGAAGCGGAAGGAAAGTGAAATTGAGAATGCTTTGAATGAGCATCAGTTCTCCGGGACGGAACGCCCTGTTGACCGCACCCGCGGCATTCGTAACAATCAAAGACGAGATACCGAGGTGTATTCCGAGTCTGACAGGGAAGAGGACCGGGTCGAGGTCCCCTGTCTCGTAGAAGTGAACCCGGCCCTGAAAGACCACGAGGGGAATAGATTCAACGCCGTTCACGTTAAAGGCGCCAAGAACAAGCCGCCCGGCATGGCCCTGGACTGTCGATAGTGGATAGAACGGTATTTCAGCGGCAGGGATTGAAATGGGGTTACTCAACTCATCAGCAAATTCCCCCAGGCCTGAACCAAGAATCAGCCCAAGCGCCGGCTTTACCCGAATATGCTTTTGGATTCTCTCTGCCGCGGCTTGAAGACGCTTGGTCAGTTCAGGAATATCAGCCTCCTATCAAAATCCCCGCAATGGTCGCAGTAAGCAGTGTGGCAAGCGTTCCCCCAAGAACGGCCCGAAGGCCAAGTGCGGCGAGATCTTTCCTCCTGTGGGGTGCCAAGGGGCTTAAACCGCCTATCTGTATGGCAATTGAAGAGAAATTGGCAAACCCGCAAAGGGCAAAGGTTGCCATGGCAATGGCCTTCTCAGACACCAGCTTCCCCTCGGAGATCATCGTGGACATGTCCAGATATGCAACGAATTCATTCAGAACGACCTTGGTGCCGATCAATGCTCCGAAGTTCAACGCCTCAGCAGATGGGACCCCAATGGCCAGGGCAAGGTACTGAAGCACGAGCCCCATGAGAAGCTGAAGATTCAATGGTTTGCCGTAATGACTCATTAGGATGCCATTGACCCCCAGAAGGCCCCCAAACCATTCAAGAAGAAAATTCAAAAGCGCAATTAAAGCTATAAATGCCAATAACATAGCGCCAACATTTAAGGCTAATTGGAGGCCATCCCCCGCACCACTGGCAGCGGCCTCAATAACATTTGATGCGTTCTTTTCAACCTTAACTTTGACCGTCCCTTTCGTTTCAGGCTCCTCAGTTTCCGGATAAATGATCTTGGATATGAGAAGGGCGGCGGGAGCAGCCATAATGCTTGCTCCTAGAAGCTGCGCCGCGAAACGAACCTGTGCCTCATTGATTCCGATGTTGTGTGCTTGAGAAAACGCATATCCGAGCATTTGCACGTAGGCAGCCATGACGCCGCCTGCAATTGTGGCCATTCCGCCTGTCATGATTGTCAACAGCTCCGATTTGGTCATTCCTGCTATGAAAGGACGGATCATAAGGGGGGCCTCCGTCTGCCCAACAAATATGTTGGCAGTATTCGAAAGCGATTCGGCCCCGCTCGTACCCATGACTCTCGCCATGACCCATGCCATCCCTTGGACGACCTTCTGCATAACTCCAAGGTAATACATCACAGACATTAAACAGGAAAAGAAGATGATCGTTGGAAGTACTTGAAACGCAAAGAAAAAGCCGATCGAGTTCGTGTTGCCCGGGCTGATGGCGAGAGCCCCAAAAACAAACTTCGCGCCCTCGGTCGTGAACCCAAGAATCACCACGAAAGCCTCTGCGATGACTCCGAATGCCAGCTTTGGCCATCCAAGCGGTCCGAAGAACTCCCCGAGCTCTGCTCCTTTGATGACAAGGATACCAAACAGGATCTGCAATGCGAGCCCCGTACCCGCGAGACGCCAATTCACTCTTCTTCGGTTGTTAGAGAACAGCCAGGCAATTCCCAGGAGCACCGCTATTCCGAGGAGGCCCTGGAGGAAGGAAAGGAGAGTCATACGTGTTCCTTTGGATGGTTCAGCCGGAGGGTGGCTCGAAGCAATTCCGGCACCGCGCCTCATAGATATCCTTGGCGCCTATTACTACCCGATCAGCCTGGTGGGTCTTTCTTTGGGTGCGATCAGCCGGATTGCCGCATACTACGCAAATTGCGAGAGTCTTGCTTATATATTCTGCCACAGCAAGGAGTTGGGGGATCGGTTCAAAAGGTTTTCCTCGATAGTCTTGGTCGAGCCCCGCAACAATAACACGCCGTCCTTCATTGGCTAGCTTCTCACAAACTTCTACCAGATCGGATTTGAAGAACTGGGCCTCATCGACACCGATGACCTGGGCGTCACCAACGAGGGGAGGTATTTCGTTCGCATCGTCAACGGGGTGGGAAATGATGGACTGTTCGCTGTGGGAAACTATGTGCTCCGCACTGAATCTCGTATCAATCCTCGGCTTGAAAATCGCCACGTGCTGTTTCGCTATCTGCGCCCTTCGGAGTCTTCGAATCAACTCCTCTGTTTTTCCGCTGAACATGCAGCCGCAAATGACCTCGATCCAGCCGGTATTCCTCGGAACGATATGCTGGGCGGATGTATCCATTATTTCTTTCTTTTAGCTGATCGCTTTAAGAGGTTGGATCCAAAGGCGATAGGGAGAAGGGACTTAAGCTTTATCACTTTTGTCCGATTGCGTGAAGAAAGGACGACATCGATGTTTCCAGCAAGATCCCACAGGACTTGCCTGCATGCACCGCATGGCGGGGTCATTTCCTCGCTGTCGGACACAATTGCAATGGCCCGGAATTCCTTTTCCCCTTCCGAAATGGCCTTGAAGATGGCCGTTCTCTCTGCGCAAATGGTGAGGCTGTAACTGCTGCTTTCCACATTACACCCTCGGAATACCTTCCCTGAGGTCGTCACGAGGGCAGCACCCACTTTGAAACGGGAATAGGGAGCATGAGCATTCAAACGTGCTGCTTTCGACGCGCGAACGAGGGAACTGTAATTTGGCATGGGGCTCCAGGGGGTGCTTCAATGGCCGAAAAATATAGGTAACAATGGACCGAAATGCAACGAACCCAGGCTAAAAAGCATCGAGCAACGCATTGAAAGGCCGGACCTTGAGCGTGCACACGCAATGCTGACATTCCTTAAGGCGGTACCCCCTCACGTCAGCTCTTGTAGTTAAGATTTCCGGTGTGTTCAAAAGAATGGAAAGTGGCTGGGTCCGTACCGAGCCAAAAGACGGGAGAAAATAGCATGGCAGGACCTCTCCCGTTGACGTGATCACCATCGAAACGGACGGGGCGTTGCACTCATTACGCGGAAAGGGGGAGATGCCGTGTTGGGCCTCGAAATACTCAACCAGATGCATGATCTTTCGTGGTGATTCTGCAATAAAGTGTGAACTAAATTCCTGTTTCCTCTTCCTGAAGAGGGTTTTCGAGGATTGGCGGAATTCGCCGCATTCTTTCGGATCGAGAAGGATATCCCCGGGCGGGGCGGCATGCCCTGCCTGATCTCTATGAAATGCGTTTGTTTGTACATCCGCCGCGAGGAATGAAATTCTATCTACGCCCAAGCTCTTCGCCAATTCTACCATCCCATCAAGTTTCTTGAAATTCCTGCGTTGGATAACACACCGAAAGGAAATTGATGGCCTGCCAGAGCTCGCCATCACCGTCTCTACGCCTCGCAAAATCTGATCAAAACTCTCCAGGCCGCGGATTGCATTATGGGTTTCTGCATCCGGACCATCGATAGAGACAATGATTTCATTCAGGAAGGGGAGGATTTCCTTCGCACGTTTCTCCAGGAGGAGCCCGTTCGTCAGCAGCGATTGTTGAGCGCCGGTCCCTTCGGCAATCCTGCAGATTTCCGGAAGGTCCCTCCGCAGCAGGGGTTCTCCGCCGGAGTAGACAACGCGCCGGAGACCAAGGTGCTTGAGTTGCCTGAAAATGTCCCTGTATTCTTCAATGGTCAATTCGTTGGGGAGGGGGTTCCGGTATGAACAGGTGATGCACCGGAGGTTACAGGCGGCCGTGACGTAGAGGATAACGATCGGGACAGAGTACGCCTGGGTGGTAACCGTGTTCAGATAAGCCCGGACATTCATGGCAAAGTGTTCCGCTCGTTCTTGTGCCTCAAGTTTGATATCCGAAGGTCAGGCCATTTAATAGAGTGATGAGATCTTAAAGGCTCTGTAAATGAATTGAACGGGTTCGTCCACGGATGCCTCCCATCGTTTTTCACCGGAGACGCCGGCTTCTATGAGTCGGGGAATCCTTCCGTACGTAATGAATGTGTTGCCATTCGATAGGCGTTGGGCGAATCCGAGCGCGGAAGAATACAAGGGCGGTGATGCACGGTACTCCCAGATGAGGGTTGCCCGTTTTGCCTGCACATCGATATAGTATTCAACGGCCCTGCTTTCCTGGGGGGAACGCAGGTTGCCATTGTCAAAAAGAATGATGTTTCCGTTTTGAAGCCTGCGGATTCCGTGCTGGTGCGAGAATCCGTTGAAGGGATCGTTGATGAATTCAAACTGGTTGTTCTTTCCGCCGAGCCGCCAAATGATGTTTCCGGAATTTACATTGATCTTTGTGATCTCCTCGCTATGTCGGAAGGAAGCAAGGAGATGTCCGTCGAAATCGACCTCAATGGCATTCCCATGCCAGGGATTGACGTTCTGGCCGATGAGGGAAATATTATTCGCGGCATCAATGATTTTGAAGTGATCGAATGTGTTCCAGTACAAAGGCACGGTTGCCGGCCTGTGGTATTCTATGACGATCCCTTTTACGATTGCATCCTGCAGTCCCCCGAGTTCCGTCAGATCCATCACGCGATACTCAATACCGAACAGAACATGGGAGTCTCCGTCAATTCTCAGTTCATGAACATCTGTTTCCCGGTTCTCTCTTGCTTGATATGATCGGATGATCGTTCCCAGGATGTCCATCTCATAGAATTGCGTCGCGAATCCCGTCCGGGCAACACAAACCGTGTAATTCCCGTTCGGTTGTTTTTGAAAATCTATGACAGATCCTTCGAATCTGCGATACCAGAGTGGATCACCCGCATTTTTGAAAATCACAGCATACGCATGACGGGCACCGCCACCGGTGAATCCGATCATCACATATCCGGGCGCCGGATCATCGGATTTGTGTATCACAAGCCGCGGAAGATCGCCCGGAAGCGACCCCGTCGTGAAGGTAACAGGAATGGTGACGCCTTCTTGCCCATCGTGCGAAATTGCGACTGCCCGTGCCCAATACGCCTTTTGCGGTTCTAGCCCAAGGAGTGGAATTTGTGTCACACCGTCTTTAACGAACTTCAAGCGGGTGTGGAAACTGGTGGAAGTATCAGTGCTATTATATTCAATTTTTACTGACGCTGCATGGCTGGTCTTCACTCTGGCAACTGCACTGAGAACATTGTGTGGGTTAGCGGATACGCTGAATTCCATGATTTCCGGTGCACCCGCGGGCTTGAAAATCTCCACCCCGTTGTCGCAGGCGAAGAGAATGCATACGCAAACACTAAGGATGACTGAAGTTCGAATCGATTCTGTCTGCATTGCAGTATTGTCAGGTGTTTCCCGCGGCTTCCCGGTTTCGGATACGAATCAGCGCAAAACTGGCCGGCTGGCGCCTTCCGAGAAGGCGGGAGAGGTACGGCCGCAGATTCCAGAGAATTCCGTACGGCGGAAAAAATACATCAACGATATAGTTTTCCCGCAGTTGATCGAGACCTCCATAAGTGAGGAAACAGCCGGCGGATTCCCTTGTTATAACTCTTGTCGGGTACTCGGACAGAGATTCGATCCTCTCCCTCACCATTGCTTCGCCGCTTTCCCTATTGCTGTAGATCGGTGAATCGAGGATATAGATGCATCCGGTGTGCTTCAACAGGGGCATCATGCCCATAATTGTCTCGTAAGGATCGATCTCGTAATGAAGGGAGGCGTTAAAAATAATGGCGTCAAAGGAATTGTCGGAAAAAGGCATGAATTTGAATTCTGCCCGCAACAAATTGAATTCCGCCTCGCCGAAATCATAAAGCCGTCGCGCAACCCCGAGCCCGTCGTCAGAATCGGTATTCACATCGACGGCAACGACGTTGTATCCCAAACGAGACAGTCGAACCGAGAGCCAGCAATTACCGGCTCCTAGGTCGAGGATCCGCTGCGATTGGCCGGGAACATCCTTCGTCAAATGTTCAATCAGACAATCATACGATCGTGCACGGACAGCCCAGATGCCCGAATGTTCATCGCTGAGATCACGATAAGGGAGTTCATGGTAATAGCGGGGATCTTTATTTCCCCACCGCTCCTCTCGTCTCACCGATTGGTAGGTCTCGAGAAACTGATCAAGAATTGCCCGGCGGCTTGGGAGGACAAAATCCGGAATGCCATTGTTGGCTCCGAAAGAGAGTGATTCGATTTTACACTCCCAGCCTCCTTGTGATGCCAACAAGATTCCACGGCAGGAGGGGCATACCAGAATGCTCTCCATGGCATTGGACGGCGTAAATTTATAAATACTGAACTCCTCAAAAAGCGTTTGTTCCTGATGAACAAGCTGCGGCGACAACGGGCTATCCGAGAACATCCCCAGGATTCGTCCGATGTCGGAGTCAGAGGAGAGGATGAGCAGGAGGTATCCGCCGGGCTTCAGGAATTCGACTGCTTCTCGCGACAATTCTTCGATGAGAGAGAGATTTCTTCCGCCATAGAGAGCAGGATCGTGTGAAACCTGCCGCCTCTCGTCAAAGTAGGGAGGGTTAAAGATGATAATATCGAATGCTTCATGCGTGTGAGGTGCAAAAAGTGGCCCCTCCAGAACCTCCACCGCAGCGGCGAATCCGTTTCGCCGAACATTCTCGGAAGCGCATCGAACCGCCAGCGGATTTATGTCCGATGCAGTGACCGTTGCTCCCCGGCCGGCAGCTGCGAGAGCGAGGATGCCGGAACCGGTTCCCAGGTCGAGGACGCGCTTTCCCCGAAAATCGAGAGTGGACAAGTATTGAGCGAAGATCTTCCCACTCTTGAAAATACGCGGATGCATAACTGATGGTTGAATCACAAGCTCAAATCCGTTGAGAGACGTTGTAACGGTGCGCTTCAGACGGTCCCGGTAGAAAAGATGATACGCGAGGAAATGATATGCCGGACGAAGAATTGACGGCAGCGGTTTCATGCGGGAAATGTTGCGGAATCGTGTTGAGGGCAAGGCGGCTAAAGTCCTTCGATTTCCGGTTGCCGGTAGCGAAACAGGCGAAAGAGCAATCGCAATTCCAGAGGAAATGAGTACATCTCTGCGTTGTACCTCCATCGGGTCACAAGTCGAAGGAGTTCCCGACGCCTTTCCGTAAGCCGGATATCCGTCACGGTGGGGAAGTATCCGTTGAGGACGCGTTCGAAATTTTTGAAGATCGCGTAATGCCGGGGTTTCAACCAAGGAATCACGGGGGTCTTCCTCAAATCAAAATCCTGCCATTTCGGATCGAGCCATTCATCCAGCGTCTGCGGGAACCGGAATCCGTACTGCCCTGCGAGCCGGAAAAGCTCCGATTCCTCAAAAACCACCGGGGCATACATATACATGATAATCTCGGCCTGCGGATTGACTTCTTTGATCTTCCGTATGAAACGGATATTTCGATCAAAGTCCTTATCAACGTCGTCGCTCGGATGTCCAAAGACAAAGGAGAATTCCGGAATGATACTGAAGCGTTTGAGCCGCTCGGCAAGCAGGATAACCGTATCTGGAGTCTGTGTTCCGCCTTTGTTCATTTGTTTCAGCGTTTCCTCGGAGGCGGATTCTGCCCCAAAGAAGATCATCTTCGAACCTCCGCGAGCCATCAGACCCAGCGTCTCGTCCGAGTAGTCCAAAACGGTATCCGGCCGACCTTCACCCCACCAGGCAATATCCCGGCCGATCAGTTTCTCTGAGAATTCGTGCGTGCGTTTCTCCGACGTGAAGAAATTCTCATCGAAGAACTCCACGGCATTGATCTGATAACGTCTTTTTAATTCATCCAAATCATTCACGATCGATCCTGCGGATTTCGCCAGCCACCTCGCCTGGTACACACTCGCGATCGCGCAGAATCCGCAAAGGAATGGACAGCCGAAGCTCGAATAATAAGCCGCAGTCCTGGTGCCGAGGGAGGATCTTCCGATGTAACGTTCTCCGGCGACTTTGTCGTAAGGGAGAGGAGAAAGAAGGTTCGGGTCACCGGGGGCTCTGAGAGGATTGTGTGTGGCCTTTCCATCCAAATGGAAGGAAAGTCCCTGGATTTCGCTGAGATTCGAATGACGTTTGCTCTCGAGAGCATTGATAAGCTCGAGGAATGTCTTGTCCCCCTGGCCCCTCACCACATAATCAACGTATCCGGAGTTAAGGACGGTGCCGGCGTGTAACGTTGAAAAATATCCGCCCCAGATAATTGTGAGATCAGGAAAACGCTGCTTGAGCGAACGGGAGAGGGGAATGGCGTGCATCAATTGCGGGCCCGGCATGACGGTCAGACCAAGATATTTGATCTCCCGCCGCGCGGCCAGAACCTCAAGTTCCTTTTGAATATCCGGATTTAGATTCTGATCAAGAATTCTGTAAGGGTACTTGCCCTCGAGGGCCGTGCCCACAAACATGAGGGAAAGCGGAAAGCGGTGTTTCCAACGGGCACTGGTAGGATTGAGTAGGGCGATCATTGTTTCCCGTCTATTGCTGTTGAAAAAGAATCTGATCGCAGATTCGATCCCCACCCCACTGGTGTGAAAAAGAGAACCAATAACAAGAGAGATCCGTAGACTCTGGGAAAAGCCAGAAGGTCTTCCACCGTGCCCCTGACGCCCGACGTCAATGGGAGCTTGGCTGAAAGGAGAAACATCGCGACCGCAAGCATCGCCAATTGAGCATTCGAAAATCCATGACTTAATCGATCATAGAGAAAGAACAGGGGAAGAAGAAGAAGCGCATAATGATAGTCGGCGATGACGGGCGAGAAAAGCAAACTGAGAATCACAGCGATGCCGAAGGGCGTACGAATGTCCCCGGAATCCGGCCTTCGACTGAACCAAAACAAGATTCCTGCACTTCCCGCAATGAGCCCCGCGGAGATGACGCCTGTAACTCCTGAAGTTCCGGCCGCAATGTCAGTAATCGTCCCCACAAACCCAACAACATTCTGTTGAAGCGGTGATGATCCCACCTGCGTAAGGACTTCGAAAATGGAAGTCATGTAAGCACCCCACCCCCCGATGCCAACTAAGACTGCGGAAACGACAACACCCACCAGAAGCATGCCAAGGGTCAGTCCGAGGACCATCCATTCCTTTCGGAGTAAGAGCAACAAAATCAGAAATACCCCGAATCCTTTCAAGAGCAAAAGAGAAGCAAGGAAAAGGGCTGTGAGGTATTGTCTTTTCGACCGCCAGGCCCAGTACATACTACTCAAGAGGAGCAGAAGAAGGGCATACATTTGTCCGTAGACAAAGTTCATGCTAAGGGGCGTGAAGGCGAAAGCAAACGCTATGAGGGCAAAAGATTCAACCAAATCGAGATTCTTTTCCTTTTTTATGATCAGGAAAAAAACCAGTAGAAATCCGAGGGAGAGACATTCCCACAGGATTTTGGCCATCGGCAAGGAAACAAGCGTCAATGGGATGAAAAGAATTGCAGTGGGAGGAGGATTTGGGGCGAAGGGTTCCCTGGAATGGATGCCGGCTTTTTGCGCCCGTTGCCGGTTGAATTCTGAATCATCATAGAGGATTTCGGCCGGTATGCCTGAGGAAAGAAGGATTGCTGAACTGTAATAGGTCTCGAAACCAAAGGTTGGTCGGCTTGCGTAGCGTGTCAGGCGTGCGGCAAAGAAGCCAACACTCACGAGTGCTACTGCGATCGATATCGTTCGAATGGAGAAAACAGACATAGGAACTTTCATCGGCGGTCCTCCCTGGCAGTCTCGTTCAGGACCCTCATCAGATCCTGGTCAAACTCAAGGATCGGCCGAAAAACCTTTGTCATCCGACGGAGGATCTCAAGTTCGAGACGCGAATCGTGCCCAGGACCTTCCGGGGAAATCGATGTGGTTCCGTCACGATTACCCCGGGGATGAAGATCAAGACCTTTCGCGGCCAGATGACCGCCCCCGTGGTAGAATGTCATCCCGCTGATACTCAGATGAGCCGGCTGGTATCCAAGGAGATCCACCAGAGCGACGAATCCGGTCCTGCCCCAATTGCCTTTCAGCCATTTGATAACCAGCGAGCTTGCCGTCGTAACCACTCTGAATTGGGCTCCAGGAACCTTGTCAGGAAGGAAACGCGCAAAGAGTTTTGGGACATCCATGTCTTTTTTTTCACATCGCGCAGAGGGGTTTCCGTTATAGCCATAGCTCAGACCGTTGTTCGTGCAAACGGCATACTTCAGATTCGATTTATCGGCAAACGCGATAAAGTGCCGTTTCGCGAACATACCATCCAAGATGTTCTTCCGGATAACCACCTGATTGCAGTACAAAACATCCGTCCGCGAGCCGAGGTCTGCAGGAAGTGCATCCGATCCCTTCAGATAAGTAAACGCATCATTGAATCGGACAACAAGATCGTGTGAATCAATCCATTCCCCGCAGTTCCTTCCGATCAGCGTCCGTGCAGGCCCCACCACCGCAATTCGTTTCCCCTTGACCAGGGTTGCAAAGTCGGGTTCATCATCCCACGTTATCTGCCCGTCAGAGAGCATTCTGAGGTCCGCCTCCAACGCACCGGACGACCGATCTTCAGCGCGCAAGATCGCCGGATCGCTCATGACTGAATCTCGCTGGCACGCATGCCATTTCTCTGAAGAACAACGAGATAATGATCTCCCATTCCTCGAAGAACCGGAAGTGCTCCGAGAAGATCATCTAGATCATCGAGGAAGCCACTCAACCGCGGGACTCGATTTCTGAATGCCTGAGCATGCGGAGGCGGACTCAGGAGCGAAAGTCCTCGTATGGTGACCGGATCGAACCACGTGGAGGCCGTTGAAAGGAACCTTCCGAGGGGATGGTAATGCACCGTGAACGAATGGCCTTCAAAGCCAGTCGCTTGCACGCCACTTTGAAAGCGGCGGAATGCGGAACCGGGACGGAATCGCGCAAGGCCGACGACGATTTCCCAGAGGCAGATTCTCGGCATAGCAACAGCGACGAACCGTCCACCGGGATTCAACACGTTTGCCACATTCAGGAAAACTCTTTCTAGAGAATCTGTGCAATTCAATCCGGCAAAATTCGAGAGCACGACGTCGAAAGTTCGTCCCGCAAGGTGCGACAAATCCTCAAATGAGGAAACCGTAAATTCCGTTTTCAATTCAGGATGCATGGATGCTCGCCTTTTCGCCTGATCAATCATCCTGGGCGACAGATCGACACCGGTGACTGAATGACCGTCCGCAGCAAGTGCAAACGCATCGAGTCCAATGCCGCAGTTTATGTCGAGGATTGACCCGTGCGACATAAGGGGGCGTATCGTGCCATACACGATCTCCCGGATCCTGGCCGTGACCTGATTCTCGAGCGCGGATTCGAACTCCTGTGCGATGGCGTCAAACGCTTTTGCAACATCTGCATCATGGATCCTGATCTCAGGCATGGGTGTCCCCCGTGCGTTCGAGAGATCTCAACGTTCGAAGGTGGCGCGGGAGAGTGATGCTGTGGACCATCATGGAGGCAAGGATCTCGAAAGAACGACGATTGACAGTCCCCGGCCTCGCCGAAAGGTCGCGGAGCGTTCTCATGCCTCTCCAGATCCGGAAACGCTTGTGAACCACCGTGTGGAGCTCGTGGTAATACTCCCGGCTGAACGACGCCTGCACCAGGGGATCGAAATCATCGCTGGTTTCCCAGTTCTGCTTGTCTCCCAATTGGGCCTTCACACGATCATAAAACTTCGTTCCCGGAAGGGGGTACGAAACAGAAATCCCGATCTCGTCCGGCGCACATCGTCTCACCATGCTGATGGTTTTCTCGATATCTTCGCTTGTTTCACCCGGATAACCGAACTGCAGAAAGAAACCAACGCGGATTCCTGCATGGCGAAGCCTGGCAGCGGAGTCTTCGATCTCTTCAACAGTGGTCCCTTTTTCCATTGCATCAAGGATCTTCTGGGAGCCCGATTCGGCACCGATCCAGACACTCTGGCAGCCGGCGTTTTTCAGATGCCGAATCGTATCGTCCCGTAACAGAAGATCCGCGCGTGAAAGGCATTTGAACGGTATTACTGCTCGCTCCTTTTTCACAATGTCCGCAAATTCTGCAATCCAGCCAGGTTTAAGGCCAAAAATGTCGTCCGTGATCCAAAGATGGTCAGGATTCATCGCCTTCTTAAGATACTTCATCTCAGCGACCACATGTTCAGGGCTGCGGCTGTTGTACACCTGTCCGTACAGAGGCTTTGCACACCAGTTGCAGTGAAACGGGCATCCGCGTGTTGTGGAAATATTCACGGAAAAATAACCATGACGTTCCTCCCAAGCAGACCGGTAACGCGCAACATCGACCAGGTCCCAGGCGGGAATCGGAATCCCATCGAGATTCCTGATCGGTGGGCGCTTCGCTGTCCTTATGAAGGCCCCGCTTGAATCGCTGTAGGCAAGACCGTTTATTTCAGAAGGATCCAATTCCGGGTTCCGAAGCAGCAGCGTGCAGAGTTCTACCAGCGTTTCCTCTCCTTCTCCGCATAAGACGTAATCAACATCACGGGAAAGATATTCCTCCGCATGATCAGCCGAATCCGAACTGAAAACAACAACCATGCATTGGTTCTGCTTCGCATAGGTTGCTAGTTCCAGCGCTGCCTGTCGCATTCTGCTCAGACACATTTTTGTCAGATAATTGAAGCAATCGTCGTAGATCACGACAACACGAGGTTGACGGACCTCAAGACTGGTGATGATTTCGGATTCCCGATCAGAGAGCATCACATCGTGGAGAGCAACGGAGAATCCTTTTTCACGGAGAACAGCCGCAGCGGTGATCGTGCCAAGCGGAGGATACGGCATGCCGGCACGCAGTTCTTTCGGGTCAAAATGGAGGAAGTAGGAATGAGTGAAGAGAACGTCCGTCATACCGCCGTCTCTGACTCATTGTCGAGGCCGAAGGCCGCAAGACGGCCCGCATAGGCCTGGAGGATTCGGGAAAGGAAATCACCGGCATAGGCCGTTGAGATGGATTGCTCCGTCCGGAAGAGCGCGCGAAGTTTCTCCTCGGGCAAATGGCGGTACCGTTTCCGCCAGACAGATCTCCACAATTCCATTAGCCGTTCATCAAGACGGTCCCCGATTCTTCCTCGAAGAGGCAGTTCGATAACTTTCTGAAGGAGCGCCTGCTTTCTCTGAATCTCTCCATTGGTGAACAGAGGATCAAGATTCGGATAAAATTCGCGGATCCAAGGATTCTGATCGGAAAAACTGGAAAAGAAGAGGGGGTTGAATAATGGGATGATGGTCGCGATCTCGAGAGCGGTGTATTTGTTCCTTTCCGATATGAAAAAGTAGTCTTCGGCGATAAAGTGGTTCACGCAGAAGAACTTCTTCCTGTTCAAAAGAAGCACTTTCTTGAACAGAATGAAAATTGTCCGGACGATCCACACGCGTCGCGGGGCGGTCACGACAACGAAATCGATATCGCCGTCTTTCGAGACAACTCCTTTGGAGAGTTCTCCCGAAATCCCGAGTCCGCGGACAAACGGAAATCGGATGACGATCCGGGCCATCACCTTTGCGATCTTCATGAACCTCCGGGCGCGACGTTCATTTGTCCGCCGCTCCTGAACAGGGTTTGTTTCGATTGAAGGCGGGGAAAGGAAATACAGTCCTTCATCCTCGCGGAGGAACCCCGACAAGGGAGGAGTCACGCAAGCACGATGAACATCCTCGGGCGAGGTCGAGTTGGAAGGAAGATACCGGTAGATCTCTCCGGGGCTCAGCGGATACCGAAAAATGTCAAAATAAAGGATGGTCCTCAACACATCCCGTTGAATCGAAGATGATTCTGGCAGCAAGTTTCGTTCTGACGCGCTGGCAGTCATAGGCTTATGATAAGTAATCCGGCGTATGGAAGGGCGATAAAAAAATAATACAAAAGAAACGACACGCACGCAATGTCAGTGGGGATCATGTCGGTTTCGTTTCTTGTAACTCAAGGGAGATTTCTCTATATTCCTGGGGCATGCCTACAATTCCCCCAAAAATCTACTCCTTTGGCAAGCGTAGTCTTATTTTTTTTGGAATTGTCCTGATCCTGTTCTTCCTTATGGATGACATTATCATGCCGCGGTATGTACAACAAGGAGAGACGACACACGTTCCCGAGGTTGTAGGGATGGAAACGGAAGAAGCGCTGCAAATGCTTGCCGATGCAGGGCTTGAGGGCAAAGAGGCCGAAGTGAGGCCTGACAAGAACTATCCGGAGGGAACTGTTGCGGCACAAACACCGCCTTCGGGAGCCGAAGTGAAATTTGGCCGGGGGGTGTATCTCACGATCAGCGGGGGAGAAACGCTTGTGACGATTCCTTCCCTGCGGGGTAGGTCTTTGAGAGATGCCATCCTGGCTCTTGAGCGATTTGGGCTCAAGACCGGTGAAACGACGTACCAGGTATCGACGCAATTCCCTGAAAATACGGTCATCAACCAGTCCCCGGCGCAGGGGACAAACGTCAAGGGTGGTACGACGGTATCAATTACCGTCAGCCAGGGCGCCAGCGTTGATCGTGTGCCCGTTCCGAACGTCACTCGGAAAAGCCTTGGGGAAGCCGAACGTCTCCTGCTCCAGGCGGGACTTACGGTTGGCAATATTACGTTGCAGGTAAATAATGATTTCCTTCCGAACACCGTGATCGAACAATATCCGAGACAAGGAACTTTTGCAGTTCGGGGAGAGGCGATTCAGTTGTTTGTCACGCAGCGGGGGGAACAACCTCTGGAGAACTGAGCATGCCGCGCGCAACCATAGCCCCGTCAATCCTCTCGGCAGACTTTGAGCGGTTGGGGGAGCAAATTCGGATTATCGAACAAGCCGGAATTCAATGGCTTCACCTCGATGTGATGGACGGCCATTTTGTGCCGAATATCAGTTTCGGTCCGCCGGTGATCAAGTCCATTCGGAAGAAGACGCCGCTTGTCCTCGACACCCATCTGATGATTACCGATCCGGATCGCTACCTGGAAGCATTTCGGAAAGCGGGAAGTGATATCATCACGGTGCACCAGGAAGCATGTACGCACCTGCATCGGACAGTCGGCCGCATTCACAAACTCGGCGCTAAAGCGGGTGTCGCTCTCAATCCGGCAACCCCCCTGCATACTGTTCAGCAAATTCTTGCGGACGTTGACTTGCTGCTTATTATGACTGTCAATCCGGGATTTGGAGGACAGAAGTACATCGAGGGCTCAACGGAGAAAATACGTCGCGCACGCGCCATGATTGAAGAATCCGGGAGGCAAATCACCCTTGAAGTCGATGGCGGAGTTGATCTTCGTACAGCTTCGATGACGGTAGAAGCCGGAGCGGATGTGCTGGTCGCCGGGACGTCTCTCTTCGGAGCATCTGATCTTAAGAAAGCAATACAGAGCCTCACTCAGAGTTATTCCTCCAACGTTCCTGCCTGAGAATGTGAACCTCGCCTTTGTCAATGCACGCGTCGTAACTCCCTTTCGCATCATTGAGCGCGGCACCCTTGTGACCGACGGTTCGACAATAGCGGAAGTTGGTTCATCGGACGAAATCAAAATCCCTTCAGACACGAGGAAGATTGATGTCAGCGGAAACTGGCTCACGCCGGGCTTTGTGGACCTCCTTGTCCACGGTGGAGGCGGGTACGGATTTGCCGACTTGAGCAGGGAGGCGCTCGAAAACATATCAGAGTTCTTCTTCCGTCACGGAACGACCGGAATGCTTGCGGCATTGTACAGCAAATCGGAACAGGACATGCTTGCCGATGTGCGTAGTATTTCGGATTTCATCCATAACGGCTCAAAGGGCAATATTTGGGGAATTCATCTCGAAGGCCCGTTTATCAACAGCGAGTTGCATGGGGCGATGAAAACGGAATACCTCTGGAAACCCGATCTGCCCGCCTGGGAACGATTGTTTGACGCAAGCCACGGAGCAATACGCCTCATGACCATTGCCCCGGAACTCCCGGGTGTTGAGGCCATCATGCGAGCCGCGGCGCGTCACGGGGTTGTTCTTTCGATTGGGCATTCCAAGGCTTCCTATCAGGAAGTGCTGAACGCAATCGATAACGGAGCGGCCCATGTGACCCATATGTTTAACGCAATGCCGGTTTTTCACCACAGAAATCCCGGGGTTGTCATCGGTGCGCTCCTCCATAACGAGCTGAAGATAGAACTGATTGCCGACGGTATCCATGTCCATCCCGCTGTCATGAAACTTCTTTACAATATTAAGGGGGATGGCGGAATTGTCCTTATTACGGACGCAATCCGCGCAAGCGGAATGATCGACGGTGAATATACGTTTATGGACCAGTCAATAACTGTCAAGGAGAAGCGGGCATATCTGGCTGATGGAACTCTCGCGGGCAGCACCCTGACTATGGAGGAGGCTGTTAGAAATATGGTGCGTCTGGTTGACGTCCCCGTGACAAATGCCGTCCGCATGGCTTCGTTCAATGGAGCGAAGGTCCTTGGACTCTCAAATCGAAAAGGCATTCTGGCGGTGGGGAAAGATGCCGATTTGGTGATTATGAACGAAGATTTCAATGTCCGCATGACGGTCTTTGAAGGAACGATTCGCTTTTCCTCCATCCCGGCGTAACTTATCCCCCGGTCCCTCCGCCCCATTTTCAACAAAAAAAACCTCTTGACAAGGCCCCCAGCGTACCTTATCTTATAAGGTCGTAAAGAGATTCCACCTTATTTATTTTGCTTTTCGCTAGCTCTTACCTTACTTTATTTACCCCTATGGATGAGATCGACGTTAAACTCCTCGATATCCTTCAGAAAAACGGCAGAACACGCCGAAACGATCTCGCGGAACGCGTCGGCCTGTCGCTTCCGTCCGCAAGCGAGCGTTTAAGAAAGCTTGAAGAATCCGAGATCATTACCGGATACTTCGCCAAGCTGGATCACAAGAGACTCGGAAAAGATATCACGGCGTTTATCGTAGTCACCGTCGATTCCTCGAGGCATTTTTCTTCGTTTGTCGAACATGCCCATACCGTCGAAGAAATACTGGAGTGTCACGCCATTACAGGGGAGGGCACCCATCTCTTGAAGATTCGCACTGAGAATACCGGAAGCCTTGAAAAACTTCTCGCGAAAATCCAATCCTGGCAGGGAGTGGTTAAAACCACGACAAGTATGGCGCTCTCCACTGCAAAAGAAACCTTCAGAATAAAAGTCGGTAATCACAAATGATCCATTCACACTAATCCGGGAGTCCGTATGGCATCGGCGACAAAGACCAAATCGTCCACCGCGCTGGACAAAGTCTTTCAGCTCATGAAAGACCGCGAGGTAAAAGTCATTGATTTGAAATTCTGCGACATGTTGGGACAGTGGCAGCATTTTTCTGTCACCACAACGGAGTTCTCTGCCGAGACCTTCGAAGAGGGGATCGGATTCGATGGCTCAAGTATCCGCGGATTTCAGAAGATCCATGAAAGCGATATGCTGCTGTTTCCTGATCCGGAATCGGCGTTCGTCGATCCGTTCAATGCTGTTCCAACCCTGAGTCTCACATGCGATATTGCAGATCCCCTCACGCGGGAAAGCTATTCGAGGGATCCACGTCATATTGCCCGGAAGGGTGAGGCTTATCTCAAGTCAACCGGCCTTGCGGATACCGCGTTCTTCGGACCGGAACCAGAATTTTTCATTCTCGACAACATCAGGTTCGACCAGAGCCATAACTACGGGTATTACCATATCGATTCTGTGGAAGGATTCTGGAACAGCGGCGCCAATGGTGCACCGAACCTCGGCCACAAACCCCGCTACAAGGAGGGATATTTTCCAACGGCTCCAATTGACACACTGCAAGACATCCGGACAGACATGGTCCTGACACTCCAATCCGTCGGTATTGCCGTCGAAGTACACCACCACGAAGTGGCGACAGCAGGACAAACCGAAATCGACATGCGACGCGATACACTTACACGGATGGCGGATAATTACCTGGCATACAAATACGTCACCAAGAATGTGGCCAAAAAGCACGGCAAAACAGTGACCTTTATGCCAAAGCCGATTTTTGGAGATAATGGATCCGGAATGCACGTTCACCAGAGCTTGTGGAAGGATGGCAAGCCTCTGTTCGCGGGGAGCGGCTATGCGGGATTGAGTGAGATGGCGATGTACTATATCGGGGGGCTGCTGAAGCATGCCCCGGCGCTGTGTGCATTGACCAATCCGACAACCAATTCCTATAAACGCCTTGTGCCTGGATTCGAGGCCCCGGTGAACCTCGCTTACTCACAACGCAATCGATCCGCGTCTGTGAGAATCCCCATGTATTCCTCGAACCCGAAGGCAAAGCGGATTGAATTCCGGTGTCCGGATCCCACCTGCAATCCCTATCTGGGGTTTACGGCGCTCTTGATGGCAGGCCTCGACGGTGTGATCAATAAGATCGATCCGGGAAAGCCGCTCGACAAGGACATCTATGACATGTCCCCGGAGCAGCTGCGCGATGTTCCCTCGACACCGGGCTCACTTGAGGAAGCGCTTACCGCTCTGGAAAACGACCACGAATTCCTCCTTCGCGGCGATGTGTTTACCGAGGATGTCATCAGCACATGGATTGAATACAAGCGGAGCAAGGAAGTGAAGCCGATGGCGCTGCGGCCGCATCCGTTTGAGTTCATGATGTATTATGACGCGTGATTCATTCCGGCTGTTGGGATGAATGGTCCCGGCCTCACAAAGGCCGGGATTTTTTTTGCCGGAGTGTTTTATTGCTTTTCGAACCCCTTCTTGGTACTTTGAGGCACCCCATATGCCCGCGCGCGACTATACCCGAATCAAAGTTTCCGTCGATCAGCGAATATGCTCCATCATGCTCAGCCGTCCCGAGAAGCATAACGCCCTGGACGATGCCATGATTGACGAATTGTCGGACGCGTTTCTCGGAGCCCAGAAGAGTCAGGATGTCCGAGTGGTCATCCTTTCCGGCGAAGGGGAGTCCTTTTGCTCGGGGGCCGACCTCGCCTACCTTCAGCAAATTTCCCGCTTCGATTTTCAGCAAAACCAGGAGGATTCAGGCCGCCTCATGAACCTCTTTCTGCAGATTTATACGCTTCGAAAGCCTGTCATCGCCAAAGTGCATGGAAATGCCCTGGCGGGGGGATGTGGTCTCGCGACGGTGTGCGATATTGTCATTGCCTCAAGAGAAACGGCACGGTTCGGATATACGGAAGTTCGCATCGGATTCATCCCCGCTATCGTCATGGTCTTCCTCGTGCGTAAAATCGGGGAGTCACGAGCACGTGAAATGACCCTTCGGGGAACGGTCCTCTCGGCGGACGAAGCCTTTCAGACGGGTCTCGTAAATCATGTCGTTTCCGAAACCGAACTCGACGGCTTCGCTAAAAACCTCGCCAGCGAAATGGCCCGAAGCTGCAGTCCATCCTCCCTTGGACTTATTAAGGAACTCCTTGCCCGCCTCCATGGCATGTCCACCTCCGACGCGCTGGATTATGCATCCAACCTCAATGCACTGACGAGAATGACGGATGATTGCAAGAAGGGAATAGAGGCCTTTCTGAAAAAGGAACCCTTGCGTTGGTAAGTGACCTCTCCAGCCATATTCGGTCTGTGCCGGACTTCCCGAAGCAGGGGATCAATTTCAAAGATATTACGACCCTCTTGAAGGATCCCGTCGCATTTCAAACCGCCGTGTCCCTCCTCAAGGATCATTACGCTTCCACGCCTGTCGACAAAGTTGTCGGCATAGAATCCCGCGGGTTTATCCTTGGAGCGGCCCTCGCCTGCCAGCTTGGGGCGGGGTTTGTTCCGGCGAGAAAGCCGGGGAAACTTCCCGCTCCAACGATTCGGCAGGAATACGAACTTGAGTACGGGGTCGATTGCGTTGAAATGCACGCCGATGCTATCCGCTCGGGAGAACGAATTCTCATCCATGACGATCTTCTTGCAACAGGGGGAACGGCTGAAGCGACATGCAGTCTGGTAAATAAACTGCAGGGATCAATTGTGGGCCTGTCATTTCTTGTGGAACTTACTTTTCTGAAGGGGAGGAATCGACTGAAACCGCACAACGTCTTTTCCCTCATCCGATACGACGCGGAATAACCTTTACGACTCTCTTTCTGACCTCCCATGCTCAGTGCCGGTTCGGCAGCCCCCGACGTTCTCCTGCATCTCCACAATGGCACTTCGACCCTCATTTCCGATCTCCAAAGCAGGCAAAACGTCGTCCTGTATTTCTATCCGAAAGATTTCACCTGGGGCTGCACAAGACAGGCGTGTTCATTTGCCGGACACTATCAGGATATCGTCTCGCAGCGCGCGGTCCTCATTGGGATCAGCGCCGATTCGGCTGAGAGTCACCGGCGTTTCGCCGAACGTCATCAGCTGCCGTTCTTGTTGGGAAGCGATCCTGATCTTGCCATTGCCCGCGCATATGACATATTGGACTTCGGCTTCAGGCGCCTGAGAGTCACATACGTGATCGACCTGCAAGGGATCATTCGCGGAGTCGTTCACCATGAAGTTATCGTTGAGAACCATTGGAAATCCGTCATGAAGATCCTTCAAGAACTTGAACAGCAGGTAACATCATGAAAACGATTATTGAACCATTCAAAATCAAGAGCATAGAGCCAATCCGGTTCACAACCCTGCGGGAGCGGGAATCTATTTTGAAGAAGGCCTTCTACAATCCCTTTCTCATTAAAGCAGACGATGTGCTCATCGATTTGTTGACGGATAGTGGAACTTCTGCGATGAGCGCTCGCCAATGGGCCGGCGTGATGGATGGGGATGAATCGTACGCAGGATCAAGGAGCTTCTTCCGGTTTGAGGACACGGTTCGTGCCCTCACAGGGTTCCGGTACATTATTCCCACACATCAGGGCCGGGCAGCGGAAAAAATCCTGTTTACGGTCGCAGGTGGCCCCGGGAAATTTATTCCTAACAATACTCACTTTGATACAACGAGAGCGAATGTGGAGTACTCCGGAGCCGAAGCAGTTGATTTTCAGACGGCCGAGGGAAAGCAACCCGCACTTATTGCGGACTTTAAGGGGAACATGGACACAAGGGCGCTGGAACGCTTTATCGTGGAGCGCGGGGCCCAAAACATACCGCTCTGCATGTTGACGATTACGAACAATTCAGGCGGGGGTCAGCCCGTTTCGATGGCAAATATCAGGGATACTTCCCGAATCCTCCGTAAACATCGAATCCCGCTCTTCCTCGATGCGTGCCGGTTTGCAGAAAACGCGTTCTTTATCAAGAAACGCGAGAAGGGCTATGCGAAAAAAAGTATTCGGCAGATCGCCAAGGAGATGTTTTCGTACGCCGACGGGTGCACGATGAGCGCAAAAAAGGACGCCCTCGTGAACATGGGAGGATTCCTGGCGATGAATGACAAGGCCATGGCCTGGAAAGCGCGGAACATTCTGATTGTCACAGAAGGGTTTCCAACGTATGGGGGCCTGGCCGGAAGGGATCTTGAGGCCATTGCGCAGGGCCTGGAGGAAATTCTTGATGAGCACTACCTCACGTACCGGATTCGGTCCGTCGAATACCTGGGGGAAAAGCTTGTCCAAAGCGGAATTCCGATTGTCCTTCCGCCGGGCGGCCATGCCATTTACCTCGACGCAGCCCGTTTTGCATCTCACATCCCGCCACACCAATACCCCGGCCAGTCAATTGTGTGCGAACTCTTCAAAAGGGGGGGGATCCGATCAGTGGAGATCGGCAGCGTCATGTTCGGAAGGAACGATGCCCAAACCGGCAAATTTGTTCCGCCTCCCATGGAACTGGTACGACTTGCAATTCCCCGGCGCGTTTATACCCAAAGTCACATCGATTACGTTATTGAGGTCATTCTCGACGTGTTCGATGGTCGCAAGAAGCTCAAGGGCTTTGTTATCACGGAAGAGCCGCCCGTTCTCCGCCATTTCACGGCAAAATTCAAGCCTGGGTTCTAGAAAAGAATTCTTGAGGAAAATCGTTGCATCCCAGACTCTAACTTCATACATTTTTTCAACTCGAACTCTGGGATGGTCAATGGTGCAATGCCCCACCTGCTCGTTTGAAAACGATGAATTTGCAACAATTTGCAGCAAATGCAGGGCTTTCCTTCAGAATAGAGTTCCAAATCTGAATTTTTTTGACACCTCCTGGGGGATTCTCGAATCTCCCTTGAAGACGTTTAAGACCATCGGCATCGCAGAGCACAAGAACTACGCAATTTTCTTGTTTTGTTGTTTCGGTATTGCTGTTTCCTTCACGGCGGCATGGTATTTGAGACTCGGTGTGTTCTTTGAAACCTTGCTGGATCTCATCCCGTTCACGTTTGGCATTGGGATAATTCTCGGAGGCACTTTCGCCGTCGTGTTGCCTGTTGTTCACCAGAAAGCTGCAAAAAGTATGGGGTCCACGGCACGCCTAGGTCAGTCATACGGGGTACTTGCATATTCCTTTGTCCCGATCCTGCTTTCCCTGATCCTGGTGCTTCCTATTGAACTTCTGACGTTCGGAATGTACCTGTTCACGTCGAATCCGCACCCGGCAGTCATCAAGCCGGTTTCGTACTATGTCCTGCTCGGGCTTGATCTTCTGCTCGGAGCGTGGGCTCTGGTCCTTGCCGTCATGGGGACTCACATCGTGCAGCGCGTCTCAGTCATACGCTCAATCCTGGTGATCGCGGTGCTCCTGATTGTGGTTGTCGCCGCTCTCGCTGCAGGAGCCCCGGGTTTGATCGCACTGCTTCCGGAGTTGTACTGACATGGAATGCTCAAGGGCGGAATTTGAAGATGTTGTCCGGCAGGCATTTGAAGCATTGCCGGACCTCTTTCGCACCAAGATCGACAATGTCCAGATTGTTGTGGAAGAGTTTCCCTCTGAGGAGATCCAGAAGGATATGAAGGTGGGAAAACACAACTTGTTGGGACTTTACACGGGAGTACCGCTCCCTCACCGAAACACCTGGTATGGAACAACCGCAACAGTTCCGGATGTGATTTATCTTTTCCGAAAGAATATTGAGGCCGGCTGCTCCACGAAATCCGAACTGACGGAGCGGATTACCGAAGTCCTTCTTCACGAATTGGGACATTACTTCGGCATGAATGAAAAACAAGTCCGGCGCGCACTACGAACTACATGAAGAGCGGCATACAGAAAGGCATCTATGGCTAAAGTGATTCTGCAGATCTCGTATGAAATCGATGCGCAGCAGCGCAATGAGTACCTTGCTCTCGCAGCGGAAATGCGAACACATTTCAAGGAAACGTTGAAGAAAGACTACTCGTTGTATGAGGTGAAGGGAAAGAAGAATTCCTTCGTGGAACAGTACGTCTGCAACTCTGCAGAGGAGTTTGAGGCCCTGGAAGATGACCAGGACGAAAAAAGCGGCGAACTCGTCAATAAGCTTGAAGCGTTACTAAAGCACGGAAAAGCCCGCTATGTCACGCTTGTGGAATCGGATTCAGGGGCTTAATTGCGCCGTCCAATTGTCAGTCGGAAGGTTTTTGCCTCGTTTCCCCGCTTCACAACGACATACACCTCGTCTCCTGGTTTGTACTCGCCAAGTGCAAACGTGTAGTCATAGAGGTTCTTGATCTCGATCGTCCCAAACTTGACGATAACATCCCCCGCCTGTAATCCTGCTGTTGCCGCTGGACTGCCGTCCGTCACTCCGGAAAGTTTCATTCCCTCAACTTGCTCGCCGAAATCCGGAATCGTACCCGTGTATGATCGCACGCGCCCCTGACCGCTTGCTGCCGGTTGCCTCGGCGGTTCAACGCGAACGTACGACGGCCGCTCGGCACTCCGGTTAACTTCCATCGCTATGGATGCGATGAACTCCAGGACCGACTTCATTCCCTCATAATTGATTTTCTCCCAGTCATCCGACGGCTTGTGATAGTCGGAATGGAGATCCGTGAAGAAATGAAAGACCGGAACTCCGCTTCCGTAAAATGAGGAATGATCGCTTGGGCCGAATCCGTCTTTCACAAGACGGAGATCAAATGTGCTGTCGGCATTGTGGGAGGTGACAAGCTGGTCAAACCCCGGTGATGTTCCGATTCCATAGACAATAAGCTTCCTGTTGTTCAACCGCCCGATCATGTCCATGTTGACCATCGCAGCGGATTGGTCAAGGGGGAGAAGGGGGGCCTTGACGTACGCAGCTGATCCAAGGAGACCGCGCTCTTCACCGGAGAATGCGATGAACAGAAGACTCCGCCGAAGGCCGGCCTGCCGGCTGGTCAGGAACTCCGCAAGTTCGAGCAGCCCCGCCGTTCCCGACCCATTATCATCAGCACCGTTGTGAACAGCGACGGTGTCCGGTGTCAGCGAGCCGGGTCCGCCCATTCCGAGATGATCGTAATGCGCACCGATGATGAGAATCTCCTTTCGGAGCTGCTCATCGCTGCCTTCGAGGAACCCGAGGACATTTGTTCCGGTTTTCTGGACTTTAAGGACCTCCGTGAAAATGGAAATACGTTTCCCGGAAATGACGAACGAACGCGGTTTCTTGCTCGTGTTGATCTCCTGTTGGAGCGACGCAACGCTCGCAGGTCCGATGAGTTCGTCCACCGCTTTTCGAGTCATTGTCACGACAAGGATCCCGGCATCTCCCATCGATTGATCATAGGTCAGCGCAGCGAGAACGTCCTTCTCATTGTCTGCAGGACCGGTGACAACGATGACGGCCGTTGCTCCTTTCTCTTTTGCCTTTGCTGCCTTGTACCGCAATGCTGCTCCGAGGCCAAACTCGCTGTGGGCGTTATCTCCCTCCGGATGATGCCGAAGAATCACAACAGCTTTTCCGGTGACATCGATTCCTGCGTAATCATCATACTCTTTCTCCGGCAGGGAAATTCCGTATCCTGCAAATACCACCTCTCCTTCAAATGTTCCGGTGGAAGAGAACCCCATTGGGCGAAAATCCGCATCCAGGACAAACCGGTTCTTTGAGCCTGCTGCGGAAACGGCGGCCGCATTGTTCCTGCCCAACGTCACTCCGGCCGTAAAATCAAACTTTTGAAAATATCCGTTGCCGCCAGGCTCCTTCAATCCTATTCGCTTGAAATGGTTCGCGATGTACGCCGAAGCAAGCCTCTCGCCCTCGCTTCCGGTTCCGCGACCCTCCAGCCTATCCGAAGCAAGAAATCGGATATGGCCCCGAAGTTCGTCGACCGTTATCTCGGGTTTCCCCTGGGCAGAGGAGAGGGAGAGACAGCCAACGGTCAGGAGAAGAAGTTGCGCGACTCTATTCATTATTCTATCCAATCAGCTATGAAGACGTTGAATTCATATCGGCCTTTTGCGTTTCTGTCGGAGACAAATACCAGTTGCTTGCCGTCCCGGGTGAACATTGGAAACGCGTTGAAGCTTCCGCCAAAGGTAATTTGCCGGACATTGGAGCCGTCATCGTTGGAAACATACAGGTGAAATGTCCGTCCTTTCGGCTCATTCCTGTTCGAGGCGTAGACAATCCGTTTGTTGTCCGGATGAAAGAACGGAGCAAAATTTGCGCTCTTCGTATCCGTCAGCTGCCGGCGATTTCCACCGTCTGCATCGCATATGAAGATTTCCATCTTCGTCGGACGGACAAGCTGTTCCGAAAGGAGGGCCTTGTATTCAGCCACCTCCGCACTGTCCGTGTGATGATAGGCCCGGTAGACGATTCGTTTTCCATCCCACGAGAAAAACGCTCCGCCATCGTACCCAAGTTCGTCTGTAATTCGCCGGACGTTGGAACCGTCGAGGGACATGGTATAGAGGTCCAGATCTCCGTCCCTGGCAGACGTGAAAACGATTATGTCGCCGACCGGTGAAATCGTGGCCTCCGCATCATATCGGTCCGATGACGACAAGACTTTCAAATCGGATCCGTCGGCCTTCGCCGAGTAGAGATCATAGGCATTCCACACTCCCCAGACATATCCTTTCGATTTATCAGGACGAGGGAAACACTGATCACCCTGGCCGACTGTCGATGCAAAGAGCACTCGCGTGCCGCCGGCGAAGAAGTACCCGCACGTCGTGACACCCCTGCCCTGGCTGATCAATGTCTGTTCTGATCCGTCGACGTTCATGGTGAAGATCTGATCGCATTCGAAAGGCGAGCGGGTGGATTGGAAAATCAGCTTCTTCTCGTCGAACGAGAAATATGCTTCAGCGTTTGTCCCTCCGGAAGTGAGCTGACGAATATTCGTCAAATGCCTTTCTTCGGTATGGCGAAGCACGGAATCCTGCGAAGGGGGGGAAAACCACAAGGAAAAGGCCAGAAAGAATGAGAAGGAAATCATGGAACCCTCAAGAAGTCAGCAATGGTCGGATTGGTACGTTCGATTTGATACGGGGTCGGTAATTCGCAAAATCGCATCGAGCCGCACAACATGCTCCTCGCCCGATTCGGCGTCTGTGGCTTTTAGAAACTCTTCCGCTCCCTTTGAGAACACGTCCTTAACAAGAACCTTGAGCCCCCGGTCTTTCAACACGAGAACGAGGGGGGATCGGAGAACTGCGGCTGATTCCAGCACGTCATAGAGGGAACAGGCAATGGGCTTGTATGGATCAGGCATGGATCACCGAGCGGAACCAAGGACCCGTTTCAGGCGTTCAAAATCGAGTGAATCGGCAACGCTGTATTCCATCACGTATTGTTTGTGCGGGACCATTAGTGGAAATGAAAAGGAACGAGAGCCCAAATAAGAGTGTTTTCCTCACGGGTTGTATTCTCCAAATACTAGTTGGAATTTGGAAGAAATGCAAAGAAGAACGTTGCGTTAGTAGATTCATTCATTGCAATTCCTTCAGTCTATTGTTACATTGGGAAATGAGAAATGCTCTGTCCCTGTCTTTGGTGATCGTACTACTGATTCTTCATCTTGGTCTGTCCCAGACAGACATTCAGCATTTCGATCCGATCTTTGTCCCCAGCTCTACGAAGGACGCTGTTGCAAGTCATGACTGCGATTCTGGGGAACTTCACAAAACCCTGGATGCTGTTCACTTCTGTGTCCCATGTCATCGGACTCTTGCGGGCGTTGCGTTCCAGAATGTTCCCCCAGCTACCCTGGCCGCACCAGAACAGCGCCTTTGCCCCGCTTCTGCGTTCGAAATTTTCGTTGCCGGATATTTCCCTGAAAAAAACCATCGAGGTCCTCCGTTCTTTCGTCCGTTAGCTTAGGTCTTCCGAGCCGGTATGCTGCCGGAACCGGTGATGTTCTCAAGGCGAATGATAGGAGGCTACCGATGAAACTGTTCCTCTCCGCGATGTTTCTTTTCGTGATTTTCTTGAGCCCTCCGCGGATTTTCTCCCAGACTGCCGGCGAATTGACTCTTCAGGAATTGAGGACCGAGCTGGCGGCTCTTCGTGCAACACTGGACAGCCTTAAAGCAGTTCCGCCCGCAAATCCTCTTTCAGACGACGCTCTGGACCGTCTCGAAGAGCGACTTGAACAGCGCTTTGGAGAACTGGAGCGCAAGATACAGACCATCGCGAATTCAATGGCGCCGATGGCATTCAATCCGCTCACAACTGCCTTCGTCAATATCGCCGGTAGGACTGATTCGAGGACGGTGCTTGATGCCGAAGGACTTGCGGAGATTGATAATCGCCTGTTTCTCAGAGGCGTTGAGCTGGATTTCCGCGCGCCTGTTGACCCGTATGCCGACGCTGTCGTAATTCTTGCGGTTGAGAATGAAGCCGGGATGGGATATGCCATTGACCCCGAGGAAGTGTACGGCGTGATCAAGCGGCTTCCAATTCTCGAATCGGCCCCATGGGGATTGAAGCTCAAGGTGGGTAAGTTCAGGGCTCCTTTTGGCGTCAATAACAAGCTTCACCAGCATGATCTTCCCTGGATAACGAGACCACTGATCGTATCAAAATTCCTCGGCACGGAACACGGTGATTTTTTTGAAAGCGGGTTCAGTCCGGTCGGGGCGGATCTGGATTTTTTCGTGCCGAATCCTTTCAATGGAATGACGGTTGAGATGAACCTGGATGTTTTCAATGGAGGAGACCTGGGAATGGCGCCCGGCACCGGGTCGAAACCGGGATACCTCGCCCACCTCAACCTTTCGCGGGATTGGAGCAACGAGCATATCCTCATCAGTGGCGTGAGCCGGTACACGGAACGGGGTATTGCGAAGCCGACGTTGTTTGGGGCGGACTTGACGTACAAGTGGTCACCCCCTGAAAATCGTATGACCACATCTTTTGTGCTTGGAGGCGAAGTGTTTGCGGGATCCTTTTCGGTCGTTGATTCTGTCGGGGTCAATTCAACAAGTCGCGCATCAGGTTGGTTTGCGTATGTACAATATCAACTCTCGTACTCCTGGTATCTCGGCGCACGCTATGACTGGCTCCGGGAACCTGAAGACCCGGACTTTGTAACAAGGTCTATAGGTGTGTATGCCAGCTATTACACCACGGAGTTTTTCAGGATTCGCATCGGTCTTGAACGGCGGACCAGCACTCTTCCGGCGTCAAATCCATTGACCACCGGTTTGTTTGAACTCAACTTCGTTTTCGGAT
>Ga0302046_10000506_pt1 | contig 38948 bp, 26 predicted proteins | sample RVTome_11_FD_200261 | JGI IMG/M metagenome (GOLD analysis project Ga0302046, IMG submission 200261) | Soil microbial communities from uranium-contaminated site in the Upper Colorado River Basin, Wyoming, United States - RVT147D111 (version 2) ...
GTCCTCCGCGCGGAGAGAGGCTGCTGTCCTGATCCCTACACCCCGGGGTGGCATGCTGTTCCCTCTCCCCCCGGGAGAGGGCCAGGGTGAGGGGCCCCTGCAAAACCACAACATGTTGGTCGTTCGTTTCGGTTAAAGAATACGAGTATGACCAGGATAGCACTTCTTACTCCTCCTCTTACTCTGCTGGGTCACCCACTTTGAATCACGCCCGGAGCGGACGGTGTCGGGGAGTGTGCGGACGCTACTTTGCACATTGGGCGTGTCTCCCCTCTCTCCCGCTATTCTCACGACTGAGTCCACCGCCTCATGGCGGTGGCTACGTGGCTGCTGGTGATCGACCATGCGAAGTGAGCCCCAGTCATCCCACCGCGCAGGGCCGCCTCCTGACGTCGGCGGCTACGGGGCGGGAGTGCGGGACGGGCCGGGGTGGCGGTCATGGTTCGGCGCGGAGGGGAAGGAGGACGGTGACGGTGGTGCCGAGGCCGGGACGGGATTCGATGCCCACACCCCCGCCCAGTTCGCGAATCCGCGCCCGCATGTTCTGGAGGCCGTCCCCGATGACGGGAGCGGCGTCGCCCCGCATGCCACGGCCATTGTCGGTCACGGCCAGGCTCAGGCCGTCGGCGTTGATCTTGAGCACGACCTCGACGCGGGTGGCCTCGGCGTGGCGGACCACATTGCGGAGTGCTTCCTTCAGGACGCGCAGCAGATGGCGGCGGACCTCGCCGGCCACCTTGAGGTCGGGCACGGGATCGGGAAAGTCGAGTTCGTGGACCAGCTGGGTGTCGCCGAGGAAGTCGGCGGCAAACTCGCGCAGGTAGGCGACCAGGCTGGCGGCCGAGTCGTACTTGGGATTGGTGGCCCAGACCAGTTCGCTGATGGCATCGACGGCTCCATCAGCCTTGCGGCTGATGCGGCGAGCCTGGCGGCGCAACTCCGTGACGTCGCTTTGGTCCTGCTGCATGACCTCACCCATCAAGGCGATGCTGGTCAAGGTGGCGCCCAGCTCGTCATGGATGTCGCGGGCGATTCGGACCCGTTGCTCTTCCATGGCCCCATGCCGGGCAGCATCAAGGCGCAAGCGCGCCTGCTGGCGCCGGTAATAGAGCAACCCGATGAAGCCCCCGCACAGGGCCGCGCCGCCCAGCCCGTAGAACAGGGCGGTCTGGTAAAAGCGGGGCGGCACCAGGATCACCACCGACGCTCCGCGCGTATTCCACACGCCGTGATTGTTGCGGGCACGAACGTGAAACACATAACGCCCGGGACGCAGGTTGGTATAGGTGGCCTGACGCTGGTGGGACGCCTGGCGCCAGGTCTGATCCGCCCCTTCAAGGAAGCATTCATAGAGCACGTCGGAGGGTGCGGAAAAGCTGGTTCCGACATAGGACACCTCCAGCGAACGCACCTGGCCCTGCGCACATTGAATCACCGCCTCCTGGGTGGCCGTGGCCCGGGGGGCGTGACGGGGACGAGGCTCGCTCCATCCGTCGCTGTAGGCGAGCTGGCCGTCCACCTTGACCGATTGAATCGTGATCACGGGGGGGTTGGTGTTAAAGCGCATGGACGCCGGATCGATCCGGACCAGTCCCATGACGGTGGGGAACCAGAGAAGCCCATTGCGGTCGATGCAACTGTTGGGGAACACGCCTCCGTTGCCTTCCGGGTTGAACATGCCGTCGGGCCCTCCGATGTGGGTGCAATTGACCGTGCGCTGGCGGCCGGCGACCACCGCCATGAGTTCGTCGCGCGGCACGCGCTGGATACCGCGATGACCGTTCAGCCAGAAACTCCGCTCGCGATCCACCACCAAGTTGAGGATCAGATCCTCGTGCAGCCCCTCCACCTGGGTGAAGGCGGTGAAACGCCCCCCCTTGTAGTGCATCAGCCCGCGGGCGGTCGCAATCCAGACCGAACCATCCGCCTCGGCCAACACCGCCCCGGCAATGTTGCTGAGCAGTTGTTGCTGGGTGGTGAACACGGTGTGAGCGTCCCCATGGAGGCGGTGGACGCCGCCCCCGTAAGTGCCCACCCAAAGCGCGCCTTCGGCATCTTCCAGCACATTGATGACGTCATTGGTGGCGAAGTGTTCCGGCATGAACGGTTCCGCCACCTCGTTCGAGTTCATCCGGTAAAGCCCGGTCGCTCCCCCAACCCACGTCTGCCCGGCCTGGTCATGGTAGATGCAACGGATCGACTCCCAGTCCGACCGGCCGCGCAAGGGGATCGGGCGCAGTTGGTCGTCCTCAAGCCGGTAAAGCTTGTGCCGACCGGCCCAGACCGTGCCATGGCGGTCCACGGAGACGACCTGGAAATCATTGTCCGATTGGTAGCGCTCCGGGGTGGGCGGAACAGCCCAGTACACCTTGAACTCACCATGCTCGAACACATTCAAGCCCTGACGGGTGCCAATCCACAAACGCCCATCGGGCGCTTCCGACACGGACCACACGTCGCGGTGGCTGAGTCCTTCGTCGGGCAGATACGTGCGCACCTGGCGTTGGATCAGCCTGAAGATGCCGCCATATGACGTGCCACACCACAGGTTGCCTTCCCGGTCTTCCATCATGCTGGTGATCTGGGCGATGTTCTCCCGCTCCGGATACCGCAACTCTGCCATGTCATCGTCCCGTTGCACGAAGAGCCGTCCACCCTGGTCGGCCCACCAGATGCGTCCCTGACTGTCCTCCAACAAGGGCCTCACCGGTTCCGAAGCCTCCGGGAGCCTCACCCAAAACCTCACCGGTTCGCCTTCCTTCCATCGGTACACGTCCCGATGTCGTCCCCACCAGATCACGCCGTTCCGGTCGCGGAGCAGATAAGGGGCGCCGGCAAAGGGGGAGGCGGCCGACTCATCGAGCAGGGAGACGAACGGCCGGCCCGGTGCGGCGCGCCAGATCAGGCCGCGTGAGTTGCCCAGCCAGAGCTGGCCGTCCTGGCTCTCGATCAGGGACCGGATCTGCAGGGACCAGGGCCCGGGCGGATCCAGTAGTATGGGCTCGACCTCGCCAACCCCCCGCACCACGCGCAGCAGGCCCCCGTCGGCGCAGGCCCACATCCCTCCGTCCAACCGCGGCTGAACCTTCAGGACCGACCGGAATCCATCGGGCAGGGGCACCTTGCGGAAGATCCCGTCCCGCCCGTGAAGCAGCCCGTCCGTGGTCGCCACCCAGATGCCGCCGTCCTGGTCCTCGCTGATGTCATTGCAGTAATCGCTCAGCTCAAACACCGGCACGGACACCCGATCAAAGATGGTGAATCGTTCCCCGTCGAACCGGGCCAGGCCGTTCTTGGTGGCCGCCCAAAGGAAGCCGTCCCGGGATTGCAGGATGGCGTTGACCCCGTTGTTGGGCAGCCCTTCGTCCACGGTCCAGCCCCGGACCCGGAACAACGCGGCCGCCGGGATACTCCTGACGGCGTGTTCGCTGTCGGCCGCGGCTCCGAGGCAACGGGCCCATAGGGTGGTCCCGACGCCGATCAAGCAGACGCCCCGGACGATGCCATGTTGAAACCCCACCCAAGGCATGCGGCCATCGTAGGCGGAGGCCCATGGCGTGTCGAGAGGTCATGAGGCGGGCAGCTCACTTGGAACTGGCCGCGGGTCATGGGGAGAGGAGGTGCGATGAAAAGTGGGTGAGCCAATGGAGTAGGAGTAAGAATACGTCATTCCCCAGACGCTGCTGGGGAAGAAGGCTGCGCAGCGGGTTGCGATACAAGGTGAACGTTGGGCCAGGAGAGCACCTCACATCGCACCCTATCAAAGGCACCTCACCCCTGCCCTCTCCCGCCTGCGCGGCCGAAGCCGCTACGGCGTGGCGAAGGCCCGGCGGGAGAGGGGGCCTGTCCTCCGCGCGGAGAGGGGCTGCGGCCCTGATCGCTTCACCCCGGGGTGGCATGCAGTTCCCTCTCCCCGCGGGAGAGGGCCAGGGTGAGGGGCCCCGGCAAAGCCACAACATGTGGGTCGTTCATATCGGGTAAAAGGTATGAGCAAGTATGAATTGCCATCTGACTCATACTTGCTCCGTTCCTCATCCAGCGGCGGAATGGGATCCCAGCATCACCCATTTCCAATCACACCCAGGGGTTCGCCGAAAAAGGGCTCGCCAGACCAGGCCTCGCCGGGTATGCCATGACCACGATCCCCTTTGTCATGAAAACAAACCGCCGCAGGTTTCTCAAACGTGGACTGTTCATGGCGGGCACAGCCTTCGCGGTCCCGCACGTGGCGCGGAGCGCCCAACCCGCCTACAAGGCCGCCATCATCGGTCACACGGGGCAGGGCAACTACGGTCACGGCCTGGACCTGATCTTCAATCATCGTCCCGACGTGCAGGTCGTGGCGGTGGCGGATCCTGATGAAGAAGGGCGAGCCCAAGCCCAGGAACGCAGCCGCGCGGCTCGCGCCTATGCCGACTACAGGGAGATGCTGGACAAGGAAACGCCCGACCTGGTCAGCATTGCCCCGCGCTGGACAAACCAGCATCACGCGATGGCGATGGCGACCTTGGAATCCGGGGCCCATCTCTACATGGAGAAACCCTTCACGCGCACCCTGGCCGAAGCCGACGAGATCCTGGCCCTCGCAGGACGGAAGGACCGCCGCATCGCTGTGGCGCACCAAACGCGCCTGGCGCCGAGCATCCTTTTTCTCAAACAACGCATGCAAGAAGGCCTGCTCGGGCAACTGGTGCAGATCGATGCCCATGGCAAGCAGGACCGCCGCGCCGGAGGCGAGGACATGGTCGTGTTGGGCACACACTTGTTTGACCTGATGCGCTATCTCGCCGGCGACGTGGAGTGGTGCAGCGCGGACATTCTTCAGGAAGACCGGGAAGCCGTTGGTGGGGACATTCACGCCGCAACGGAAAACATTGGCCCCATCCTGGGCAACCGAATCCACGCCCAATTCGCCTTCCCCAATGCGGTGCAGGGCAGCTTCACCAGCCGTGAAGACCTGCGCGAAACGCTGGGCCCGTGGGGCTTGATGCTGACCGGTTCCAAGGGACAGGTCCGTGTGATGATGAACATGGTCCCGAATCTGAGCTGGCGCGAGGCGGGCACATGGTCGCCCGCCTCGGGCTGGGACAAGAGGTTCCGCGCCCTGCCCGGCGATCCCTCCGCGGCACCGGACGTCTCGCAAAGCCACACCACAGCCAATCGCCGCGTGGTCGATGACTGGATGGAGGCCATCGCCGACGGGCGCGAGCCGGTCTGCAGTGGCCGCGCTGGCATGAAGTCCTTGGAAATGATCATGGGCGTGTTTCAAGCCGGGCTGGCCCGGCAACGCGTCCCCTTCCCCATGACCCTGCGCGCGCATCCGCTGGAACCCAGCGCGTGATGTTTTCTCATTCAACCCATACCCATTACCTGCCATGACTCAACCAATCGGATCGTTCACCTCCCGCGTGCGTCTTCTCCTGCTTCTGGGACTCACCTGTTGTCTCATGGATCCAAGCCACCTGCGCGCCGCCGATCCCGCGCCAGGCTCGCTGCAGATCCGATGGGTGGATGTCGAGGGAGGCGCCGCGACGCTTATCATCACGCCCGCGGGCGAGTCGGTGCTTGTGGACACCGGCAACCCCGGCGGACGCGATCCCGGCCGCATCCACCGCGCCGCCAGGGAGGCGGGCCTGACGCGCATCGACCATCTCATCACCACGCACTTTCACATGGACCACTTCGGCGGGGCGGCGGAGTTGTCGGCGTTGATCCCCATCGGCACGGTCTGGGACAACGGCCTGCCCGACACCAATCCCGACAACAATCCGAGCGACACGCGCTGGCCGCTCCTGAGCAAGCCCTACCGCGAGATGAAGGTCGAAGCGCGCCACGTCATCCAGCCGGGCCAGACCCTTCCACTCAAGTCCAGGGAAGGCGCACCCCCCTTTGCCATCCGCTGCGTGGCGGCGCGGCAGTCCTTCATCGAGCAGCAAGGCGACGCCCCGGGCAATCCCCAGTGCGACCAGCACGCCGCCAAGCCCAAGGACACCTCCGACAACGCCAACAGCATCGCCATTGTCGTGGAGCTCGGTGCGTTTCGATTCTTTGACGGCGGCGACATGACCTGGAATACCGAGGCGGCGCTGGTGTGCCCCATCAACCGGGTCGGCGAAGTGGATGTCTATCAGGTCAACCATCACGGCCTGGACCAGAGCAACAATCCCGTGCTGGTCCACAGCCTGGCACCGACGGTCTCGGTGATGAACAACGGGACCCGCAAGGGCACGGGAGCCGAGACGTTGGCGGCCTTGCGTTCCTCGCCGGGACTCAAGGCCATGTTCCAGGTCCACAAAAATCTTCGGGACGACACGGAGAACAACACCAGCGATGAGCGGATCGCCAACCTGGCGGCCGACTGCGAGGGGCACGGGATTCAATTGGTCGTCACCCCGGATGGCGGGCACTACACGGTCTCGATCCCGTCGAGCGGGCGGGAGGAAATGCTCGCGACACGCGCGGACAAGTGGAAGCCGACGTGGCGTTGAGACCTGTGGGAAAGCCCGCGTTTGCAGTTCAGTCCGGTGGCCGCGGGACACATCGGTGGTGGAACGATTCATGGACCATGGGCGTGCGCCCTTTCTTGTAGCCGCGATCTTTAGATCGCGTTTCCACAGAGATATGTGGGCGAAGTGGGAACTAAAGTTCGCGGCTACACGCCTTTGGCCCGGTTCATAGCGCGCACTTGCCTGCGCGGATCCCTCCGCCCCATGAACCGTTTTCCGCCACGGGGACACGTAGCCATTTCGCGTAAGGGCGTGGATCGTCACGTGATCCATCATGACAGAGTCCGCCGCCTCACGGCGGCGGCTACGTGTCGGAAGTAGCCGTCTCGCGCTTGCAGGGATCAGGAGGCGGAACCAGAAAGGCATCACAACGTGAAAACCACCTCCTTACGTCGGCGGCTACTTGCGGTTCATATCCGCCTCCTGACGTCGGCGGCTACCAGTTACCTGCCAACCCTCTGTCCTCAAGCGGGTTACAATCCATCCCCATGGTGCTGAGCATTGTTGACGGCGGGATTCCCGGAAAGCCCGGAGAAATCACTTGATCGTGCGGAGGAGGCTCCATATAGTTCGCGCTCTTTTTAACAGAGACAGGGCAAGAGACTTATGCGACGACCCAAGCCAGTAAAGACCCGAAAAGCCGTGGCCAAACGGTTCAAGATCACCGCCACCGGCAAGGTGCTGCGTTCCCATTCCGGCAAGCGCCATCTGCTTCAGGGCAAGAGCCCCAAGCGCCGCCGCAAACTCGGCGCCACGGTGGTCATGGACGACTCGGATGTGGATCGCATCAAGCTCAACCTGCCCTTCAGCCGCCGCTAACCTCTTTTGGTTCCATTCATTCCCATTCCGGCTTATGCGCGTCACAAATGCTCCCGCCTCACGCAAACGTCGCCGCCGCATGCTGCAGGCAGCCAAGGGCTACCGGATGCGCCGGTCCAAGCTGTTCCGCTATGCGAAGGACGCGGTCGTTCACGGCCTTCAGTACTCCTACATCCACCGCAAAGCCAAGAAGCGGAATTACCGAGCGCTCTGGCAGATTCGCATCAACGCCGCAGCCCGTGCGGCCGGCCTGACCTACAGCCGCTTCATGGAAGGTCTCAAGGCTGCCCAGGTCACACTGGACCGCAAGAGCCTGGCCGAGCTGGCCGCCACCGACGAAGCCGCATTTGCGCAGTTGGTCGGCACCGCGCAGCAGGCCCTCAAGGCCAAGGCGGCCGCCTAAAGCCAGCCCGCCCTCCATGCCCCCCGGTGAGGAGGGGACACACCGCCTGGCACTGTGCAGATTCTTCCCTCGCGTCGGCAGCCTAAAGCCGGGACCCCCGAAAGGGGCCAGATAGGGATAAAACTCGTTGAGCGTTGAACGTTGAGCGTTTTAACTCTCAACTCCAGCAGATTATGAAGGGCGTTTCTTAAGACGCGGGACGTTGTCGGATTGGAAGGGGCTTAACGTTCAACTTTCAACGCTCAATGTTCAACGATTAACGCAGAATGGTGGCAGCAGGATGGGCTTGAGTGGACGAGCCCGACACGCCGGCTGATGGCCTATGGGATTCGAGGACGACATCGAACCGTTGAAGCAGGCGGCCCTGGCCGAGTTCGAGCAGGCCGGCGACCTCCCTGCATTGGACCAGGCCAAAGGCGCCTGGATCGGGCCGCACGGCAAGTTCACCGCCCTTATGAAGCAGTTGGGCGGCCTGCCCAAGGAGGAGCGACCCGCGGCCGGCAAGCTCATCAATGTCGCCAAGCAAACCCTCGAGCAGGCCCTCGTCGCACGCCGCGAAGCACTCGAACTCCAAGCCGCCCGTCCCGCCCAGCCCTCCGATCCCAGCCTGCCCGGACGCCGCCCCCGTCTCGGCCATCTTCATCCACTCACCCAGGTCACCGAGGAAATCGTCCGCAGCTTCCGCAAGATCGGGTTCGCCGTGGCGGACGGGCCGGAGATCGAGGACGACTACCATTGCTTTGACGCGCTGAACACCCCGGCGGACCATCCGGCCCGCGACGCGCAGGACACCTTCTTCATCGAGGGCGCCACGGCTCCCCTGCTCCGCACCCACACCTCCTCGGTGCAGATCCGCGTCATGAAAGAACAGCCGCCTCCGGTGCGCATCATCGTGCCTGGACGCGTCTATCGGCGGGACAATGCGGACGCCACGCACAACCCCACCTTCCACCAGGTGGAGGGACTCTACGTGGACAAGGGGGTCACGGTCGGCGACCTCAAGGGCACGGTGGAGTTCGTCTTCAGGGAGCTGATGGGCAAGGAAACCCGGATCCGATTTCGCCCGCACTACTTCAGCTACACGGAGCCGAGTTTCGAGATCGATTTTTCCAGTCCCCTGACGCGCAAGTTGGGCAAGGAATGGCTCGAGATCGCCGGGTGCGGCATGGTGCACCCCCAGGTCTTCGAGAATGTCGGCTACGATCCCGAGACCTGGACCGGCTGGGCCTTTGGGTTCGGCATCGAACGCATCGCCATGATTCGTTTTGGCATCAGCGACATCCGTTTGTTTTACGAGAACGACGTGCGGTTCCTGAGCCAGTTCTAGACGATGAAGATCACGCTCAACTGGCTGCGGCAGTATGTCGCCTTCGACGGCACCCCGGAAGAGCTGGCCGAACGGCTGACCATGCTGGGGGTCGAGGTGGAAGGCATGGAAAAGCTGGGCGGCGCCTTCGACGGCATCGTCGTGGCCGAAGTCATCACACGGGACAAACATCCCAATGCGGACAAGCTCTCCGTCTGCCGCGTGAACGACGGTCAGGGCGAGCGCCAGATCGTGTGCGGCGCCAGCAACTTCAAGGCGGGCGACAAGGTGCCGCTGATCCTCCCGGGAGCCTCCCTCCCCCCCAAGCCGGGCGAGGAACCCTTTACGATCAAGGTGGGGCGCATCCGCGGCGTGGAATCGCACGGCATGATGTGTTCGCCCAGGGAGCTCGGCATCTCGGAAGACGCGGCGGGGCTATACATCCTCCCTCCGGACGCCCCGGTGGGACGGTCCTTCGGGGCCTACCTGCAGCAGGATGAGGTGGATTACCTCTACGACCTCGAGATCACGCCCAACCGGCCCGATCTGAACAGCGTGATCGGTTTGTCCCGTGAAATCAGCGCGGTGACCGGCCATTCCATTACCATACCAGACACCGGCATCGCTCCCGGCGCCACGGCGGTGGCCGCCACCGCGCCCGGACCCGCGCTCGAAGCCTTCGCGGCCGTGCGCATCGAGGATCCCGACCGCTGCCCGCGCTACACCGCCCGCCTGATCCGCGGCGTCAAGGTCGGTCCCAGCCCGGCCTGGTTGAAGTCAAGCCTCGAGAAGGTCGGCATTCGCAGCATCAGCAACGTGGTGGACGTGACCAACTACGTCATGATCGAGTGCGGCCAACCGCTCCACGCGTTTGACTACCACCTCCTGGCCCGGGACACCGACGGCAAACCCACCATCGTGGTCCGCACCGCCGCGGCGGGTGAACGGTTCACGACCCTCGACGACGAGGAGCGGGAACTGACGCCGGACATGCTCCTTATTGCTGATCCGGAAAAGGGCATTGCCCTGGCCGGGGTCATGGGCGGTCTCAACACGGAGATCAATGACCAGACCGTGGATGTGCTGATCGAAAGCGCCTATTTCGAGCCGACGCATGTGCGGCGCACCGCCAAGGCGCTGGGACTTCGCACCGAATCCAGCTACCGGTTCGAGCGCGGCGCCGACCCCGACATCGCGGATTGGGCCAGCCGGCGCGCCGCGCAACTCATCCTCCAGACCGCGGGTGGAGCCCTGGTGCCGGGCGTCATTGATGCCTGCCCCAAGCCGTTCACTCCCCGGGAAGTCGCCCTGCGTCCGGCCCGCGCCAATGCGCTGCTGGGCATCACACTGCCGGCCAATGAACAGTTCTCCAGCCTGGAGCGACTTGGCCTGGAAATCCTGAAGCGGGACCGCGACACCGAAGCCACGTTCCGCATCCCCAGCTTCCGGGTGGACCTGAAGCGGGAGACCGATCTGATCGAGGAGGTCTGCCGCCTGCATGGCGTGGACACGATCCCCTCCACCCCGCCACGGGGCGCCACGGGAACCAACGCCCACGATGACCTGCACGACGCCCTGGCTGAAGTGCGCCGCATGGTTTCGGCGCTCGGCCTGGACGAGGCGCAGGGCCAGACGCTGATTGGCGAGGCCAAGGCTCTGCTGGCGGCGGATGCGGCGTCGATCATCCGCCTCTCCCATCCCTTGAGCAGCGACATGGACGTCCTGCGTCCGAGTCTGTTGCCCGGCCTGCTGGACGCCCTCCAGCACAACGCTCACCGCAACGCCCAGGATGTTGCCCTGTTCGAGGTCGGGCGCGTGTTCCTGCGCAAGGGCGATGGGCACACGGAGGCGCGCCGACTGGCCCTGACGCTGACGGGCGCGCGACAGGCCGCTTTTTGGGGTGACAAGGAGGCGCCGCGCTTTGACTCGCATGACATCAAGGGGATGGTCGAGGAGGTGCTGGAGCGCATGGGCGTGCGAGGCGCCCAATTCCGCCGCACGTCCGAAGAGAGTGGTTTGTGGCTTGAGACCGGTCTGGTGACGATGGGCAAGCAGGTGATCGGACAGTTCGGGGCCCTGCATCCCGTCCTGGCGCGCCGCTGCGATCTCCGTCACGAAACCCTCCTGGCCGAACTGGATCTGGACATGGTTCTGGCCCGGAGCAATCGCGCGCGTTCCTTCAAGCCGCTTCCGACGTATCCTTCCAGCCGACGCGACGTGGCCATGTTCGTGGAGGAATCGGTCACGCACGATGAGGTGCTGGCCGCCGTCCGACAGGCCAAGGCCAGCCATCTCGAATCGGTCGAGCTGTTCGACATCTTCCGCGGGGACACCGTCCCCGCCGGCCAGAAGAGCATGGCCTACGCCTTCACCTACCGGGGGACCGAGCAGACCCTCAAGGACGCCGAGGTCAACGCCGAGCACGCCAAGGTGGTGAAGAGCTTCAAGGACAAGCTCAAAGCCACCGTACGCGAGTAGCCGCCTGGTGTGGTAGCCGCCGACGTCAGGAGGCGGTGACTGTATATATGGGTGCGCCAAACGCGTAGCCACCGCCGTGAGGCGGTGGACCCGGGGTGTGGTGAATCAGGTCATGGACCGCCTCCTGACGTTGGCGGCTACTTGCTGAGGCTGCCTCCCCGCCTCTTCACACGCCCAGGTTGGACAGAATGGTGGCGATGCGGTTGACCAACTGGACGAGCTGGGGATGGGAAGTCTCGAAGCCGCTGACGGACTTGGACAATCCTTCGATGGACAGATCCAGAAGCTGACGGTCCGAAGCCTGTCGGGTGGCCTCGTGGGAGGAGAGATCGGTAAATCCGGTGATGCTTTCCGCCGCGTCACCATTAGTCTCCGAAAGCTGCGTCACTTCGTCCTTGAGCGTGGCCAGAAGGGTGAGGAGTTCCCGGCGGTTCTCCTCGCTCATGGAGGAGGCATGACGCAGGCGCGCTTCGATCTTCTGGATGGTCTGGTCAATCATGTTCAACGACATTCTAGCTGAAGGCATGGGGCGGGCAACGTTGAATGTCAATTGGATCGGTCATGATGCCATCCCGATCCCTCACGCCTTCCACCACCGAGTTGCCATTGACAATGAAGCGCCGTAGCCGCCGACCTCAGGAGGTGGATTCGGGAGGCGTTGCCTGCTCTTGCGAAGCAAGCCCCAACGGGATGCGGGATGGGCGGCCAAGGAACTTGTGAATAACTTCTGGTTGCCAACCGAGGATGGGAGTTCCATGGTGGATGCGCGCGACGTTCAGCTCTCCACCAAATACCGGCCATAGAGATCTCAGTGCCGGGGCGCGGTATGGTTCCAAGTGAGCCTTGTTCCCTTCGGGGAAACGCCGATCTCATTGAGCGCTCGTCGCGCCTTTTTGCTGTACAAGCCCCGTCCAAGGTCTGCCGTTCCCGCTCTCCATCCTCATCCGCCCGTTCGGTTTATTTATTCTCAGTCAACGCGTTGCATCCCCTTCGTTCCGTAATTGGCTCGCCTTGAGCCGGGACGTGCCCGCACCATTCCCGGCATGCGACCCATCTGCCAACTGCCGCTTCTTTGCGCACTGGCCTGGACCGCGCAGGGTGACGACTGGCCCCAATGGCGCGGCCCGCAGCGAACGGGGATTTCCGCCGAAACCGGCTGGGTGCAAGGTTGGCCGGAAGGCGGCACCCCACCCGTGGCATGGCGCACCCAGGCCGGCAAAGGACACTCGGCGGTTTCCGTCCAGGAGAACCATGCCTACACCATGGGATGGGATGGACGACAGGACACGGTGTTTTGCCTCGACGTCGCCACGGGCAAGGTCATCTGGCGACAAAGCTATCCCTGTGGCGACATCGTGCAGTGGAGCGGACCCCGCTCTACGCCCACCGTGGCGGGCGGCTTGGTCTTCACCCTGGGCCAGCATGGCCAATTGCGCGCATGGGACGCCGCCCAAGGCACGGCGCGCTGGGCCGTGGATCTGCCGCCGAACTATCAACCCGACGTGGATTACGGCTTTCCCTGGTCTCCGCTCGTGGAGGAGGGACTGGTGATCCTGGGAACAGGCAGCAGAGGGCTGGCCTTGCGGGTGACCGACGGTGCATTTGTCTGGGGGAACGACGGCAAAGCCGGCGCCTGCGTTTCCCCCATGCCGTTTGACTTGGGTGACACGAAGGGTGTGGCCATGGTCTCCATGGATCCCTCGCGCAACCACGTCAGCGTGGTGGGGGTCGAATTTCAGACGGGCCGTGAGCTGTGGCGCACCGAACCGTGGAAGGAGAAGTGGGGAGCGGCCTGCAGTGACCTGGTGGTGCATGACGGTCGCGTGTTCCTTTCCACCGCGGAGCAGTACAAGCGATGTGCGCAGTTCATCTTCGGCACAGGCACGGCAAAGGAGGCGTGGAGCAACCAACACCTCTCGACCTACACCGGGAACGTGGTCCTGATCCAGGGCCACCTCTATGGCGTGGACAAGACGGGCCTGCTCAAGTGTGTGGACTGGGAGACGGGCGCGGAACGTTGGGCGCAGCGGGGATTTGGCGAGCACGGCACGCTCATCGCGGCCGGCGGAAGGCTGATCGTGCAATCCGGCCGGGACGGGATGTTGACGGTGGCGGACGCCACTCCGGACGGCTACCGCATGCGGCGGCGGATGAAGGTGTTCGAGGGGGACCCGGCCACGTTCACGCCGCCCTCCCTGGCTGGGGGGAGGTTGATTTGCCGCAGTTACGCCGGAGAACTCGTCTGTCTGAACCTGCAGCAAAAAGATTGAAGCCGGCGGGGAACTCTCCTAGATTCTCCTCCCCTTCAGGGCGCGTGTAGCTCAATTGGATAGAGCGTCGGCCTCCGGAGCCGAAGGTTGTGGGTTCGACCCCCGCCGCGCGCACCACTTCGCAAGCAACTCATCCGCAGCCAGTTCATGGTCCTCATGGTAGCCGCCGAGGTCACGAGGTGAAACTTCACGCGGTCGATCAAGCGGTGGATCCGCCTCCTGACGTCGGCGGCTACTGGGAACGGCGACTCAATAATCCACGGGTCGCACGTAACCGGCGCCGATCTCCACCCATTGGCTGCGGAAGCGCTTCAGGCGCGGGTCGGTCACGTCCTTGCAGCGTTCCCCTGCCACGCGCAGGTTGCCGTCATCGCTGAGGAGCAGGAGGCGATTGGCCCGATCCGGGAAGCGCACGATGGCTTCGGGGTTGAGGCCGCCGAAGGAAAGGGCGTTCATGAAGACCGGATCATGGCCGGGTCCCCTCCACCGCACCAACCTCGAGGACCCATTGCCGTCATGGGAACCGGCGACCAGCCAGTAGTGGTCCTTTTCCCAGGTGATGCCGCGAATGCCGTAACCCCGGAGTGGAACCAGGACCGGATTGCCCAGGCGGGCGGTTCGGCCTTGGGTCACCTCGAGCGCGTTAAGGATCGGGACCATGAGGGCTTCGCCGCGGGGAATGGGGTTGCGGAAGGCAATCCAGAGGCTTCCATCCGGCCCGGCGCACAGTCCCTCGATGTTGAGCGCACCCTCTTCCTTGGGCGCCAACTGGCTTGCCGCGCCCAGGTTGAAATCCTTGAGGGGTTCGTGCCCGAGGAGATCCTGGAGCAGTGTGCGGTATGGCTGGCCTTCCGGCTCGATCAGGACCTCGTCCCCGAGGTTGCGCACGCGGATGGCAAAGAAGCGGTTGCGGCTTTCCCGGAACTTGCCCTCCTTGTTCCGGCCATGGGAAGTGATCCAATAGATGAGCGCGCCCACCCGCGCCGCGCCTTCCATATCGGTTTCAGGTTTCTCCTGGTCCACCTGGAGGAACCGTTCCAGATTCAATTCGAAGATGGGGGCGCCGGTCTGGCCCCGCTTGTACACGCGCAGGACATTGTCCTCGTCGTTGCCGACCACGAAACGGTCAGTGCCCAGGGAGATGGCGGCCGAGGCGTCGCACATGCCGCTGTGGGAATGGATGCCGACGGTTTGGGCACCAAGAGTGCCAGAGCACAACATCGTGAGGAGCAGCCAGCCAGTGAGTCTCATGCGGACACCTTAGCTGCAACCTTGCCCCAAGGCAACGACGCGAACACGAGCGCCCGTCGCTCCGTTGCGGGAGCCGGTCATGACACGCCGCCTGTTCCGTTGGCTTGTCAGCATTGCTTGGCCTGTGCTTAAGTGAGCCCGCATGCCGGACTCCGCCCCCAGCCAGAGTGCCGAGGATTACCTTGAACGGATCCATGAGCTGATCCAGGAGAAGGGCTACGCGCGCGTGGTGGACATCGCCTCCTCCCTGCAGGTGACACAGGCCTCGGTCACCAGCATGGTCCAGAAACTCGGCGAGCTGGGTTATCTCAATTACCAGAAATACCGGGGCCTGGTCCTGACCGACAAGGGCCTCGCCGTAGCCGCCGCCATCCAGGAACGCCACGCCATCCTCTCCCGGTTCTTCTCCCTCTTCGGACTCGACCCGGACACACAGTCACGCGACATCGAGGGCATCGAGCATCACCTGAGCCCGGACACGCTCCAGATCCTGGTGGACCTGGCCGCGTTCTTCGAGAACAACCCGCCCTTGCTCGACCAGTTCGAGGCGTCCCGCCATGCGACTCGCGCGCCCAATCCGGATTAGCAGCCCCGCCCTGCTCCTCCTCCTGGCATGCGCCGGCGCGCCCCTCACAGCCGCCGATCGCCCGCCCAACCTCCTGCTCGTCATGACCGACGACCAGGGCTACGGCGACCTCAGCCTGCACGGCAACCCCAACCTCGCCACGCCCAACCTGGACCGGCTCGCCGGCCAGAGCATCCGGTTCGATCGCTTCTTCGTCAGCCCCGTCTGCGCCCCCACCCGCGCCGCCCTGCTTACGGGGCGTTACCCGTTGCGGACCGGCGTCTGGGGCGTCACCCACGGCAAGGAGACGATGCGGGCCGAGGAACTCACCCTTGCGGAGGCGTTGCACGATGCGGGTTATCAGACCGGGATTTTCGGGAAATGGCACAACGGGGAACACTACCCCCACACGCCGCAGGGCCAGGGCTTCGACACCTTCCTCGGGTTCCACAACGGACACTGGAACAATTATGTCAACACCCGCCTCGAATCCAACGGCGTCATGGTGGCCACCCAGGGTTACATCAGCGATGTGCTCACCGACGCCGCCATGGCTTTCATGCGCGAGCATCGCGATGTGCCCTTCTTCTGTTACGTCCCCTACAACGCACCGCATTCCCCCTTCCAAGTGCCCGACCGCTACTTCGAGCGCTTCAAGGCCCTTGGTCTGAGCGTCGAACTCGCCTGCATCTACGGCATGTGCGCCAACCTGGATGACAATGTCGGCAAACTTCTCGAACAACTCGACGCCGTCCAGCTCGCCAACGACACCATCGTGGTGTTCCTCACCGACAACGGCCCCAACAGCGACCGCTACAACGTCATGATGCGAGGACGCAAAGGCAGCGTTCATGAGGGCGGCGTGCGCGTCCCCTGCTTCATCCGGTGGCCCAGGCGATTTCCGGAAGGCCGCACCGTCACGCAGATCGCCGCGCACATCGACCTGTTCCCCACGCTCCTGGACCTGTGCGGCCTGCCCGCGCCCAACGGTCCGGCACGCGACGGCCGCAGCCTGCGCCCCCTCATGGAAGGCAACGCGAAGGACTGGAAGGACCGGCTCCTGTTCCGTCACCGCTTCCGTCGCGGCCAGGACGTCACCCCCACCCCGGGCGCCGTGCGATCCCAGCGCTACCTCGCCGTCAACGAAGGCCGCGGCTGGCAACTGTTCGACATGGTGGCCGACCCCGGCCAATCGAGCGACGTGGCGGAGGCGCATGCCGATCTGATGGACCGGTTTAAGGCGGCGTACGATGAATGGTTCGCCTCGGTCACTGCGATCCCGTTGACGCAGTTTCCCATCCCGGTCGGCTATGCGGAGGAGAATCCCGTTCTGCTGCCCGCCCCCCAGGCACATCTGCAGGGCACGCCCCGATTCAAGGGCGGCGCCGGCTGGGCCAACGACTGGATCACCGGCTGGAACGACACGGAGGGTTCGGTTGCGTGGGAACTGGACGTCGTCCGCGGCGGTCGATACCGGGTCGCGCTGGATTACCTCTGTCCTGAGGGCAAGGCCGGTGCGGTGGTGGGCTTGAACGTCGGGAACCAGGCGCTCACAGCCGTCATCGTCGCCACGCCCATTCGCCAGGTGCCCTCTCCGGACCGGGAACCGCGCAAAGAGGTGTATGAGATGGAATGGGTGCGGCTGCCGATGGGCGAAGTCGAGTTGCCGGCCGGGACGGCCACGCTTCGGTTGCAGGCAGCCGAGGTGCCGCATGCATGGGTGATGGACCTCAAGCACGTCGTCCTGGAACGCGTGGAGGTCCGGGATTAAAAGAGGGTGAGTCAAAGGGGTAAGTGCAAGTTGGTCACTTCTTAGCCTTTACCCGAAAAGAAGGACCACCTTGTTGTCGTTTTGCAGGGGCCCCTCACCCTTGCCCTCTCCCGCCTGCGCGGCCGAAGCCGCTACGTCGTGGCGAAGGCCCGAGGGGAGAGGGAACAGCGAGCCGGGATGGGCGAAAGGGATGAGTGCAGGGGCCTTTCTCCGCGGAGAGGACGAATCTCCCTCTCCCGCCGGGAGAGGGAAGGGGTGAGGGGCCTTTGATAGGGTGCGATGTGAGGTGCTCTCCTCGCCCAAGTTACACCTCGTGGCTCAACCCGCTGTGCAGCCTTCTTTCCCCAGCAGCGTCCGGGGAATGACTTACTCTGACTCGCCTCTGCAAAGTAGGAGCAAGAGCAAGAGCAAGAGCAAGATGAAACCGGCAGGTCGGATGGCGACAACGCCTCGACTCGCCGACTTTATCAACCCCGTCCTGCTTGCTCTTGCCCTTCACCCGAAAAGAGCGTTGACGTCCCACCCGCCCCCGCTAACATCCTGCCCCGGTTCGGGCATCGAACCGATCACCCTCGGATGACACGAATTATGCCAGTCAGAATTGCAATCAACGGTTTCGGCCGCATCGGACGCCTCGTCTTTCGCGCGCTGATCGAACAGGGTCTTGTGGGCAAGGACGTCGAGATCGTCGCGGTGGGCGACATCGTGCCGGCCGACAACCTGGCCTATCTCCTCAAGTACGATTCCATCCAGGGCCGGTTCCAGGGCGAAGTGACTTCCAAGAAATCCTCGCCCGACCTCGAGGATGACGACGTGCTGGTGGTGGACGGCAAGGACGTCCGCGTGGTCAGCGCCCGCGAACCCTCCGGCCTTCCCTGGTCCAAGCTGGGTGTCGAGGTCGTGATTGAATCGACCGGCCTGTTCGTCGCCGCCGAGAAGGCCAAGGGCCACCTGGAAGCCGGCGCCAAGAAGGTCATCATCTCCGCCCCGGGCAAGAACGAGGACATCACCATCGTCATGGGCGTCAACCATGACAAGTATGACCCGGCCAAGCACCACATCATCTCCAACGCCTCCTGCACGACCAACTGCCTGGCTCCCGTCGTGCATGTCCTCCTCAAGGAAGGTTTCGGCATCGAGGAAGGCCTCATGACCACCGTCCACTCCTACACCGCGACCCAGAAGGTCGTGGACGGTCCCAGCCGCAAGGACTGGAAGGGGGGACGCAGCGCGGCCATCAACCTCATCCCCTCCACGACCGGCGCCGCCAAGGCCGTCGGCCTGGCCATCCCCGAGGTCAAGGGCAAGCTCACCGGCATGGCCTTCCGCGTGCCCACCCCCACCGTCTCGGTGGTGGACCTGACGGTCCGCACGGTCAAGGAGACCAGCTACGCGGAAATCTCCGCCGCCATGAAGAAGGCCAGCGAGACCTATCTCAAGGGCATCCTTGAATACACCGAGGACCAGGTGGTCAGCTCGGACTTCATCCACTGCAAGGCCTCCTCGATCTTCGACCAGGGCTCCGGCATCGAGTTGAACAAGCGCTTCTTCAAGCTGGTGAGCTGGTACGACAACGAGTGGGGCTACAGTTGCCGCGTGGCGGACCTCCTCAAATACCTGCTCGATAAGGGGCTTTAGTCCTCCTTCATTCGTTGCATGGGGCAACCCCTGCGTCCCGGAATCATCCTGGTGCCAAGACCCCTGACGTACACCCGGACCGGCTAAAGCCGGGACTACAAACGTGGGGGCCACAGTTCGTAGTTCCGGCTTCAGCCGGTCCCAGCGTGATTCACGCGGCATCTTGCCATCAGGCGTGCGCGACGTTGCCTTTTTATAAAAGGGTCCTCCAGGCCTCAAGGAGCCAGTTTTTGCCCGTCCGGCATCGAGGTGTCCCGGTCCCCAGGGATCCCAAAACCCTGGGGGAACACCTGAAGCGCCGGCGGGTGCAATTAGGCCAGAAACAGGCCGAAACAGCGCGAATTCTGGGCATCAGCACGGTCTCCTTGAGTCGCTGGGAACTGGACAAGGGATTCCCCTCCTGGGACCACCAGCCGGCCGTCATCGACTACCTTGGCTACGACCCGTTCAAGGACTTCGGCATCAAGGATCCATACAGCAACGAAACCGGTTTCGTTGCCTTTTTATCTGCCAAAGAGCCGGCTCCGATCGGCCACTTGCTGCGTCGCCGACGCCTGGAATTGAAGCTGACGGTAAAGGCATGCGCACGGAAGCTGGGCGTGGATCCTAAATCCATCATTATCCGGCCAACCGCCTGAATCAGGACATTCAGGAGGCCATTCGATGCGATGGGCAACTCAACGTCCTTGAGTCCGTGCTGGCCCGGAGGTCCAGACTGAACCTTTGGCCACTCCAGGCGCAACGACGCACCAGCCCGTCACGCGGGGTCCGAACCTATTCCAAAGGTCTTGACCTCCATGAACTGCCGGCCTCTAACCCTTTGGTTCCAAGAGAGTTCAAACCCTGCCCAGCTATTCTGGTGGAAGTGGATTAATGCCACTCAGTTCTATATAATGCATTAGAAATTCTATTTACAATTAAACCTATTGACTTTTGCTTATGGGGGGGGGTACAAGCCACAAAGGATGAAAAACAGTTTGGCTAGGCTTGCGATTGTGGGTGCGGCTGCTGTTGGAGCCTCCCTGGTCGTGGCCGATCTTCTGGACGAGCCTTCCACCGCGGAAGCCTCATTTAACTGGCACCTCTATGATCACTACATGTCCTCCCGGATTTACAACGAGGCGGACATTGTGGAGGAATATCAATGGGAACAGCGACGCTTAATGCCACTACTGTTTCCCGATCCCGAACACGTCCTTGTGCAAAAGGGCGGAATTCTCCCGGTAGCCGATTGGGCCGACTTTTCAAAAGACTTTGTGGAAGGATTGGTGGCGGTCGAAAGGGATGGCATTACTTGCTGGCCGATCTGGGTGGTCGAAGATCCCCAAGCCAAACCGCGCCGGCGTCTGTTTATTAATGCCGAAGAGAAGATCATCGGCGCGCTTGAGGTTCCAAAGGATTATGACAACGCGTGGTATGTCAAGGAACGTTACCCGCAACTCTACGATGGCGTGAGTACCCCGGCGGAAAGCGCATTTGTTGCCAAGATGGAGGCCATCTACGACGGCAAGCGCCTGATCATGGCCTACGAGTTGATCGACGAAAGTGACCTTTTCCTGCTGGTCAGCCAGAGGTCAATGGAAAGCGCTTCATTGCTGGATGGGGAAGGCGTTGGCGGCATGATGATGATGAGTGGAGGAGTAGATGACTTGCGGTTCGTGGACATAGCACCATACGGAACCGAAGGCGCCATGAGTGTTACGATAGCCTACCCGGAAACTTTCACAGACCGTATCAGTATTATCGCCTGCGAAGATTTGGTGGCTCAGGATTGGTCGTTGTTGACCACAGTCGAACCGGACCCAGAGGAAAACACGGTGATGTATGTGGACCAAAATACCGGCAGTTATTCGTCACGTTTCTACCACGCTTTCAACGCAGATTACGACGGAGATGGAGATGGCATCTCGGACGGGCAGGAACAGTTTTTGGACGGGACCGATCCGGACGATCCGGACGATCCGCCGAATGTCAAAGGGACGGTGACTTATTCTTCCTTTAGCGGCGGGCAGAGTGGGTCAATCTGGGTCGTGGCAGTGACCTCCGCGGGCAGTTGGAGTACCGAGTATAGCGACGTCCTTGATGAACCGGGACCCTATCACATCGTGAATCTCCCGTCCGACAACTACTACATCAAAGCCTTTCGGGATGCGGACAATGACGGATCGCCTGATCTGGACGAAGCACCTTACGAAGCATACGGATCTTTCACTGGTTCGCCGGTGGCAGTCAGTGGCCAAGTGACTGGTGTGGATCTCGCCTTGGAGGATCCCGATACGGACTCGGACGGTATGGGAGACTGGTGGGAGGATCTGTACTTCGGCGATCTGGGCGAATCAGCATCTGACGATAATGACGGCGACAAAGCGAATAACCTGCTCGAGTACCACACGGGTACAAATCCCAATGACCCGCAGGTGGACGACAGTGATGCTGACGGCATGAGCGACGACTGGGAACTGGGCTATGGTCTTGACCCGAACGACGCTGGCGATGCCGACGAAGACCCGGACGGTGACGGTTTTTCCAACCTGGAGGAATACCAGGAAACTCCGAATACTACCGATCCCACCGACCCAAGCGACCACCCATCGGGTGCGCTGTACGTCTCGATCACGGGCAGCGACACGACAGGGACCGGAACCTACGCCAACCCGTATGAGACCATCAGCAAGGGCATCACGCAGGCAACGGCCGGTCAGCGCGTCGTTGTCCTGCCGGGCACCTACACCGGTGCGAGCAATCGGGATCTGGATTTCGGCGGCAAAGCCATTCTCGTCACCGGCGGCGCGGACGCGGATGACGCCGTGATCGACTGCCAGGCCCTCGGACGCGGGTTCATCTTCCAGAGCGGCGAGACCGCCAATTCCATCTTGCGGCGGTTGACCATTACCTACGGCCACGCCGAACGCGGCGGCGGCATCCTCTGTGACAACGCCGACCCGCTGATCGTCGAATGCGTCATCGACGATAACGAAGCCGACAACGACGGCGGCGGCATCTGCGCCCTCGAAGGCGCGCAGCCGACGATCCAGGACTGCAACATCAAAAACAACTCGTCCGGGGACAAAGGCGGAGGAATCTACCTCCGTGACGGAGGAAGCATTACCGGCTGCAACGTCCACGACAATGAGTCCGTGGATAACGGCGGCGGGATCTATCTTGATGCCCCGGGAACGGTGAGCGACTCCGAAATCAAGGACAACACGGCTGGCAACAAGGGGGGTGGGCTCTATCTCAGCGCCGGTGGAACGCTGACGGGCTGCGACATCACGGATAACACGGCCGAAGGGCGCGGTGACTCGCCGACGGGCGGCGATGGCGGTGGTGGCATCTACTTCGAGAACGGCGGCTCGGCCGCCAACTGCCGCATCGCGGGCAACTGGGGTTACTTTGGCGGCGGAGTCTATTTCGAAACCGGCAACGCCTCGGTCGTCAACTGCATGATCACCGACAACGACGCGGACAATCGCGCCGGCGGCATCTATGTGGAAGTCAACGGATCCACGAGTGGTTGCACGATCGTGGGGAACCGGGCGCATGAGTACGGCGGTGGCGTGTACTGCTACGGTGACGCCGTCTTCAACAACACGATCATCTACCACAACACCGCCGTCGTGAATCCCAACTGGTATAACGTTAACAGCGGCACGCAGACCTACCGCAACTGCTGCACGACGCCATCCGTCGGTACGGCACCCGTGACCGCCGATCCGTTGCTTGCGGGGCGGCGGAACCCGCACCTGTGCGAAGACTCCCCGTGCCGCGACGCGGGCAACAACACCTATGCGTCGGGGACGGACATCGATGGCGAGGCGCGCACTTACAGCACCGCGGTCGATATTGGTTGCGACGAGTATATCGGAACGAGCATCACCGGTGAGCTGGATGTGGACATCGATATCGTCAACGGTTCGGCAAATGTCCTCGCCGACGTGCCGATCACGCTCCAAGCGGACATCGAAGGCAAGGCCTTATGGTTCGAATGGCGCATCGAAACCAGCTCCGGTCTCGTCACGCTGGCGAACGAAGTCGAGATCACCCGTCAGTGGTCGTCGGTCGGTGAGTACGACGTGACGTTGTGGGCCATCAATGCTGACGGGACGGTTGAAGAGACCCTGACGATCGACGTAGAGAGCGCGTCAACGACCTACGCCTCGCCCAGCGGCGGCAACGTCTGGCCCTACACTTCGTGGGCCAATGCGGCGACCAAGATCGAGGATGCCATCGACGCGGCCTACGCGGGGGGCACGGTGATCGTTGCCGACGGAACCTACACGGAAGACAACATCGTTGTCGCCAAACCGTTGACGGTCCAAAGCGTCAACGGGGCCGGTGTAACCACCGTTCAGGGTAACGGTAGCGACCGCATCTTCCGCATGGACGGACCGGACATCGTGCTTGAGGGCTTCACCATTACCAGCGGGGGCGGCAACCGCCGTGCCGGTGGGGTTTACGTTCGCCACGGCGGTACCGTTCGCGATTGCGTCATCACGGCAAATGACGCAATCAACGATGGTGGAGGTGTCTTCATATACGATGGCGGCACGGTTATGAACTGCACCATTGCCAACAACACATCCGGATCCGACGCGGGCGGCGTGAGGATCGACTACGGCGGACTGCTGGTCGATTGCATCATCAACAACAACACGACGGTCAACCGGGGCGGCGGCGTGCATCTGCACCGCTACGGCACGGTGCGTGACTGTGAAATCAAGTGGAACGCGCAGACAAACCCCACCGCCGGTGTCGGCGGCGGGCTTGCTTATCGCAACGCCTGGTCCGATGCGCTTGTTGAAAACTGCACCATCGAGTCCAACCAAGGCTTTGTAGGTGGCGGGGCGCACATTGAGTGTGAAGGAGTTTCCGATGACGGTGTCAACCACGGTCGCGCCGTGCTGCGCAACTGCTGGATCGTGGGGAACACGGCCGTTAATCGCGCAGGCGGCGTGAATGCCGATGACGATGGAGACGTGAAGAACAGTCTCATCATCGACAACATCACGCAGATGACCGTCAACAATGATGAGCCCGACGGCGGCGGCGCACGCGTCAACGGTGGGGCGCGGTTGATGAACTGCACGATCAGCGACAATAGCGCCGGCCCGGAGGGGCGGGGCGATGGCGTCCGTTGCCAGTCTGACGGCTACGTGCGCAACTGCATCATCTACTTCAACGGCACCGAGAATACGTCGATCCAACCCGACGGCACCGGGAACATTGAATATACCTGTGCATCGAACTTGTCGGGTGGCACCGGCAATATTACGGGCGACCCGGACTTCGTTAACAGAGCCGCTGACAACTACCGGATAACAGGCGCGCCCTGTGAAAACGCCGGTAGCGACTCGTACGTGGATGCCGGCGACGTGGACCTGGACGGCAACACCCGCCAAGTCGGCTCGGTCGATATGGGGGCCTACGAAGTCCAGTAGTTCCTTTCCAATGGGAACAGTAAAGGAGCGGCGGGAATTTCCTGTCGCCCCTTTTTTCGTGGGGAACAAGCAACGCATATCTCCGTTGGCCGAAGATAATGCACCCTGTCCCTGCGGCAGCGGCAGGAAATACAAACGCTATTGCGTAGGCGATGGACGCGCCTTGCTGAAGGCGACGCGGTTGCGGCTGAACCTACATGTATTCGGGTAAGCGATATGCTACAATACCCGGTCGGAATCAACCCGTATGCCGTGCGAAATGAAGCAACGAACCACCTATCTGATCTTGTGCGCCACGGTGTTGGCCGTTGCCGCCCTCTTTCTGTGGTTTGCCCATCGTAGCCGGCCCTTTCACGCAATGGAGGGCGAGGCTTTGCCGAGCCGCACTCCCACTGTCGCGGAACGCCCCGCCAATCATACCTCGCCCCTTCGTGCTCACGCGTCCCATTCGAGGTCAAGCTTGCCGTCTTCTCCCTCCGCCGTCTCCGCGCCCTTGCCACGCGCCGCGCTTGGTCCACGCGAGGCCCTCCCTCTTGAACCCTATGCTCTCACTCGCCACCCCGACGCCATCCTCGACCGCGACCCCGACGTTGGCACGCCGCACTTTGTGCGCCGCCGCTCCGGGTTCCTCAGCCTCCCGGCCCCCGACGCAACGCCCGGGCAGGTTGTCTCAGCCTTCCTCGAATCCAACGCCCGCGGGTTCACGTTGACCCCCTCGGACCTGGAGCCGCCCAACGCCGTCGTGAATCAGACCTATACGACAAAGCACAACGGCGTGCGCCATGTTCGCTGGCAACAACAGAAAGAGGGTCTGGACATTTACGGGGCGACCTTCGCGCTGAACCTCACGCAAGACAACGAAATCATCAACGTCTCCAGCCGTGCCCTGCACATTCCCGAGGTACGCTTCCATGACGTTGTGAAAATCACGGCAGAGGAGGCGATGCACCTTGCGGAAGCCCACCTGGAGGGTGAGCGTCCCCGCGAGCCGCTTCCGGTCGCCATCTGGTATCCCCTCGACATGCTCTCAGTAGTCAAAGCGTGGGCTACACCTGCCCAGGTCGGGCACGAGAACCACCGGCTCATCATCCGCGCCGACACCGGCGAAGTCGTCGAAGATATTCCTCTGACATGGGAACTGGAAGCGGCGACATTCAACGTGTACGACAACGACAGTCCCGCCCCCGCGACCCCGGGGAGCGACACCCCAACCAACGCTCCTCCGGGGATGGTCTCACGAACCAACGTGACCCTCGTTGCGGTGAACACCAATGCGTCACCACAGGGCTGGATACCCGAAGGTGAGAACACGCTGCTCGGCAACAATGCTCACGTTTACGCCGATTGGGACGACGACGATGCTCCTGACGGACCTGCCGTCACCGGCACCACTTATCGAGTCTTTGACTATCCGGTAGATATGCCCTCGTCGCCTGCGAGTTATGAAGCCACGCAAGTACAGGCCTTCTATGTCATCAACCAGTTTCATGATCGTCTCTGGCAACTCGGCTTCGATGAAGCGGCGGGGAACTTCCAGAACAGCAATTTTGGTCGCGGCGGGTCCGGCGGCGACGCGCTCAGGGTGGAAGTGCAAAACGACTTCACGGCCAGGGAAGACGGTCTCCAAAGAATCAGCGCCTGGTACACCGGCTCTGGCGACGGAAGCGTTGGCCGCATCAGCGTTAATACCGCAACATTCCCTCCCCGTCATGATGGAGCCCTGGATGCCCAAGTGCTCATGCACGAAGCCACTCACGGCGTCTCTACCAGGCTGATCGGCGATGGTTTTGGACTGACGAAGACACAATCCCGCGGCCTCGCGGAAGGCTGGAGCGACTTCCTTGCACTGGCTCTGCTCAGCGAGGCAGGCGATCCGCTTAAGGGAACCTATCCCTTCGGCAGCTATGTCGGGGAACGATTCATGCAGGTTCAGCATGCCTACTTCGGCATCCGCCGCTTTCCGTACTGCACCGATACGAACAAAGCACCGCAAACGCTCGCCGACATCGACCCTAACCAGATCGCCTTTCCTTCAGATGTGCCGATGGATAATCATTACGCGGCCGAGGATGCCGACCAGGTCCACAACATCGGGGAAATCTGGTGCCTGGCGCTGTGGGAATGCCGTGCCAAGCTGATCGAGCATTATGGCTTCTCGGGCAACGATATGATGCTACGGCTCGTTGTCGACGGGATGAAGCTGACGCCGGTCGATCCGACGTTCGCCCAAGCGAGGGACGCCATTCTGCAAGCCGACCTGCTTAACCACGGCGGCACGAATCAGCTTGCGCTGTGGCGCGGCTTCGCCAAACGCGGGCTGGGCTACTCGGCCACCGTACCGGGGCCTTCCACGACGGTCGGGATACAGGAGGCTTTCGATCTGCCCTTCGTGGTGGATGCGCAGGTGACCGAAGTTGGCGGTGATGCGGACGGCTACGTGGAGCCTGGAGAAAACGGTGAAATTATCATCGTTCTGAGCAGTCACGAGATGGACCTGACCAACGCGTCTGCTTCACTTTCCGTACTCAGTAGCAACGTCACGCTGACCGCGAGCCATGCCGTGCTCGGTACGGTGCGGGCTGGCGGCGCCACAACCTCCTCGCCACCCTTTGCATTTACGGTCAATCCCGCGTTCCCGGGCTTCACCGATGCCGTGTTCCTGCTGCGGGTCGAAAGCGACAAAGGCTGGTTCGAAGAACCCATCCTTGTCCGCATCGGCAACCCTTACGACTACCCGCCGGAGATCCTCGACGTTAAAGTTGCGAACGTCACGGAAGCCAACGCATGGGTGACGTGGACCACCGGCATCCCGGCGGACGGGCTCGTCGAATACGGAACGTCCACCAATTACGGCTTGAGCACAGTGCTTGATCCAGTGATGCGAACCAACCATCTGGCAGAACTCCCCGGTCTGACCAAGGGAACCGAGTATCACTGCCGCATCGTGTCGGAAGGTGCAAGCGGGTTGGTCGGCATCTCTGCTGACCACATCTTCCGCACGCGCGCGCGTATCTACGTCAACGTCAATAGCACCACGGCGCAGGAACTCGGCACTATCGAAGCGCCGTTCAAGACCTTGCAGGCTGCGGCGGAGGCGGCCAAGACCACCGGCGACGACATTCTGGTTGCCGAGGGTATCTACACCGGAACAAACCCCGAAGCCGTCCTGAATCTGGATGGTACGGCGTACGACCTGACGGTTGTCGGTGGCTACTCGGATGACTTCTCCGTCTGCGATCCCAATCTGTATGTAACCGTGATCGACGGCGAGAGGCAGCGTCGCGGCATCCGTCTCGACAACGGCGCAGCCCTCTCGATCCGCGGCGTGGCGATCACGCACGGTGAAGGAGAATGGGGCGGCGGTGTGCATGTGCGCGCGCAGTCTTCGTTTGCTGGCATGAACTGCACTATAGAGGGCAATGCTTCTACGAATGGTATGAACGAACGCGGGGGAGGAGTTTACGCAACATTGGGGGCATCTGTCTTCGTCGGCAACTGTGTTATGAAAGGAAATGTGGCAGGACTGCGCGGTGGTGGCATCTGTGCCGTGTCGACAGACACATCTGTGACTCTGGAATCATGCCATGTCGCCGGAAACGAGGCATTTACGGGGGGCGGAATTTATGTGCAGGGCGGTGCATCGGCAACGATCATATCATGCCAGTTGACCCACAATCTGGCGGAGAACAGAGGCGGTGGACTTGATGCATCACCGTTCTCTAGCGTGTCACTTGAGCGTTCCACAATCGCACAGAATACAGTGTCCGAAGCTACCATTCCAGAGAGCCACGGTGGAGGCGGCATCTCCGTGTCTGGTTCATCCAGCACGGCAGTGCTTACGATGAAAAACTGCGTCCTGTTTGACAACACGGCACCACTCTACGGAAGTGATCTGAGAGCCTTTGCCCAGTCCGAAGCCCACGTCAACTACTCCTGCATCGGTGACATCTACGGCAGCCTGACGAGCAGCAATCACCTGATCCGCACTGACCCGCTCTTCGCCAATCCCGCCGCCGGAGACTTCCATCTGCTCTACGGCTCGCCCTGCATCGACACGGGCGATCCGACCTACGATGGCAACGCCTTCGATATCGACGGCGAACCCCGCCCCTTCGGTGGCGTGATCGACATGGGCGCGGACGAGTTTACGGACACGGATGCCGACCACATGGCCGACTACTGGGAAACCGACACCTTCGGTGATCTTACAAGCTCCGATGGCACGGACCACAGCGACGCGGACACCCTTGACAACTTCCATGAATACCTCAACCAAACCGATCCGTTTTCCGCCGACACCGATGGCGACCTGGCCGACGATGCATGGGAAGTATCCAACGGCTACGATCCTCTCAACCGTGACATGGACGGTGACGGCATGTGGGACGGCTGGGAAGCGATCCACGCGCTCAACGCCTTCAGCAACGATGCCGCGCTGGACCCGGATATTGACCGCATGAACAACCTGGCCGAATTTACGGCCGATACCGATCCAAGAGATAGCAATTCTGTGCTGCGATTTCTTTCCGTGCGCCAGGAGCGAGGCGGCTTTCGCTTGGACTGGCAGGGTGGACGCGATGCCTGGCAATTCCTGGAGACCACCGACGACCTCTTGAACAAGACCAATTGGATGCCCCTCTACGGTCTGCCACCCCCGACCCCGCTGACCAATTCCATCATCCACTTCGGCAATTCAAACCGGAACCTCTTCTACCGAATTAGAGTGGAACGATGAGTTATTCCCGGTTCTCAGCCACCATTCCCGGGGGTGCGCAGACAACGCGCTCAACGAGGCGGCCATCCAACCAGCCATCAACGTCCAGATCGCCCGCGCCTACCTGAATGTCGCCAACCCGTCCTTAGTCAACCGAACCTGGCGCACGGTCATGGAGGCCATCGTTCCGTTGAAGAACCACTTCTAGTATCGTAATTAATCTCCTTCTCCTGGTTGATAATCTTAGGTGGAGGTCCTTCTGCTAATCCAAATGCATCGTAAGGGTGTCTTTAGGGTCAGCCCTCGAAATAACAGTTAGCGACCTGTATTCGCTGGGGCCAATGCGCTCCATTCCCTGGCTGGCTGCGCGCGTCGCTCTTCCGTAACCGTGCAACGAACTCCATCCAGGCGATCTGGGGTCCTCTTCCTCTTCTTCTCTGTCTTCTGGTTCTCTTCGATGTAACACGCCACTTCTATCGTTGGAGTGTTACCCCTTTCTCTCCCCCGTGACGGTCTCGATATCCGGTCGCTACTACACGGACGGGAGCGCCTTGGTGGAGGTGAGAACGGGTTCCAGCCGGCGACAACTCCGGGAGATTCGGGGACAAGTGCGGCTCGCCAAGGGCAAGTGGGCGACGGTGCGGCTTTGGACCAGTTTGTTGGATTGGCGACAGCTTCCGGCCAAGGAGTTGATGGAACTAATGTGGTCTCCCCGGGCCGGTGGCAAAACCGTTACCATCGCGGTGAGCGAAGAACAATTCGCTTGGATGAAGAAAGCCATTGCCAACCCGCGCGAGGACTGGGAAGTCCTCCTGCGCACGCAACAGCTCTCTGCGGAGTACATCCTCCAGAACCTCCCAAACCCTCCTCGTCGCAAACGCGTATCCAAGAAACGCTTCGGTCTTGTCTAACCGCCATTCAGATGTGACCCCTTTGCCCTCCCATAGGCCACTCCAGCCCATGCCAGGTTCAACCGAGATGAAGGGCGACAAGTGAGAATCACGCTGACAGCACGATTCGAAGCGGCTAATGTCATCCCATGAGTACGGCGGAGATCATCAATGAGCTGCCCAAACTAACCGAGGCTGAGCGGCAGCTCGTGCTTGGCAAGCTGTTGGAACTGGAGGACCTCCCCCTCTCGGATGCTGATGAAGCGTTGGTCAATTCCCGTCTGGCCGATCACCGATCGGATCCCAGCTCATCTGTCCCGTTGGAAGACATGAAACGCAGGCTTGGCTCTTGATCATGAGCTGGCGTGTGGTGGTCCGCCCTCAGGTAGAGGAAGACGTAACCGAAGCGGCAGCATGTGGTATGATATGCGGCAGGAGGGACTGGGCGCCGAGTTTCGCCGGGCAGTGATTCAAGTCTTCGACGCGCTGGCTCTGAATCCGTTGCTCAATTCCCGCCGTCATCCCCGCAAGAACCTCCGCTGGTGTCACCCTGAGCGGTTTCCTTATCGAGTGATCTACGAGGCTATTGAGGAGGAACAGACTGTGGTCATTGCGGCGGTGCTTCACGCCGCTCGTCACGACCGGCATTGGAAACGTCGGGTGTAACCTGCGATCATACCGCCCATCCCTGAGCCGTCTTCCTGGGCCATCCTTCTTGCAGGCGGGCTGGTGACCCTGGTTCTTCGTAGGGCATGCCATGGCGTGGTGGGGCTTCTCCTTTGCGTCTTGGCGTCTTGGCGGGAGCCAAGGAATACTCCCGCCAAGACGCCAAGACGCCAAGGATTCATGAGAGGGAAGGAACTCCTTCGATCCTGCCCTGCGCTCTCGCGCCACCGCGGAGGCATCAAACGGGACTTCCGCAGAGGCGCAGGGCCGCAGGGGAAGAGAACGGAGGGCTGGGAGCGTTGTCGTGGTGGGGCTTCTCCTTTGCGTCTTGGCGTCTTGGCGGGAGCCGATGAATCCTCCCGCCAAGGCGCCAAGGCGCAAAGGATTCATGAGAGGGAAGGAACTTCTACGTTCCTGCCCTGCGCTCTCGCGCCACCGCGGAGGCATCAAACGGGACTCCCGCAGAGGCGCAGGGGAGCAGGGGAAGACAACGGAGGGCTGGGAGCGATGTCGTGGTGGGGTTCTCCTTGGCGTCTTGGCGGGAGCCAAAGAATCCTCCCGCCAAGGCGCCAAGGCGCCAAGGATTCATGCGAGGGAAGGAATTCCTTCGTTCCCGCCCTGCGCCCTCGGGCCTCCACGGGAGGCTTTTCGGTTTATGGAAAGCCTCCACCACCCAACGGGTGGTTGGACACGTCATGCGGCCATGATTCCTGGCAACGACCGAACCGCCTAAAGGACTTCGGGATCCAGGTTCCGTACAGCAACGAAACCGCTTTCGTTGCCTTTTTTTCTGCCGAAGGCCCAGCTCCGATCGGGCAGTTGCTGCGCCACCGACGCCTGGAGTTGAAGCTGACGGTGAAGGCATTCGCCCGCAAACTGGGCGTGGACCCCAAATCGGTCATTGGCTGGGAGAAGGGCAGACATGAGCCATGTCGTCGCACCCGGGAGAGGGTGGAGCAGATGCTTGGCAGCGAGGGGTAGTCGCCTAGCCTGCTTCGTGGAGTTTGTAATGGTTCAACGCCAAGCAAAGGAAGCGAAGTTGCCACGCAGGTGGGAGCGAGGGAGCCGTTTGTCACCGCCGAATCATCGACAGGAATGGGCTCAATCCGCTCCGATCGATTGCTTGAGCTGCGTGAGGCGGTATTCCAGCTCCGCGATCTCCTGTTCGATTTCGCTCTTGGCGGGATGCTCCTCCTCGCTTGGAAGCTGTTGCTGGTAGGTGTTAATGACAGCTTGCACGTCCGAATTACTGGCCCCGTCGAACACCAGGTTGTCCCGTCGTCCCACGGCATCGGTGACGCGCACGATGACGGATTGGTTGCCGGGCCGGATCAGGATTTGGTCAATTTGCATGATTTACCTCCAGGACTTGACGCTGTTCAGGATTGTAGGTCGAACGGACTCCGATGTGCTCGGCCAGGACGGGATCGACGACTTGCACAACAGGCACTTTCCTTTGGCGGAGCACGGCAAAGATCTCCATGTCAACGGTCTTTCTCCACGGCTTCTCCAGCAACGCGGACAGAACACCGCCAGGCAACATCAGTGCGTGGCTGCCTTCCATGGGATGCTCGAGCTCGTTCACGACCAGGGAACCCAGCTTGAACCGACGGCGGACGGGGTTTGTCCGATTGCACAAATACCAGCAGACCGGCGACGAGCATGCAGACCCACCGATGAGGTCACTCAATGCCTCTGCAAGGGCTAGGTGCAGACGGATATCGTCCTCCAGGTACATGACCCAGTTCGGTTCCATCCGCGACTTGAACCGGGCCTGGCAGTAACGAAGGGCGGCTCGCCCATTCAAGTTCTCATTCACACGCGGCGTCTCCAGGCCTTCGGAGGTCTGGAAGGTCCGCAATGGAAACGGCAAGTTCAAGGCATCAACGTTCCTTCGCAGTCGGCGATAATGCGCCCAGCGTTGGGGACACGTGGTGACGGTGGCGATGATCACGAAAGGTCGGATTGATAAAAGTCTGGGTTGCCGCCGGGGACCCCCTTGAAAGTAATGTAGCTGTCCTTGTTCTTGTTTCCGTAGCAGGTGCCCATGACCAGCACGTAACGGGCGCCGGCGGTGACGGAGACAATGGAGTAGGAACTGTTCTGGGAAATGAGGATGCAGTCGTAAAGGCGAAGCTGCCCCGGCGAGGAACCGCTGCCCAGGTCGATGGTGATAGCCGGTTGGCCACCGCCAGACGCGGTCGAGACGATGCGATTGACGCGCAGGTGCAGCGGGTGATTCCCATACGAATCATACGCCACCGCCTGATCGGTGGTGGACTTGATCTCGTAGGCGTCGATGAAAACAGTCCCGCCGGTGAAGCCCAAGGCGACGTCCCCGTTGGAAACGATCTCGAAGGAGCGGATCCGGACGACACAACTGGTGGAGCTGGCGTTGATGTGTACCCCAATCCCGGTATCCGCCTCGATATGGCGCACATCAATGTTGTTGTCCGAAGACCCCTCGATGAAAAGGGCATCCGAAACCAGACTGCGGATTCGGTGCCCCACGGCAGTCAAGGCCCCTTTGGAAACGAGCGTGCTGCCCGAGGTTTCGAACTCATCGAACTCGAGGCTGACCTCGTCCCCACTGTTGGCCAGGTACACACCGCGCACCGTGCTCGTTGAGGATTTGAACACACCGTGTCCGGTGACCTTGAACGCCATGGCGCCTCCAGTGGTGTCGAAGAGCGCGTCTCCCGATCCGTCGTAGTCCACGATGGCCCCGGGAAGAAAGTGCCAATTGACTCCGTCCTTGGCCAAGTCATTCTCATCGTAAATGCCGGGCAGCACGACAATGGTGTCCCCCGATTGGGCTGCGTCCCGAGCCGATGCCAAGGTCATGAACGGGACCGTCAACCGCTCGCGCACCGCCAAGTCATCGTTCCCGTGCACGGCATCCACCCAGAGCACCTTGCCGGTGAGCACCTCGGCAAGCAGGCCGGGTTGGAACAACCTTCCGTTGGTGTCCAGGTATTTCATACCACCTCCCGCTCCACACCGTTGATGACGTAATCAATCACGTCCGCCGCGCTGGCGATGCCCCGAATCTTGTCCCCGTCGGACAAGCTGATTTCCGCGTCGTGCACTACACTGTAACCCGAGGGCAGAACCAAGTCCTTGGCCAGGATCCTTCTTTCATCCGTGCCGGGCGAACCTCCGCTCTTGAGGAAGTACACGTTCAGTGTTCTGGCTTGCGAATCGGTATTGGTGAAGATCATGTTTTTGATCAGAGCGGATTTCCCATCCGCCAAATAGAGATCGCCCAAGGTGGCTGGGACTTGCTCATCTGCAAGAGACGCAATTTCGACTGCCATATGTCCTCCGTTCGGTACTAACGCCTATTGAACAACGCCAACACCAACGCGTCCTCCGCGTCGGTTTCCAGTTCGTTGTAAAGTTGGTCTGTGTCGTCCTTGTAGCCTCGGATCAAAGTTCCGTCAGGTTTTTGGTTGTTGAAATACTTCACCGAGCCGCATCGCAAATCCTGCAGTGGATTGGCCGGTTGCACATCGACCACATTGTTCTGGACATTCAAGTTCTTGGCACCGCGAACATGAATACCGATGCCCGTGTAGCCGCCGTCAAAAACCTCATCCACGTAGGACACCGCATTCTGGCGGATGATTACTTCACCGTGCACATGATCCGGCGTCTGCGAGGCGAGTGCATCATCGTCGATTTGGACTGCCACATCGCCGTCACTTTCGTTGCCGAGTTGCATGGCATTTGCCTCGACGATCACCTTTCCAGTTCCAAACACCTTTTCCAGTGTTCCACTTGTCAGTGAGGCGGTGGGACCCGGTGAGAAGTACTTGAAATTGGTCTGATCAACGATTTCCGTTACACGGAACAAGCCGTCCAGAGAGCTTGGCGAGCAAACCAGTTCGACACGTTCTCCCAATTTCAAATTGTGATCGGAACTTGTCGTGGCGGTGACCTCATACCCGTTGCCACTTGATGTAAATACCAAACTATTGAGAACTATGGTAGTGCCGCTCTTTTGGCCGTCCATCAAGATTATGCCTGTTCGGACATTGTGATATGAATTGTCGCGCACGATGATGCTGGCGATTGTGGACTTTTCCGCATATGGCCCACCGATGCGGACATGATGAATCTCGTTGCCTTCCACGACGCCGCCCTGGCAGGCGCCCATGACCAAGGCCCGGATGTCGAAGTCCAGGGGATTCTTGGCGGGGTTGAGGGTCGCGAACTTCCCGCAATCGACATAACAGTTGCGAATGACAGGCGCGATGCCCTCGCCCTCAAAGTTTGCCGCTGGATCGGCTTTGAGTCCCACATGGAGCACATTGACCATGCCTGGATTGGTGGGGAGCGGAGCCAAGCCCTCGTAAGGGTCAATGAGGATGCATTCCTCGATGCTCATCCCCTTGGTTTCGTCTGTGCTTACATCGGGATCAGCCGTGATCATGGCCAACACCAGGCAAGTCAGGTTGCTGCTCCGTGTCCCCCAATTGACAACCTTGACGCGTCGCACCCTGGCGAAACTACCGAGGACGCGGACACCGCCGATGGCAATGGCCGAGCTTCCTTGATTGGCCAAGTCGCAGTCGATGGTGAGGTCTGAGACCTCGAAGAAATCCAAACTGGATCCCCCAGAGCCAAGGTCATGGCCGATCGCCCAGTAATGCCGGGTGCCAGAACCAGGATCCTGCGCACCGGTTACTTTCAACGTGGTGACATCAATGCCCGATCCGACAATCTTCATGCCGGGATGAGGCTGCCATCCGACGGACGTGCCTTCGTAATAGCCGGCAGTGTTAAATCCACCGGGCCCCAAGTGAATGCAGACAGGGGGCTTGGAAGATAGACTGGCCATGACCTCGTCGCAAACCATGCTGTTGTAGGGATCCGACTGCGTGCCAGAACCGCGGTTCCCATCCGTCCGCACGGCAAACCAAGTGTTGATCCTGACCGGATCCAACAGAATGGCATCCAAGAGAGACATTATCGTGCCCTCCTTATGATAGCCATGGTGCCCAACATACCCATGCCAAGTAACCAAAGCGTGGCGGTAGATGGCTCGGGAATAGGCTGGACCGTAAATGACGTCCACAATCCCAAGGTGTCGGCGATACCTACCGTGGCATCAACGGATTCAGCGTAAAGTCGCGATGAGGTGTCCCCCATAGTATTTTGTGCTACAACTTCTTGAAATACATTAGAAGGGAGATCAAGTAACTCCGGCTCAAAGTTTCGGATTTCCATTAATAAGTTACCCAATCCCGGATCGTACATGTAAGGGGAGTCTAGTGGAATGGAAAATATGGCGCCTGCTGAATCCAGCGGTTTGTTGGGCCAAGATATGGGTGATGCCCCAAAGACCACCGTTTCGTGGATCCCAATGTTATCGGCAAAAACAGTACTTAATCCATCAGGTTCCATCTGTGTGATGGACAAGATGACTTGGACGTTTGGTTGCTGCGAAGAAAACACCTCCATGTATGGACCAAACTCGATGCTCTGAATCAAAACCCCATTGGGATAAAACCTTGTGAAATCGCTCCCGTCATAAACCTGCTGATAACGCATGGATTCCAGACCAGCGTTGAGAAGACCAAATGGAAGCATGGTATGGTCATTGCCGGATCCACGTGGAGATAGGATCCTGCCCGAAGGTATTGTCAATTCTGACGAGAACGTTGAACTGATTAAGGTGAGGCACAGAAGTAATGCCAATGAGTTTTTAAAAGTGCTTTTCATAAGCTAAAAAGCAATGATCGTTGCTTCCATGATTTTGTCTTTCAATTCCTCGGAGTGCTGGGATTGGGCTGTAATCAGTGCCGCCAAGGGTGTGCCATCCGCCGAAGTGTTGTTGAAGCATTTTACCTTCAAGCAGTCGCTGGTGAGAATGGGATCGCCAACATCCAGATCAATCACATTGCCTTCAATGATCGCCTTCTGAACACTGAAGAGGTCTATCCCACGCGAATTATCTCCGGGGATTCGCAAACGATCGACATGTGAAATGGTATTGTGCCGAATCACTACTTTGGGAAAGGTATATTGGGGAGACGCCGAGATGCCATCCGCTTCGATATAAACTCCTCGAGGGACGCCGTTGGAAATTGCCTGCGGTGCAAGTTCGAACACATTGCTCTCGATGATCAATTCCTTGGCTTGCCATCGCTTTGCGTAATACCCGGATTCCGAACTGTTGCTGGGCGGGGATGCATACATCTTAAACTTAAACGATTTTGCATCCGTTCGCTCCTTGACCAGAAAGTAGCCGTTGTAGCCCGTTTCACCATGCACGATTTCCACGATGTCACCGGATCGAAAGTCATGAGACGCAAACGCCACTCCATACGTTTCCAGGTCATCTGCTATTGTAGCTGTTGCGAGTCCAGTTCCTGAATCGTATGTCAAGGAAGCCAGCAATCGGTGAAAATCAAAAGGAGTGCTGAAGGTTGCTGTATTATATGCCGGAAGGTGGCCTGAAACATTCTCAGTTGGAGAAACTAGTACATTATCCAATGGTGCAGCCTTCATGATGTAATCAAAGTCGTTGGGTCCTCTTCTTGTTACTTGAAACCTGGGAATCCCAGGATCACCGGGAGCCCCGGGAACATCGAATGGATAATAATAGTATTTGTTATCATCATCCAGGACATTCTGCGTGCCAATATTGTAAATTCGCACAAGATCATTATTCTGAAATCCGTGCTCTTTAAACGTGGTTACGTGGGCAACGTGCTCACTTCCATCCAATTCGTACTCCAATGTTTTCAAACGGATTCCCACGTTGGTTCGGCTGATGCCTCCCATGTGTTCCCAAGTTCCGATCACCACGTTGCGGTAGTGGTTGTTTCGGACCACAACGTCCAGCTGCGGCCAAGAGTCATGGTAAGGCCCGCCGGCGCGAAGGTTGTAGAACCGATTACGTTCCACAAAGCTGCCAACCCCACTGACTGAACAACCCCATACCACCTGCTGCAGATTGACATTGCCATTGGACAACCGTCCATCCGCAAGGCAATCCCGAATGACGCAGCCCCGGGGATGAATCATGATGCCGTCGGGAGGCACCTCTCCCGCCGTGACTGCAAGGCAGGTGATATTATCGGCGCCGGGAACCTCGGCGCGCTTCTCCACAATGCAGCATTCAATGCGGCAGTCGGTTGGCTCCGTCAATCCGTCGGCCAGACCCCCCACGGCAAGGACAAAAGACTCGGGCGAATTCACCCCATCCTGGGGTCTGGGCTGCCATGTGCCAAACTCGATGGCCCGGACCCGGCGGATGCGGAGGTGGTTACCAAGAAGTCCCACAGCGGCAGTTGCCACACCAATGCCGTTCTCGGTACCTCTCAGGTTGCAATTGACGGTAAGGTCCGAGACCTCGGAATGATCCGCGTATGCATAATAATAGGTTCCAATTGCATAGTAGAGTCCGACATTGAGCTTCTGGGCCCCGACCAGTTTAAGTTTCGTGGTGTCCATTCCGGAGCCGATCATTTTCCAACCCTTTCGGATACGCCAGCCCACCGGCGGGTTTAACGGATTCGCCTGGCCTCCGTTTCCCCTGGTCAGGAATTCGCCCGGTCCAAGACGAACGATTAAATCGTTCACCTCCTGAAGCTCGAAGCTCTGCAGCACGACATCCAACTGAAGCACCATGCGCCTTGCCTGAATGGAAGAGCCCGAGGCGGCCCCGCCGGGATCGTCTGTCATGTCATACTTGAACGTGTTCCCCGATGCGGATCGGATGACAAAGGTACCATTGTAAAACTCTGATCCGCTTCCTGTAGCCCCACCTATGCCGACCAGATCCCCATCAGAATAGTCATGGTTGCCGTCGGTGGTCGCGACAGCTGTGGTGGCGATGGTGTCTTGCTCAAGATGGGTCACGTTGATTGGTGCCTCGAATTTCACCCCACCATGATACGGATCATCTTCGGTGCCGGAGCCATTATTGCCGTCGCTGCGCAGCGCGATCCACACGTTCTTGGCGTCCCGGTGAGGCTCAAGCAGGATGGCGTCGAGGAGGCTCATGGCGGGAGAGTTGATGAATGCATGGGAGGAACGTCATTCCTTGGAATGTCGGGATGTTTCCAAGGCGGGAAGAAGGGTGCCACGAACCAGCCGACGCCTTGGACGTCGATTAATCGGAGACAGGGCGAAAGCCTGGTGTGCGAGTCTTTCATTTAGCCTCACAGTGGAGAAAGGAACACGCCTTCCCCCTTTTCAGGGACTCATGGTCAGACACAGG